>FWWM01009203.1_pt1 | contig 18391 bp, 10 predicted proteins | sample 2228351 | NCBI WGS metagenome assembly FWWM01 (sample SAMEA103939774, study PRJEB20133) | metagenome
CTTGCGGCCCGGTGCTGGAACACAGCATCTACGGCGGCGAGACGTACGACGCGCGACAGGAGCGGCCTGGTTGGAACTTGCCCATGGAGCGCGCTCCTGATCACAACCCAGGCGGCTGGACCGGCGCGATGCGCGTCCCTCCGCCGGGAGGCGTTCTGGTCCCTCAGATGATCGAGCCGATCCGCATCACCGATAAGCTCCGGCCACGGGCCATCGCCCAACCCCGGCCGGGCATCTATGTCGTGGACCTGGGCCAGAACATCGCTGGCTGGGTCCAACTGCGCGTGCGCGGCGCGCGCGGCGCGCAAGTGGCCCTGCGGTTCGCCGAGCTGCTCTACCCGGACGGCACGGTCAATCAAGAGAACCTGCGGGTGATCTCGCCCACCGACACCTACATCCTCAAGGGCGAAGGCGAGGAGGTGTGGGAGCCGCGCTTCACCTATCACGGCTTCCGCTACGTCCAGGTCGAAGGGTACCCGGGCGAGCTGACGACGGACGCCATCACCGGCAAAGTCGTACGTTCCGCAGTGGAAGAGGCTGGCCGATTCACCTGCAGCGATGACCTGCTCAATCGCATCCAGACGATGGTCTGGTGGACGGAACGCAACAACCAGCACGGCATCCCGACCGATTGCCCGCAGCGCAACGAGCGGATGGGATGGCTCAACGATATGGTCGCGCGCGCGGAAGAAGCGTTCTTCAACTTTCAAATGCCGCGTTTTCTGGCCAAGTGGATCGGCGACATTTATGACGCCCAGGATCCCGTGTCCGGAGGAGTCCCTCTGACCGCGCCGCGCGCCTGGATGGCTGGCCGCGTGCCCACCGAACCGGTCTCGGTCTCTTACCTGGAGACATCCTGGCTCCTGTATGCCCATTACGGCGACCGCCGGACGCTCGAAGCGTATTACGACGGCTATCGCAAGTGGTTGCAGCGCCTGTCCGACCAGGCGCAGGATCACATCGTCGATACGGCCTGGGTGGCCGACTGGGCGCCGCCCATCGATCACATAGTCCCCGGCACGATGTTGTCGGGGGCGCCAGCCGCGGTGATGGGCACTGGCTTCTACTATTACGGCGCTCGTCTGTTGGCACGAATTGCCAGCATTTTGGGCAAGACAGAAGATCAGAAGCATTACGAAGCCTTGGCTACCGAGATCGGTGAGGCCTTCAACCGACACTTCTGGGATGAGCAGGCGGGAGGCTACGGGACGAACAACCAGTCCTGCAACTGCTTCGCGCTCTGGCTGGGGCTGGTCCCCGCAGACCGCCAGGCGCGGGTCGTGGACAACCTGGTACGCGCCGTAAGAGAGCATGATGACCATCTGACGACCGGCAACGTCTGCACGAAATACCTGTTGGAGACCCTGGCTGACCACGGCCACGCGGATGTCGCTTTGAAGATCGCTGCTCAAAAGACGTATCCCAGTTGGGGGTATATGCTGGAGAATGGCGCCACCACGCTGTGGGAGCGCTGGGAGCTTTATACCAGCCATGGCATGAACTCCCATGACCATCCGATGATGGGATCGGTCAGCTCATGGTTCTACAAAGTGCTGGCTGGGATTCGAGTGACGCCGCAGACCAGCGGCTTCGACCATTTCGAGCTGCGACCGCACTGTGTGGATGGGATGGACCATGTGATAGCTGAACATCAGACGATCCGTGGAAAAGTGGAGTCAGCCTGGCGCCGCGAGGGAGGGCGGCTGGCCTTGAGGGTGGCGATCCCCGTGAACTGTGTTGCGGATGTGGCCATCCCGGTTGCGAGTCCACAGGCCCGCATCTGGGAGAGAGGGGTGCTGATCTGGGAAGCGCAGCAGCCGCAGCAGACAGTCGCTGGCGTCGCCTTCCAGCGCGCGGAAGCGGCCGCGATCACGTTCCGAGTCGGATCGGGGATCTATGAGTTCAGCGTAGAGCAGTGAGGGAGGAGAAGATGCCACAAGACAAGTATGCTGTGATCATCAGCAACTTCGGCAACCGGGCCGACCGTTTTCTATCAGGATATGGCGAGGATCGTTCGTTGGCGCAGTTGTTCGAGGCCGCCGCGCGCGTGGATGGGTTGAGCGGCGTCGAGATCGTGGGCACCTGGCACATCACGCCGCGCAACGTGGACGAGATCCGTAACCTGTTGGGGGAGTACAACCTGAACCTGGTGTCGATCATCCCGGACCACTTCGCTTCGCAGATCTACAGCAAAGGCGCCTTCACGGCCAAAGATCCTGCGGTGCGCGCCCGGGCGATCGCCGACACCAAGGAGATGATCGACATCGCCGCGGAGCTGGGCTGCGACCTGGTCAACGTGTGGAATGGCCAGGATGGCTATGATTACCCCTTCCAGGCTGATTATCTGGAGGAGCGCGGCTGGCTGGTGGAAGGGATTCGGGCCTGCGCGCAGCATCGCAGCGACGTCCGTCTGTCGCTCGAATACAAGCTCAAGGAGCCGCGTACGCACAGCTATCTGGGCACCGTCACAGGCGCCCTGCTGACGGCGCTGGAGGTCGGATTGCCCAATGTGGGAGTTACCATCGACGTCGGCCATGCGCTGATGGCCTATGAAGATGTGGGGGAGTCGATCGCCATCCTCAAGCGCGCGGGGGATAAGCTGTTCCACATGCACTTCAACGACAACTATCGGCTGTGGGACGACGACATGATCGTCGGCTCCATTCACACGATCGAGTACCTGGAGCTGCTCTACTGGCTCGACCGGACCGGCTATCAGGGCTATCTGTCTCTGGACCAGTATCCCTATCGGGAGGATCCGGAACAGGCGATCGCCGAGAGCATCCGGTGGCTGCGGACCTTCCGCCATATGCTCGATCGCGTGGGCGCGGAGCGCATCGGCAAGGTCGTCCGCAGCGGAGACGCCATCGCCGCCTCGCGACTGCTGCGCGAGATGATGGGAGCAGACGCTCAGTAGAGTATAATGGCCACTACGCAGACGGTGATCTGTTGAAGACCGTACCCGTTGCCGGAGCGACCCCATGAACTCGTATGAGCGTTACGCAGCGCGTCTACAGGGCGCGGCGGTGGACCGCCCGCCCAACTTCGATATCATGATGCAGCGAGCGGCCCATCACATCGGCCAGCCGCTCTCCCGCTACTACCTCGACCATCACGTCCTCGTCGCAGCCAACCTGGCGGTGGCCGAGGACTTCCACATCGACATCCTGCAGGCCATCTCCGATCCCTACCGCGAGGCCGCCGATCACGGCCTGGAGGTCACATTCCCCTACGACGGCCTGCCGCTGAGCACGCGGCCCCTGCTGGTCGAGCCAGAGGACCTGCGCAAGTTGCGGCCAGTGGCGCCTGAGGCAGGCCGACGAATGAGCGATCGGCTGGAGGCGATCCGGGCGTTCCGCGAGCAGGCTGGCGGCCAGATGCCGATCATGGGCTGGGTGGAGGGCGCCCTGGCTGAGGCGGCCGACCTGCGCGGGGTGAGCCAGCTCCTGGCCGACCTCTATGACCGGCCCGAGTGGGTGCTCGAGTTGCTGGAGTTCTGCGTCGAAGAGGAGATCGCCTTCGCCCGAGCGCAGGTCGCCGCCGGCGCGGACATCATCGGCCTGGGCGACGCCGTCTGCTCGCAGGTCTCGCCCAGGATGTATCGCCAGTTCGGCCTGCCCTACGAACAGCGCATCTTCGCCGCCGTCCGCGAGATGGGCGCAATCGGACGCCTCCACATTTGCGGCGACACCAGCGGCATCGTCGCCGACATGGCCCGCAGCGGAGCGGCCATCGTGGACCTGGACTGGATGGTCGATTGGGGCCAGGCGGTGCGGACCCTGGCCGCGGCGGGTGTCGCCGCCTGCGGCAACTTCGATCCAGTGGCGGTCATGTTGCACGGCGCGCCAGACGATGTACGACGGGCAGTGCTCGACTGCGTCGCCGCCGGGGACGCGCGCAGCTTCATCATGGCTGGCTGCGAGATCCCCGACGGCGCGCCGGCCGCGAACCTGCTGGCGCAATACCAGGCGCTCTGCGAGGCCGGAGGGACGGGAGCCCCGACCTAGAGGCGCCGGCTCACCGGGCGGCCGACGCCTCCTCGCGCGCCAATACGATGTCCTTGATCTGAATGTCGTCCCAGGCGAAACGCAAGTCCTGGAGCACCGGCAGGGTGCGGCCGATGACGACCGCGATCTCGTTAGGCCCCGCATGCAGCCACGCAGCGGGGATCTCCCAGCTCACGCTGACCCACTGTCCGCCGAAGTCCTCGATGGGCAGGGGCGGCTCCAGGCGATGGCCGTTGATCCACACGTAGTTGTCCCAGACGTTGCCCTGCATCAGGCGCAGGCTCAGCCGCCACGATCCCTCCGCGACCAACGCCGCTTCTGGGACGTATCCGACGCCGCGCCAGACGACGCTGGGGTTGCGCGTGGCGTATAGCGGCATCCACGGCGGCGGGAACTCGCTGTCCCCGAGGTGAATCACCGTGTCCGGCGCCAGCACCGGGATGCGCAGCGAGCCGGCGGTCGCAGTGGGGGTGGGCCCCGGCAGGGCGCGGCCAGCCTGTCGTCGGCTGCGGTTCAGCGCCTGCAAACGATGATAAGCTGGCCGCGGCCGCCCCAGGGGGTCCACCAGCCCGTAGCCCAGGAACTCGGCCGGCAGCCGCCCGGGCGGGCGCTCTCCCTGCGGGCCGTCCACCGAGGGCAGATTCCACACCGTCAGCAGCTCCAGCCATGGCCACCGCCGATCCGCCATCGCCACGGCGGCCGCCAGATACGCCGCCTGTTGCTCCTCGCTCACCGTTTGCCAGGCCTGGTCCCCGCGACCGTCCACCGTCCACCCCATCTCCGTGGCCCAGATCGGCTTCTCGCCCGCGCCGTAGGCCGCCAGCAGGTCGTGCAGGTCCTCGACGCGAGCCATCACCAGGACGTCGTGACTGTCGCGCGGCGCGTCAGGAGGCCGGCCGAAGCCATAGGGATGGGCCGCCAGCACGTCGAAGCAGCGGGCTGCGCCCTCGCGCAACATGGCCTCCAGGAAGCGACGGTCGTCCATCGCCTGATCGTCATTCTGATTGGTGGGCGCCAGGCCCGCGGCGACCACGCGCGCCTGGGGGTCGGCGCGCTTCACGGCCGCATAGGCTTGACACAACATCGCGGTGTAGGCGACCGGGTCAGGGGGCTGGCCGCCCCAGTCGATGGCCAGGTTCGGCTCGTTCCAGATCACATAGCCCAGGACGCGGCCGCGGTAACGTTCGGCCACCCGCCCCACGAAGCGCGCGTAGTCCGCCAGATCGTCGGGCGGCGCGTTGAAGGTGAGAGGGGCGGCGCTGGCCCACGCCGGATGCTGGTCCAGCCGCGCCACCAGATCGAGGCCGTAATAGGCCGCGCCGGCCACCGTCTCGTCTGGGTGTTGCCAGTGCCACTGGTCGCGCGTCGGCTCGATCTGCCGCCAACTGAATAGCTCCACGACGACGTCGAAGCCAGCGGCAGCCGCCAGCGCCAGGGTGTGCTGGTCGGCCGGCAGCGTGTGCACCCCGACGCGCAGCGGGGACCGGCTGGCCGACGGTCGAGCGGCGATCAGCGCCGCCGACGCGATCGCTGCCAGCCCCAACAGCAGCCAGCCGCGCCCGAGGAGCCTGGGCGCGCTCATGGCCCCCCTCCCGCCAACGGCGCGCGCCACACGCCCCGATCGGCGACGGCGATCAGCCAGCGACCGTCGGCTGTCACCACCAGGCGGTAGATGCTGGCCCCCTCCAGGCCAGCCGGCTGCCAACTTGCGCCGCCATCCTGGCTGCGGTAGATGCCGCGATAGCGGCTGCCGGCGAAGACCTCCTGCGGTCGCTGGGGATGCAACGCCAGCGCCGATATGGTCACATCCTCCAGGCCGCGGCCCCACAGCGCCCAGGTCGCTCCGCCGTCGCGGCTGAGATACGCCCCTTTGGTGGCGGCGGCGTAGAGGCGTTGCGGGTCGCGGGGATCGACGGTCGTCTGGAAGACGGTCTGGCCGATCAGCTCCGCTGCGAGAGGTCGCCAGCTTTGTCCGCCATCTACACTGCGGTACAACGCCTCGGCGCCCGCAGCGAAGAGGACCGATGGCGCATCCGGCCCCCAGTCCAGGGCGATGATCTCGGTGCTCAGGTCCAGGCCATCCCACGGCGTGCGCCAGGTCTCGCCCCCATCGCGGCTCTCGTAGATGCGCTGGTAGGCGGCGCGGATGAAGAGATGGTTAGGGTCGATGGGGTCGATCAGGATGCCGGGCGCTGAGGGGACTTCCAGGCGGGTGGCGACCCAGGTGTGGCCGCCGTCGCTGCTGCGATACAGTCCGGCGCCGTCGACGCCCGCATAGAGCACCTGGGGGTCCGAGGGGGCAACGGCCACGCTGAGCGCCGACGCGGCCGGCAGGCCGTCGCTGCGGGGTGCCCAGGTCGCGCCGTCGTCGTCGGATCGATACACGCCGGTCGGGCTGGCCAGGTAGAGCGCGCCGTCGGCGGCCAGAGCCAGGTCGTTGGCGACGGCCGGGCCGGGGCCGGGGCGCCACGACTGCCAGCGGCTGCCAGGAGCGCCGCCGTCGTCGCCGCTGCGCCACAGGCCAGCGTGAGTGGTGGCGACCAGCGTGGCGCGCCCGTCATCGGCCAGGCGCCACAGGCCATAGACCGCGCCAGGCCGATCCAGTTTCCCGCGAGGGCGCCATGTGCGGCCGCCGTCGGCGGTGGCGTAGATCTGGCCAGCGTTGGTGAGGAGCAGCGCCCCGCCTGCCTCTGGGCCAGGCAGCAACGCGTCGACGCGGCCCTCCCACTCGGCTTCCACCGGCTGCCAGCGCTGGCCGCCGTCGTCGCTGCGGTACAGGCCAGCCCGCGTGCGCGCGTAGGCCCAACGGCTGTCCAGAGGATCGAACCAGACGCCAGCCACGAACGTCGCCGGGACATCGGCAGCTCGCTGCCAGGTCTGGCCGCCGTCGTCGCTGCGGAAGAGGCCCACGCCGTCGGCGCCAGCCAGCAGACGGTTGCCGTCGGCTGAGACGGCCAGGGAGAGCAGCGCGATGTCGGCGGGCAGGGCGCCCAGGGGCTGCCAGACAGCGCCCTGGTCCAGACTGCGCCAGGGACGAAGATCCTCGCCAGCCAGGTAGAGCGCGCCGTCGGCGGCCGCCAGCAACGCGTAGACGTTGCGCCCCTGCCGGTCCAGCCCTTGCGGCGGGACGATCGGCCGCGGCAAATCGGGGATAGCGCGCCAGGTGACGCCGCCGTCCTCGCTGCGGAAGAGGCCGTCGCTGGCGCCAGCCAGAAAGACGCTGCCCGCGCCGGGAACGGCCAGCAGGGCGTGCACGAGCCGCCCTCCCAGTTCCTGGCCCACCGGCTGCCAGGAGGCGCCGCGATCGACGCTGCGGTAGAGTTGCGGCGGCGCGAGCACAGCGGCCAGCAGCAAGTTGGGGTCGGTCGGAGCGACGGCGAAGGCCGACACTGGCCGCGCGCCGGGCAGGCCCGCGCTGGCTGGACGCCATTCCAATGACGCGCTGGGCGAGGAAGGTGGATCAGCGGGGATCGGCCGCAAGGCGCAGCCGACCCCCAGCAGCGCGGCCAGCACGAGCGAGAGGCCCATCGGTCGCAACGCGTTGCCAAGCGTCCCTTTCATGGCAACGGCTCACCCGGTCCGACAGGCCCGACCTAGGCCACGATCCCAGCGATCAACCGCCAGACCTGGGCCACCAGGAACGTCACGATGAACCCCAGCGCTACAGGCAACAGCGCCGCCACTGCCGTCCACTTCTTGCTGCCGGTCTCTTTGTAAATGGTGTAGATCGTCGTGCTGCAGGGGTTGTGGATCAGGCTGAACAGCATCAGGTTGACCGCGGTGAGCAGCGTCCACCCCCCGGCCTGCAGCAAAGCCAGCACGTCCGCGTTCGATTCCAGCTCGAACATCACCCCCGCCCCCGCGCCGACGCCGGTCATCTTGGTGACGAGCACGGTCAACATGAGGACGGTCGGAATGACGATCTCGTTCGCCGGGATCGCTACAATATAGGCGACCAGGATCACACCGTTCAGTCCAAGCAGCAGCCCGAACGGATCGAGGAAGCGGATCAGGTGCTCGGCGATGCTGGCGCCGCCGATGACGACGTTGGCCGAGAGCCAGATCACGGCGCCGGCCGGCGCGGCGAAGGTGACCGCCCGCCAGAGGACGATCAACGTGCGGTCGATCACCGAGGTGTAGATGGTCTGCAGGATGCGCGGGGGCCGATAGGGCGGCAGCTCGAGATGGAACGTCGAGACTTCGCCGCGCAGCACCGTACGCGAGAGGCCCCAGGAGACGGCGAAGGCCAGGAAGACCCCCAGCAGGGCGATGACCATCACTCCGAGCGCCGAGATGACGCCGGCCAGGGGGGCCGGGGCCAGCGCGCCGAGGAAGATGCTGGCGATCAGGATCTGCGTGGGCCAGCGGCCGTTACACAACGAGAAGTTGTTGGTGATGATGGCGATCAGCCGCTCGCGCGGGCTGTCGATAATGCGCGTGGCCACCACCCCCGCGGCGTTACAGCCGAAGCCCATCGACATCGTCAGCGCCTGCTTGCCGTGCGCGCCGACGCGGCGGAACGTGTTGTCCAGGTTGAACGCCACCCGCGGCAGATAGCCGAAATCTTCCAGCAGGGTGAAGAGCGGGAAGAAGATGGCCATAGGAGGCAGCATCACGCTGACGACCCACGCCGTCGCCAGGTAGACGCCGTCGAGCAGGAAGCCGCTCAGCCACCAGGGCAGGCCGATCGCGGCCGCGAGGGACTTCAACAGGGGATGGATCGTATCCAGCAGCAGTTGCGAGAGCAATGAAGAGGGCACATTGGCGCCGCTGATCGTGATCCAGAACACGATGGCCAGAAGCCCCAGCATCACGGGGAAGCCCCAACGCCGGCTGGTGAGGATGCGGTCGAGGGTGCGATCCAGATCGAAGCGCGGCGGTTTGTCGGGCCGCGCGACCGCGCGGTCGGCGATCTGCGCGGCCTCCGTGTAGAGCGCCTCCATCAGGTTCTCATGGAATGTGCCGCCCACCTGCCAGCGCAGCCCTTCCGCCGTCTTGAGGATCTCATCAATAGAGGGTGCAGTTGGCGTGCTCATCTGGCAGCCTCCGTTTGCAGAACAGGAGCACGGCCCTCGCTGCCCGCGCCAGCGGTAGGCGCGACGCCGCCGGCCAATTCGAGCAATTCGCCGCTGCGCAGGGCCTGGACCATCCGCTCATCGCCGTCCAGGAGCCGCAGCGCCACCCAACGCGCGTTAGGCAACCCCGGGTAGGCTGCCTGGATCTTCTCGGTCAACGCGGCGACCGCGCGCTTGAGCGCGGGCGGCTCGCTCTGGATGCGCCGCGGCCGACAGACAGTCTTGCCCGTGGCGACCTCGTCGATCATCTGCAACAGCAAGGGGATGCCTTCGCCCTGGCGCGCCGCGGTGAGGACGACCGGCACGCCCAGATCGCGCGCCAGCCGGCGCTCGTCCACGCTCAGGCCGAGGCGGCGAGCCTCGTCGATCAGATTGACGCAGACCACGGCCCGGTCGGTGATCTCCAGCACCTGCAGGACCAGGTTCAAGTTGCGCTCCAGGCGGGTCGCGTCCACGACGACCACCGTGACGTCGGGCCGACCGAACAAGATGAAATTGCGCGCGATCTCCTCGTCGAGGCTGGTGGAGAGGAGCGAGTAGGTGCCGGGCAGGTCGACGATCTTGTAGCGTCGGCCGGCGTATTCAAACCCGCCTTCCGCGCGGCCGACGGTCTTGCCGGGCCAGTTGCCCGTATGCTGGCGCAGCCCGGTTACGGCGTTGAAGACGGTGCTCTTGCCCACGTTGGGGTTGCCTGCCAGGGCCACGACGTAATCGGCGTCTTCCATATTGATGCCCAGTTTGCGCAGATTGGCCAGGTTGGCCATGGAGCAGGTCGCGCAGGCCGGGGAGGCGACGGGCGCCGAAGCGATCTGTTCGGTAGTCATACAGCGACCTCCTCGGGACGAGTGATCAAGATGTGGTTGGCTTGATCATGGCGCAGCGCGATCAGCGCGCCGCGAATGCGATAAGCGACCGGATTGCCGCTGGGGCTGACGAGGACGGCCTCAACGCGAGTGCCGGGCAGGATGCCGAGGTCGAGGAAACGGCGTCGCTCCACGCCGCGGCAGGTCGGCGCGATGCCAGCGACCACGGCCTGTTCGCCGGGCTTGAGCGCGGTGAGGCGTTCGGTGGGGCCAGCCAGCGCGGGCGCCGCCTCGGCGACGGCTGATGGCAGCACGCTGACATTGGCTGCCAGCAGCGGCGCCAGGACGTGTTCGTCGCCGTCGGCCCAGAAGCGGATGCGCTGGGGGGTGGCCTCGAGCACGCGCACCTCCATCCCGGGCGCCAGGCCCTCGGCGATCAGTTGGGCGTAGACGGCGACCGGCTCGTCTTCGAGATGGACGATGCGGCCCGTCTCGCCGGCCGCCAGCTCCGACAACGCCCGCTGCGGGCGCGCCCCTATCTGGCCGTCGGCGGTGGGGATGGGATCGCCGTGGGGATCGTACAGCGGGTGATTGAGCCGAGAGGCCAGTTCCTGCAGGTCGGCGGGGGAGAGCATGTGTTCCTGTTGATGGGCGCGGCGATGCCACTCATCGGCGCCGTAGCCCGTCTCCTCGGCCAGATAACGTTCCCACAGGCGATGGGCGCGCATGATGTGCAGAGCGTCGCTGGCGCCCTCTGCGGTCAGGTGGATCGCATCGTGGTCGGGTTCGAGCAATCGTCGTTCTGCCATCTTCGTCAGCAACGCGGCGGCCTGGCCTTCGGAGATGTGGAGGACGGCAGCCAGATCGGCGCGACGGGCAGGGCGCCCCTCGATCTGCGCCTCGTAGAGATACTTGAGCGCATCCTCGATGAGCACGCGTTCGGTCATCTGGCGCGCGCGTTGCCAGCGCCAGAACAGCCCGCCCTCCGGCCAGAAGAGCAGGGCCAGCACGCCGCCGATCGCGGCAGCGATGATCAGCGAGAGCAGGGGATCGGGCATTTTCCTCAATCCTTTCGTGTCGTTGAAGCGGATCGTTTGCCGTGCGACCCGGTCGGTTGCACCCAGACATGGTTGGCGACCGCGGCTCCCACGGGCCGCTCCTGATCGGCGATGCGCAGGGTGATCGGGCCATCGAAGGGGCCTACGGCCAGCGGTTCGACCTGCGCCCCGGGGATCAACCCCAGCTCGTGCAGATAGCGCAAGAGCGCGGCGTCCTCGTCGTCCACCTCGCTGACGATGGCGCTCTGGCCGATCGGCAGATCCGTCAGGGGGACCTGCGTCGGTTCAGCAACTTCGCCGTCGGGCGTGGGGATCGGGCTGCCGTGAGGGCAGGTGGTCGGGTGGCCCAGGAAATCGGCGATGCGGTCAGCCAGCGCGTCGGAGAGGGCGTGTTCGAGCTTATGGGCCTCGTAGTGCGCCTCGTCCCAGGGGACGCCCAGCGTATCGACCAGCAATCGCTCGACCAATCGGTGGTAGCGGATGACGGACAGGGCGGCGCGGCGGCCGTCGGCGGTGAGGGTCGCTGCATCGTAGGGGGTGTACAGGACCAGGTCCATCTCCGCCAACCGTTTGAGCATGCCGGTCACGGATGCGGGCTGGACCCCCAGCCGTGCGGCCAGGGCCGAGGTGGTGGCGCGTTGGCCAGCGCGTTCGAGGGTATAGATCGCCTTCAGGTAGTCTTCGGTCGCCGGGCTGGGCATTTGGTGCTCCAAATTTCTGATTTAGTATACCCTAAATCAAGAATTGATTATACGCATCTCTGGGCGCCTGTCAAGTTGAGGAGTGACGGCGGGTGCGTTTCAGCGCAGCGCAATCCGGAGGATTGCGGCACGGCCGCACACACAGGCAATGTAGTATAATCGTTTCACGAGATCGGCTTGTTCGGGAGGATAAGAGCCTGTATTCCCGATCGTCTTCCCCGCCGCGATTGGCAAGAGATACGCGGTGAAGCCTGGTTGCAAGGCGAGTTACCCCCTATAGGAGATGACCTCATGACGCTCTCGCGCGTTCTCGTCAGCCCCAATCAGCGTCTCCTGATGACCGAGGCCGGCGAGCCGTTCTTCTGGCTCGGCGACACCGCCTGGGAGCTTTTCCATCGTCTGACCCTCGCCGAGGCCGAGCGCTACCTCGAGGCGCGCCGCCAGCAGGGGTTCAATGTGATCCAGGCCGTCGTGCTGGCTGAGCTGGACGGCCTGCGTACGCCCAACGCCCAGGGCCATGTCCCCCTGTGCGGCGACGACCCGACTCGCCCCAACGAGTTCTACTTCCGCCACGTGGACGCGATCATTCACCTGGCCGCCGCCAAGGGCCTCTACATCGGCCTGCTCCCCACCTGGGGCGACAAAGTCCACGCGCATCTGTGGGGCATCGGGCCGGTCATCTTCAACGCCGAAAACGCGCGCGTCTACGGCCGCTTCCTGGGCGAACGCTATCGGGACGACGCGAATGTGCTGTGGATCCTCGGCGGCGACCGTCCGGCAGCCGGCTACGAACGCGTCTGGGCAGCCATGGCCGCAGGCATCGCCGAGGGCTTAGGCCGCACGCCCTTCATCACCTATCACCCGATGGGCGGCCACAGCTCCTCCGCCTGGCTGCACGAGGCGGAATGGCTCTCCATGAACATGCTCCAGTCCGGCCACACGTACATGGACGCCCCCAATTGGGAGATGATCCGCGCTGACTACGAACGCACGCCGATCAAGCCGGTCCTGGACGGTGAGCCGAACTACGAGCATCATCCGGTGGATCCCTACCGGCGGACGTGGCAGCCGGAGTATGGCCGCTTCACCGATTACGACGTGCGCAAGCAGGCGTACCGGGCCGTGTTCGCGGGCGCGTGTGGCCATACCTACGGCAGCCACTCGGTCTGGCAGATGTGGTCGCCTCGCTACGCGCCGACCAACTTCCCCTCGCCGGCCTGGGACGAGGCCATCTATGGCCCCGGCGCGCAGCAACTGGCGCATCTCAAACGCCTGATGCTCTCCCGGCCCTACTTCACGCGCATCCCTGCCCCCGACCTGCTGCCGGAGGTCGCGCGCGTGCCGTTGCAGGTGGAGCAAGAGGATCGCATCAATCCCCAGCGCGCCGCGCACCCCGTCGCCACGCGCGACAGCGAGGGCAGCTACGCTCTGGTCTATTTTCCCCTGGCGGAGCAGACCCTGGCCGTGGATTTGCGCCTGCTGCATGGGCGGGCGCGGGCGTCGTGGTTCGATCCTCGCAACGGTAGAACCCACCCCATCGGCGAGTGTGGGCGCGCGCTGACGGCATTCACCTCGCCAATCGCCGGGCCAGACTGGGTGTTGGTGTTAGAGGCTGAGTAGTGATCAAGTAACAGGTGATAAGTTATGACAGATGATAAATATTGGCGGGTGCGATGGCACAGGACGGTCCAAATCCAGCGTTTGTTCGATTTTTTTCCCGGACAAATGACCACCTTGAGTTTGGTTATCATGCGCTAATTGTACCATAAATCACTTCGACTTGGCCATTATCAGACTTTCTTATCCCTCCTTTCTTATTCCTCCTCAAACCCATGACCCTTGAATTTCAAAGTGTTGCAATTCTCCGATACGATACGGATACGGTCTTCAGGGATGCCGCCCGGGACTTCGACGCTGATTTCGAGCGTGATGCGGGCTTTGGCGCCCACCAGGCTGATGAGATGGGCGAGGACTTCGTCGGCGATGCGCCCGGCGTCCCGCCCCACACGGGTCGGATCGAGTTCGACCGATCCGTGGAAGCGACGGCGGAGGCGCGGCGCAGCCTCGACCGCCGCCTCCGACGATAGGACGCCGGTCCCCGTCTCTCGCATTGCCAGACCAGGAGTGGGCGAGTCCGGTGGAAGCGCCGGCTGCGCTGCGGCTTCTTCTTCTATCTGCCGTTGGGCGGCCTCCGGCTTGACCAGCACGCTGGCGCCATCCAGCGTGATCATAGGGCTGGCGCCTGCCACCAAACCGACATAGCTGCCGTCCTCGCGCGCTCCCGAGGCGTAGGCAAAGAAATCCTTCCAGGTCAGGGAGCCAACGCCCTCGCGAATCGCCTCCATCAATACCTGCTCATCTTTCAAGCGGGGCAGGTAGAGGTATTGCGCCAGGTACTCCCAAATCTGCCGCACGCTCAGATGGTCTTGCTCTTTCCACAGCCAGCGGTCGAGCTCCATGCGCAAGAGATAGGGCGACCAGCGCACGATCAGTTGCTGGTCGCTGACCATCTTGCGCGAGGCGCGGCCGACCAGATTCTCCCCCTGAAGGCGATGGCTCTGCCAGGCGACAGGCCCGGCGCCTTCCTGCATGGGGATGAGCAAATGGCAGTAGGTCTCGCGCAGGCGTTCGACGATGGTGTCTTCCGAGTTTTTGATTTGATTGCTGACCTGACGCTGCGTGGCATAGTCGAGGTTCAGTTGCTCCTTCTCCTGATCAATCGAGGTCCAGGCCAGCCAGGAACGGATGGCCTGCTGCAGTTCGGGCAACCGCTCAGCGTCGGCGGCCAGGAAGACGAGCATGTTGCGGTACAGGCGCGGGCTGTTGCCGCGGCGTTCGAGAAGGTCCTGGGCGGCTTGCTGCGCCGCGCTCTCGCCAGCCCGCGGGCGATGGGGATATTTCGGCAGCAGGATGACCAGGCGGCAGGCTTTCTCGTCCGGCACGTCGTTGCTTTCGGACGGCGCCACATGAACGGCGGCAAACTCGCCTCGCTCGCGCCCCACGGCCTGACGCAGACGGCGGACGATCTCGTCCTCCACCAGCTCGGGCTTGCGCTCGTAGGCGGCGGCGCGGTCGGCGGCGATGCGGGTGACGGTCGGACGGGTATCGAACCAGTAGCGCGAGCCGTCCGAGTAGAGGTAGGTCAACTGCTCGGAGAGGCGGCGCAGCGCATCGCCGAAGGTGGCCACGGTCTCGCCCGGCTGGGCGCAGCCGATCTTGACGCGCACTTCTTCCAGCCCGCGCCCTTTTTGGGAGGCGGAGGTCGGCGCGCTGCCGATAAACACCGTGCGCGCCACACGGTGGCAGGCGGAATAGCGGCCGAGATTGGGATTATCCCGATCCAGCCGGAAAGGATGACTCGCCGGGCCGTCAATATCCTTGTCAATCACGGCCGACCAGCCGTCGGGCAGATAACGGGTGAACTCGGTGCGCACCGCCTGCCTGTCGAGCGGCAGGCTGCCGGGCAGGATGAGCAGGGATGGGTCCCCGTTCACCCACAGTTCATAAATGACCGATGCCATCAAGCGCAGGACGCCGCGCGTGAGTTGGAAGCGCTCCAGCGTGGACCAATCCTGATAGAGACGGTCGAACAGCTCCGGGTGAATCGGATACGCTTTCCGCAGCCGCTCTTCGTAGGCGACCTCGCGCGCTTCGGGCGGGAAGTCGCCGCGGTTGTCGCGGTACATCTCGGCGAAGGCGCGGCAGACCGCGTCGCGGTCCTTTTCCTTCTGGCTCGACAGCGGTTCGAACAGGCGGCGGCGGACGATCTCGAAGGCCTCTTCGGCGCTGGCGGGCTTCCAGACCGCTTCGACGCGCCCGAAGACGTTGCGGATGCGCTCGAGGGCAATGCGGCCGTTTGTGCCGCCGACTTCGGCGTCGGAGGCGGGGATGGCGGCGACGACCAGGGCGTTCCGGGCGGCCTTGGCAGCTTCGGTGAGCGCCTGCACGAACGACATGGCCACATCGAACGTCCCCGCAGGCAGGTTGTCTTTGCCGATCAACTGGCGCGCATAGACGACCCATTCGTCAATCAGGATCAGGGCCGGGCCAAAGCGCTCGAACAGGCGGGTGAGAATCGCGCCGCCCGGGCTGACCGAGTTCCTGTCGGACTCGGCCACCAGTTGGTAGCCCTCGGCGCCGCCCAGTTGCCAGGCCAGTTCGCCCCACAAAGTGCGGATGCGCGCGCCGTCGGGCTTCTCCCAGGGGGTATCCACCGAAAGATAGTTGCAGGCCAGCACGGCGCGCCGGGCGACGGGCAGGCGCTCCGGCAGGTTTTGGGCATAGTGGCTGAGGCATTCGATGCCGACGACCTCTTCCTTGCGGATCTCCCCGCCAAAGAGGTGGTACAGCGCCAGCAGGGAGTGAGTCTTGCCGCCGCCGAAGTTGGTCTGCAGCTCGACGACCGGATCGCCGCCCGCGCCGCTCAGCCGCAGCCAGCCGCGCGCCAGCAGTTGGCACAGCCCCTCGGTGAAGTAGGTGCGCTGGAAAAATTCCTTTGGATTCGCATATTCCGACGAAGCGCGGCCGGTGATGACCTGGTACAAGTCCGCCGCGAACTCCGCCTGCTGGTAGCGGCCGCCGGAGACATCCGGGTGCGGCGTGGCAATCTCGCGCCAGGGCTTGAGCGCAGGAAGCGCGCCGCTGGCCGTCTGAATCAACGCGGGCTGGGCGGCCCGGCTCCGTTGGCTGATTTCGAGCATGATGTCGCGGGCGATCTGGGCGGTTTCCACCCGTTCGGGCGCGGCGATCATGTCGAGCAGGCGCGTCATGGTGTCGAAGGCGCGGTGCGTGTCCTCGAGCGAGAAAGCCCGCTGATGCGCCCAGTTGTTGCGCACGTCGCGCAGCTCGTTGACGTAACTGCGGCCCGCGTTGCCCAGATCGGCTTGGAAAGCGTCGTTCCAGGCGTTGTTGAGGATGGTCAGCAGGGCGGCCACATCCAGGGCGGCGAAGCGGGCGTCGTCGTCCTGCGCTTTGGCCAGCTTCATCCTCGGGTCAGGCATGGGCCGGACGTGCGGCTCGGCGCCCAGGCTCCACCATTTGTCCTTATAGACGGCTTGCAACTGGCGCTTGACATAGGGCACAAGCGCCTTGCGCAAGAGCTCCAGGCCGCGGCCGACGAGTTCGTCAGGTTTCTCCGCCATGCTTCCTCCTTCCTGCTACAACAGCCTTTCCTGTTTGCCCGTCTGGCGCGCCGCCAGGTCTTTGAGCCGCGGCCAGGCGACGACCAGCATGTTGTAGCCCAGGGCCTCCTGCGCCCAGCCCTTGCGTTCGCAGACGGTGTAGAGACGATAGGCCAGGTCGCGGGCCGGGTCGGCCAGTGCGCCGAGTGTCGCCAGCAGGTCGGCGGCGGCGCTCTCCCCGCTGGTGTCCAGCGCGTGGATCAGGCGCTGGACGGCCTCCCAGGCGGTGGAGACCCCACCCCCGGCCCCTCCCCTATCAAAGGGGAGGGGGGTGAGTTCGTCGCGGCGCAGCAGGCGCACCTTGCCGCCGCGCGCTTCGAGGATGCCGGCCTCGGCCAGCCCTTCGACCGAGGTGTTCTTGGCTTTGCTGAGGGTTTCGGCCACGCCGAAGGGGGCTTCGTTGTGGCCGAACTGCTCGAACCAGGCCAGCGCCCAGCGGGTGTCGGCGTCGTATTCGCCTTCCTGCTCGGTCAGGTATTCGTCCAGCGCCTGGTTGATGAGCGCCAGCGCAGTGCGCACCGACATGGGGCGGCCGTCGGCTTCCAGCACGGCCTTGTAGCGCGAGAAGACCGCCATGCCGGGACCGATGGCGGCCTGCGCCAGGTCAACGGGGGCGATGCTGCCCTGCTGTAACTCGTGCAGGGCGGGAGCCAGTTCTTTCTTGAGGGCGGAGACAAATTCACGACGGGAACAGGACAGCGCCTTTTCAGGCCGCGGGCGGCAGACCAGGACGATGGAGGAGGCCAGGGCGTTGGTGCCCAGACCAACACTGCGGTTGGCTAACTCGGTACGCATCGGCCAGGTGCCGGTGATCTCGAAGCCGCTGGCCAGCAGGCCTTCCAGCATGGTCTCCCAGCCGGTGGAGGCGCGGCCGTTGGGCAGGCCCGGCTGGTCTTCGGTTTCGTCGTCCCCCTCTTCTTCGAATTGTTTGAAAGCGTAGTACACGGTGAGGGGAAAATCGGGCGCGGCGCTCCGGCGCAGGTTCTGGAAGGTACGGCGCAGGCCGTCCTCGAAAAACTGCTCGGCGCGGCGTTTATCGCCGCCGAAACGGTAGGGCGTGGCCACCAGTTCCTGGGCTTTCGGCACGAGCAGGGTGGGGAACAAGTCGGGATATGTTTTGCCCAGCGCGCGGCGCAGCCAGACGTAGAAGAAGTCGGATAAATCGGCGTAGCCGATGTTATCGTAGTAGGGTGGGTCGGTGGAGATAATGGTGCTTATCGGCAGGCTCAGTCTCTGAGCATCGGTTTGGCTGGCCTGACCTGTGGCTGACGTTGCAGGCAGAGTCTCAAGAACTTTCCATACCCAATCCACCATCGCCATCCAGTTCCCGGTGGAGTCGGAAAAAAGATTGCCTTCCGCGTAATCCCAGATCATGGGGATAGCTTGCCGGCTAAAAGTGTTGCGGATTTTTGTATAGCCAGTATCCCAACTGCACACTGTAGAACTGCGATCTGCTAACCGATCAAGCCCAAACGCCAGATAGGTCGCTACGGCGTCGGCGTAGGCCTGCGGGGAGGCCCCCACCCCCGGCCCCTCCCCCAACATGGGGGAGGGGAGAGTCTCCCTT
>FWWM01009205.1_pt1 | contig 18390 bp, 13 predicted proteins | sample 2228351 | NCBI WGS metagenome assembly FWWM01 (sample SAMEA103939774, study PRJEB20133) | metagenome
CCTCCCCTCCCCATGATCACCCTCTTCGACATCCTCGGCCCGACCATGGTCGGCCCGAGCAGCTCCCACACCGCCGGCGCCTGCCGCCTCGGGCAGATGGCGCGGGCGCTGGGGGGGGCATTCCGCAGGCTGAGGGAGTTCCGGCCCGACGTCGTGGTGGGGGTTGGCGGCTACGGGATGGTGCCGCCGATACTTGCCGCCGCCTCCTCGGGGGTCCCGTACGTGCTGATGGAGCAGAACGTGCGGCCGGGGAAGGCCAACAGGCTCCTGGCGGCGGGCGCGGCGCGGATATACGCGTGACCGGCAGTCCCCTCAGACCTCGGATGCGGAGGATCCCCCGGCGGGAGGCGCTTGGGCGGTTCGGCCTGCGGGAGGGCAGGCCTACGGCGGCCATTGTGGGAGGCAGCCAGGGGGCCGAGGTCCTCAATCGCGGGGCGCTGGAAGGGCTCGACGGGGCTGCCGGATGCCTGCAGGTCATTCACGTGGCGGGCGCGGGGCGGGGGGAGGCCCTCCAGGCCGCCTATGGGGCGCGGGGAGCCACCGCGGTGGTGCTCGATTTCGTCGACGACATGGAGGCGCTCTATTCGGCGGCCGATCTGGTGGTATGCCGCGCCGGCGCCATGACGATTGCGGAGCTGGCGGCCCTTGGGGTGCCGGCGGTGCTGGTGCCGATCGCACGTTCGCCTGGGGACCACCAGCGCCGGAACGCCCGCGCGGCGGCCCTCTGCGGGGGCGCCATAGTGATGGAGGAGGCGGAATGCCTTGCCGGGGGGCTCGCCCCGATTTTTCGGAAGCTCGCCCGGCGCGATCCGACGTTCGATAGTATGAGGCGGAACATCGTAACCCTGGGGCGGCCGGAGGCGGCGCGGGCCATCCTCACGGACTTGCGGGAGGTCCTGCGGCGATGAAGATCCACATGGTCGGGGTCGGAGGTACGGGGATGAGCGGGCTGGCCCGCATACTCATCGCCCGGGGCGACTCCATCTACGATCTGCGTCCCGCGCACATCCCTGGGGCGGTCCTCAGGACGGGGCATTCGGTCTCCTTCCTGCCGGCCGGGGTGGAGCGGGTGGTCAGATCGGCCGCGGTACCGGACGACAACCCGGAGTTGGTCGAGGCCAGGCGCCGGGGCATCCCCGTCATGAAGTACTCGGAGATGCTGGGGGAGCTCTCCCGAAGCCGGGTCACCATAGCCGTGGCCGGCTGCCACGGGAAGACCACCACCACTGGGATGATCGCCTACATCCTGTCGCGGGCCGGTTTCGAGCCGTCCTTCGTGTGCGGGGGCGTCATCCCCCAGCTGGGTTCCAACGCCATGCCCGGGAAGGGGAAGCACCTGGTGGTGGAGGCCTGCGAATTCGACAGGTCCTTCTTGAAGCTGTCGCCTGCCTGCGCGGTGATCACCAACGTCGAGGAGGACCATCTCGACTACTACCGGGACATCACGGAGATAGTCGGCGCGTTCCGGGAGTTCGCGGGGCTCTGCTCGGGTCCCGTGATCGGGTCGGTCGACAACGTTCATTCGGCGTCGATCGTCGAGGGTTTGAAGGGGAAGGGGGAGGGCTACTCGATACAGAAGGATGCCGACTGGCGCGCGCGGAACGTGGAGGTCAAGGAGGGGCGGTGGTCGTTCGAGGCGCTCAAGTACGGCCGGCCGTTCGGCGCCTACACGCTGGGGCTGGCCGGCGAGCACAACGTTTCCAACGCCCTGGCGGCGATCGCGGCGGCCACGTGGGCCGGGGTCCATGCGCTGGTCACTTTTTTGTCCTCGATGGAGGAAGAACGGATGGTCCGACCCGGGCTCCGCTAGAAGACCCCGGGTCGGATCAGGCTCAGAAGTCGAAACGAACCGAGGCCGACAGGGTCCGGCCGTTGATCGAACGGGCGCGGACGATGCCATTCCCGGGGATCGAGCCTTCTTCCGCCTCGGTAAATCCCTTCGTGTCGAACACGTTGTTGGCATTGAGCGAGAAAGTGATTCCGTCGAACGGACGTACATTCACGAAGGCATTCACCGCCGTGAAACCAGGTAGGACCAGTTGGTTGCTATCCTGCGCGTAGCTGTCGGAGGTGCCGACCGCGTTCACACCGAGCCCGAAGAGCTCACTGTCGTAGGCTGCGGTCGCCTGGTAGATCCAGTCAGCTTGGCGACGCGGGGTATTGCCCACGTTTGCCGGGCTGATGTTATCGCGGCTGATCTGAGCATCGGTGTAGGTCGCACCGGCAGATAGGCTGAACGGACCCATCCGGTATGCGCCTTCCAGTTCCACGCCGCGCGCCTTGTAGGAGCGGCTGAAGACTGTTTGCGTGGTTGCCTCGTAGTTCTCTTCCTCGGTCCGAGCGTCGAACGCGGTGGCATAGAAGGACAGGCCGCCCGAGCGGTATTTCACGCCTACTTCCGCCTGCTTAACGAAATCTACAGCCACGGCCGAATTGAGCAGCGCGCCAGTCGCAGAATTGACGTTGTTCGGGTTGAACAGGATGCGGTCGGCATTGGAGCGGCCACCCTTGCTGTACCGGCCGAAGATCGAAAGCACGTCGGTGATCAGGTAGTTCGCGCCGATCGAGTAGGACACGTAATCGGTGTCATAGTCGATCAAGGACGCGCCAGCCGTCGGCAAAACGCTGACAAGGGTTTCGGCAGGGTTGATCGTGCCATCCCCGTTGATATCGCGCGTACTCACCGGTCCATCGCCAAAGGTGCGCCCCTTGGCCCGGCTGAAGTCCCAGCGCACGCTGCCGTCAAGCGACAGACCCCCGAACTCGAGCCCCAGCGAGGCGAAGGGAGCCTTCGTCGTGTACTTGAGGTCGTAGGACCTGCGGCAGCAGTTGCCGAAGAACGCGGCGCTGTAGCCTACGGTGCCGTTCTGCGTTTGCGGAACGCCCGCGGCATTGCGCACATCGAGCAGCACGGCGTTGCCGTTGCCCTCGACGGTCATCAGGTGCGAAGTCCATAGCCAAGCCGTATCGATGTCCTGCTGCGAGTAGTAGAAACCGCCCGTCAGCGTCGCCTTTCCGCCGCCGAGGTCGAACTCGGTTGTCGCGCGCAGATCGTTCGTCAGATTGTCCAGGCTGTTGAGGCGCGTGTTGAAGGTGACGATGTTCGCCACCAGGCCGTTGCCGCCGAGCGTTGCGGGGTTGGTCACGAGTTGCCCCGATTGCGGTCCGCTGGCGAAGTACAAGCGCGATCCGGCACCACCGATCGCATTGGCAGCGGCCTGGGCTCCGGTCACGCTGCCCGGAAATGGCGAGACAAAGGCGCCGCTTATATCCGAATAGCGGAAGCGATTTGTCACGGTGAAGCCGCCCACGCCGAACTGCGCCTCGACCCCGCCGGCCAGAACCTTGGGATGCATGCCTTCGTTGATGTTGTAGGTCTGGACCTTGTTGTCCTGGTCCAGCGTCGTGATCGGCGCGAAGTAGCGCGAATGAAGCGAAGCCGAATTGATCGAGAAATTGGTAACGCTGGTGTAAACCGGATCTGCATTGGTGCCAGTCACGACAACCGGATTCGGCAGGTAGCCGACCGAGTGATCGTTCAGATACTTGCCGTAGAACCGGATGTAGCCGCCGTCGAACTTCTGCGTGATGTTGGCCTTTATCTGGCCGCCGCGCGCACCGTCGTAACCGACTTCGCGCGGGCCGGCGCCGATGTGACTGTAGCCGCCGAGATGGAAGGTCGTGTTCGGGCCAAGGCGGCCGCCATAGTCGAAGTCGGCGCGGTATTCACGATAGTCCAGACCCGCTGTCAGGCCGAATGACCCGCCTTCGCGGTCACCGGTCTTCGAGATGAAGTTGATCACGCCGCCCGGCGAATTCGATGCGAAGGTAGATGCCGAACCGCCGCGCACTGCCTCGACGCGGGCGATGTTGTAGTCGGTGCGCAGGAAGATGTCGGCGTTACCGAAGGTGATGTCGCCGAATTCGAGGATCGGAAGCCCGTCTTCCTGCAACTGCAGGAACTTCGCGCCGCCCGAGGCGACGGGAAGGCCACGAACCGCGATGTTGGCGTTCCCCTCGCCGCCAGAGCTTTCCGAACGGATACCGGGGATCTGGCGGATGAGTTCCGCCGACGAGCGGGGAGCGAGGTCGACGAGGGCCTTGCTGTCAAGCGAGCTCACCGAAACCGAGCTTTCGAGAACGTTCTGGCCGCGTGCAACCGCGGTAACGATGATTTCGGATTGGTCGGCGGCAGGTGACGCGTCGTCCGGGGCAGCGGCATCTTGAGCGAGGGCAGGGGTGGCGAAGGCCGAGAGCGCGGCGCTCGCGACGAGGGCGTGACGGACTTTCATGACAACTCTCCTCCAGGGTTCGCGTCGATGGCGCGATTCGCCATTAGACCTAAAGCGATTGCAATCGATTGCAATGCTAAATTTGCAAACGATTGCAATACGCCGGTTTTGCTGTCACTTGAATGTAGAGATCGCTCCGCAGAGAGCGCCTGACGAGAGGATTTGGTCCATGCAAATTGCTGTTAAACCTCGCCTTTCGCTGTTGCGAATCATCGAGATGAATATCGGCTTCTTCGGTCTGCAGTTCAGCTTCGGTCTGCAGCAGGCGAACATGGGACCGATCTACGGCTTCCTCGGCGCCGACGAAGCGACGATGCCCCTTCTATGGCTCGCCGGGCCGATGACCGGGTTGCTCGTGCAGCCGATCGTGGGCGCCTTGAGCGATCGTACCAGCAGCCGCCTTGGGCGACGCACTCCCTATTTCCTGATCGGTGCAATCATCTGTTCGCTGTCGCTGCTTGCAATGCCTTATTCGCCGGCGCTGTGGGTCGCTGCGTCGCTGCTGTGGATCCTCGATGCGGGCAACAACATCACGATGGAGCCCTATCGCGCCTATGTGTCCGACCGTCTCGCGCCGGACCAGCGCCCGATCGGTTTCCTGACGCAGAGCGCCTTCACCGGCCTCGCCCAGACGCTGAGCTACCTGGCGCCCACCTTGCTCACGGCGTTCGTTGCGAAGGACGTCCTCGACGCGAACGGGATTCCCACGATCGTGCGGGTCGCTTTCGTGATCGGGGCCATCCTGTCGATCAGCACCATCGTCTGGTCGGTTTGGCGAGTGCCGGAACTCCCGCTCACACCCGCCGAGAAGGCAGACTTGGCAGCTCGACCGCTGTCGGCCGGCTCGACCTTCGCGGACATCTCCACCGCAATCAGGGAAATGCCCCGGCCCATGCGCCAGCTCGCGCTGGCGATGCTGTGTCAGTGGTACGCGATGTTCGTCTATTGGCAGTACATTGCCTTTGCGATCGGGCGCTCGCTTTACGACACTGCCGACCCGCAAAGCGCGGCGTTCCGCGAAGCAACGCTGACCGCGCAGCAGATCGGTGCCTTTTACAACTTCATCGCATTTGCCTCGGCGCTTGTGCTGATTCCGATAGTGCGGCGACTCGGCGCCCGCTCGATCCATGCCGTTTGCCTCGCCGCGTCGGGAGCGGCGATGCTGCTGATACCTGGAATGGACACCAAGGCGGGGCTCTTCATCCTCATGTTGGGCATTGGAGTCGGCTGGGCGGGCATGATGGGCAACACCTATGTCATGCTGGCGGACGCGATCCCTCCCGCGCGAACGGGTATCTACATGGGCATATTCAACATGTTCATCGTGATCCCGATGCTGATCGAAACGACGACGATGCCGCTGATCTACGAACCGATACTGGGAGGCGATCCGCGCAATGCGCTGATGTTGGGCGGCGCGCTGATGTTGCTGGGTGCTGTAGCGACGTTGTTCGTACAGGCGGGCGGCAGGCCCGCGCGGATAATCCCCGAAAGCGGGGCCGCTCCGGCTGTTCCCCCGGCTTAGTTGCATGGTATCACCGCCGCGATGAGCGCGAACCAGACTACGAATGGCCGCCCGGTCGTCCGCACACTCAGCGATCTTGCGCGGATCGCAGGCGTTTCCGCGGGTACCGTAAGCCGCGCGCTGGCGGGCAACAGCCTCGTGAACGTCGAGACGCGCGAGCGGATCGTGTCCCTCGCTCGTGAGCATGGGTTCCGGCCGAACCAGATGGCGAGCAGCCTGCGACGACAGAAGACCGACGTCATCGGCATCGCGATACCGCTGGGCCACGACCAGCGCCAGCAGGTCTCCGATGCCTTTTTCATGACGCTTCTCGGCCACTTGGCAGACGCGCTTACCGAGCGTGGCTACGACCTCATGCTTCGGCGCGTCATTCCCGAACGCGACGAGGACTGGCTCGACCGCTTCATCGGCTCAGGCATGATCGATGGGGTGCTTGTGATCGGCCAGTCGGACCAGTTCGACCGCATCGAGGATGTGGCTGACGGCTATCTTCCCATGGTCGTGTGGGGCAACCATGCCGAGGGCCAGCGGCACTGCGTGGTCGGTACCGACAATCGGCTGGGCGGGCGCCTTGCCGTCGAGCGCCTGATCGCCGGCGGCGCGCGGCATATCTACTTCCTGGGCGATATCTCCGCGGTGGAATTCGCCGCACGTTACGCCGGTGCAGCCGATGCTGCGCGTAGGCTGGGAGTGGAGATCACTCCACTAACGAGCCACCTTTCGAGCGACCGTCTCGAGGCCGAAGTCGCTGCAAACTTGGACCGTGCTTTCGCTCCCGGAGATGCCATCTTCGCGGCGACCGACAGCCTCGCTATGGCCAGCCTCGCGCGTCTGAAGGTCAACGGCGTAGCAGTGCCTGAGCAGGTGCTCGTAATCGGGTTCGACGACCTCCCTATGGCGAGCCAAACCGCCCCCCCGCTTACCACCGTCCGGCAGGACATTCGCGCCGGTGCCTTCGCGATGGTCGACCTTCTGATGCGCCGCCTGGCGGGCGAGGTCACCGAAAGTATCGTCATGCCCCCGCGTCTCGTGGCCCGGAAGACGGCCTAGCGATTACAGGAACGTGGAGTCCGGCTGGAGGGCAACGACGAAATCTTTAATCGGGTGATGAGCGACAAGCAGTTCCGCAATGCAGCGCAAGATCACCTTGCCCGCGAAGTGTATGAGCGCATCCGAGGAAGCACATGAACAACTGAGCCGTTTAGGCCAGCACTATGTAACCTAGCAACGTTTTACAGCGACTTTGTAAGTCATTGAAACGTGGATGGTCGTTACAGGCGATTTTTACACCAAAAACCGCAGAAAACATGGACAATCAAAAGGTTGGGAAGCTGCCGCTCTACCATTGAGCTACACCCGCATGCCCTGCCGCGCGCCGCATGGTGCGCTGGCTGCGTCGGCGGCGCGATTGCCACAGACGGGGGAGAGGTCAACTCATCGCTTGCCTTATCGCGGGCGGTGCCTGCGCGAACTGCGTATGGACGCCGTAGCAGTTGCGCGTGACGCCGCTTTCCCGATAGCCGCCGCACCGGTTTGAGCGTTCGTCATCCCCAAACCGCAGATGCTGGCAAGCCCCCTTTTTGTGCAGGTGCAAACAAAGGCATTGACCAACTTTTGACATCTGTCCAGTCTTGTAAAGAAGCCGCTTTCGACTCGCTGGGAGAAGGCTGAGGCATCAGGGGAAATTGCGACCATGAGCGTGGCCGATACCGATACCCGTTACACCGCCGGACTTGCCGAAAGCGCCCGTATCCGCCTGAATGGCGCGCTGCGCAGCCGCCTCGTGCAGTTCGTCGGCCTGACTGTCCTGCCCGCCACCATCGTGCTGGCCCAGGCGGCGCGCGATCCGTCCAACCCGGTGGAAACGGAGGCCGGCATTCCGGTGACCGACAGCACCGTGATCGAAAAGTGCGGATCGTGCCATACCGCAGATGCGAAGGGCAACCTTTCGCGCATATCGTGGGTGCGCACCACGCCCGAAGGCTGGGCGCAGGTGATCAAGCGCATGTCCAAACTCAACGGGCTTTCGATCACGCCATCGGAAACCAGGGCGGTGATCACCGCGCTTTCGCGCACGCACGGCCTTGCCCCGGAAGAAGCGCGCCCGGTGATGTACCTGACCGAACATCGCATGGTCAACGAAACCAACATTCCCAACGAAACCATCCGCCAGGCCTGCGCCGCTTGCCACGCCTTTGCCCAGCCGCTGTCGTGGCGCCGGTCGAAGGCTGAATGGGGCCTGCTGCGCAACCTGCACGTGGCGATGTATTCGCAGGCCGATGCGCAGTACCGCCGCCCGGTGGACGATCCCACCCAGCCGGCCCCCGCCGCTGGTGCGCAGAAGCCGCTGCCGGTGGACGTTGCGCTGGAATACATGAACAAGAACGCGCCGCTGGTGACCCCCGAATGGACCGCGTGGCAGGCGCGCCAGCAAGCGTCGCAGCTTGGCGGCAAATGGCTGGTCAGCGCGATGCTGCCGGGCAAGGGCCAGTACGTGGGCGAGATGATGGTAACGCCCGCAGGCAGCGGCGATGCCTATTCCACCGCGATGACGCTGCGTTCGCTGGCCGACGGATCGACCCTGACGCGCAGCGGCAAGGGCATGGTCTATACCGGCTATTCGTGGCGCGGCACATCGTCGAGCGGCGGCAGCGGCGCCCGCGCCGATGCACCGGAAGACAACGAAACGCGCGAAACGATGCTGTTTTCGCCCGATCGCAAATCCGCCGAAGGGCGCTGGTTCTGGGGCAGTTACCACGAGTTCGGCTTTGACGTGAAGCTGACCCGCGCCTCGTCCGAACCGACCATCGCCGCGGTCGCGCCCTATGCGCTGAAAGCCGGGACCAAGGGCGCGACGCTGACGGTTTATGGCGATGCCTTCCCCGCAACGCTCACCCCCTCCGATATCGGCCTTGGCAAGGGCCTGACGGTGACCAGGGTCGTGTCGGTCAGCCCGTCGCAAGCCGTGCTGACGGTGGATGTTGCGCCCGACGCAACCGTAGGGGCGCACGACGTGGGCCTTGGCGGCAGCGTGCTGGCGGGTGGCCTGCCGGTGTACAAGAAGGTCGATTACATCAAGGTCACGCCCGATACGGCGCTGGCCCGGCTGGGCGGCGCGGAACATTCCCCCGGCCTCCAGCAGTTCGATGCCATCGGCTTTGACAACGGCCTGGACGGCAAGCCCTACACCGCCGACGATGTGGCTATCGGCCCGATCGAGGCAACCTGGGCGATGGAAGAGTTCCACACCGTCTATTACGACGATGATACCAGCTATGTCGGCAAGCTCAGCCCGACCGCGCTGTTTACCCCTGCGCCGGACGGCCCGAACCCCGAACGCAAATGGGGCCGCAACAACTATGGCGAAGTGTGGGTGGTCGCCACCGCCAAGTCCGAAAAGGACGCAAAGGGCCAGCCGCTCACGTCCAGGGCATACCTGATCGTCGGCGTCCCCGCCTACAAACGCTGGGATCAGCCGGAGGTGGCCAAGTGACAACGGTTCTTGCCCCCAAATACCGGCTTGGCGACATCCACCTGTTCGACGCGCAGGATCAGGGATTTGTCTATCTGGCTTCGGCCGGGGCGATCTTTGCCCTCGATGAAGGCGCGGCCAATGTCATGGCGCTGCTTGGCCACCGCGAAATGGCCTATGGCGAAATGATCGCCGCCCTGGTCGAAAAGGGTTATGTGCGCGCCGATGCCGAAGACCTGATCCGCGAACTGCGCGCCGTGCGCGGCATCGTTTCGGACGAGATCCGCGAAGCACCGCTGGCGCCGCCTGCGCCGCCCGAAGATTTCCCGCTTCAGGCGCTGGTGCTCAACGTCACCAACCAGTGCAATCTGGCATGCACCTATTGCTACGAGTTCGGGGCGGACAAGATCGCAACGCCCGCGGGCAAGCCCAAGTACATGACGCTGGAAACGGCGAAAAGTTCGGTCGATTTCCTGCTCGACAGTTCGGGCGACCGCGAAGTGCCGCATATCACGTTCTTTGGCGGCGAAACGCTGATGAACTTCAAGCTGCTGCGCGATGTGGTGCTCTACGCCAACGAAGCGGCAGCCGCGCGCGGCAAGCGCATGACCTACAGCCTGACCACCAACGCGACACTGCTGACCGACGAGATCATCCAGTTCCTTTCGGATCAGGCAGTGGGCGTGACGGTTTCGATGGATGGCCCGCCCGACCTGCAGGACAAGCGCCGCGTCTACAAGAACGGCAAGGGTTCCTACGCGGTGATGGAACCGCGCCTGCGCAAGCTGATCGCCGGGCACAAGACCCGCGCCATCACCGCGCGCGTCACGCTGACCGACGGCGTGACCGACGTGATCCGTATCTATCGCCACCTCAAGGACGATCTGGGGTTCCACGAAGTTGGCTTTGCCCCGGTGACGGATTCGGGCGAGCAGACCTACACGCTTGACGACGATGGCATGGACACGGTGGTTTTCGCCTTCCACGAACTGGCGGCGGAATGGCTGGCCTATGCCCTGCGCGGCGAAATGCACGGCTTTTCCAACGTTTCGGAAACGATCAGCGAACTGATCCAGGGCACCAACAAATCGCACCCGTGCGGCGCGGGTCTGGGGCTTGTCGGCGTAAGCCCTTCCGGCGACCTTTCACCCTGCCACCGCTTCACCGATGCCGACACGCACGTGCTGGGCCATGTGACGACGGGGCTGGACAAGGCCAAGCGCACCGACTTTCTCACGCGCGGCCACGTTGGCGCAAAGTACGAATGCGCATCGTGCTGGGCACGGCCGCTGTGTGCGGGCGGGTGCCACCACGAAGCCTTCGTGCGCTATGGCGATACCGGCCATGCCAACCTGCACTACTGCGACTGGATCCGTGAATGGACCGACACCTGCCTGAAGATCTACGGCACGGTCGCTGCGAAAAATCCTGAGTTTCTTGAACGCTTTGCTGCACGAAAGGGCTTGTCATGAAGCACCTGACCCCGTTGAACAAGAAGGCCCGGCGGATCGAGGAAACAATCAGTTCTGCCGAAGAGGATGTCGTCGCGCTTCAGCAAAAGCCGATGCACACGCCGATGGGCTGTTCGATTTCGTTTTCGCCCGGATGGGAAGTCGATGCCACGGGCGGCACCGCCGGTCTGTGCCAGCCGGCCGAACGCGATATCTACGATTGCTATGTCACCTGCTTCTGGCCGGTGCAGGTGCCCGACCATGTCAACTACTCGCCCGACTGGGCCAGCAATTGCGCCACCGCGGCCAAGGACTGGCGCACGCTCGACATCATCTTTCCCTGAGGCCCGGTCCGGCTTTTTGCCGACCAGCCCGATACGCCATACCGATCATTCGCCCATCACCGACCGGAAGAGCCTGTTCATGAAGAAACGCGGTCTTTGTCTTGCTGCCCTGCCAGCCTTGCTCGCCGGAACAGCCTCTACCCAGGCTTCAACCTTGTTCATGGGTTCCTACCCGGACAAGATGCTGATCGTTGACGAGGCGACCGGCACGGTGCGCGATCGCATCACGCTGGCATCGGGCCTGCCAACGTCGATGCGCCTGTCGAACGACCAGAAGCGTATCTACGTCACCACCATCACCACGAGCGGCATCGAAGTGATCGACACCGCAACGAAAAAGGTGATCAATTCGTTCAGCCTGAACACGCCGACGGTGCGTTATCGTTTCAATGGCGGCACGCCGGACCCGTCGGGTCGCTACTTCTACACCACGATCCAGCGGTTCGATAAGCTCGCGGATCGCTACACGGTCAGCCCGCAGATGTTCGCGGTGATCGACCTTCAGAAAAAGGCCGTTGTGCGCACCGCCGAAGTGCCCGAAGAAGATGCCCGCAACCCGAACGCGGGGTGGCGCACGAACTACATGATGTCGGAAGACGGCAAGACGCTGTTCCTTATCCGCGACAAGGTGCTGGTGATCGACACCGCCGATCTCAAGGTCAAGGAGCGCATCGAGGTTTCGCGGCCCGAAGCCACCGGGATCGACGGGGTGAGCTTTGGCGGCGGTGTGGAAGCCCTTCGCAATCCGCGCGAATACGTTGCGCTGTTCACCGCGCAGGATCCGTATATCCGCAACAAGATCTTCGGCGTCGGACGCTTCGATCTCAAGACCAAGGCGTTCGATTTCCGGCCCATCGGCCCGGCCCCCACCGGCATGGCCGGATTGCAGATCTCGCCCGACATGAAAGAGGGCTGGACAGTCGTCACCTATGAAAAGACCGGCAACAAGCGGTGCGAGTTCTGGCACCTCGATCTTTACACCAACCTTCTGAAGAACAAGGCAGAGTTTCCCTGCCGTTCGCGGTTCCAGTTCGGCATGTCCGGCGATGGCGCCAAGCTGTACATCTATGGCGCCAGCTACGACATCGAGATCTACGATGCCCAGACGCTCCAGCACGAAAAGACCGTCGATCTGGGCAACGACACGACCGGCGCGGGGATGATCATCACCCGGTGACCGCTGCACAAGCCTTGCCCTGCACCACTGCATGGAACCGGACGGCATGGCCTGCTGCCCGGTTCCGCCGCTGAAAGGCACAGGCGGTGGCACTTGTCCTGCGCGGGCGCGGTGTAGCGGTTTCCAGCGCCGCGCATCTGCTTGGTGTCGCTGGCATTGCCGCCGTGCGCGAAACGGGCCAGCGCCGCCCGGTCCCGGTCATCATGCTGAGCGATCCCGCGCTGGCCTTGCTCCGCGATGTATTCAGTCAGCCATCACTGTTTGCCGGAAAGGCCCGGATCGAACAGCGCATCGTGCGATGGGGCGATACCGACCCGGTGGCCATGCCGCATGGGGCCGTGGTCGTTTCGGAGGATGATCTGGCGGCGGCGCTCGATCCGCAGGGTGTTCCGCACATCACTCCGGCGGCGGAAACGGCTGATTTCACGCTGCACGCCATGCCGCCATTTCAACAGGCCGAGCGGTTGCGCTTTGGTGAAAGGCTTTCCGCCACGGCGCGCGTCACGCTGACCCCGACGGCAGCCCCGGCCACGTGCTGGATCGAATCCGTTGCCGGTGGCTGGCTGTTCCTGATCCCCGATGGCAATGGCGGCGCGTGGCTTCTCGCCGTCGGCGCGGCGCCCGATGCACTGGCAGCGCAAGCACCCATGATCGGCCCGCTGATTGCAGCGATGGAACCGGCAGGCACGACGTTCGACACATCGCCGCGCATGCTGGCCCGCCTGGCGGGCGAAGGCTGGCTGGCCTGCGGCACGGCAGCGATCGCCTTCGATCCGATCTGCGGCGATGGCACCGCGCAGGCCGCCCGCGAAGGCATACTCGCCAGCGCAGTGATCGGCGCGCTGGACCGGGGAGAAAATCCCGCCGATCTGGCCGTGCACTACCATTCGCTGCTGCTGGCGGCGATGCGGCGGCACTTGCGGTTGTCCTTGCCGTTCTATGCCAGTGGCGGGGCCGGACGCTGGTGGCACGATCAATACGCTTCGGCCCGCGCGGGCTATGACCAGTGCAGCGCCTTGCTGGGCCAGTTGCCCGAACCGCGCTTTGCCCTGCACGGCTTCGATCTTGTCCGCAGGGAACTGGCGGCATGACCGGCCAGCCCGCAAGCGCCGCACCCGCTCCGGCCATAGCGCCCTGGAGTACCTACAAACGGCTGTGGCCCTGGTTGCGCCCCTATGCGCCACGGCTGGCGCTGGTGCTCGTGGCCAGCCTGCTGGCTACCGGCCTCAACCTGGCCCAGCCGCTGATCTCGAAACTGATGATCGACGATGCGCTGCTCAAGCGCGATTGGGATGCGCTGGTGCGGATCGCTGCGCTGATGGTGGCAGTGACCATCGGCGGCTTTGCCGTCAACGCGCTGGTATCCTATCGCTATGTCGCGCTGTCTGCGGCGATGCTGTTTGACATGCGCGTAGCCCTGCTGCGTCACCTTCAGGTACTGTCACCGCGCTTTTACGGCACGTTCAGGCTGGGCGATCTGATGTCGCGGCTTAACAGCGATGTCTCCGATGTCCAGCGCGTGGCGGGCGATACGCTGCTGTCGGTGCTGAGCAACGTGCTGTTCTTCATCGGCAGCGTGGGCATGATGCTGTGGCTGGACTGGAAGCTGTTTCTGGTCGGCATCGTGCTGGTCCCGCTGGCCGTCGGCAGCTTCCTCTATTTCCAGCGCCGCATGACCGAACTGACCCGCCAGATGCGCGAACGCGGGGCCGATATCGGCAGCCTGCTGGTCGATACGATCATGGGGATGCGCACGGTCAATGCGCTGGGCGCCGAAGCGCACGAGGCCGAAAGGTTCCGCGCCGCCAACAGCAGCTTTATCGCCACGATGCTGCGGATGCAGGCGGTATCGTTCATGACCGGCGCGTTGCCCGGCACTATCGTGACCGCATCGACTGCTGCCGTGATCCTTTATAGCGGCAAGCAGATCATCGACGGGACCATGACCATCGGCGCGCTTGTCGCCTTCATGACCTATCACAGCCGCCTGCTCTCGCCCGTGCAGGCGCTGATGGGGCTGACCGCCAGCCTCGCCACAGCGCGCGTGGCGCTGGCGCGGATATTCGAACTTTTCGATACCGCCCCGGAAGTGACCGAATGCGCCACGCCCCGCCCGCTTGCCGCCGCGCCCGGCGACATCCGGCTGGAAGGCGTTACCATGCACCACGGGCGCGAGGCGGTGCTGGAGGATCTGGACCTGACGATCCCGGCCGGGGCGATCACCGCCATCGTCGGCCCATCCGGCGTGGGCAAATCCACGCTGGCAGACTTGCTGGTGCGCTTCCTCGATCCGGTGGCCGGGCGCATCACCATCGGCGGGATTGACGTGCGCACGCTCGCCCTGGCTGACTTGCGCCAGCGCGTGCTGCTGGTGGACCAGACACCCTTCCTGTTCAACGCCAGCATTGCCGCGAACATCGCCTTTGCCCGGCCGGAAGCGACGCCCGCGCAGATTGCCGCCGCAGCCAGCGCCGCCGGGCTGGACGCGCTGATCGCCCGCCTGCCGGAAGGGCTGGACACCCGCACCGGAGAGCGCGGACTGGCGCTCTCTGCGGGAGAACGCCACCGCATCGCCATTGCCCGCGCTCTGCTGCGCCAGCCCGATGTGCTGATCCTTGATGAACCGACTGCGGCGCTTGATGCCGATACCGAACAGGTCGTGGCATCGGGCCTGCGCCGCGCGCTGCCCGGCGCCACGCTGATCGTGATTACCCACAAGCCCGCTCTGGCGGACATTGCCGACCATGTAATCCGGCTGGAAAACGCACGCGCCGTGACCGTGCAACCCTTCAACGCGCCGATCACCAGCCATGGCTGACGCGGTGCGCATCGCGGTGATCGACAGCGGCGTCCACCCCGCGCACCCGCACATTACCGCAGACACGCTGCTGCCCGGCCTTTCCGTGCTCGCCGATGGAACGGTGCTGAGCGATCCGGCAGAGGCCGTCGATACGCTGGGCCATGGCACGGCGGTAACCGCCGCCATACAGGAGCTGGCGCCGCAAGCCCGCATCCTGCCGATCCGGGTATTTCGTGACAGCTTGCGCGCCAGCGCCCGCGCACTGGGCGGCGCAATACGGCTGGCCATCGAAGCGCGCGTCGATCTCATCAACCTCAGCCTTGGCACGCCCAACCCCGCCCACGCCGATGCCTTTGCCCATCTGGCGCAGGAGGCGCTTGACGCAGGATGCCTGATCGTTGCTGCGCGGGAAGCCGATGACGCACCCTGCTGGCCAGGCTGCCTTCCGCACGTCGTCGGCGTCGGGCTCGACTGGGACGTGCCGCGCGGAGCGCCCCGCCTTTCGGGGGATGGCGCGAACGGCAGCGTGATCATGGCGACCGGCCACCCGCGCCCGATCCCCGGCGTGCCGCAGCGGCGCAATCTTTACGGCATCAGCTTTGCCGTGGCGCAAGTCACCGGCTGGGCTGCCGCCAATGCCCCCACCATCGCTGCGGGCCGCCCGATAAGGCAGGCCGACCTGCTGGCGCTATTGCAACCGTGCGCGGCGTGATGGCGGGCAATTGCGCATAATCGCGTACACGGCATCGCGCCCGCCCGCCCTATGATCGCGTGATGATCCAGACCGGACGCCCCTTGCGCGCGCCCCATCCCGCCGCCACCGCGCTGGCGCAGGCCGAAGCCCTGCTGGAATCGCAGCCCGCCGCCGCGCTTGACCGGGCCGAAGCGATCCTGCGGCAGGCGCCCGGCTTTCCCCCGGCAGATTTCCTTGCCGCGCGGGCGCTGCGCCAGATGGGCAAGGCCCGGCCCGCGCTCAAGCGGCTGGTGGCGATGACCCGGCGGGAACCGCGCCTTCCGCCTGCGGTGCTGTGGGAACTGGCGCACGCCGCAATCGACGCGAACGAGCGGGCGCAGGCTATTGCCGCGCTCGACACGCTGACCGCGCAACATCCCGCCGTGGCGCAGGGGTGGTTCCTGCTGGCGCGCGAATTGCGCAAGGCAGGGCGCGATGCCGATGGCTGGCGCGCCGATCTTTCCGGCGTCCACGCCGCATCGCGCGACCCGGAACTGCTCAAGGCGGCCGTGGCGATCAACGAAGGCAAGCTGGACGAAGCCGAAGCGCAGCTCACCGCGCGGCAGCAGCGCACGCCCGATGATCCGCCCACCTGGCGCATGCTAGGCGAAATCGCCTGGCGGAGGGGAGAGATGACCCCGGCGCTGGAAAAGGTCAGCCGCGCGGTCGATCTGTCGCCTGGCTTCGATCTGGCGCGCGATTTCCTGATCCGGCTGCTGATGCAGATGAACCGGCTGCCAGAAGCCCTGGAGCACGCGAAAGTCCTGATCCGGTCGCCAGTGCAATCGACCGGCAACGACATGATTCTGGCATCGGTGCTGGTGCGGCTTGGCCATCAGGATCAGGCACGCGATATCTATCGTTCCATCCTGGCGCAGCAGCCGGACAACGCGCAAGTCTGGCAGAACCTTGGCCATGTGCTCAAGACGCTGGGCGACCAGGGCGGCGCGATCGAAGCCTATCGCACTGCCGCGGCCCGCCAGCCAACCATGGGTGAGGCATGGTGGAGCCTTGCCAACCTGAAAACGGTAAAGCTGGAGGCTGCCGATATCGCGGTGATCGAAGCCGCGCTTGCGACGCTGGAAAAGGACGCACCCGACCGCGAGGAAGACATTTTCCATCTCCACTTCGCGCTGGGCAAGGCCCATGAAGACGCAAAGGCCTATGCCGATGCCTTCCGGCACTACGACCGGGGCAATACGCTGCGCCGCGCGATGATCCGCCACGATGCCGAAGCGTTTTCAGCGGAAGTGGCGGCAACGGCAGCGAAGTTCAACGCCACGTTCCTTTCTGCTGTGGAGCCGGGCGGTTGCCCCGCCCCCGACCCGATCTTCGTCGTCGGCCTGCCGCGGTCCGGTTCGACGCTCATCGAACAGATCCTGGCAAGCCACAGCCAGATCGAAGGCACGATGGAACTGCCCGACATGATGATGATCGCCGCCCGGTTGCAGGCGCGGGTGGACGAAGGGGAGTTTGCCGATTTCGGCGCGATGATCGATTCGCTGACCCCGGCCGACCGCACCCGGCTGGGGGAGGAATACCTCGAACGCACGCGCATCCACCGCCAGACCGACCGCCCGCTGTTCATCGACAAGATGCCCAACAACTGGCAGCATATCGGCCTGATCCGGCTGATCCTGCCGCACGCGCGGATCGTCGATGCGCGCCGCCATCCGCTTTCATGCTGCCTGTCCGGGTGGAAGCAGCACTTCGCGCGCGGGCAGACCTTCACGTATGACCTGGGCGACATCGGCCGCTATTATGCCGATTACGTGGGGCTGATGGCGGCCTATGATGCTGCTGCGCCCGGCGCGGTGCACCGCGTGATCTACGAAAGCATGGTGGCCGATACCGAAACCGAAGTGCGGCGGCTGCTCGATTATCTTGACCTGCCGTTCGAACCGGCCTGCCTTGCGTTCTACAACAACGACCGCGCGGTGCGCACCGCCAGTTCCGAACAGGTGCGCCAGCCGATCTTCCGCGACGGGCTGGACCCGTGGAAGAACTTCGAACCGTGGCTTGGGCCGCTTGTTGCCGCGCTTGGCCCGGTCCTGCCTGCCTACCCCGACGCACCGCCCGCCTGACCCGCCGAAACCGCCGTCCCGTTCTGCGGCCTGCCTGCGCCGCCGTACAATCCGGCACCTGCAAACCCTGTCCGTATCGCCATAAAAAGAGGCCCCCACGGTTTCCCGTGGGGACCTGCAAGTTTGCCTTACGCAGGGTGTAAGTTGGTTGAAGGGCCTTAGAACTTCTGGCCCCACCGCATTCCGAAGAACTGCGGCTTGATGGTGAACGTACGCGACGAACCGGAGCAGAAGGTGATCGAGCAGAAAGTGTTGCGGGAAAGCTCGCCGCGCTTGTCGAACGCATTCTGGATGAAGAAGTCGAGTGTCCAGTTGTCCTTGCGCACCCCGGCCGAAAAATCGAAGCTGACAAAGCCCGGCGTGGCGCATGATCGCCCGGCAGCAGTTTCGGCATTGGCGATATCCGGGCAGACCAGCAGATTGTTGTTGAACACGTTGAGATCCTGCGTGGCACTGCTCTGATAAAGCGCGGCACCCTGGATATACGCATCGGCATCGCCCAGCGCCGTATC
>FWWM01005827.1_pt1 | contig 18388 bp, 16 predicted proteins | sample 2228351 | NCBI WGS metagenome assembly FWWM01 (sample SAMEA103939774, study PRJEB20133) | metagenome
CGTCGTGCCTGATCGCATCGCAAATTGTCCCGATCCGTCGCCGGCCGATTCAGCCCGGCTTTCACTAGGCGCAGCACCGTGCGACTGCCCAGCACCAGGTCCCCGTTCACCCATACAACGTCATTGGTCGTCGCGCTGAACACGCATTCCACGATCGCATCATCCGTCATCGTCAGCGCATTGTTGATCGTCAGCGTGCCCCCATCGGACCCCGGGGCCAGACATCCGCTGTTGATGACCACTCCGCCGATCGTGCCCGATCCGCTGAGCGTCGCGCCCGAGGCGACCGTCACCGCGGAGCCAGCGGCCAGACTGCCGTTGACCTGCAGCTCACCGGCCTGCACCGCGGTGGGGCCCGTGTACGTATGATCACCCTCCAGCGTCAACCTTCCTGATCCTATTTTGGTCAAAGCCGCCTTATAGGTAGCTGTGCGGTTATGGAGCACGCCGGAAAAGGTCGTGGAGGTATTCTTCAGTGCGCCGACGGTCAGGGTGGAGGTTCCTGAGCTGCGGCTTAGGCCACCCCATACGCTGCCGGCGCCGGAAGTTGCCCGGACATACCCGGCGCCGGACTCGATCGTCACGCCGCCGGTGTTGTCGCTGGCATCGTTATCTAGTTGGATGTTGCCGTTGCCGTATGGGGTCAGGGTGAGGTATCCCGGCCTGCTGAACTTGCCCGGCCAGTTCAGGGTGTGCGTCCCACTCCCGCTATAACGGATGTAACCATTGTGGGGACCGACGATAAGACACACGCTGGTCTAGGTTGCAGCCAACTCAATGTCGCCTATGCTGATCCCTCCGCCATTCAGAACAAAACTGGTCACATTGGGGAATCGCGGTCGGTGACGCCCAAAGATGATAACGCCTTGAAGGATCGTCACATCCCCACTGATGGAAAAAGTTCTATCGCCCCCAAAATACGAGAACCGAAGGAAGCCAGGGCCGATTTTGGTCAAACCGGCCGTGCCGGTGATATTCTCTGCCATGGTATAGCCGGATCCGATGTTGAACACCGCTTCGTTTGTTCCGAAATCAACGGTTGTATAGCATACCCCACGATTGTCGGCGGATGCGGAGCTGAACCCTCCGCCCCCAATGCTCAAGGTCATGGTGCCACGGGTTCCACCGCTTTCCAAGATATGGGTAAAAGTGCCACCGGTTGAGGGGTGGCCGACCGTAAGGGCATAAAGGGATCGGTTGCCGGTAACCGCCGCCAGAAATCACTCCGGTGATCTCCAGCGTGTTGCGGCTGCCCACCGTCCAGGTCTCCCGCGTAGTCGCCAGGAAGGACGAGATACGCATTGGCGGCGTTCGTGCCTGAGCCGCCAGAATCTATGCCGCCGATACCCACGGTGAGCGCATGATTTCCCCCGGAGAGAAGCCAGCCCGTGTCGGTGAAATGGATGTCGCCGACGGTGCGGCTGGTAGCGCACGGTCTTTCCGTCGGCCCCGGCAGAGAAGCCGCTTGTTGTGGGAGAACCTACAGGGAAGTTCAGCAACGAACGGCGGATATAACTCGTGCTGCCCCCTGCATTCAATGTGGCATTCTTTACCTGCCCCATATCCAAGGTGTGGAAGGCGTAGTCCACAAACCAGACTGATCAGAAAAATCCGTAGCCCAGAGTACCACGCGTGCATCCTATAGCTCCTTCGCATTGCTTTTTTGGGGAGTTGCCTCTTAGCCCTTTCCATACATGCGGTAGAAGGGGCATCCGCTCGGCATCTCGGCGGGTTTATATCCAAGCCGTTTTCGACCGGTTCTTCCCGCGCGTGCGATACCCGTGGCCAGCCTGAGCCGCACACAGACGCGGCGGACGGAAAGACCCGGCGCGTGGCTCACCGCCTCCCCTCGATCTCCGGCTTATGACCGCCAAAACCCCGGGCGCGGTCCGCACGTATTCCCCAGCACACGCCCCGAGCAGCAACAGTAGCCAACACGCGTCGTCGCGGTATGGCCCGCACATCCCAAAAAATGGCGATTTCGCCGTTCTTAGGCAGTCCAAGCCTGCCGGACGGGGAGCGCAGGCAGGTCCACCTTGCGCTGCCGATCCGCTATCTTGACGACCTATAGTCCCTCCGGCACCATGCACCAGAGCGGGGAATAAATAATAAGCCGCGCTAGGGCTCCGTCCCTGTTACAAGGGCGTAAGTGTCCCGAGCAATGGCCAGCTCTTCGTTGGTCGGAATGACGTAGATATGGACGGATGAGCTCGGATGGTGAATAGGGGCTTCCAGGCCACTGTGGGTGGCAGCATTCGCGACGAGATCCAACTGGATACCGAGCCTGTCCATAGAGCTGAGAATACGTTCCCGCATGCGGACGGCGTTTTCGCCGATTCCGCCAGTAAAGACAAGCGCGTCACATCCGTTCAGTACGGCAAGGTAAGACCCTATATACTGCTTGATCCGGTAAGCAAAAATCTCCAGGGCGAGTTGTGCGCGCACATGCCCTGCGTCGGCTTTGGCTTCCAGGTCCCGCAGATCGTTGGAAACGCCTGAAAGCCCCATAAGTCCCGATTTTTTGTTGAAAAGTGCGTCGAGTTGCTCGGCCGTGTGGCCTTGCCGCAAAAGGTAAAGGACAATGGCAGGATCGAAATCCCCCGGGCGGGTTCCCATGAGGAGACCGGGTAACGGCGTCAACCCCATACTGGTATCTACGGATCGCCCCTCCCGAACGGCCGTTATGGAGCAACCGTTCCCCAAATGGCAGGTAATAAGATTAACAGCGTATTTGTGCCGATGCATACGTTCCGCTGCACGCCGGGCTACGTATCGGTGTGAAATCCCATGGAAACCATACCGTCTGACTCGATACACCTCGTACATATGGTAGGGTAATCCGTAGAGGTATGCGACAGGCGGAAGGGTCTGGTGAAAGGCGGTGTCGAAGCAGGCAACCTGCGGCACCGCAGGAAGTAATTTTTGAAGCTCACGGATACCGGCCAGATTGGCAGGATTGTGAAGAGGAGCGAGCGTCACGCACTCGGCAATAGCCGCTTGCACCTCCTTGGTGACCTTGACCGACCCGGTGAACGCCTCGCCGCCATGAACGACCCGGTGGCCGCATGCCTGAATCTCTCCGAAATCATGGAGCGGCCCTTGACCCGGCAAGGTCAGCAATTCGCGCATGAGTCGCAATCCCTCGCCATGGTCACGGATGGCCACCGAGCGGCTTATCTCTTGTGCATCAGCCTGTTGCCACGCTTCTCCGCTTCGCTCCCCAATCCGTTGCACGCGCCCCCGAGCCAGGACCCGGTCGCCGGGCATTTCAAAAAGTTGGTATTTGATAGACGAACTACCGCAGTTGAGCACCAAGATGTTCATTTCCTTACGCTGCTGTCCGGCGTTGGGCCTGACACACCAAAATCGCGGTGATACCGACAATATCCTCCACCGTTGCGCCGCGGGACAGGTCTGTGACCGGTTTGGCGAATCCCTGAAGCAGAGGGCCCAGCGCCAACGCACCGGCTAAATATTGCACCAATTTATAGGCAATGTTACCGGCATCAAGGTCAGGGAAAATAAGGATATTGGCCTGTCCGGCGACGAGGCTATGGCGTGTTTTCTTCTGAGCGACCGAAGGCATGAGAGCGGCATCCCCCTGCAATTCGCCGTCTACTCTCAAGTTCGGGTAACGTTCCCGCGCGATCTGTACAGCCGCACGCACTTTGTCCACATCGGAATGATTGGCGGACCCATGCGTGGAAAAGGATAAAAAAGCCACTGCCGGCTCCTCCGTAAGGAGCGAACGGGCACTCGTGGCCGTGGCCGCAGCAATGTCGGCAAGTTGTTCGGACGTCGGCGACACATTAAGGGCACAGTCCGAAAAAATGAGGGGGTACTCTCTGCGGCCTCGAAATTCCGGCATGACCATCACAAAGTAGCTGGAGGGTGTGGATAGTCCAGGTTCCAAGCCAACCGTCAGTGACGCAGCTTGAATCACCGATGCTGTCGGATGGGCGGCGCCGGCAACCATGGCATCGGCTTCTCCCGTCCGTAGCATCATTCCGCCGAAGGCCAGAGGTTTGGCGATGACTTTCCGGGCAATAGCCGGTCGGAGGTTTCGGCTTTCCGCATAGATAGTTGTGTAGCGTTCCAGCCGACTGGAATCGGTAAGGGGAATTCGCTGTGCGCCGTCGAGACAAAGACCTTTTTCCTGGGCGCAACGCGCGAGGACATCGGGATCGCCGAGCAGAACAGGAACGGCTATGCCTTCGCGCGCTACGGCACAGGCAGCCGCTAGAATGCGGGGGTCTTCGGACTCCGGATATACAACCCGCACGGGGCGCCCTCGGGCCTGATCGACAAATCGTTGAACAAAATCGGGGAATGTCATCGCCGACGCGAACCACACGGGCGAACCGCCTCGCTCTGAGATTCAGCCCGTATGCGGGTGTACTTTTGTCGGATAGGCTTTGCGGTGTCAACAAAAAGAAAAGCGCCCGTAGGAGGGGCACGGCGGAAGGAATCCTGTGTGCCACGTTTCGTTCCTTACACGGAAGAGGAGCGGCTAATGCTCAGGGGACGGGCTTTCCACCATGGCATTCATGCACTTGATGTTGCTTGTCTCAAAATGGTAGAAATAAAAACGGTTTTTGAGCCCCTGCCTGCACGGGCGTCTCCCGGGAGAACCAACAGCCTAGGCCCGTGACAGACGCCGCATGCCACGGGGTCTTTGCCTGCGCGATACGATGGAGATGTCAGAACCCGAAAGTTTCTTAGACTGATAGGAGGTTCCGGCGTCATGCCGATTTACGAATATCAGGCGACCGATCTCAACGTCGGCTGCGAACAATGCCGGCGCGGGATTGAGAAACTGCAGCGACTTGGCGAACCGGCACTGACGCAGTGCCCGTACTGCGGAAGCCCAGTCCGCAAAGTGATGTCTGCTCACGCGGTCGGCTTTTCGCGATCGGGGCTTGACCAACGGGCCAAAAGTGCGGGGTTCACCAAGTTTCAGCGCATCGGGAAGGGTGAGTACGAACGGAAGTTTTAACCGACGCGTCGGCCTGGTTATGCGCTGTCATTCTCCGCGCCCTTCGGCACCAAGACGTTCAAAGCCCGCGGGTGAACGCGTACGGTGATTTCCAGGGAAGCCTCCACCAGTTCCCCGTCTATTTGCACGGGGGTCTTGCGTGCGCGAAAGACCCGCAGAGTCCGAAAACTTCGTGTGGTGACCTGCGGAATGCGATGAATCGTGCCGTCAAAAAAACGGCGAATGTTCACCGCCAGATGAGCCAAGTCTCGATGTCGGGCGACGACCAGTTCCAGACGGCCGTCATCCGCGTGCGCGTGGGGAGCAATGATCGCCCCGCCGCCATACTGGCTCAGGTTAGCCACCGTGAAAAACAGCGGATCCGGGATGACAAATTCCTCCCGCTCGTCGAGGCGCACGCGGATAGGCTGCGGCTCAAAATCCAGAAACTCATATACGCCTGCGAAGACATACGGAAGAATCCCGCGGATGGGCATGCGGTTGAAGGATCGCACGATCGTAGCATCCCATGCCATGCTGCAGGTCACCAGGAAAGGCGTTGTTTCCATGAGTCCCACGTCAATGCACAGGGTGGAAGCTGTGGCCAGCGCCTCAATGGCGCGGGCTGGAGAGAGAGGAAGGCCGAAGTGGCGGGCAAATCCGTTCCCGCTTCCTGTTGGGACAACGCCCAAGGCCACTCGGGTGTTCAGGAGGGCTCGGCCGATAGTGCTGACAGTCCCATCGCCGCCGACGACGATAATGACATCAACGCCGGCTTCCACTGCTGCGCGGGCTTTACCCAGGCCATCGGCCATGCTGGGGGAAAATTGGTAGGCCAGGTGCGTTCCGGGAACCTTCCACCAGCGATCAAAGGCGCGCCGTAGCCGATCAAAGAGACGCGGCACACCGGCCCGGGGATTTACCAGCACGAGAACCCGTCTCATGGTCTCCTTTTGGTCGTTCGACGCAAGGGGAAAAGGCTGCTATAGTCATCGCTCCAGATTCGTAGGCGCCGCAGACTACCGACCGGAGGAGCGAGCTCTGCGCTGTTTCGCAGTGTCTCATCCTCCTGCAGGTTCGATGCCCGACTGAGAAGGAACCACACGGACGGGAAAATCCCGGGTTTTTTTCGCACCCGAACCAACGCTCCGTATAACCCATAAGCACGCGCCAAACCCCAGACAACAGGTTCGAAGTTCACATACCGATTCGAAATATTCAACACAAGAATGCCGTTCGGTTGCAGGTGGCGCAGATAAACCGCCATAGCCTCACGCGTCAGGAGGTGAGCCGGCGGCGAATCGCCGTTGAAGGCGTCCACCGCGAGAAGATCATAGGCTTGCGGCGGTTCGCGGTCCAAAATAATGCGCCCGTCGCCTTGTTTGATGTCCACTGTGCCCGGACAATCTCGGACAAAAGTGAATAAAGACCTGGGACCCGCCGCCACATCCACCACGGCCGGATTGATCTCATAGAAGCGCAGCGTGTCGCCGGCCCGGCCGAAAGCCGCCAGGGTGCCCACACCCAGTCCGAGCACGCCGATCCGCATTCCGGAACGGCCTTCCTTCTCGGCCTGCCGTCGCGCCGCCTCCACGGCCAGCGCAATACCGCTTCCGGGCGTGTAGTAGGCTGTAGGCTCTCGGCGTCTTGCGGGCGCAAGGTACTGGCATCCGTGTGCCGTGCGACCATGAAAGAGAAACCGAACAGACTCATGGGGGGTGGACGGGAATGTCCAGTCAACCACGCGGAGGCGGCCGTAGAAATTACGTCGAAAGGTTATGGTTTGGGCGGAGCCGAGTTGCGCATCACGGCGTCGTCCGGCTGGGGTCCACCGTGTCAAAAATCGAAACGCGGGGTGGTATTTGCCCTGCGCCTCGTACGCCTGGGAAAAAAAGATAGCGACGACCAACGAGGACAGAAGGGCCCACGCGGTCCATTGGGCGGCTATGGCGTGTCGCCCACGGAAAGCCGAGCGGCGATCCCGCACACCTCCGAGCACCGGAGCCACAGCACAGGCAAAATACCCGATGTCCAGTTCCCAAAATCGATTAAACAGGGTCGGGGCTACGACACCGGCCAACACGCCTCCGAGCATGCCGCCAAGGGAAAGCGTCACGTAGTAGGATGTCAATCCCTCCGGTGGCGGCTTCAGGAAGGCTAGTTCGCCGTGGGCCATCATGCAGCCGACAAAAAGCGCAAAATTGTATACGAGGGTGAGCAGGAATAGACGGTCAAAATCACTCCTGTTGATTCGGACGCACGTGACCATAACGAGAGCGGCCACGCCGCCCACCACGAACAGTCCACGCCGGTACCAGGACCGCTTTTGGAAGCAAAGGATGAAAGAAAGAAGGTACACCGACAGCGGCAGAATCCACAAAAACGGGACAATCGTGACCTCTTCGCTGATAACAGTCGTGGTCGCTAGAAAAAGAACGGATGGGGCAAATGCCAGGAAGAGCCATAGCCTCCAGGGGCGACGGGGGCGATCCCTGCGCCATGCATTCCCCGGCGTGTTCCCTCCTTCCGGGGAAAGGGGAATCACCCCTCGGGCCGACGGACAACGGGCTTGTCGCCGAGCACAAATGGCCAGTAGAACCGCGGCGAGAGCAAAGCCGGCAGCCCAACCGCTGGCTTGACCCGGCAGCGAGGCAGCCGGTTCGATCACAAAAGGATAACTCAGAAGCCCGAGCATGGAACCCGCGTTGGACACGGCGTACAGTGAGTACGGCGACAGGGCCGGGTGTTGCCGGGCAAACCAGGCTTGCAACAGCGGACCAGTGGCCGAGAGAGCAAAAAACGGAACGCCAATGGACGCAGCAAGCCTAACGAGAAGGCGGAGTTCGGGCCATTGAATGCCGCGAGGACGCCAGTCAAGGCGTGGAAGAAGGGGAGCCGGCCAGGCGCACGCCTGCCACAACAGCAGGCCGAGGGAGACGGCCAGGAGGATTGTGTGTGTCGTGCGTTGCGTTTGGGGGTGCCCTCGGGTCGCCAGCGTGTGGGCATAGAGATATCCAAGCGTGAGGAGGATTTGGAAAAAGAAAACGCACGTTGTCCATACGGATGCGACACCGCCGAACCATGGCAGTAGGTATTTGGCCATGATGAGCTCGGCGTGGAACAGAAGAAGTGCGCTCAGGAAACTGGCCCCGACATACAGATACATGTGCGGAGCGTACGGACCCGGAGAGATCACAACAAGAGAAATCCTCGCTCGACGCCTATTTTGGTGTTGCTCCCTTTGGAACCTCCCTCTAGATTCGCGCCGCATGAAAAGCCCTCCTCTTTTTTCCCCCGCCGTGGGACTGTGGCGCACGGGGTTGGCCGTGACGGCCACCTGTGCAAGCCTGATCGTGCGCGCCTATGCTGCAACGACAACCGGTCCTGTCGGTTTTCCCCTGAGCGTCATTGCGAGGGATCCGTATATTGGCGCTATCGCTGTCGAGGCGGCCACCCAAACGATTCTCTTCGAAGACAAGGCCGATGTCCCCGGCTATCCGGCCAGCTGCATCAAGCTTATCCATCTACTGGTGATGCTGGATCGCATTCGAGATGGGAGCGTTCGCCTAACCGAGCCCGTGCGCATTTCAGCGGAAGCGGCCCGCATGGGTGGATCCCAGGTTTTTCTTCGAGAAGGGGAAGTCTTCACAGTCGAGGAGTTGCTGTATGCCATGATGGTGCAATCTGGGAATGACGCTGCGGTGGCCCTGGCCTTGCATGTGGCCGGATCCCAGGCCGCTTTTGTTCGACGGATGAATGAAAAAGTGCGCCACCTGGGGCTTCGTGAGACGGTCGTCACCTCTGTACATGGGCTACCGCCCACGGGAAACGAGCGGAGAACGCCGGACGTGTCGAGCGCGCGGGACCTGGCCCGTGTCGGGTGCGAACTCGTGTCGCGCTATCCGGAAGCTCTCCGATACACTTCTACGATGCGACGACCATTCCGGCAGAAACCGAAACCGTTTGAAATGAAAAATCATAATCGCCTTCTGGGCGTGGTGGAAGGGGTGGACGGTTTGAAGACAGGGTGGATTCGGGCCGGCGGCTATTCCACCGTGGTCAGCGCCAAGCGGGACGGACGCTACGTCGTCGTCGTGGTGCTCGGAAGTCAAAACCGGGAGACACGAGACGCGGTGGCACAGAAGCAGGTGAACGCCGCCTTTACTGCTCTTGCTGCTCGGCCGCCTCCCCTTGTTGCTCCACCACCCCCTCGAGCCTCGGAATCTCCTGTCCCGGCGGAGGTTCCGCCGGAGCAAACGCCCCTCAGGGCTCGCCGGTGGAGATGGGTCGGAAGAGGTTTGGCCATAGGGGGATGCGTTTTTGCCGCCCTCTTTACTCTCTACCTTGTACAAGCGCGACGGCGAAACCGCAATCTGGACGGGATGCCTCCGCTACCCAATCCCTGATGCGTATCGAGGAGTCCACTGAGCCTATCGGAGAATAGGGAGCACATCGTCTGTTACACATATCGCACCAGGAGGTTGCACGACGTCTGCGGCTTCTGCTTTTTCTCCGGAGACAGCACGGATGAGCGAATGAACGACGCCCCATTTCCCCATGGGGCAGGGTGATGGCTTCGCGCGAGTGTGTTTCTCCAGATTCCCATCGCACCGTTCGCCACTGAAGCGTGCTTCTCTCCCCGGGGCCCCCCTGTGCAAAAGCCCGTACACCGTCTCGGCAGGGGAGTACCTGGCCGTGGTGTGACGGGTGCATATGGGATAAAAAAGTGCGAGACCTGTGGCACGTTGGGACGTTTAGTCCTAAACGCGGTCGGGATGAGAAAGCGCGAGCATGGCGATGGCGACTGGATATCGTTTCCCGCAACATGTCTCTTCATCCCGAAGCGCTACAACGTATCCGGAGATTCGCGTCTTTCTCTCTCTTCCGCGCGTGGGCAGTCTCCTGGTAGAATGAACGGGCCCGCGGGGGTTATTATTGAGCATCGTGACGACAGGCTTTCGCCTCGGGAGACAGGTGTGCCCCAGGTCCTGATGCCATGGTTCTGTCGCGGTCGCACATCGAACGCCGGGAGAAAGACCGAGAAGGGACGGAACCGATGCGGGACTCTCAATCCCTGCGCGCCAGCCCCTGTTGTTCCCCCCTGAACCGGATGACGCAGATTGAAAACAATCACGCCTGCGGAGGGATTCTGAAAGGCTGCATCGAGCGCGGCCGCAAACTCAGAGGCCGAGATATCGGCGACCTGGATGATAGGCACGCAAGGCTTGTTTGTCAGGCGGGCGATAGCGGTTGTTGTGGCCGCAATCCAGGTAACATTTTCTCCGCACATCGCAGGATAACACATGGAGGAAAACACGTCGACCAGGGATGTTCTTCCCAAAACTGCGGATAAGGAACCGCGAGCGAGCGGTCGAGCCCCATGGTGCCGGCTTGAGGGATCGTCTCGCGGTGTCACGCAGCGCGGGATGGCAGGGGATCTCGGCATGGAACCGGACTGTCGCCCACCGGTCGTCCAACGTGCCGTCCGCGCGAACTACCGTGCGCGCGCGACTCGCAAATCAGGGATAAGCTAGACGGCTTGCGTAATCTTCTCAAAAATTGGAAAGTGGACAATCGCTCAGGATTGTGGCATAGTTCTTGAGAATGCAGTTTGTGTTGGGCTCGAAAACCGGGGCGCCTTTTATACCGCTGCCGGACACCGGATCCATCCGGATATGTAAAACAAGCCGAGAAGGGAGCACGCACGTATGGACACCGCCGCAGACAAATCCGGTGGAATGCCCGCTGCCCCCCGTGGGGTCCCCGATGCGATGGAAGAATGTCCGCCGTGGCAGCCTTGCGTGGCCTCGGAAAGCACGGTCACGTTCAAGAAAACTACCGTTCGGGCCAGAGTTCACCCCATTCGGGCCTTGACCCGGCGCTCCTTCAGAACGGCTGAACAACCGGTGTGTCGTGTGGACCACGATGGTCGGGCTGTTGGTCCACGCGGGTGTGTTTTGACCAATGCGGGGGACACCGAGTTGTTTGGCGCCGAGCTATCCGTGATTTTCACGCCGGACGGCCACCGTGTCATGTCGGGATCGGACATGGGAATCGTTAAGATCTGGGATGATCAGGATCCGGACAAGATTCGGCTTCTCAAGGGACACTATACCGGATGGGTGAGCACCATTGTGCTTGCCATCAGCCCTGACGGACGGCGTCTGATTACTGGCGGCGAGGACGGACAGATTAAGATTTGGCATCTTGTGAACTTTGAGGTTATCACATTGGCGGGTCTCGATAAATGCGTCCACAGCGTTACAACTCAACCTGATGGTCTGGGAATCGCCTTCGGCCTTTCCGACGGCGCTCTTGGGCTATGGATCTGGGAGAATCCCTCCCGCGCTCAGGAGATCTGCCTTCTGCAGGTCCACGAGAAATGGCTGCATGCGCTAGCCTTCTCGCCCGACGGTTCCTGTCTAGCCACAGGCGCCGGAGACGGCACGCTGCGTGTCTGGCGATGGGATAGAGAGGGCTATCGCGTGCAGGTGGATACTCTGGAACTGCCGGTGACCGATATCTACTCTCTATCGTTCAGTGCCAACGGACAGTGCCTAGCGTTAGGGCTCTCCGGCGGTTACGTCGGTCTTCTGACGCCTGCCGATCGCAAACTCCAGTTGCTCCAGGCCGATACCGGAAGCATTCGTGCTGTGGCCGTGAGTCCTCTCGATGATACGGTGGCTATAGGACTATCCGAGGGTGGCCTCAGCTTCTGGGACTGGCGCCACAACCGCCGTCGAACATTCCCGGCACACAATGGCACGGTGTGGGCCCTTGCGTTTAGCCCGGACGGATACCGGTTAGTCTCGGGCGGATCGGACGAATCCCTCCGGGTCTGGATGCTGGACCAACCGCCCGCGCTTACGGAACCCCACGGCACACACTCCGCAGAAAGGCTAAGGTGAACGCTCGGATGACTGCACACCGTTCTTTTTCGACTGACCATCGCTACAGTGTAACCACCAACCTGGACCAAGCGCTGGACGCGTTATCGACACCGGAGATCTCTCAGACTCTTCACCTTACCCGTTCTCTCGACGAAGCTCTCAGCCGCCTCACACAGGCGCGTGCCTTCCAGCCGCAGACGCCTGAGGCCACCGTTGAAGGGACATTACGGGTCGCCTCGACGGTCGACGATTTCGCCGCTATTCATCGCCTCATCCATGATGCCTATGTTGAGCAGGGCTACATCGAACCGCAGGGCAACGGACGTCTGTTGTATAACGCTGAATTTGATCAGAGGCCTGAAACCGTTGTGCTTATGGTGGAAAGCGAGGGGGTCCTTCTCGGCACCCTCAGCCTCACGGTGGACGGCCCTCGTGGACTCCCCGTCGACCGCGATTTCAACGCCACCTGCAACCTTGTGCGTCGGGAAGGTCGTCCCCTGGGCTGTGTGTGGCGTTTGGTCACTCGCCAAGGCTATGTGGACGAACGCCGGTTGGTATTGACGCTGATTGGCGAAATCGTTCAGGAAGGGTTGGCGCGCCAGATCAAGACCTATCTCTGCGCCCTCAACCCCAAGCATGAGCGATTCTATAAGCGGCTTCTCAACATGAAGAGCCTTGCGTACTGCCGCAGTGTTCAGGGATTGCGTAACGCACCGGGCGTCTGCATGCGCGGCGATGTGGAAAACCTACCGCCTTGGTGGACACATCCTTGACCTCTGGTCCTCCTACCCTTTTGCGTGAGGCTCCCGTGACACCGCGTGGGAAGTTCCGCGACAACGCACGGCCGTGTTCAATTCATACGGCAAACGGCTTGACGCCTGTTCGGTGTTCCTCGTAAGGTTTCCGGTCTGCAAGCCCGGGCAAGCGGCGTAGCTAACGACACGGGCTGGCGTGCAAAGGAGGCGATGCACCATGTCACCCAGTTTTTCCCCTCGCAACAATGCCCCGCAGCCCGCAAACGAACCGAATGCCGATTCCCTCGATAAAGCCATCGCAGCCTTTCACGATATCGAGATGCTCCTCCACAAGGAGGAGGAAACCGTTCGCGTGCCGCTCCGGGCTATTCTCGATGCCATCCCGGCCGGCGCCCGCTCTGCGACCATGCCCGATCCCGGAAGCCAAACTTTCGCGCTTCATGTCCCCAATCTTTTTTATCAACTCACTAAGGGCAAGGTGGTCGTCTCCCTCGCTCACCTAGCCACCGCGCTCCCGCCCGGATATCTCACCGCTGAGGCGGCTAACGACGAGGAAACGCAGGTAAGGCTTCCGCTTCCGGTTATTGTTAGCGCCGTGGATCCCGCTCTGCTCCGTGAGCGGACCGCCTCTAAGGCAAGCAAAATCCGACCCGACGGTATTCCTGACCCCTTTGCCCGGAAAGGAGCGCCCGCTGCCCCGTCCGTTTCTTCCGTGCGTCCGCCCCCCGCACCCGCCTCAGCCCCGGCCATGCCTACTCCTCCTCCTACAGTCGAGGCGACAACGCCGTCTATAGGTCCGGTTCAACCGCCCGCGTCGGTTCCGCCGCCGTCAGCCCCTTTGGTGAGGCCCACACCGATACCTCCTGCTGAGACAATGGTTCAACCGGTGGCAGCGCAACCTTCGTCCCCGCCCCTTCAACATCCCTCTTTTCCTCCTCAACAGCCGACGCCTGTCCCACCGCCCTCAGCCCCGGTGGCGGCGCCGGAGCCTGCACGGGCATTGGGGGAAATCGTCGAACCCACGGCCGCGCCATCGGTGGCTGCGCCCCCCTCCGTTCCGCCCAAACCCGCGCGCCCGCCTCGGAAGCCTGTTCCCGTATCTCCTGAGGAAGAAGTGGGGGTGGAAGAATTCCCTGGGCCCTTAGGGGTGAATATCAACTCAGCCAGCATCGAACAACTCCTTCAATTAGAAGGCATGACGGCGGCACTGGCCGAAGGCATCGTTGCCTATCGCACCGCGCACGGCCCGTTCGGCAACATTTTCGACCTCATCAACGTGCCACGCCTTGGCCGCAAGACGTTCCGACACATCACCGGCATGCCGTATAATGCCGCGCGCCGTCACCGAGCTCTGAAGTTGGCCCGCCTGGTGCATTTGCCGGTAGCCAAGGTGGGGCACTTGCCGAGTCTGACCGCTGCTATCGCGTCTCTACCGGGCTTCCGCGGCTGTGTCATTGCCGACTCTGATGGTCTTCTCTTGGCGCAAAGCGGCGCCGATGAGCGGGCGCCGATCCTCAGCGGCATAGCCCCCAAGATCGTAGCGCAGGTCGAGGCGCATGTGGCGCTTCTGAACGCCGGAAAACTCCGAGGGGTGTCCCTCGCTGCTGCGCATCATCTGGTTACGTTTGCTTCCCGTGGCCGGATTTACCTCGTGGTCCTCCACGAGAAAGAAAAACTCACACGCCGCCAGATCGTGTGCATCGAGAAGATCGTCGGAGAACTGGGTTGGCTGCTTAGCCGCCGGGTCTACGTGGGCCGATAAACGCAGGACGGGAACATGCTGGATCTGGCTCAGTTCAAGAAGAAACTTATAGACTCCGGGGCGGTGGATCAGGAACGACTCGACCGTGCCCAAAAATATGCCCTGGAGGAGAATCTTCCCCTCGCCGAAGCGCTCATTGCCCTCAACATCCTCACTTATCGACGCCTTGGGCAAGTGGTTGCTGATCTGTACGAACTTCCTTATATCCCCATTGTCAATAACCCTCCACCCCTGACCGCTAGGGCGTGGCTGGGATCCGCCGCCGCCGTCCAATGGAAGGTACTTCCCGTCCGCTTTGATGAAGATCATCAAATCCTGACGGTCGCTATTCACGATCCGGACCAGATTGTTAGATTAGAAAAAATCTATCGATTTTTCCTGCCGGGTCACGCCCTCGCGTTCGTGGCCTGCTCGCGCGCGGAACTGGAAAAGGCGCAGGAGGACTTTTACGACGCCAAACGGCCTACTACGGTTAGCGAAGCGGAACGTCGCCTCCGGGAGCATGCGGAAAAAAGAAAACTTTTTGCTCCCAAGCCTCCTTCTGCTTTATCCGTTGCGTCCGAGGCACGACTCGCCAACCTGCCGTCACCGGCTGTATCCACAGGACAGGGGACGGACGCGTCAACCGCTTCGCCTGCCTCGCCCTTCGCTCCTCTGCTCAGCCGGCCCTATCAATCCGCGTTTTCCCATCCTCGCGTTCCTCCTCCCCCGCCGGTCGACATGTCGACTCCGACTGTGCCGCCCACACAAAGCGACGCGAGCATGCAGGCGCCCACGTCTTCGCCACTGCCCCGGATTCTTCTGCCCCGAAACGCCGTCCCCGAGCCGTCCTATTCCGCCATGGCCCAATCTTTGCTCGGTCTGACCGGAATTCTGATACGCCACCTGCTTGCCAACGACACAGCCGCATGTTTACGTGCTCAAACCCGTGTCCGTTATTGCCAGCTTCTGGCCAGTCGACTGGGACTTTTCCCCGTCCAGATCGATACCGTTACTCTTGCCGCGTGGATTTCTTGCGCTTCCCATCCCGATGTGCTCCTGAAGGAATTTGTCAACCCATACAAAATTGAGGAACTGATTCTGTCACCGGAAGACTCGGAGGGTTTCACACGTCAAGAAGCCCGTATTCTGAGTTTGATTCGGCGTTACCAGGAGCTGCAAGAGACGGATCCAGACGCAGCCCAGGATATCAACCTAGCACGTCGAAGCCTGCGCGCGAAATGGGGAGGGGCGGACGAACATCCGGCCATGATTGAGACGTTCCTCCAGATACTGGCTGATGAACAATTTCTTACGCGGCGTGGGGTTTCCATAGGAACCGTCCTGATCGTGGACCCCATCGAGACGGCTTCCCCCCATATCGCCCCCCCTCTGCAGCACTACGGCTACGACGTAAGCCTTGCCGCCACTCCATCCGCAGCGGAGGAAAAAATCGCGCGCAAACGTCCCGATCTCTGCCTGATCGCCCTCCGTATCGGGCGTCAAAGCGGACTACGCCTTTGCGAAAAAATAAAAGCCATGGACCGCGCCAATCCGATTCCCTGTTTGATGCTCCTTGAGCCGACAGACGAAAAACGAGCCGCGGAATGCCTCCGCAGTGGCGCCGACGACATTGCGACTAAACCGATCAACATGGACTTGCTCTGGCTCAAAGTGGAGCGTCTGCTTCGGCGGCCGGAACGCGAAGCAGACCGGGTGGGCGTCCAAGGCTCCCTGACCCACATGGCCTTCAGCGATATGATCCAAATCCTTTGTGCCAACAATCGGAGCGTGGAAATCGTTTTGACGCAGCATGAATCCAAACGGGAAGGTCATGTCTTTGTCGAAAACGGCGAGGTTGTCCATGCCTCCGTTGGAGAACTGGAGGGAGAAGGGGCCTTTTATGAGTTGCTGCGGTGGCACACCGGAGAGTTCACCACGCTCCCCTGCAAGGAGTTCCCGTCCCGGACGATCCGCGCTCCCCTCATGACTCTACTCATGGAGGGGGCCCGCCGCGCGGACGAACAGACCGCCTCCTCCGCATCGACCGACTTCAACGCAGCTTCTCCGCCGCCGCCTCCATGAGGCGAAAAACATCCTCCCAAGCAAACGGCTGTTCCCGCGGCCGATTGGGGAACACCTCGTCGTAGGTTTTTGCCAAAATTCTTGCGCGTCTGATCATCTCCGCAGGAGTCGGATGCTTCTCGCACAGCGAAAACTGAAACCGTGTCAGCAGGGGAACTTTCTGGCTATCCTTCCGGGCTTCTTCCAGCAAGCGTCGCGCCCGATCAAGGGTTTCCTGCCCGTCCCGAATCATCTCACGAAAGAGTGTCTCCTGCGACGCGAGCGTCTCCCGGGAATCGCTGCAAAGAACACTTAGTCCTTCATAGAACAAAGCCATCCCATAGAGAATATTTTCCTGGGTCACGATTTCTCTTTCGAAGGATGCCAAGATTTCTCCGGCATTTCCAACCGGCGGGGAAGACGAGGATTCCTTCGATCGCTTGAGCATGCCTGTGGGGCGCCATCGCCAGACACCGGCAAATGGCCTTGATTTACAAATCATCATCCGGCATCCTTACACCGTATGTCAAGCCCCAGTTTTACCGAAAAATCGGCCACGGAGTGGTACTATCAAATCCGCTATGACGCCAGCCGGCACGGCCTCGTCAACGAAGTTTCCCTCCGCCGCATGGCCACCGAGGGTCTTCTCAAACCAGACGATTTTGTTTGGAACAGGACGCGGGGCGATCGGTGGGTACCGGCCCGCACCATACCGGATCTCTTTCCTCCCGAGGTTCTGTCTCCTTCCCCGCTCCCCCCACCTCCGCCTCCTGTCCCGACAGCGGTTTCCCCACGCCATCGCACAACCTTACCGCTTCTCTTCGTCATCGGAGCCTTTGCGATTTCTCTCGCAAGCTGGGTGTGCCAGAAGATTCGAAGCGGCGAGCAATCCATGCCGCAATGGATGGTTCGCCTTCTCGGTGTTGCGTCCCCAGAAACCACGGGCGAAGCCCTTTCCGTACAACTGATCTCTCTCTATCTGGATCGTAACCAGTTTGACAAGGCGGAGGCCCTGATCCTTTCGCTCGTCCGCCACGGCCGTGACTATCCCGCTGAAGTCGCTGTGCTCAAAGAGCGCCTCCGGACTCTTCGTGCGGCGGCATCCCGCCGGGAACGCCTCCAGTACGTCCTGCAAGAGGTCCAGGCCTTCCTCGAACGCGAACTTCCGGAACCGGCAGAACCCCTGATTCGCGAACTTGCCCAAACCGAGGAGTACAGGGCGAAAGCGGAGGAACTCACGGCACGGCTCCAGGCCATTCGCCGCCAACAGATACGACAACAGACGCTCGAACGCGCCCTTCGCGAGGGAAGGCTGAAGGAAGAGGCGGCACGGGAAATGGTCGCCGTTTACACCACCGGAAAACGTCTCGATGAACTGCTACGCCTGACGGATACCCTTTTACGGGCCGGCACCAATGCGCCCCCCGCCGCCGTGCTGAGCGTCGCATACGTATACCTCGCCATGGATAAAACAACCCTCGCGCGTTTCGCTCTCCAGCAGTTTGCCGGCCTTGCTGCGCTTGCTACACCCGCCGATTGCCTCCAGGGAGCGGCCTTGAGCCGCCGCCTTGACGATCCCGCAACGCAGGCCGTCATTCTGGAAAGCTATCTATCCCGAGTGAGCACAGACGCGGACGCCTGGATTGAGTTGGCAGCGCTCCGAGCACAGGCCGGTCATAAAGACGCAGCGCTAGACTGCCTTAAGGCCGCCGAGAAAATTGATAAGGCCAAGGTCCGCGAAAGGGCCTCAGACCCACGTTTTGACTCCATCCGGGAAACCTGGACTTTTCGCCGCCTGACACGGTGAGGCAAAATCCTCTGGGTCTTTTCTCGAAAAATGCGAACGGCCTCATACGGAGGCGCCCGGCTCCACCGCCCCGCTCATGGCCTTGCCTTCTGAAGGCCTTCACTGGCCGGATCAAGACGCCCCTGCCGTGGCTCCGCAGTCCCATCATGTTTTGTG
>FWWM01009182.1_pt1 | contig 18387 bp, 18 predicted proteins | sample 2228351 | NCBI WGS metagenome assembly FWWM01 (sample SAMEA103939774, study PRJEB20133) | metagenome
TTCACTCCTAATTCTTTTAAGAAATTCACCTCTTTTTTGACTATTCTTTTTGGCAATCTGAACTCAGGTATTCCATAAACCAAAACTCCTCCAAGTTCGTGCAAAGCTTCGTAAATATCAACCTGTGCACCAACTTTTGCAAGCTCAACAGCACAAGTTAGTCCTGCGGGACCAGAGCCAACAATCGCTACATTTTTGCCTTTTAAAATAGGTTTTATCTCAGTATCCACTGTCTCGTCATTCTCGAAAGCAAAGTCAGCAACAAACCTTTCGAGTGCACCAATGTTTATTGGTTTGCCAATTTTATTTAAAACACATTCGCCTTCGCACTGGACTTCCTGTGGGCATACTCTCCCACATATCGCAGGAAGAAAATTGCTCTCTTTTATCGTCTCGTACGCTTTTAAAAACTCACCATTTGAAATTTCTTTTATGAACTTTGGAATATTTATCTGCACAGGACAACCAATTACACAGCTTGGCACCTTGCACTGCAAACATCTCTTTGCTTCCTCAATAGCCATTTCTTTTGTGAATCCAAGACTGACCTCATCAAAATTTTTTATTCTTTCTTCTGGTTTTTGTTCCAAAACTTCAATTCTCTCTTTCACAGCCATTTTGGTTCACCAACTTTTTTCAAATATCTTTCCAAAGCAATTTTTTCCAAATCCCTATACTGATTAAGCCTGCTAATAAAGACCTCCCAATCAACCTTTCTTCCATCAAATTCAGGACCATCGACGCATACATATTTTATCTGATTATCAATAACCGCCCTGCAACCACCGCACATGCCAGTTGCATCTATCATAATTGAGTTGAGAGAGACGTATATCAAAAGATCTTTCTTTTTTGCAATTTCACTACAAGCTTTCATCATCACAGCCGGACCAACCGCCCAAGCGATATCGAACTTTTCTTTTTCCAAAAGTTCTTCCATAACTTGAGCAACGTTACCTTTAACACCAACACTCCCATCGTCGGTTGAGAGTATAAGTCTGTCAGCAAAGTGAAACTCGTCTTTGAGTATGAGCTGGTCTGAAGTTCTTGCCCCAAGAACGACAGTAACGTTGTTACCGACGTTCTTTAAAGCTTTCGCTATCGGCAAAATAGCAGCTATTCCTATACCCCCGCCTATAACTAAGATATTTCCGTACTTTTCTATCTCGCTTGGTCTTCCAAGAGGTCCTGAAATGCTTTGAATTGTATCTCCTTCGTTAAGTCTGCAAAGCTCGTAAGTGGTTTTACCTACAGCTTTAACAACGATTCTGAATACATCATCTTTGGTATCAGCAATAGTTAAAGGAACCCTCTCACCTGATTCGCTAATCTTCAAAACCACAAATTGTCCAGGAAGACTTTTCTTTGCTACGTTTGGATTTTCAATCCAAAATTCAAAAACTCCGTATCCAAGACGTCTTTTAGAAATGATTTTGTTCAAATCGATTTCACCTCACAATTTTAATTCTTTTAAGTTAGTCTGCGCTTTGACTATAGAAGATATTACTCTTGAAAGTGCTTGGAATCTATCTGTAGACTTTTGCATAACTTCTTCAGCCAACGCAAAATCTTCTTCTTGCTGGGAAAGTTTTTCTTTAGTTTCCAAAAGAAGCTCTACGGTTTCGGAGAGAAGTTTTGTGTTTTCATCCATCATTAAAAAGAGTTTGTCTAAAGAGCTTTGAACAGCTAAAAAGATCTGTCCGACTATTTCTATGCTTTTCATAGATTGTTCAACGGCAAGTGTTAACGCTTTGACTTCATTAGAAATTCTTTTGGTTATGATGTTCGATTCATTCGCAAGTTTTTGAACTTCCGAGGCAACGACTGCAAAACCACGACCGTACTCACCAGCTCTTGCAGATTCTATCGAAGCGTTCAATGCTAAAAGATTCGTTTGCTTAGCGATTTTTTCGATGTCTTTCACCATCGTCTGGACATTCTCAAACATACTCAAAGTCTTAGAAGTTTCGTTTACAGCTTTTATGACCGTTTCGTTTATTTTTTGTATATCTGTCCCTGCTCTTTTTAATTCGCTTATAACTTGCTGGTTAACCTCTTTATTTTTCTCAATTTCACTTGTTATTCTAAGACTTTTTTGTTCAAATTTTTGATTTAGCTCAGTTATCGAAGTTCTTATTTCCATAAATTTTCTTTCGAGATCACTGACTTGTTCCAAAATGCTTTCAACCCTTGAAACTAAGGCTTCATCAAGCTGTTCCATAAAAGATGTCATTAGATTTTCCGAATAATAAGCAGATAATATCTTTTGGTAAGTGTCTTGATTAAGCATCTCAATCACCTACCGTAGATCTCATCGATTATATCTATACCACACTTCAAATTTCTGAACCAATCAAAAAGTCTCTTAACATCTAGCCCTTTAAATATCGCACCGTGCTGAGGGGCGACTATATCTATTTCTTTCTTTTCAACGATAGACAACCATTTTTTCAGAGCAACGCTGGAAGTGATGTACCTTTTGTGGAAAACTTCCATAAGTTTTACGTGTTCGTTAAAGTTCTCAACAAAAAGGTATCTTTGACCTTTTGGAAAGACTGCAACTCCCAAATCACCGGAAAAAAGTATCCTCGCTCTCGGATCGTAAAGTGTGAAATTACCGGTTGCGTGTAAATAATGTGTTGGAACAAATTCAACTTCCGTACCGCTCTTAAGTCTGATCTTATCACCTTTGTCTGGGATTCCTACAACTCTTCTTTGATCATAAATCCCAAAGTGTGGTAGAAATCTTGTCCAAAGAGCGGAAATGTAAATCTTTGAGTTTTCAGCAATGGACAGCCATAACGTGATTCCACTTGTGACATCGGGGTCTTGGTGGGTAAAGAAGATATACTTTATCTTTACAGGATCTATAAGTTCAGAAACATTCGCTAAAACCCTTGGAAAAACGTGCGCTCCACCTGGGTCTAAAAGAAATCCTTCATCGCCATCGATAATTAAATACTGATTCGTTTGGACTATCCCCTCTTCTTCTCTTTCTTCCCAAGCTAAGTGAATAAACTTGTGAACTCCGTCATCGTACAGAACTGTGTTTTCCATATGTACACCTCCTTTATGTTGTATGTATAAAAATCTAAAAAAATTATACCACGAAAGCTAAAGATTTTAAATTAAATCTTTTTGTGATAAAATATATTTGAAAACTTTGAAAACCATATAGGAGGGACTTATGGACCGGAAGAAAAAGATATTAGAAGTTTTGGAAAAAAGCGAAAAACCTGTTAAAGGCAAAGAACTTGCGGATATGTTTGATGTAAGCAGACAAATAATCGTTAGTGATATCGCACAACTGAGAGAAGAAGGTTACAAGATAGTTTCCACAAGAGACGGCTACATTCTCGAAAAGCCGAACGTAGTTCGAAGAGTCGTTGCAATGAAACATTCTGTGGATGATATCTACGACGAACTCAAAACCATCGTCGAAAACGGTGGAAGACTTATTGATGTCATAGTCGAACATCCAATCTACGGCGAACTACGTGGAAGACTTGATATTTCAACACTTTCAGACATTGAAGCTTTCTTAACTTTGATGAAAGTTTCGAACACAAAACCATTGATGGAACTTTCTGATGGTATTCATCTTCACACGATCGAAACTGACGATGAAGATACTATGGAAAAAGTTCTCAAAGCAGTACAAAAGTACAGGCTGATTAAATAAGTGTTCTTAAGGAGCTTTAGGAGGAGGTGTTGATATGAAAGCTTTAATGCTAATAGACATCCAAAACGATTTTGCAAAAAAGGGTGGAGCTTTGTATTTTGATGGTGCTGAAAACGTAATACCAAAGGCTGTTGAACTTGTCAAAGAATTCAAATCGAAAGGCTACCCCATCATCTATACACGAGATTTCCACGACGAAGATGATTACGAATTCAAGATATGGGGAACTCATTGCGTTGGCGGAACTTACGGAAGCGAGTTCGTAGATGAGCTAAAAAAAGAACTTGAAGGATATGAAAAAGCTATCGAAATTAGAAAGAAAAGATACTCAGCTTTTTACGAGACGAATCTTGAAAATATTTTAAAAGAACTCAAACCCGAAGAGATACACATCGTTGGTCTTGTGACTCACATCTGTGTTATGTTCACCGTTGAAGAACTCAGAAACCGTGGTTACGAAACCTACGTCCACAAAGATGGTGTTGACAGTTTCGACAAAGAACTCCACAACAGTGCTTTGAGAATAATGAAAGAGGTGCTTCTTGCTAAGGTTATCTGATTAAGAAGGTGATTCAAATGCTTAGTAAAGTTATCAAAGGAAAGACGATAGAAGTCGTTGAAGGTAATATTGTTACACAACCGGATTTGGAATGTATCGTCAACGCAGCTAACAGATGGCTCGCTCCAGGTGGTGGTGTAGCAGGTGCTATTCATAGCGTGGCAGGTCCAAAACTATACGAAGAGTGTAAAAAATACGCACCAATAGATGTCGGTCAAGCGGTTATAACTGGTGGATACAATTTACCAAACAAGTACGTTATCCACACACTTGGACCAGTGTATGGTAAAGACAAACCTGAAGATGAACTTTTAAGAAAATGCTATGTTAACTCACTAAAACTTGCGGATGAAAAAGGGATATCTTCAATTGGTTTTCCAGCTATTTCAACGGGAATATTTGGATACCCTCTTGAAGAAGGAGCACAAGTTGCTCTGAAAGCTGTTTACGATACTTTAGACGAGCTAAAGAATGTTAGACTCATCAGATTTGTTCTCTTTGGTCAAAAAGCGTACGAAATTTCTGAGAAAGAACTATCTAAACTTCCAACGTTTTAGTTTGAAAAAAGGCGGCTTTAAAGCCGCCTTTTGTATATTGTTATTTTCTTTCAACTCTTGGTTTGTCGTCGTAACTTGTGATTGTTCCATTGAGAGATTTTTGGATGTATTCAACAACAACATCGGCAAGAACAAAGTAAGTATTGTATCCGTTTGCCATATTTGCTTTCAAAACTGCGTATCCATCTCCACCAGCTGCCATATAGTCGTTCGTTACAACTTTGTAGACTTTTTCTGGATCGACTGGGTTTCCGCTAACAAGAAGTTCTGTGAGTTTCCCGCCTTCCGCTTTGTATGTTGCTCCTGCAACTTGCAAGAACGCACCTTGGCCAGCTGGAACTGTTGCTGCGTATTCGAAGACTTTTATAAGTTCTGAGCCTTTCATATTGATAACGTAGAGCGTGTTACCAAATGGAAGAACTGTCAAAACATCTCTAATTGTTATATTACCGGGTTTTATTGAGGCTCTAATTCCGCCACCGTTCATAAGAGCAACGTCTGCACCTGTTTTCCAGAGCATTGCATCGGTTATAAGATTTGTGATATTTGTTGTTTTGGATCTAACGTTTGCTCTTTCACCGTCAAGGTGAATCTCTGTCTTTCCTATTACAACGTTAAGTTTCTCTCCACCAAGTTTTTTGAAGTAATCAAGAGCTGTTTTAACGTATGGAGCCTCTCCGTAAACAACTTGGTAAATATTTGCACCTTTTTCGTCTTTACCAACGACCTTTTTGTTCACAACCGGTATTGCTTCCCAACTGATATTCGTAACTTTACCGTCTTCGACGGTTATAACAGCTTTACCAACAATTTTTCCCCACTCGTGTGCTTGAACTATTGGTACTCCGTTGACAACCATAGGTTTGTCCATAAATGTGTGGCTGTGACCGTCTATTATAAGATCAATTCCAGGAACTGCCTCAGCGAGTTGATCAGCCGTTGTATAGATTTCTGAATAACCTTGTCCTACTCCTAAGTGAGTTAAAACTATAACTACCTGTGCTTCTTTTCTGAGCTCTGGGATGAGTTCCTTTGCAACTTCTATAACGTTTTTGAATTCCAAATCTGCGCTATTTGGACCTTCTAAAACAACCGTGTGTTCTGTAGTAAATCCAACGATAGCTACCTTTACACCGCCAACGTTTTTAATGATGTATGGTGTGAAGAATGGTTTTCCATCTTTGTAAATATTTGCACTCAAGAACGGGAATTTTGCCCATGACATCTGTTTAAGAAGAACTTCTCTTGGTTTGTCAAATTCGTGATTACCAACCGTCATAGCATCGAGTTTCATTCTGTTGAGTGTGAAAATGTCTGGAAGTGCGTTTAAAAGATCTGATTCGGGAACTCCGGTGTTTATATCCCCAGCATGTAAGAAGAGAACGTTTTCTCCCGCTTTTCTTGATTGGTCAATAATGTTTGCAATCGTTGCAAATCCACCTATCAAGTTACCTGCCGAATCTGTAAATGACCATGCTCTACCGTGAGTATCGTTTACGTGAAAGACCGTAATTTGTACTGCAAAACTAAGAAGTGCAACCACGACAAAGAGCGCAACAAGAATCTTCTTCATACTTTCAATCCCCCTCCTTCTTGAAGTGTGGCTCAATTAGTTAATTTCAATTATTTCCACTTCGAATACTAAATCTTTACCCGCAAGCGGATGATTAGCGTTAAGTGTAGCGGTTTCGTCCGTAAGGCCATCAACTCTTACAACAAAAACATTTCCATCCGGTTGATGAACTTCCAAAAGTTCTCCAACTTCGACACCTTCAGGAAGAACACTTCGTTGCACTTGGAATATTAGATCTTCTCTAACTTGTCCATATGCGTTTTCACTTGAAATTTTAAATGTCTTTTTGTCTCCTACGTTAAGACCTACAATTTCATCTTCAAATCCTTTTATTACCATTCCGCTTCCGACAACAAATTCAAGTGGCTCTCTTCCGTAAGAGGAATCAAAAATCTCTCCATCTTCGAACATACCCGTGTAGTGAACCTTTACTTTGCTTCCTTTTTCAATCGCCATAATCTAACACCCTTTCGTTTTTAATGATGTATATCTATTATATCACAATACTTAGAGATATGTTAAAATTTGTTCGAAAAATTTCAATTTAGCACTCTTGACAATTGAGTGCTAATATGATAAAATGTTTCCAGAATAAAAACTATGAAACGTTTAAGGAGGTGTTGGACTATGACGTTCAACATGGAAGATTTCACAGAAAACGCTCAGGAGATACTTCAGTCTCTTAACGGACTATTGAACCGTTACAGGCAGAACCAGATTGCACCTGAGCACATATTACTCGCTATTTTAGAAGATGAAAAGAATGCAACTGTTGACATTCTCAGATACGTAAACGCACCAGTCGAAAGTATTAAAAGAGATATTGAAAGGTTAGTCAGTTCGTACGGACAAGCGTATTACGGTGGTCAACAGATTTACATCACCCCAGATGCAAACAAGGTTATAACTGAAGCTAAACGAGAAGCCAAAAGGATGGGGGACGAAAAGGTTGGTACAGACCATTTGCTGATCGCTATGGTTACAGTACCCGAAACTTCAACTTACACTGTTTTAACAAGATACGGAATAACTCCCGACAAAGTTTACAACGCTATCAAAGAACTGAGAATGAAGAGAACCTACTCTGAAGAGGAAAACATTGATATTCTAGCAAAATTCACTGAAGATCTAACAGAAATGGCAAGAAACGGTCAACTTATGCCCGTTGTTGGAAGAGAAAAGGAGATAAACAGAACTATTGAGATACTTGCAAGAAAGATCAAAAACAATCCAGTTTTGATAGGAGACCCCGGTGTAGGTAAAACCGCTATTGCCGAAGGTATAGCACAAAGAGTTGTTAAGGGTGAAGTTCCTGAGTTTTTGAAAAACAAAAAGATTCTTAAGCTCGATCTTGCAAGACTTGTTGCTGGAACAAAATTCAGAGGAGAGTTCGAAGAGAGACTCAAAAAGATTATTGACTTACTTAAGAAACGAACTGATGTAATACTATTCATCGACGAACTACATACGGTTGTCGGTGCTGGTGCTGCTGAAGGTGCGCTTGATGCTGGAAACATTTTAAAACCAGAACTTGCAAGAGGAACTCTCAGAGTTATTGGTGCAACAACTGTCGATGAATACAGAAAATACGTCGAAAAAGACAAAGCTTTAGCTCGAAGGTTCCAAGTCGTTATGGTAAACGAACCAACAATTGAAGAAACAATCGAAATACTCAAAGGACTTAAAGAAACATTCGAAAAGTTCCACAACGTAAAGATCGAAGAAAAAGCTCTTGAAACTGCGGCAAAACTTTCGGCAAAATACATAACTGATAGGCTCTTGCCTGATAAGGCAGTGGATTTGATAGACGAAGCAGCTGCAAGGGCAAAAATTGACAAAAGAGATCCGATAACTGAAGAAGATATCGCCAAAGTAATTGAACGATGGACAGGAATACCGGTTGGTAAACTTCTTGAAAGCGAAAAAGAAAAGATCAAAAATCTTGAAGCTCACATCCACGAAAAATTCGTTGACCAAGAAGAAGCTGTCAGAGTCGTCGCAAGCGCTGTTAAGATGTCAAGAGCTGGTATAAAGAACGCAAAAAGGCCTATCGGAGTGTTCTTGTTTTTAGGACCTACTGGTGTTGGTAAAACGGAACTTGCAAAACGTCTTGCAGAAGTAATGTTCGGTAGTGATAAAGTTCTTATCCGTATAGATATGACAGAATACTCTGAAAAACACTCAGTTGCGAGACTTATCGGTGCGCCTCCAGGATACGTCGGTTACGAAGAAGGTGGTCAATTAACGGAACAAGTCAGAAGAAAACCGTATAGTGTCATACTATTCGATGAAATCGAAAAAGCCCATCCGGAAGTGTTCAACGTTCTCTTACCGCTCTTCGACGAAGGACACCTAACAGATGGAAAAGGTAACACGGTCGACTTTAAAAACACGATAATAATCATGACAAGTAACATTGGTAGTGAAATAATAATGAGAGAAATCGAATCTGGTGACGAAGGCAGCTTGAGTCCACGACTTGAAGAAGAAATTAGAAGATACTTCAAACCTGAACTTATTAACAGATTCGACGCTATGGTAGTCTTCAAACCACTTAAAAAAGAAGATGTGAAACAAATAGTCGAACTCTACTTGAAAGATCTCAAAGAAAGACTTAAAGATAGAAACATCAGTGTAAAACTTGATGACAGTATGGTTGAATACTTAGTGAACAACGGTTACGTACCATCAATGGGTGCTCGTCCGATGAGAAGACTCTTTGAAAACACCATAGAATTCAAACTCGCTGAACTCATACTCGATGACAAGGTAAAAGAAGGAGACACAGTAGTATTCAGCTATACAGATGAAGGCATAAGTTGGAAAGTTGAATAACTAACAAAAAAGGCAGGTGATTAACCACCTGCCTTTTTTTATTATCTAATTACTCTCTTGGGTAAACGATGAATTTGAGAGCTGTTCTTGTTTCGCTTTCAACGGCAACATCCGTGAAAGCTGGTACACAAACCAAGTCGTAACCACTTGGAGCGAGGTAGCCTCTTGCTATAGCGATAGCTTTTACTGCTTGGTTAACAGCACCTGCACCGATAGCTTGAAGTTCTGCCTTACCTTTTTCTCTAATTACGCCTGCTAAAGCGCCTGCAACCTTGTTGGGGTTTGATTTCGATGATACTTTCAATACTTCCATCTCAAATACCTCCCTTTCACAATAACTTCGATATCCAATACTTCGTTCGTAATCCCGAATGTGCAAAGACACAATGCTAAGTCAAGGTCTGGCGCGCCCGGCAGGAGTTGAACCCGCAGCCTTCGGATCCGAAGTCCGACGCTCTATCCAGTTGAGCTACGAGCGCACACACAAAAGGTATTATATCATATTTTCCTGAAAGTATCAACGTATTATTTAGAACTTCCCAATATATAAAAAAATTGGGGTGGCTAGAGGGATTTGAACCCTCGACCACCTGATCCACAGTCAGGCGCTCTGCCAGCTGAGCTATAGCCACCATGATAGTGATTCTATTAATTTAGTTCTGGCGCGCCCGGCGAGACTCGAACTCACAACCCTCGGATTAGAAGTCCGATGCTCTATCCTGTTGAGCTACGGGCGCACCTTTTTGGAGCGGGCGACGGGACTCGAACCCGCAACCCTCGGCTTGGAAGGCCGATGCTCTACCAATTGAGCTACACCCGCACATGGTCGGGGCGACTGGGCTCGAACCAGCGACCTCCGGTTCCCAAGACCGGCGCGCTAGCCAACTGCGCTACGCCCCGAACATCGGTCTCTTTCGAAGACCGTTCAAAATTATAGCACACTCTTTTTTAACTGTCAATATCACGATTTCGTTACAAAAAAATTTAATCAGAATTCTTTTTTGTACTTCAGTAGCACTCCGTAAAGCTGCTTGAAAGATTCATCAGTCTCCAAATCTAAAATTTCTCTCAGCTTTAAAGGATCTTCAAGAACTTTACTGTAGTTTTCTAAAAACTGATAGATGTCTTTAGCAAAATATTTCTTGTCTTTTGTGTATTTCGAAAAGAACCGTTCCCCTTTTCCAAGGTTTAACAACACGAAAGGAATTCCAAAATAACTCGCAACTACAGCTGGGTGAAAACGTTCAGTCAAGACTAACCTTGAGCAAAGAATTGCTTCTAACATCTTCTTATGTTCCACGTACTCAGCGTTCAAAGATTTCGCTATCATTTTGCAAGTCAATTCATCATTAGGCTGTGCAGGACAGACTGCAATATTTTTAAATCCTTTGAGAAACTCAACATCTTTAATTTTTTTACGTGGTACAATCAGTAAGTCGTATTTTTTATAACATTCTCTAACCTCGAGCTTTTTTAGAATTCTCGGAGATGGATCACAAACAAGTTCAGCATCCCCACCAACGTAATTCACATATCTTACCGTTACTGGATCTCTTCCAAAGACAAAAACGTTCTTGTGATTCAAAAGTGCTCTTAAAAGAAACCTATTAAACTTTTTCTTAACAGGTCCGATACTGTTAGCGAATAGAATAATCGGCTTGTTGAAAAGCAATGCTGCTTCTAAAAATGAGTAATAATAAAGAAAACTTCTCGTACTTGTTATATCTTGCAAGATACCACCACCACCGACGACAACAGCATCGCTTTTTACTATAGCTGGTATTACTTCAAATGGGTTGAATCTGGAAATTGTGTTTTCCGACACTTTATGTGGCATTGCTATCACGTATTCAAACTGAACTTTATCTAAGAAATCTTGAACGCTTTTGAGCATCAAGTCATCGCCAAAGTTTTCATAACCATAATAACCAACGAGTAAAATTTTCAAGGAAAAACCAACTCCTCTAAAGAAATATTTAACTGGAAAAAATTTCATCTGAGGTGATAGAAAATGATTCAAAAGATTACAGATCGAATATACGTTATAGAACATGAAGAAGCTGCAAATAACGTTATAATTTTCGGCAACAAGCATACAATCCTTGTTGATACTTCATTATTCCCGGAAAAAGCAAAAAAAATCGACGATTTTGTCTACGATTTTGCCAAAAAAAGAATCGATATCGTTCTTAACACACATTATCACCCAGATCACACATTTGGTAACTCCGCTTTTGATTGCACGATAATAGCTCATACGTTAACCCGTGAAAAGATGTCTCAGATGAATGAAGACTATATGCGTTCTATTGGTGTCAACATAGACAAAATTCAACTTCCAAACGTGGTTTTCGATGATGAATTTGTCTTAGAAGACGGATTAACAATTATCTTCAGACACGGACCTGGACACACTTCAGATTCTTCATATGTGTATATAAAAGAAGCAAACGTTCTTGTTACAGGGGATACAGTTATCAACGATATGCACCCAGAAATTGTATTTGACAGTTCATTAGAAGAATGGATTGAAACCTTAGAAAATCTTCCGAAAGCTAAAACCGTTGTACCCGGACATGGAAAGTGTTCAGATGAAAGCTGTATAGCGAGTATGATAGATTACTTGATAAAGTTCAGAAAGCTTGTTAACGGTGAAATAAACGCTTACGAACTTGAAAAAGATAAAAACTTCTCTCAAAGAGAACATTACGAACTTTTGGAATGGAGCCTAAAAAACATACTAAACAATGTTTGAACACTCGAGAAAATTCTTTAGATACTCAGCTTGAAGTTTAAACATTTCATCCGCTTTTGTTTTGTCGTACTCGTGGTCATACCCGATCATATGTAGCGTTGAATGAATAATTACTTCAGCTAATTCTTTTTCAAAAGTATTGCCAAACTCCTGAGCGTTTTCTTTTACAACATCAAGACAAATGTACGACTCTGCGTAAATATCTTCATCGTACACGAAGGTCAACACATCCGTTGGACCTTCTTTTTTTCTGTATTCCTCGTTCATCTGAGTTATTTCATGCTTGGAAACAAAGATGAAGTTTACGTTAACATTTCCAATGTAAACTTCAAGAATGTTCGAAACTACATTTTTCAGACACTCGATATACTTTTCGGAAAGTTGAACATTTTCCTCAAAAATAAAATCTATCACAATCTCACCTCGTTAACTTTTATCTCATCAACCTTCGGATATTCAACCCTATTAGTACTGAGGTTAATCAAAACTTTTGTAAAAGCTTCTGTGATTTTCTCGAGTTCAGCGATAGTCAATTCCGTTTCATCAAGTTGCCTTTCGTTGTATATCTTCAAAACAGTTTCCGAAACTAACTCCGTGATCTTTTCAATTGGAAGATTTCTTTTGCTTCTAAAAGTTGCCTCAACAGAGTCTGCTAACATAACTATTCCAATCTCTTTCAACTGTGGCTTTCTAAAATTGTATCTAAAATCATCAGGTGAAACATTTTCGTTTACTTTTCTTGCTTTATCGTAGAAGTAGATTTGCAATCTTTTTCCATGGTGTTGTTCTATAAAGAGCTCTATTTGGACAGGAAGTCTGTATTTTCTTGCTATCTCCAAACCGTCCTTAACGTGCTGCTGGATAATTCTAAAACTTGCCTCAGGTGGCAAGGAATTATGTGGATTTTCTTCTCCAGGAGCAATATTTTCAGTGAAATATTTTGGATTCCTTATCTTTCCTATATCGTGGAAATATGCCCCTGTTCTTGCTAATATCGCATTTGCACCTATAGCTTGAGCTGCACTTTCGGCTAAGTGTGCAACAATTGAGGAGTGTAAATAACTTCCCGGAGCGTATATCGAGAATTGATTTAATATAGGATGGCTAATATTCGCTATCTCTGAAAGCCCTATGTTTGAATAAATTCTTGTTGAAGCCTCTATATATGGCAACGTACCGAGTGCAAAAATCGAGGAAACTAATGGATTAAGTATCATAATAACGTAGTCACGGACCGAAAAGTAGTAATGTCTAACTGGAGATTGGAAGAACATCATCATACCTGCAATCAAACCTGCTAAAACACCAGATTTAGCAACTTGAAGCCTTGATTTCGAATCTTTCAAAGTGTAGGTTGCAACGAAAACTTGAGGGAGCAAGAAGACGAACATATAGAAATCGTTCAAATGGAAAGAGACACTAAAGGAGAGCAGTAAACCTATACTTATACCAAATTCATGACCTATAAGGAGTGTTGCAAGAATAACTGGGAATAAAATCGGAACGTACGGCAATCCGTAAATTTTGTACGCTAAAGTGCTAATCGTTGAGCCACCAACGAAGAGCAAGTAAAAAAGAACTCTGAAGTTGAGCCCAAGGTTAATTATATAGGATTTTTTTATAAAATGTTCAACGATCCCGTACCATATGACCAACAGCGTGACAAACTCGTTTGCAAAGTCAAGAAAGTTAAGTGTTTCGATGTTGTTGACGACACTTATCAAAAGAACAATAACTATACCATCGAATATAAACTGATTGCTAAATTGTTCATCTAATTTCTTAATCTTAAATTGTTCGTCAAGCTTTCTCATAAATTCTCCCTTTTCTTCTTTTCGTATTCGTCAAAAGCTCTGATAATTTTTTTCACTAACGGGTGTCTCACTACATCTGCGTCTGTTAGATAAACTATCTCAAGTCCGTCGATTCCTTTCAAAACTTTTTGAGCAACAACAAGACCAGATTCGTCTTTGATATCTATCTGTGTGATATCACCGTTTATTATCATTTTCGAACCAAATCCCATTCTTGTTAAAAACATCTTTATCTGTTCGTAAGTGGTGTTTTGAGCTTCATCTAAGATTATAAAGGCGTTATTCAAAGTTCTCCCACGCATATACGCAAGAGGAGCTATTTCAATAATATTCTTTTCTCTGTACCTAATAAACTTCTCCACTCCAACCATATCAATTATCGCATCATAAAGCGGTCTTAAATATGGATCAACTTTTTCTGCCAAATCTCCTGGCAGAAATCCTAACTTTTCACCAGCTTCAACCGCAGGTCTTGTGAGAATAATTCTACTAACTTTTCCTGTCCTTAGATACTCAACCGCAAGAGCAGAAGCAAGGTACGTCTTCCCAGTTCCAGCAGGACCAATAGCAATAACTATATCGTTTCTCTCAACAGCACTTATATACTTCTGTTGCCCTTCGGTTTTCGGTTTTACCTTTCCGACCTGTTTTTTGTATACATCAGTAGGATTCTCTATCTTGTCATTCTCCTCAACAATGTACTCAAATTCCGTCCAATCTAAAAGGTGACCGTCACGTATGATGTTAATTATCTCGTTGAATATCTTCTCAACTTTGTTAACGTCTTCTTCATCCCTTCCCTGAACCCTTATTTCATCGTTGACAACGTGGATGTCAACATTAAATCGTCTTTTTAGATACCTCGCCTTGTTATCATACTGTCCCAAAACTTCAACGATTGCAACATCTTTTGGAAGATGAATTCTTTTTATTACCACATCCTCACCTCTGAACAGAGAATATTTATTCATTATGATTATACTCCATTTCTGTTAAATTTGTATACTTGAGAAAGTTAAGAATTGATTTTCTCTCAACCTGTTCCAGATTTTTGAAGTTAATCTAAATTCGATACTAATTAGCAGTCTTACCTACAAAGTTATCATGAGTACATATGAAAAAATTTTTTGCACACATTCTGGATACAGAATAACCAAGTTTGATTTAACACAAATATTCATCTTAACCTGACCTAACATTGTTTTTTTAATCACTTATTTTTGTTTTTTTCGATCGATCCGCCAAAAGTATGAAGTCTATCTTCACCTCTATAATGTACCCATCAAACCCTGAGTGTGCAAAAAAGTTTCTGCTTTCGTGAGTAACCTTTTCAGATATAGAAATCTTTGTAATACTTTCTACTTGCTCCCTATGAGCCATTAGCTTTTTGGCAAGTGGATTGTTTCCACTTTGCCTATTTGAGTTTTTTTCAAGTAAAGTCTCTGCTTGATTGGTAGATGTGAACTTGTAAATCTTGTACCACTCTATCCATTCGTTTTCTATTTGCGTACGAATTTTTTTATTTTCATCGTAAGCGTTTATTTTTCTGAAAACTTCATTGATTTTATTTATCTCTTTTTCTAAGATCAAAAGCCCAAAATTTGTGTTCATTGTTTTTGATAATTTTCGCAAAAAGTTTTTAAAATTCTCTCGGATGAATTTGAGTGTTATCATATTTTTATCTATAGCTTTCTCAACCTCAAAATATTTATTCGTAAAAAAAGCCCGATATGTTGTGGAGTATAAAATCTCGGGGCTTAACATACTGACTTTGCTGATTTTTTATCTTCCCTCTGATGAAAAATTCCCCCATTCTTTCCACGTATTTTTAAACTCAACATTTGACTTATTCTTTTTCAAAACATCTTCTACAAAGCTGTTTTTGATAAATTGAACGCGCAAGTTGTGTATTTAGAAATTTTCCGTACTCGAAAAGAACTTCTAATATATATTCGATTATTTTTAAGAGCGGCGAAAAAAGAGGTGGTCTTGTGCGTTATTGTTTTCAAGAATATTTCAGAAAGAAAAACATTATTCCTCTCGTCATTTCCAACGGTTTTCTAACACTTCTTTTAATCATCTTAACCTTTATCTTTTTTCAAAACTATACTAAATCAATTTCAGATAAACTTGTTAGCAGTGTGGAATATTCATTAAAAAAACTCTTTGAGGAGATATCAAATGAAGTTAAAATGTACGAATATGCGTACAAACTATCTGTTTCGGATTTAGCGGATTATTTAAATTTTAATTATATTGAAAGTGGTCAAAAATTGAATGCAGAAGATATCTCAAAAAATATTTGGAGCTTTTTTAGTGTATTTAGAAATAAGTACAAGGATTTGAGGTATTACATTTTGGATTCGAATATGAAAAATGTTTTACTATCATCGAGAGGAAGCCTACATTTTTTCCAAAATCCAGTATTCATTCAAAAAATCAAGGAACAGCTCCAACAAAATGGTTGGTGGTACGATACTATTTCAGTAGATCCACTAACAGGTACACCTGCTGTGTGGCTCTATAAAGTACTTTCCGACAAAACAATATTGGCGGTTGAGTTAGTTGTGAAAGATGAAATTCTTTATTCAGCAATAGAATATATCTCTGAATTTTCAAAATACTTTGTCGACGAGTTTGGAATATATTTTAATAAAAAACCAATTTCTAAAAGATTTCCACAAAGTATATCAAACAAAAACATCTTTTCAGGAATCACTACAAACCCAGTTGTAACTCGCAAATTTGTGATAAAAAATCCTGACGACGATTATTTCAAAAGCTATGAAATATCAGCAAGGATGAACTTCACAGGTTTATTCTTAATAGTTTTAGTTTCGATCTTTACAATAACTTTCCAAAGTTTTGCTCTACAGCTAATCTTATCTAAAGCTTCGAGAAAAGTAGTTTCTGAAGTACAAAAAATAGGTGAAACTCTGTATGAGTTTTCCCATTATGGTTCCGTGGTAAACGTTAAGGAAAGTGAAATTGAGGAAATCCATAATCTAAATGAAACCTTTGTGAATATTTCTGAAATTTTAATGTCAAATATGCAAGAACTGAAGGCTACAAACGAAGAGCTAGAAAATACTTATAAACTCATAGACAATCTGAACGAGGAGATAAAAAAATCGTTCTTTGAATTTGCATCAGTAATCGCTGAAACTGTAGAAGGTTTTGAGGATACTACAGGAAAACACGTTAAAAGAGTCGCAAAGCTTTCAAGATTGATTGCTCAAGAACTTGGACTACCGCAAGACTTTGTTATGGAAATATCTTTCTACTCTCCACTTCACGACGTTGGAAAAATGTTTGTGCCAAGAGAGATATTAACAAAAGCTGGAAAATTAAATGACCAAGAATGGGAAGAAATGAAAAAACATACGATTTACGCTAAGAAATTATTAAAACACGAACGGTTCAAGACAGCGCTAAACATAGCGCTTTACCACCACGAAAACTTCGACGGTTCAGGTTATCCGCATAATCTCAAAGGTGAAGAAATCCCTATAGAAGCTCGAATAGTTAAGGTTGCTGATGTTTATGACGCTTTAGTTAGCGACAGACCTTATAAAAAAGGTATGTCAAAAGAAGAAGCAGTGGCAATTATTACCAAAGGCGACGGACGTACTAAATCTGAACATTTTGATCCAAAGGTTGTTGAAGCTTTTTTACGAGTAATTGATAAAATCTAATTCTTTCACTTCTTTCTGTTATCCTTCTTTCTTCAAAGTCATTTCTATATAATTTTTCTAAAAACACTAAATCAATTTACCTAAATAGGAGGTAAAACTATGAGTTTAAGATCAAAAATTATGGTTTTTATGATGTTAGTAAGTGTAGCCTCATCGTTTATTAGTATCTTTGTAGCAGTTTTTGTTTCTCGTGTAGTTGTTAGCGACTCTACCAGTCAAGTACAAAGTTTATTACTAACAACTGTTAGAAAGGATATTGAATTTCAGCTAAAAGAAATTTTTACACCAATCATCGAATACGCTGGGCTTGGAGCACTTGCGCCTTATATTATGGGAGTCAATGATGAGGATGGAATTTCTAAGTTAAGCTATACTGTTAGAAACGCTTATTCTGCGTTATCTTCAAGTGCATTTGAAGAGATTTTTGTAATTCTCGAAGATGGTAGAACTGTTAGTAAAAGTGGATTATCAAACATTCAATTTTCAAGTGAAATTATTGAAAATATTTTAAAAAAAGAGTTTCCGATTGATTTTTATATGCCTTTTGAATACAACGAAAAGAAAATGATTGCTATTTTTGCACCATTGAAGGATTTTAACGATAATACAATTGGCGTTTTTTGTTGGATTAAAAGATATGTCTTTTTTGCAAAAGCTTATAACCGGACAAAAAATAGGAAAGTCAGGATAAGTAGTTATTGCTTATAAATCATTGACAGTTGCACATCCAAACGAGCAATACATCGGTAAGTTAGACCTTGTAAAGGAAAAAGGAACTGAACCACTCGGTAGAGCTATCTTAGAAAAAGAAAAAGGTGATGTCACCTACGATTTCAACGGCAAGAAAATCGCTTTCTTTGAAAAGGTCGGAAAATATCCACTTACGGTTATAGGCATTCTTCCTCTTTCAGAAGTTG
>FWWM01009210.1_pt1 | contig 18377 bp, 17 predicted proteins | sample 2228351 | NCBI WGS metagenome assembly FWWM01 (sample SAMEA103939774, study PRJEB20133) | metagenome
CTCGATTGAATCTCTGGGTTGGATGAGGAGTATAGCATATCTATCCATGAACAACGACTATCTTAAAAAACTTATCGAACAGTCCACTAGAGATGGTGGAGGACGAGGGCTACGCCTACAAGGTCGCTGAAGACGTGCGTTCGCGTGATTGCGTCGCGTGCAAACTGTGCGAGGACGTCTGCGTGCAGAAGGGCGCTATTGTCGTCGTTTGGCCCGATGGAACGTATTGCGACGACGTGGGAGTAACGACATTTGGTCCTTTCCGAGACGGAAAGGAATTGGAAGAGCCTCTCAATGAGGGCGATAAACTTCCGGGGAGTCGAGAACTATTGGAGGTGAAGGGTTAAGATATTAACCGCTCTTTTGTATTTCGCCTTTTCACATGACGTTAAAGCATCATGCTACCGAAAAACGAAGCACGCTGCATCTGCCCCGTCTGCCGCAGCAGGGCGATGACAAAGTTGACCGTGCCATGCCGAACATACTCAAACTCCTGCCGTTCGATCTGCCCTCTTTGCAGCGGCGGCTTGGGCTTTTGCCGCTCCAACGCTTGCAGGTTGGGCTTCTCATCAAAGCAGACGACCACCTCTCCCCGACGCGCCAAACGGTCCATCTGCTCATAACACCACAGGATTTTGCTGGTGCGGGTGACAAACTCCTCGTTCAGCGTCGGCGTTTTCCAGTAACGACAACGGTGGGGGTGCAAAGTTGCCTCCCGCCACATCAACGACACTGTCGAGTGCGCGATGTGCGGGTCGTCCAATGGGTCATCTCCAACCCGACCCCGCTGGGTTCACAGCACGCCAGTTGTTCGATTCTCACCCGCACCAGGGGGGAAACGCGCTGCGACTCCGATAGGTCCATCTTCACCCGCGTCTGCCGCTTCGTCGGGTCATCGGGGTCCCACGCCAGCCCCACCGGGTTTGTTGCATCGGGTTGCCGCCGCAGGTTGTTAAAGTTGACCGTGATACGGACCTCGGCATACTGCGGGTCACTGGGCGGGAGGAACGTTCTCCACCCGTAACGCGCCGTAATCGTCCAACTGCTGTTGTGATAACTCGGACTGGGCAGCCAACCCGCAAACGACGATAGACTTTGCCCCGGTCCCGGTGTGGGTGCGCACGGTGAACCCCATGGCGGAGTCCAGTCCGTGAGCCGCACCTGCTGCCCGACGTGGCCACTGTCCTCTGTAACGTCCGTCCACTCATGCCATACGACATAGTAAGGGTCGGATGGGTAGAGCAAGTGCAGTTCTAAGGACAAGCCGCCCGCCACGCTCCCGCTGACCGAGCACGCTTCGGAAGGCGGGTTCATGGTCACGTCCGGATTCCAATGCACCACCAGCGTCGCGTCGGGTCCGCCGTTGATGTGCAACCGCTTGATGAACGTGCGCGGCTTGCCCTTGGAGGATGTCGCCATTCTGCCGCCCGGTTTGGTTTTGCCCGCCCGCCGCGCCAGTTGCAGGCGTCGCGGCGCTTCTTTCTGTAATGCTTCCTCTGCATGGTCGTTTCATGTCAACTCATCTCCCAGGTTGCAGGCGTCGCGGCGCTTCTTTCTGTAATGCTTCCACTGACCGTCGCTGATGGTGCTGGGCATCGCGCCCGGTCGCTTTTGAGGACTCAGATGTTCCCGCACGGGCTTCTGTTCCCTTTTGAGCGTTTGAGGTCGCACTTCTGGAAGCCACGAATAGACTCCCCTGACTGTCCACGGTAACGTCCATCGCGTCTTGGGCTTCGCCCTCGCGGTAATCAGAAACGGCACGGCGTCCGTTCCCTACTTCATCGGGGGGGCACTCCGATCCATTGCGCCTGCGTCCAGATGAAGGTTTCTCTCATTTCCCCATTTCCTAATTTCCCAATTTCCCAACTTGTCCACCACGGCGTCAGGACGCGATAGACCATCTCCTGTGCGGCGGGGTCATACTCGCCACCCGTCAGTTGCGTGGTGTCCAGCAACACTTGTCCTTCGACCCCGAGCAGCAGCCGCTCCGTCCAGAACACGCCGCCTTCGCTGACCTTTTCGCGCACCTCGACGACGAGGGGGACGATGCCGCCGGTGACGGGGTTGTCCGATGTTGATGGAAAGAGGATGCGAACGGTGACGGGTGGGTCTGGTGGAGAACTTTTAGAGTTTAGAGACACTGGGTCGGGGAGACAATTTTGTTGCAGGCGAGCGTTAAGAGAGCAACACCCAGAGGACTGCGGTGAGAGCCAGCAAACCCAACACGGACAGACGCGCGAAGCCGTTCTTCCAAGACGCAAGCGACATAGCGTGTGACCTCCGGGCATGGCGAACGTAGTTTTCTGGCATTATAGCAGATGCAGGTGAGGGATGTCAAGAAAATTCTCAAGAATTGCGGGGATTCCCCAAACAGAACGATTGCCGGACGCGCTCCGGTTTTGGACGCGATGAGAAGTTACCCCTTCGTTCATTGACTCTCCCCACCGGACTTGCTATAATCCCCCGCAGGAGAGCGGATACCGATGAAGGACATCAACGGCAGCGACATTGACCTGCGGCAATTAGAAATCTTTTGTAGAATCGTCGAACTGAAGAGTTTCACTCGCGCCGCCGCCGATTTGTTCCTCACGCAGCCGACGGTGAGCGGACGGATTCAGTCGCTTGAGAAGCGGGTGGGAGCGCGACTGCTCGACCGCAACGGGCGCGAGGTGACACCCACGCGGGCGGGACACATCCTCTACCAGCACGCCAAAAAACTTCTGGCGTTACGCGCGCAAGCCGTTCAGGAACTCAGCGATTTTCTGGGCTTAATGCGGGGCGAATTGGAGGTCGGCGGCAGCACGATTCCCGGCGAATATATTCTCCCCGCCCTCATCGCGCAGTTCAAGCAGCAGTATCCCGGCGTCATGATTCGGCTGTTCATCCGTGACAGCGGGCAAATCACCGATGCTGTTGAGAGCGGCGCGTTGGAGATTGGCATTGTCGGTTCGTGTCCCCGTGACCGTGATGTGCGCTGCACGCGGTTGGAGGACGACGAGTTAGTCATTATCGTTTCTCCCCAGCATCCGCTGGCTCGACGTGAGGCGGCGAGTGTTGATGAGATTTTGGAAGAGCCGTTCATAACCCGTGAGCCGGGTTCTGGCACGCGCCGCGCTTTCGACGACGCCTTGCGCAAACGCGGCTTTGACCCGCTGCACGAACTCAATATCGTGTGCGAGTTGGGCAGCACCGAAGCCGTCAAGCAGTGTGTCGCAGCGGGAGGCGGCATCGCCGTCGTCTCCGCGCGCGCCGTCCAGCACGAAGTCACGGCGGGCGCGCTGAAAACCCTGCGCCTCAAAGACCTCCCGCTGCATCGCAGTTTTCACCTCATTCGCCACACGCACCGCACGCTGTCTCCCCTTGCCCGCACGTTTTCGCAGTTTATTGTGCAAACCCTGCACGGGCGCAAGTGATTGATTTTTCTTTGTCTTTGCTCCCCCAGTTATAGGCAATTCCAATTGCCGCCTGCCTCTTTCCGTCGTTATAATGCGTGGCAGCGTCGCCGAGCGGCGCGGCACATATTGTTTGACACAGGAGGCAAAGATGTTATCTCGGAAGGCAGGTCTATACGCGGCAGTTGGGGTGGCTTTGTTGTTTTTGGGACGCAACGCTCATTCTTTTCAACCCCTCAAACAGCGGACGTTTGAAATCACCTATCGCGCGGTCGTCAAGGACATCCCGACGGGCGCGAAGCAAGTGGAAGTCTGGATTCCCGTTCCGCAGAGCGACGCGCATCAGAAGATTTCGCGCTTGAAAATTAACGCGCCGGTTTCCTACAAAACCACGCGGGAAAATGAGTATGGCAACCAATCGCTCTATCTCATCGTGAAAGAGCCGAAAGAGTCAACCCTGACGATTGAGATGACTTTTCAGGCGACGCGACAGGAGTATATCAACCGCCCGTTCCTTGCGGCGTCGAAAGGCAACAGGCACACGCTGACAGCGGATGAGGAACGGCTGAGGCGGCGATTCCTGCAACCGGATGCGCTCGTTCCGATTAACCAGCGCATTCGCACGCTGGCGCAGGAAGTCGCGGGAGACAAAACGGATGAGTCGTCCAAAGTGCGGGCGATTTACGATTACGTTGTCACGCACGTCAAGTATGACAAAAGCGGGCAGGGCTGGGGGCGCGGCGATTTGATGTTCGTCTGCGACGAGAAGCGCGGCAATTGCAGCGACTTTCACGCCATGATTATCGGCATGGCGCGCGCGCAGAACATTCCCGCCCGCTTCGCCATCGGTCTGCCGCTGCCGGCGCAGCGCGGCGAGGGGAAAATCGGCGGCTACCACTGCTGGGCGGAGTTGTATCTGAAAGATTACGGCTGGGTGCCCGTGGACGCTTCCGAAGCAGCGAAAGACCCGTCCAAAAAAGAATACTTCTTCGGCGCACACGACGAGAATCGCGTGCAGTTCAGCCTGGGGCGCGACATCACGTTATCGCCTGCCCCCAAAGGCGGTCCGCTGAACTTCTTCATTTACCCCTACGTGGAAGTGGATGGCAAGACGCACGGGGCGGTGGAGAAGGAGTTTGCCTACAAGGATCTGTAAGAGCGTGTTTGGGAAATCGGGATGAGATGCTTCGCTCTCATTTCGCTGTCCCCTCCCGTATCTTCTGCGCCGCGCTCCTTGCCGCGTCGCGCACGGATTGTTCGGTGGCGGTGTCGTTCGCTAACTTGTCCAGTTCCGTTGCGGTGTCGGCGTCCTTGAGCGCGGCGAGCGCGTCGAAGATGTTCGATTGCACGAAGCGCGGCGCGGTGCGCGCCATGCGCACGAGACGTTCGCGCACCTGACGTTTCGTGTCGGCGTCAGCGGCGGGCGCGAATTTAGAAATGACGTTGAGGGCATCGCGACGCGAGGAGAAACTTTCCGCTTTGTCCAGCATCTCCAGCGCGAGCGACAAGCCGCGTTTGTCGTTGAGATCGGCAAAGCCGCGCATCGCCGCCGAGCGAATCATGTCCTGATGTGACTCCCTCTTCGCCGCCTTCGCCAGCAGGTCGCCGATGTCGGACGGCTTGCCCTTGACCAGCGCAGAGAGTGCCGCCGCTTGCGCGAAGTAGCTGGGGTCGGTGTGGAACACCTTGCGGAGCGCATCCTGCACGGCGGGTTCAGTGGCGTATTTCTCCAGCGCGGAAATTGCGGCGCGGCGGATGCGCGATTCTTTGTCGTTCAACGCTTGCAGCAGAAAGTCCCGCGACGCGGGCGAGGTTTCCACCGACGCAATCGCCGACAGCGCGCTGCTGCGGACGCCCACGAATTTGTCGCGCAACGCGGCATCACGCAGCGCAGCCACCACCGCCGGGTCGTCTTTGACCTTGCCCAACTCCGTCACCGCCCGCTGCCGCTCCACCGCCCACGGCGCGCGTTGCAGCGTGTAGAGCCACTCCTCTTTCGACTTGGGAAAATCCAGCGTTTTCAGCACCCATTGTTCGGGGTCGAAGTTGACCATCAACGGCGGAGACGCCGCGTCAAATGTGAATTCATGGCTGGCTTGCTCCACATAGACGCGATGTTTTTGCTGTCCCTGCGCCGTCGTCACGTAGATATCAACTGGCGTCCGAAACAGCGGCGTGATGTTCGTGACCAGTTGCGTTTGCTTGACGGTGACTTTCACTTTCTTCGCCGCTTCGTCCCAAGCGTATCGCACCTGAAATTCCGGGTAGCCCGCTTTGTAGAGCCACTGCTCGAAGAACCACGTCAGGTCGCGCCCCGAAACTTCCTCCATCGCCAAACGCAGGTCAACCGTTTCGACAGCCTTGAAAGCGTTGCGGCGGGTGTAGAGGTTGATGCCCTTCCAGAACAGTTCGTCGCCGAGAACGCCGCGCAGCATGTGGAGCACACTGCCGCCTTTCGGGTAGGCGTGCCCGTCAAACATGTGCTCCGGCTCGGCGTATTGGCGATACACGACGGGGCGGCGACTGTTCCCTGTGTCGGCGGCTCGCGCTCCGTTCATCATGCCGTCCACTTCGATTTGGAAGGCGTCTTTGCCCTGGTCAAACTCCGTCCAGAGCGTGTCAAAATAGGAGGCAAAACCTTCGTTCAGCCAGATGTGCGACCAGTCCTTGCAGGTCAGCAAATCGCCCCACCACTGGTGCGCGAGTTCGTGCGCCAGCAAGCCGTCGCTGCTGATGTCCAGTTTGGCGCGAGCGTCGTGCAAACTCCCGTCGCCCACCGTCGTCGCGCTGGTATGCTCCATCCCGCCGGGAAAGTTCGACATCATCACCTGCGCATACTTGCTCCACGGATAGCGGACGCCGATTTTGTCAGAGAAGAACTTGACCATGCGCGGCGTGTTGCTCATTGCGGCTTTGGCTTCTTCGGGACGGCGGTAGGTGGGAACATAATAGACAATCGGAACGTTCTCGTAGGGCGTGTCCTTGACTTCGACGAACTCCCCGACGGCGATGGAGATGAGGTAGGTCGAATGAGGCAAGTCTTGTTTCCAGTGGAACGTTTTCGTGCCGTCGGCGTTGGTGCGCGTGGCGGCGAGCGTGCCGTTGGAAATACCCATCATGTTTTTCGGAACGGTCAGCAGCACTTCGCTGGTGCATTTGTCGTTGGGATAATCGTAGCACGGAATCCATCCCGCTGCGCCGTCCGGTTCGTTGAGGCTCCAGATTTGCGTTGGTAGAGTCGGGTTGTTGTCGTCTGGCACAACTAACCGCAGCCCCGCCCCGACGAACCCGCCGCCGGTCGGCATGGCGACTTCGTAAGTGATGGTGAGTGTAACCTTCTCTTTGGGCAGATAGGCTTTGCCCAACTCAACGGTCATCTTCCCATTTGCCTTCACGTACTTGAGCGACTGCGCCTTCTCGTTGACCACCTGCTTGATTTGCAGACCGTCTCCTGCGTCCAACTCCACCGCATTCAACGGCGTATGCAGCGGCGACAGCACGTGCGTCACGCGCCCGGAGAGTTTCCTCTTGGCGATGTCAAACGAGAACTCGCATCGAACGTGCTGGAGGTCGAACACCCGGTCGCGGGCGAATTTTTCCAGTTGCGCAAGGGCGGGGCAAAGGAATAACGCAACGATGAGCAAAGTGAAACCAAGCAAGTATCGTTTGAACAAAGAATGTGTCCTCTCTAATTATAAGGGAACGACAGGGAAGGGCAGGGAACGACGGGGAACGGCAGGGAACGGCAGGGAACAACAAGCAACTATTCGCTATTTCCTGCCGTTCCCTGTCGTTCCCTGCCCTTCCCCGCCGCCTCCCGTCGTTCCCTGCCGTTCCTACTTTCACGACAACAGTTTGGGAATTCGAGAGTTTGCTGTTTGGATTCCTCTTGTTTCGGTAATGGCAGAGCAGTAGGGCAGAGTCTCCGTCCCTGCCTTCGTTTCGCTTACCACAGAGATGATGCCAGCGGAACAGGGGCAGGGACGGAGACTCTGCCCTACTGCGCTGCCACATTATGGTGATTACTGATTCAATTTAGCAAAGAGCATCAACCACACCAACAACGACCCAAAATCTCGACGAGTCGGGACTTCGGGTTATTGTTGCCGTGATGTCAATCGCCCAATTTTTGAAGGCTTTCCGCCACAATCTCGGACGCCACTTCCACGTCCTCGCGGCTGACGTCTTTGTGCGCGACAAACCGCACCTGTTCGGCGGTGATGGCGATGGCTTTGACGACCACGTCGCCGCGCTGGAACGTGACTTCCGTTTCTGGCTCGAATCGCTGTGGCAGGCGGCAGTAGACCATGTTGGTCTGCACGGTGCTAAGGTCAATATGGACGCCTTCAATTTGCGACAGACGTTCGGCGAGCAGGCGGGCGTTGGCGTGGTCTTCTTTGAGGCGGTCAATCATGGTGTTGAGGGCGACGATGCCGCACGCGGCGATGACGCCCGCCTGACGCATCCCGCCGCCCAACAGCTTGCGCTGACGGCGCGCTTTGTCAATGAACTCTTTCGGTCCACACAACACGGAACCGACGGGACAGCCCAATCCTTTTGACAGGCAGAACATCACCGAGTCCACGTAGCGGGTGATGGCGCGGACGTCTATGCCGAGCGCGACGGCGGCGTTGAACACGCGGGCGCCGTCCAAATGGACGGCCATGCCGTGTTGGCGCGCCGTTGACGCCATCACTTCAACTTGATGCGGCGTGAGCGCGATGCCGCCCGCGAGGTTGTGCGTGTTTTCGAGGCACAGCAGCGAGGTGCGGATGCGGTGCAAATCGCCGGGGCACACCTGCTCCTCAATCTTTCGGGGCGACATGAAACCGCGCACGCCGCGCACCACGTGCGGCAGCACGCCCGCGATGCGCGCGATGCCGCCGACTTCAAAGACGAAGGTGTGGGAGGTGGCTTCTAAAATCGCGCCGTCGCCCGGCTGCGTGTGGCAGAGAATGGCGAGCAGGTTGCCCATCGTTCCGCTAGGCACGAACAGCGCGGCTTCTTTGCCCAACCTGTCGGCGGCGAGCCGCTCCAACTCCTGCGGCATAGGGTCGTCGCCAAACACGTCGTCGCCCAACGGCGCGTTCCTCATCGCCTCGTACATTTCGGGCGTCGGCTTCGTGACGGTATCGCTGCGGAGGTCTATGATGCGCATTGTTCAATGACCAATGACCAATGTCCAATGTCCCATAACTAAACGTCTGCGTTGGCTGGGGGCTTAGAGTTGGCGCGGAATCTTAGATTCCGACAAAACCAACTCAGCAAACCTTAACTAACCTGAGCCAACTTTTTCACTTGGACATTGGACATTGGACATTTCGTCTACGGCGACACTGGCTCAATCGGTTTTCGCCCCACCGGGAAGTACTCAAACCCGGCGGCTTCGACTTCGGCGCGAGAGAAGATGTTGCGCCCGTCAATGATGATGGGCGTCATCATCCATTTGTTCAATTGATGCAAGTCGAGAGATTTGAACTCATCCCAATCCGTCGCAATGATGAGCGCCTGCGCGCCGGTGATGGCTTTCTGCGGCGATGGGGCGTAGAACACGCGGTCGGACGGCGGCAACTCGCGCTGCGTATTTTCCATTGCCTGCGGGTCGTAGAGGCGCAGGCGCGCGCCTTCGGCGAGCAACCGCTGCGCGAGTTCTATCGCGGGCGCGCCGCGAATGTCGTCGGTGTTGGGTTTGAACGCCAATCCCAAAATGGCGATGTCCTTATCGCGCACCACCCACAGCGCACGGCGCACCTTCGTCATAATGTTTTCCACACGCGACAGGTTCAGGCTGTCGACCTCTTTCAACAAATTCATATCCACGCCCAACTCCTCACCAATGCGGATGAAGGCTTTGACGTCCTTGGGGAAGCAGTACCCCCCGTACCCCAGCCCTGCATTGAGGAACGCCCGCCCGATGCGCTTGTCCAAGCCCATGCCGTCGGCGACGGTCTGCACGTCGGCGTCGGCTTGTTCGCACAGGTTCGCAATCATGTTGATGAACGAAATCTTCATCGCCAGGAACGAGTTGGAGGCGTGCTTGATGATTTCGGCGGTGTTGGCGTCGGTCACGATTTTGGGGCAGTCGAAGTGCGAGTAGAGTTCGAGCAGGAGTTGCGCGGCGCGGTCGGAGGACACGCCCACCACGATGCGGTCGGGGTTCATAAAGTCGTCAATCGCGCTGCCCTCGCGCAGAAACTCCGGGTTGGACGCGACGTCGAACTCGACGTTCTGGCGGTTGTAGAGGCGCACGGTGCGCTCAATCCAGCGGCTGGTGTGAACGGGCACGGTGCTCTTTTCGACGAGCAGGCGGTAGTTGTGCATGTTCTCCGCGATGACCCGCGTGACGTTTTCGACCTGCGACAGGTCCGCGCTGCCGTCGTCATTCTGCGGCGTGCCCACGCAGATGAACAGCACGGTGGACGCCTCGACACCTTCGGCAATCTCGCTGGTGAAACGCAGCCGTCCCTGCTCCATGTTGCGCCGCAGCAACACATCAATGCCCGGCTCGTAAATCGGCGGGATGCCCTGTTGCAACCGCTTGACTTTCTCCTCGTTATTGTCCACGCCCGTGACGTTGTGCCCCAGTTCAGCGAAACACACCGCCGTAACCAGCCCGACGTAACCTGTGCCAATGACGGAAAGGTTCATGGAAACGCTCCTGTTTACTCGAACACCGAATTGGAGTGATGGAGTATTGGGGTGATGGAGTGTTGCGCATCTCCCATCTCAACACTCCATCACTCCCATACTCCATCACTCCGTTGTTCCTCATTTTCCTCCTCCTCTCTCCACCACCATCGCAATCCCCATGCCTCCCCCCACACACAGCGTCGCCAGACCGTAGCGGGCGCGGCGGCGTTCCATCTCGTAGAGTAATGTGGTAAGAACGCGCGCGCCGCTTGCGCCGATGGGATGACCGAGAGCGATGGCTCCGCCGTTGACGTTCACCCGTTCCAAGTCCCAGCCGACTTCTTTCGTCAACGCCAAGGATTGCACGGCGAAGGCTTCGTTGCTTTCGATGAGGTCAGTCTGCTCCAGCCGCAACTCCGCTCTATCCAGAGCGCGTCGCACCGCGCCCGCTGGCGCGAGGCCGAACTCGTGCGGGTGCATCGCGTATGAAGCGCAGGCGAGAACGCGCGCTAAGGGCGGGACGCCCATGCCACGGGCTTTATCGGCTGAAGCGACGACCAACGCCGCTGCGCCGTCGTTGATGCCGGAAGCGTTGCCCGCCGTAATCGTGCCGTCGGGACGGAAGGCAGGCTTGAGTTTGCTCAACTTCTCCATCGTCGTGTCCGGGCGCGGGTGTTCGTCAAAACGCACGAGGGTCGTTTCGCCCTTGCTGCCTTTGACTTCAACGGGCACGATTTCGGCGTTGAACGTCCCCGCCGCCATTGCCGCCGCGCACCGCTGCTGACTGCGCAGAGCGAAGGCGTCCTGCTCCTCGCGGCTGATGCCATATCGCTCCGCCCAGCGTTCGGCAATCTCGCCCATGTGATGATGAGAGAAGGCGTCCAGCAAGCCGTCGCGCAACATCGCGTCCACCATCGTTGCGTTGCCCAAGCGCGCCCCCCAACGCGCTGACGGCAGCAGATAGGGCGCATGGCTCATGCTCTCCATGCCGCCCGCAACAAAAATATCTCCGTCACCGACGCGCACCGCCTGCGCCGCCAACGCGACGGCTTTCAAGCCCGAACCGCACACCATGTTCACCGTCGTCGCGGGCACGTGGTCGGGGATGCCCGCCAATCGCGCCGCCTGCCGCGCCGGGTTTTGTCCCTGTCCAGCTTGGAGGACGTTGCCCATGTAGACTTCGTTGACTTGCTCTGGTGAAACCTGAGCGCGGCGCAAGGCTTCCGCGATAGCCACCTGCGCCAACTCCGCCGCCGACAGGTTTTTGAAATTTCCGCCCAATGCGCCGATGGGCGTGCGCACTGCGCTGAGAATGACCGGGATCATGTTGGTTGCCTCCGTATGGATTATAAGCGGTTGGAGGGGAGAGCGTCAAGCGTCGTCTGGTGCGATACGTTTGTGGTATAATCTCATCGGACATGGCGGTTTATCTTCCTACCTCTGTCGTCGGCAATTCGCGCATCCTCGTCACGTTGGGATATGCGGGCGAGGTGATGGGATTCTTTTATCCTCACATTGACTACGCCCAGAACGTGAAAGAGTGCATGACCGCCGTGTATTGCGGCGAGCCAGGGCGCGGGCAACTGGTCTGGACCTTCGAGGAGGAGTGGACGAAAGCGCAGTCTTACGTTCGTGATACCAACATTCTTGTCACCACTCTGACCAACGCCCAGCGCGGGTTGCGGCTGACGCTGACGGATTTGATTCCGCCGAACGTCGAGGTGTTTCTGAGACGCTTCACGATGGAGAACATCGGGCGCGCGCCGTTCACGGGACGACTGTTTCAGTATTTCGACCTCAACCTCGGCGAGGTCAGCGACCGCAACGCCGCGCGGCGGTTGACCCACGAGGAGGCGATTGTGCAGGAATGGCGGCATCTGTGTCTCGCGGTGAACGGCGACCCGTTCGATCAGTTCCAGTGCGGCAAGGCGTCACCCGACGCTCACTCCAACGCCAAACGCGACATGATGGACGGCGCGTTGATGGGGCAGCGGTTGGACATCGGCGACGTGAGTTTCGCCGTTGGCTGGAACGTGCAACTGCCTCCGCAGCAAAGCCTCACGCGGCATCTCATCATCGCGCCCGGACTCGGCGAGCGTCAAGCCCTGCGAACACTGCGCGAGACGCGGCAGAAAGGATTTCAAAGCCTCCATGAAGAAACAGAAACTTACTGGCGCAAATGGTTGGAGCGCGCCCGTCCCGTCAACGTGCGCCCGCCGTTTGACGCGGCGTACCGCCGCGCGCTGCTGACGCTGCCGATGCTCTACGATGAAGATTACGGCTCGTTTTTGGGCGCGCCGGAGTTCGACCCACTTTACGAAGATTCCGGCGGCTACGGCTACTGCTGGACGCGAGACGCCGCCGAGGTTGTTGTTGCCCTCAGTCAAGTCGGCTACCCCGAATATGCAGAACGCTTCTTTCAGTGGTGCGACAAAACGCAGCATGACGACGGCTTCTGGCATCAACGTTACTGGCTGGGCGGCGACGTCGGTCCGACGTGGTGCACCTACGACGACGCGATTCAGATAGACCAGACCGGCGCGGTGCTTTGGGCGATGCAGGCGCACGCGCAGACGCTGCCTGACGAGCGGCGGCTGTCGTTCATCAAGCGACACTGGCAGACCGTGCGTCGCGCCGCCGAGTATTTGCGGGCGTCGCTGAATGGAAACGGTTTGCACCAAACGGCGTACGATTTGTGGGAAACGTTTCGCGGGTCGTTCACTTACTCCAACGCTTCCATCTACGCGGCGATGCAGGCAGCAGCCGCGTTCGCGCAGGCGATGGAACGCCCTCAACTCGCGGACGAATGGAGCGACGTGGCGCAGCGTGTCAAGCAGGCGTGCCTCAACATCCTCTGGAACGGGCAACGCTTCGCGCGCGGGTTGAACGAACGCGGGGAAGTGGACTTGACCATTGACTCTTCCATTCTGGGAACCGTTGACCCGTTCGATATGCTCTCGTTGCGGGACGAAAACGAACTCCGCATGGCGGAGTCCATCGTGCGCTCCATTGAACAGACCTTGGGGGCGAACATTGACAGCGGGCGGGGAATTCGCCGTTTTGAGTGGGACAGTTACGCGGGCGGTCCTCCCGCGACGGTGAACACGCTCTGGTTCGTCCGCGTTCTTCTGCGCCTCGCCAAACAGTGCGCGGCAGCGCGCGACCTTCCCCGTGCCCGCGCCCTGCGCGAACGAGCGATGCCCTACCTCCTCACCAGTCTGCGCCGTACCACGCCCAGTGGCTTGCTGCCCGAATTGATGGCGGGTCCTCACGGAAAACCTTACTGGGCTGCGCCGCACGGCTGGGCGTCGGCGTCGCTGGTGTTCAGCGTGCTGTTGCTGGACGAGTTGGAGCGGGAAACGGTGTAGCGGGGTTGTCGCCCTCTTCCAAACTGGATTTAGACGGAGACTTGTTTCCGCTGCAACCTATCGTCTAAGCCCATTTTGAACATGCTTGCAGATAGAATTCCCTCCGCGACAGCAACACGAAATTGTAGGATTTCCCTCTCATATCCGTGCATGAAATTTCTCTACAATAAAATTTCAGATGAGCGGCTTGCTGATTGCAGGAGGCAGGCGCGCTCACATCGCACGGAAAGGGGAGAACACAGATGTTAAGAAAGGTGTTGTCGCTCCGTTCGTTACTGTTGCTGTCGTTGATTGTCGTCCTTATTGCGCTTGCTCCCATAGCAAGTACGCAAACTGCCTTCTCTCGACCCCCACTTCCACCTGACCGGGTGCCGCCCGGTTACCAGTTTCCAGTGGTCAAACCGACTCCACAGAAGATACCAACTCAACGGTTTGGCAATGCTGACATTCGATCGGTCTCTGCTGAAGTGTCATTGGTGAACGGCTACAAGTGCGTGAGTAACGAGGTCATCGTCAAGTTCTTTGAGGACACCTCTGATGCCACGATTGATAGCCTCATTGGACGTCACAACGGCAAAATTGCGCGGTGGATTTATGGTATGTATCAGCACTGGTATGTCGTGAGGTTTCCCACCACAGCCGACATCCGCCAAATTGTTGATGAATATAACGATCACCCCAGCGTTGAGTACGCAGAGTTGAACTGGATCGGCGAGGCAGGTATGGTTCCCAATGACTTTTACTATTCCCAACAGTGGAACCTCTCTAAAATCAAAGCACCTGAAGCGTGGGATCTAACGCAGGGAAGTTCAGACACGATTATCGCAGTCATTGACAGTGGTGTAGATTTGGACCACCCTGATTTGGTCAATAAACTTATATCTTGCGGTTCGGATACATGTGATTTCGTTCAAAATGATTCAGAGCCTGACGATGGATACGGGCATGGGACTTTAGTCGCTGGTGTTGCAGCAGCTACAACCAACAACAGTATCGGTGTAGCAAGCCTCGGCTGGAATCCAAAGATATTGCCGATTAGGGTGTTGAACGACGCTGGCTTTGGTACCACCGATTGGCTCGTCGATGGGATTAATTATGCTGTCACGAGAGGAGCGCATGTGCTCAATATGAGTCTCGAGGGTTTTCCTAGGACTACCGGTCTTCAAATGGCAATTACCAACGCAGTTTCAAACGGGCGGATTCTCGTAGGAATTATGGGAAACAATGGCGCTGATTCCTCCCCTGGGTCGTATCCTAATGTCATTGCTGTAGGGGCGTCAGATGAAAATGACAATCAAGCGTCATTTTCAAATTCCGGGAGTTTTATTGCTGTTGTAGCACCAGGGGTCAACCTCACACCCAACGAACCCGACATATTCTCAACCTATCCAGGGGGTTATACTTCTAATAACTTTGGAACTTCGTTTGCTGCACCTCATGTCTCCGCTCTCGCTGCTCTCCTCCTTGAACGCGCTCCCAGTCTGACCAGCAACAACGTGCAAGCAGCAAAGCATATTATCGAAGACCGGGCATTAGATGTAGCGACGCCTGGCTTTGATATAGGAACAGGTTGGGGACGCATTGACGCTCATGCCTCACTCAATCGCGGAAGTTTATCTCACACTTGGACAGGGGATAATGTTTTGCGGATGATTAGCGTTCCCTTGCTTCCGAAGAACCCTGATGCCTGCTCGTTTTTTTCAGGGGCAACCGACCTCTGGTGGTATGATACGGCAATAGGGCAGTATCGCCAATGTTCTCAAGGCGGTGTACCCCCGCCGATTGCGGCTGGTAATGGTTACTGGGCAAAGTTTACAACGTCCTATGATGTGAGCAACAGATTGGGCATCAAAACTGGAAAGAAGGCTGGACACCCCTATCGCATGCATTTCAAGACAATAGGGTGGAATATGTTTGGCAACCCGTTCACTTCCCCTATCCCTTGGAACGACAACAACGTAAAGGTCATCTACAACGGGGAAGAGAGAACTATCGGACAGGCAACTGGCGCGAGCAACTGGGTCAAGTCGGTCTGGCGTTGGGACCTTGACTTGGAGGCTGATGTACCCATTGACCCCAATACAGGGCAGTCGCTTAGCGCATGGGAGGGCTTCTGGATTAACACGGGTGTGGCTGACTTGACGCTGGTAGTGCAGCCTTAATGAGCGCGGATATCTCATTCAAGGAGGTCATCAGTATGAAGAACATCTTACTAACTCGGCAGTGGGAGGTTTTGTTTGTAGGACTTTTCATCTTAGGCTGTGTGGGCTGTGGCGGGGGAAAAGGCGTAACCACTGAGGCATCTTTCGGTGAGAATCGCGTTTTGCTATCCCGGGCAAAGAAAGACAAGCGTGCAAAGAAAGACAGGCGAGGCAAGAAGAAACAGGGGGATCCGAACGAACCAACGCAGCCCCCGCTTCCACCGGATCAAGTGCCTCCGGGCTACCAATTCCCTGTCCCGTCGCCTCCTCAACACCAGAAGATGCCGACCCAGCGCTTTGCGAATGCTGACGTCCAGCCTTTTTCTCCTGGTATGTTGTTAATCAATGGACAAAAGTATGTAAGCAATGAGATCATCGTCAAGTTCTTTGAGGACACTCCTGATGCCACAATTAACAATCTTATCGGGCGCGATGGCGGTCAAATTGTGCGTCAGATTCTTTACAGTCAGTATCGGCACTGGTATGTGGTGGGATTCCCCGATGGGGCGAAACTTTGGGAAATTGTTGATGTGTTCAATGACGACCCATCGGTGGAATATGCATCGTTGAACGGGGTCGGCCAAGCAGGTGCAGGTTAATCAAGTGACCGCGTTCTACATGGCGAGATCATGAAACGACACTCCCCGCGTGACCACGCGGGGAGTGTCGTTTTAGGGGGTTGTCGCAGTTTTTCGTTAAAAGAGATCCAGTTTGGAAGAGGGCGACAGCCCCGCTTTTTCGCGGATTTCTTGACATCCAAAATAACATCGTGTAAACTCTACGCAATTCAAGGACGGAGGTGTGGTGGCATGACGACGATTGAAGACATTGTGGCGCGGGAGATTTTGGACTCGCGTGGAAATCCGACCGTCGAAGTCGAAGTGTTCTGCTCGGCGGGGGCGTGGGGACGGGCGAGTGTGCCGTCGGGCGCGTCCACGGGCGATTATGAAGCCGTCGAACTCCGCGATGAGGATGAGAACCGCTACGGCGGGAAGGGCGTGCAGAAGGCGGTCAGCAACGTTCACGAAAAAATTGCGCCGGAACTCATCGGCTTGGACGTGTGCGAACAGGTGGCAATTGATGAGTTGATGATTGAAATTGACGGCACGCCGAACAAATCCAATCTCGGCGCGAACGCGATTTTGGGCGTATCTATGGCAGTGGCGAAGGCGGCGGCGAATGCGGTGGGATTGCCGTTGTATCATTATCTCGGCGGCTTTGCGGCGCGGACGCTGCCCGTGCCGATGATGAACATTTTGAACGGCGGCAAACACGCCGACAGCGGCGTGGACACGCAGGAGTTTATGGTGATGCCCGTCGGAGCGGACACTTTTGGTGAGGCGCTGCGCATGGGCGCGGAGATTTACCATGCGCTCAAAAAAGTCCTGCACGGGCGCAAGTTGTCCACCGCCGTTGGGGACGAAGGCGGCTTCGCGCCCAACGTGAAGGGAACGGACGAAGCCCTCGCCGTGATTGCGGAAGCGGTGGAGAAAGCGGGCTACACGCCAGGTCAAGACGTGCTCTTTGCCTTGGATCCAGCGGCGTCGGAGTTTTACGACGCAGACAGAAAACGCTACGTTATGAAACGTGAGGGGCACGAGTTTACGTCTCTCGAAATGGTTTCGTTCTGGACGAGCCTGGTGGAAAAGTATCCCATTATCTCCATCGAAGATGGACTGGACGAGGACGACTGGGAAGGCTGGGCGCACCTGACAAAGATGTTGGGCAGCAAGGTGCAGTTGGTGGGCGATGACCTGTTCGTGACGAACACGGAACGGCTGTCACGCGGCATCAAAGAAGGCGTCGGCAACTCCATTCTCATCAAGGTCAATCAGATTGGGACGCTGACCGAGACGTTTGCCGCGATTGAGATAGCGAAGCGGGCGCGTTATACCGCGGTCATTTCCCACCGTTCCGGCGAGACGGAGGACGACATCATCAGCGATATTGTAGTCGCCGCCAACGCCGGACAAATCAAAACCGGCGCGCCCTGCCGCACCGACCGCGTAGCAAAATACAATCAGTTGCTTCGCATCGAAGAGGAATTAGCCGACGCGGCCCGCTATCCGGGACGCGCGGCGTTCTACAACTTGGGGTGATGGAGTAGTGGAGGGGGGGCGTAGTGGATTTCCCAATACTCCACCCCTCCCTCCCTCCAATACTCCACTACTCCGTAGGAGGTTCAACATGGACTCTCTCCAAACATCGCAGTTTCATCGCCACAGAGGGGAGGGGACGCGTCCACCCCGCTGGTATCGGGTGTTGAAGTGGGCGGCGTTTTACGCCGTGTGCGGAGCGATGTGCGTGCGTATCGGTCAGGCGGTGGCGCTTCAACAGGAAGAACAGATGCACGCCGACATTGCCGCGCAGAAGTTGGAGCGCTTCCGCGAGCGAAAAAAGCAGGTGGACGCTGAATTGTATGCTCTGCAGACGGACAAGGGGGTCGGCCCGTAACAGTTTCGTCCTGATTCTCTGACTTCATACAGGCGGTGCGCGACAGCGTGCCGCCTGATTTCTTCCCCCTTCGGTCTCGTGGCTGAGCATCAGCGCTCGTCCCCCACGCGTCCAGCCGCCCCGGCGTTCGGAGCGACTCACGAGCCCCGTCAGGAGTCCTCTGCATGATTCAACGTACCGTGAAAAAGGCGTTCACCCTGGTCGAAATTCTGATCGTGGTGGTGATCCTCGGCATTCTCGCCGCGATCGTCATTCCGCAGTTCACCAAGGCCTCTGAGGATGCTCAGATGGGCAACGCCAAGACGCAGCTCGCGACGGTTCGTCGCATGATC
>FWWM01009211.1_pt1 | contig 18377 bp, 18 predicted proteins | sample 2228351 | NCBI WGS metagenome assembly FWWM01 (sample SAMEA103939774, study PRJEB20133) | metagenome
GTCAGTCTATTTTCCGCTGATATACACCCTTCTTCTTTAAGTTTTTGAATATAATTATTCAAGAGATCGTTTTCGATTTTTGGAACGTTTCCAAGTTGTATGTTCCCCTTGAGTGATTCTATTTGAAAGTATTTATCTGAGTAAATTTTTATAGGTCTTTGATGAAAGTCGATAACACTTTTTTCATACTCAGCTAAGTTTAAAGGATTAAAGTATTTGGCACTTGAAAATCTGCCACCAGCTCCAGCACCTAACGGAAGTGTATCCTTACCTTTTATTCGATTTACTATGTATCTGTACTCATCATATTTAGTCATCTTTGTGGCTTCTAAGAATTTATAACCGTTTTTAAATCCTATTTCGACAATTTTGTAAAAATACTTCTCATCTATTTCTCGCGGAAGTGGAAGTATATTAACACCTTTATGATTAATCAAAGAATACATCGAAAAACTTCCCACATCCAAAGAACAAACTGTTTCTATATCTTTTACAAGAGTTTCTTCGTTTTGGTGTGGATAGCTGTAAATAATATCTACACATAAGTTATTAAAACCGATTTTTTTAATTTCTTTTAACCGTTCTAAGACATATTCGCCACTCCCGATTCTTCCCAAAATTTTTCTACCTTCGTTATCAAGCGTTTGAACGCCAACACTCAATCTATTTACACCAGATTCTATGTATTGAGTGAGTTTATCATCTGATAAATCTGTAACACTTGTTTCAACAGTTATTTCAGGTTCAAATAAGTTTAAATTATTTTTTATTGCTGTGATTATCTCTCTAAATTGATGAGTGGAAAGTGTTGAAGGAGTTCCACCACCAAAATAAATAGCAGAGTAAGTACTGTTTTTTATGTAGTCCAGCTTTGAATAACTTAGTATCTCCTGCACAATTAGATTGTGATAATTTTCAGTTGGCTCTGTACGAAATCTTCTTAATGTACAAAATGTGCAAGTTTTTCTGCAAAAAGGTATGTGAATATATATGACAGCATCTTTACAACCGTTCTTTGAAGATTCGAAAAATTCAGAGAAAGTTCTTTCACTTTCTACATATTTTTCTCTATCTCCAATAAAATGATGAGATTTTATACGTTCTTTTTTCTCTTTTAGTCTTTTAAGCTCTGTCAAAAATATCTCTTGAACGTTCTTTAAATCGTTTTCATCAGGTTTGTTTTGAGCATTTTCGTACACTCTAAGTTTTTCGCCGTATAGAGCTTTAGGATTTTCTGGCGGTAAGTTTTTACGGTATTCCAGACGTTCTTTTGGTATTTTTGCTTGACAATAAAAAGAGCAGATTATACTGTTATTAGAGTCTTTTAGTATTTTTTCTATCGTTTCAACACAATCTTTAGCGTGTTTTGAATCAGATGGAGCTCCTGAAAAAATATCCTATTTTTTTGTTCGAGATTTTTTTCATTAGTTCTAAAGCCTTTGAGTTAGGAAAACCTTTGTTAATCCAAGATCCGATTAAAATTACATCGTAAGCATCGATATTTGTAACTTCATCAACAGAAAGATAATCATCGATATATTCTTTGCCAACTTGGTATATAGCATCAGCGAGTTTTTTGGTATTACCTGTTACACTCGAGTAAGTCAGTAAAATTTTCATATCTTTCCCACCTTTTTAAATAATCCTTGACTATAACATAAGGAAGTCCATCGTCTCTCAATATTTTTGCTTTTACGTTAAAAACTTCAAGAAGTAGTTCTTCGGTTACAATTTCATCTGGTTTCCCATAGCTCACAATTTTTCCATCTTTGAGAAAGATCAAATAATCGCTATATCGTATCGCTAAATTTATGTCGTGCAGAACACTTATAACAGTCGTGTTGTTTTGCAAATTAATTCTTCTAATAAGGTCGAGAATCTCTAATTGATGATGTATATCTAAATAAGTTGTAGGTTCATCTAAGAGTATTATATTTGTCATTTGGGCTAAAGATAAAGCGATCCAAACTCTTTGTTTTTCACCACCAGACATATGTGAAACGAGTTTATCGCAAAAGGATTCTAAACCTGCTTGTTTTAAAGCCCAGTCAATAATTTTTTCATCCTCTTCATCTAACTGTTCAAAATAACCTTTGTGAGGATTTCGACCGTAGGAAACTAAGTTACGTACCGTAATATCTGAAGGAGCTTGATTTTGTTGAAAGACGATTGAAAGTTTTTTTGCTATGTCTTTTCTTGACATATGATTTATTGGTTTTCCCTGTATTTCGATCTTTCCTATCTTTGTCTCTAACAATTTTGCGATAAGTGCTAAGAGCGTTGATTTTCCGGAACCATTTGGACCAACAATAGTTGTAATTTTTCCATCTAAAAAATCAAAATTAACATCTTTAAAAATATCTTTCTCTTCATACCCGAAGGTTAATTCACGTACACTTATCATACTATCCCTTCTTTCTTAGAAGAATAATGAAAAAAGGTCCACCGACAGAAGCCATTATTACACCAACGGGAAGTTCTATTGGTGGTGCAATAGTTCTTGCAACAGTATCGCCCAAAAGAAGTAAAATACTTCCAGTTATTGCGCTCATAGGTATTAAAAATTTGTGTTCTGAGCCTACGATAAATCTCGATATATGAGGTACAATTAGACCAACAAAACCTATTGTTCCTGTTAGACAAACTGAAACACCTGCTAAATAAACCGCTGTAAGAGATAATAAAAATCTATGAAGATCCACGTTAACCCCTATGCTTTTTGCGTTTTTCTCACCTAAACTTATTAAATTGGCTGATTTTGATAAAAGAAGAGCTATTAAAAGACCTACCACTGTGTATGGAAATAACAATTTTACGTGGTACCAGGATCTAAAAGCGATGCTTCCGCTTGTCCAAAGTAAAACACCGGGAAGCTTATCTGAATTCAGAACTGATATAGTTGTATTTATTCCTCCGAGAAAAGCGTTAACTGCAACACCTGCAAGTATAAGCCGAAGTGTAGAAAATCCACGTTTCCAAGAGAGTGTTAGTACAAGCAAATACGAAAGAAGCCCCCCAAAAAAACTAAAGATCGGAAGAAAGCTAAAAAGGTCTGGTTTTACAATTAAAATTACAGTTGCAACAACGGTTGCTCCCATAGAAACACCTGTTATTCCAGGCTCAGCCATAGGATTTGATAGAACTGCTTGCATTAAACAACCCGAGATTGCAAGATTTGCGCCTACCATTATAGCTAAGAAAATTCTTGGACCTCGAACGTCTCTAACAATCGCAACAGGTCCTTCTTCATCTGAGAAGAAATTCAAAATTAAGTCAAAAAAATTGACTTTGACAATTCCAACGTTGAATGCTACAAAAATAGAAATGACTAATATCACTAAGGCTAAAATTATTATAGAAAGTTTGAACGAATTTTTCTTTCTAAAGCCAAAATCTTTCATTTTTCACCCCTGATTTTGACATCAAAAAGTATTTCAGCAAGCATTTCAAGAGCATCTAAAGATTTTATATTAGCGCTTCCACCAAAATATGATGGCGGTAGGAATATTACATGATTTTCTTTAAAAGCTCTGAAATGTTTCCAAAGTTTATTTTTTTCAAATTCAACGCTCCAAAATTCTTTGTAATCATTAGGTCTTGCGACAGGGTACACAAGAATGAAGTCGGGGTCAGTTTGGAGAATATACTCCATATTTAAAGGTACTTGATTCTTAGAAGTATCTTTAATAACATTTATTGCCCCCAGTTTTTTGACCAAAGAACCAACGTAAGATATCTCTGTTCCAACCGTTAAATTTCCAGGAGAACCTGACAAAAGTAAAACAGCAGGTTTTTTCTTATTTTTAATTTTCTCAAGAACATTTTTTTCGCGTTCTATGAATTCAGAATATATTTCCTTAGCTTTGGTTTGAGCTCCGAGGAGTTTACCAAGAGATAATATAGTTTCCCTTAGTTGATCCAAATTTCTGAGTTCTACAAATATATATGGAATTTTGTTTTCTTTTAGTAATAGTTCTAATGTGTTTCTAATTGTTGAACTTCCAATGTAAAGTGTTGGTTTAAGCGTTCTTATCGCTTCAATACTTGGTCTCATAGATGACCCTATAGTAGATACGTTTTTATATCTTTCAGGGATTTCATAAGGTGAATCTGGGACACCAACAACTTCGTTTATTTGCAAAACATCTAAAATCTCTGCGATAGCTACAGAACCTGCTATTATTCTATTCTTTGCAAATACGCGGGTAGTTAAGAGAAGAGAGAGTAAAATTATAAAAGTGAAAACTTTTTTCATTTAGCTTCCCCCTTAATTTGTGGAAATAGCATATCAGATAACATCTCTAATGCGTCTAAAGATTTCATATTTGCAGATGTGCCAAAATAGCTTGGTGGGAGTTCTATAACTCTATTTTCTTTAACAGCTTTAAAATGATTCCAAAGCTTGTTTGTCGAAAATTCTTTTGTCCAAAATTCCTTAAAATCATTGGAGCGGGATTGAGTGTATATTAAAATATAGTCCGGCTGAGTGCTGAGAATATACTCCATATTCAGTGGTATATGTGTGTTAGAAGTATCTTTAATAACATTCTTTGCGCCTAACTTCTTACAAAGTGAACCAACGAAAGAAACTTCGGTTGCTACTAGAAAATTACCAGGCGATCCTGAAAGTATTAGTACAGAAGGTTTAGAAAGGTTAGACACTCGACCTACAATTTTTTTCTCTCTATTTAAGAATTCACTGTAAACTACTTGTGCTCTTTCGCGCTTCCCTAACAGTTTTCCAAGGGAAAGTATTGTTTCTCTAAGCTGATCGATACTTTTAAGTTCTACGAAAAGCGATGGTATTTTGTTTTGGTCAAGAGCAGGTTTTAGAGAGTCTTTTAGTGCAGATGAGGTTATAAACAATGTTGGTCGAAGGCTTCTAATCACTTCGATATTAGGACGCATAGGAGACCCTATTCCTGTAGCTTTTTTATATCTTTCCGGGATATCGTATTGCGATGTTGGAACTCCGACAACTTCGTCAACCTCAAGGTAGTCTAAAATTTCCGCAATGGCAACAGTACCAGCAACTATACGTTGTCTTGAGTAACCGATAACCGAAAACAAAACTAATAGCACCAAAGATAACACAAAGAATCTTTTCATCCTATCCACCTCCACAAAGTTTTCAGAAAGAATTATATTATATGGTTATAGTATAACGAAAAACCTTCCCTTCAGCCCGAGCTTCAGGGAAAAAAGATCTACTTTAGATAGGTCTCCCGGCTCGTGGATCATCCTACTCGCTGCGCCTTCCCAGGTTTGCACCCAGTGGCATACTGCAGTTTTCGTCCCCACTCACGGTTGCTGGGCAGCCCCGGACTTTCACCGGTGTTCCCTTAGCATCTAAAGTAGTTAGTTATTTAGTTTTCGTTTTGATTATACACCAGTACGCTGTTTTTTCCAATTGAATAGTTTCCTAAAAATACGGGATATTTTACATTTTAATGTTTTTTCTGCTTATATTGTGTTTTTATTCAATATTTTTGAGTGAAGATTTCTTTGTCTTGGGATTTTTGTATGGCAAAGTTCGGGTTGCGTATAACAAAAAGGATATATATTTTTAAGAACAAAATGGGAAAATAAAACACCAACTTTCTTTCACAACATATTAGTATATCAAAACTTATGCATTCTCTTCCAGATGATAGCTGGTGCGGTTGTTCAGCAAGTAACCAGTAAAACCGATGTAAGACATTATATGCCGAATTCAGCTATCATATGAAAAAGAAAATAGTCCCGCTTTTTTATACAATTTTCTTTAGGTTAGCCATTTCAATTGCTGTCAATCCTGCTTCCCAGCCCTTATTTCCAGCCTTTGTTCCCGCTCGTTCGATTGCTTGTTCTATAGTATCAGTTGTTAGAACTCCAAAAATTACAGGAGTTTCACTTTCAAGTGATACTGTTGCTATTCCTTTTGATACTTCGCTTGCTACATAATCAAAATGTGGTGTTGCTCCTCGAATAACCGCACCTAAACAGATTATCGCATCGTATTTTTTCTTTTTTGCAAGAAGTTTCGCTGTTAAAGGTATCTCGAAACTTCCGGGTACGTAATAAACTTCGATATCTTCTTCTTTAGTTCCGTGTCTTTTTAGACAATCTAAAGCACCTTCAAGTAGTCTTTCTGTGATAAAAGAGTTGAAACGCGAAACGATAATACCAAACTTCAGTCCTTCTCCGTTGAGTTTTCCTTCGTAGATTTTCATAAAGTTCTTTCCTCCTTTTAGAAAGTTGTCAAGTTATCATTTTAACCTAAATCTTCAATTAAATGACCAAGTTTTGATTTTTTTGTTTTTAGATAAAACTCGTTATGCCTATTTGGTGGTAGTGCGATAGGGACTCTTTCTACAATTTCTATTCCGTAGCCCGAAAGTCCGGCGATCTTTTTAGGATTGTTAGTTAGAAGTTTTATTTTGGAAACTTCCAAATCTTTCAATATCTGTGCTCCGATACCGTAGTCTCTCAAGTCTGGTGGAAATCCAAGTTTCACGTTAGCTTCAACTGTATCGTAGCCTTCCTCTTGTAATTTGTAAGCTTTGAGTTTGTTAACGAGCCCTATACCGCGTCCTTCTTGTCTCATATAAAGAAGAACTCCTGTGCCATACTCGTCTATCAGCTCCAAAGCTTTGTGAAGTTGTGGACCGCAATCACAACGTCTTGAACCAAAAACATCACCTGTTAAACATTCAGAATGGACTCTGACAAGCGGGATTTTGTCTGATTTTAAATTACCTTTTACTAAAGCTAAATGTGTATCTTTTGTTAGGATATCTTCGTAAGCGATGATTTGGAACTCACCATAATCTGTTGGAAGATATGCCTGAGCAACCTTTTTAATCAGACTTTCAGTTTTTCTTCTGTACTCGATAATCTGTGCTACAGATGTGATTTTCAAATTGAATTTTTTAGCAATTTCCAAAAGTTGTGGTAATCTTGCCATAGTTCCATCTTCGTTCATTATTTCGCATATCACAGCCGACGGATAAAGCCCTGCGATTTTAGCCAGATCAACACCTGCTTCTGTATGACCTGCTCTTCTAAGAACTCCACCTTCTTTTGCGATTAAAGGGAAAATATGCCCAGGCCTTTTAAAATCTTTATGGTTACTATTTGGGTCGATTATAGCCCTTATCGTTTGTGCTCTTTCAAAAGCTGAAATACCTGTCTTTGTTGATATATGATCGACCGAAACGGTAAAAGCTGTTTCAAAAGAATCTTCACTTTTTGGAACCATCAAATCTAATTCAAGTTTTTCAGCTGTTTCTTTAGTTATCGCAACGCAAACTAATCCTCTTCCGTATTTGGTCATAAAGTTTATGTGGGCAGGTGTGACTTTTTCTGAAGCGACAACAAAATCTCCTTCGTTTTCCCTGTCTTCATCGTCGACAATAATCACTATTTCGCCGTTTTTGAACGCTTGAATAACATCTTCAAAATTTGAAAACATTTTAAGATTCCCCCTTCACAAAACCGTTTTCAATTAAAAGATAGTATATATCTTTCCTTTCTTTCAAAAAGTTCTCAACATACCTACCTATTATGTCTGTTTCAACATTTACAAAATCACCAACTTTTTTGTACTTAAGATTTGTCACTTCAAAAGTGTGCGGGATTATCGCAATAACGAAAGAAGAACTCTTTACTTCCTGAACTGTTAGGCTTATTCCATCAACCGCTATCGAACCTTTTGAGACGATGTATCTCATATAGTTTTTTTCAACAAAAATTTCTATCAAGTATCCAAAAGATTTTTCAATATCTACAATCCTTCCTATGCAATCGATGTGCCCTTGGACGATGTGACCATCGAACCTTCCGTTTGCTTTTAGACTCCGTTCTAAATTCACAAAATCTCCTATTTTCAAAAATTTAAAAGTGGTACTTTCAAATGTTTTAGGCATAATATTTGCTACGAAAAAATCTTTTCCTATTTCAGTTACGGTAAGACATACTCCGTTAACTGCAATGCTTTGACCGATTTTTGTTTCTTCAGACACCTTTGAACATTTAATAGTTATTTTCCAATTTTCTGCACTTCTTATGAGATTTTCTATTTTTCCAACTTCTTCGATTATTCCTGTAAACATTTCGATTCCTCCAATTCTTCCGGTCGTCTTGGATAGAGTTCAAGTAATAAATCTTCTCCTATTTTTTTCACTGATTCAATCCTAAACTGCGGTGATTTGGAAATATCTTCCAGCCCAAGTTCCGAAAAAATGCTTTTTGAATCAGCGCCAAAAACTTTTGAAGCAACAAACAAGTAGATTTTGTCAAAGAGAGATTCTTTAAGGAAAGAGGTTAGTAAAGTTGGACCTGCTTCGACCATAACACTTGTTATATTCTTTTCACCTAAGGCTTTTAGAGCCGATTTTAGATCGATTTTTCCGTCCTTTTCGTTCGTAATGACTACTTCAACACCTTTTGAGCGAATTTGTTCTAACTTTTCTCTGTCAGTTAAATTAGTTGTTAGTACAATTACTTTGTTCGGTTCTTCTAAAACTCTTGCTGAAAGTGGAATTTTGAGTCTTGAGTCGAGGATAATTCTGAATGGTTGTTTGTACACTTTCTTAAGTCGAACGTTTAATTGTGAGTCGTCTTTGAGAATAGTTCCAATACCAGTGAGGACAGCATCGTATTCCATTCTAAGTTTGTGGACGTATTCTCGGGATTTTTCTGAAGTTATCCATTTAGATTCACCATTTTTTAGTGAGATTTTTCCATCAAGCGTCTGTGCGATTTTAAGAGCGACGAACGGAGTTTTTGTAGTTATGTACTTGAAAAACTTTTCGTTGAGTTTCTTTGCTTCTTCTTCCAAAATTCCGCTTACAACTTCTATCCCTGCGTTTTTGAGTTTTTCGACACCTTTTCCGTTAACCAAAGGGTTAGGGTCCAAGGTTGCGATAACGACCTTCTTTATACCAGAACGTATAATAACATCAGCACAAGGTGGAGTTCTGCCATAGTGAGAACAAGGTTCTAAAGTTACGTACATCTCGCAGTTTTGTGCTTGAAAGTTTAATTTTGAAAGTGCATTGATTTCTGCGTGAGGCTGTCCAGCCTTTTTGTGATACCCGGTTGCTAAGATTTTTCCGTCCTTTACTATCACAGCACCAACCATCGGATTCGGTGAAGTTGTGTATTTACCATTCTTTGCAAGTTTCAAAGCTAAGGACATATACTTAAGTTCATTCATAGAAAAAGCCTCCTTGTAAAAAAATACCTCCCTGAAAAATGTCTTCAGGGAGGTAGAAATTATCTACAATTTTACCGTCTTCTCCCATCCGGACTTTAACCGTCGGCTCTGGATTTTCACCAGATCAACCCTTCTTTCGAAGGGCTCGCGGGCTGAGGACAAGAATTTGTCCATCACCGCCGGTCGGGAATTCCACCCTGCCCCGAAGACGTCGTTTCTTAGTTTATTCACTTTAAGTTCAGTATACCATAACTGTGAATGATTTCAAGAAGTTGAATTTCCACACAGTTAGAATTTTATATAATCTTAAATTAGTTTTACTGTAGTGTAACAACATCTTAAATTTGGAAGGATAAAATGTATTTGCTATTTTTATTGCAAGTTAACGAAAGGTATTGTGGAGGTGCGAGGTTATGAGTAACCAAATTGCAGGTATTTTAGCAGGGATTGGGCTTATCCTTATGTTCTTTTCTGCAGTTAACGGAGTAATAGGGATTTTAGCGTTTGTTCCCTTCTTAATCGGTGTTTACCATATTTCCAAAAACTTAAATGAAGTAAGCATTTTCAAGTCGTTTTTAATAGTTTATTTTGGTTTTTGTGTAATTGGGGTTTTAACATTCTTTTTAGGATTAAGAAGCATTTTAGAACTATATTATATAGAGATAATTTCAAAATATTTAATTCTTTTTGTAATTTCAATTTCCTGGTTTATTTATTCAGTTATTGTGCAAGTAAGAAATTACAGGCTACTTGCAAAGCTAACTAATATAAAAGCTTTTGACATAGCTTCTAGTTTGATAAAGTGGGGAGCAATTTTGGCAGTTTTGCTTGTTGGGTTTATAATAGTTGTTGTAGGTTACATATTTGCTATTGTAGGATTCTTTAGTTTAAAAGAGCAGCAAACAACTCCGTAACAGTATGAAATTTTATCGAAAATACTTCTTACGTATCATATGGAGTGTAGCTTATTATCAAAGACAATCTCCCTCTTACCAAGAGTAAGAGGGAGATTATACTATTTCCAACGAAAAATCTAAATATTTTATTTCGCTCGTTAGCCTTCCGATTGAGATTACATCTATATCTTCCGAAAGATATTCTACAATATTTTCTTCACTTATTCCACCGGAAATTTCAATTATTATATCTCTTTCTTTTTTCAACATTTTAGCAAGTTCTTTTGCTTTTTCTGGTGTAAAATTGTCAAGCATTATTATATCTGCCCCAACTCTTAGTCCTTCAAAAGCTTCTTCTTCGCTTTCAGCCTCAACTTCGATCTTCTTTGTGAACGGAATGATTTTTTTCACTTCTTCAACTGCTTTAGAAATGGAACCGTAGATTTTCTTGTGGTTGTCTTTTATCATTACTGTTTCCGATAAGTTCAACCTGTGTGTATCTCCACCGCCATGTATGATTGCGAGTTTTTGAAGTTCACCTGCTAATGGTAATGTTTTTCTTGTTGCTGCGATTTTTGTTTGGCAGTTTTTTGACTTAACAATTTCAACCATATTTTTTACTTTTGTAGCAGTTGAGCTCATTAAAGAGAGAATGTTTAAGAAAGTTCTTTCGGTAATCAAGACATCGTAGGCTTCACCTTGGATTTTTGCAATGGTCCCTTGGGATACAACTTCCCCGTCTTTAAAATAGAATACCACGGCTAGATTAAAATGTTTCGATAGCTCTTTTATTATCTCAACACCTGAAAGTACAACGTTGTCGTTTTTCAAAATTATTTCTCCATTTGTCTTTCTTCCTTTAAGCGGATAGGAAGCTGGATCGAACAGTCCTTCGTCTTGTCTAATCCACTCAACGAGTTTTTCAACTATTTTTTCGTACATCTTCTCATCTCCAATTATTTACTCATTTCAAGCATTTTTTCAACAAGTTGTTTTAGTTTTTCAGCGTACTCTTCTTTTACAATGACTTCGGTCTTTTCTTCTTCAAGAGCTTTGTAAACGTTTTTGAGAGTGTTCTTTTTCATATTGAAACACACCATAGAATCAATCATGTAGAACTTTTTGTTTGGAAAACGTTTTTTTAATCTTTCAACCATTCCTTTTTCTGTAACGATAATAAACTCTTCTGCTGGATCGATTTGCGGGAATTTTTCCATCTGGGAAGTGCTCCCGACGTAGTCTGAAATGTCTCTTATCTGTTTAGGAACCTCTGGATGTGCGACTATTTTAGCGTTAGGATGTTCATTTTTTACTCTAAGAACTTCCTCAAGCGTAACGTAGTTGTGAACATAGCAGTATCCAGTCTCACCCGGAACGGGGATAACCTTCTTTCCTGTCTTTTCAGCAACATAGCTTGCTAAGTTTTTGTCAGGACCAAAAAGAACAGTGTCGGAGTCTATTTTTGAAACAATTTCGACAGCGTTAGCAGATGTGCACATATAGTCAGCAAGTTGTTTAGCTTGCAATGTGCTGTTTACGTAGATAACGAAAGGAGCTTTGTATTCTTCTTTCATTTCGTATATCTTTTCAGCGGACAACGAGTTAGCCATCGGACACGTTGCGGCTTTAACGGGTACAATTACTTTCTTGTCCGGGTTTAATGCCTTTATCATCTCAGCCATAAAATCAACACCTAAAAAGAGTATCTTATCGGTGTTTAGGTTTACCGCAAGTCTTGCAAGTTGGAGTGAATCGCCTAAGTAATCAGCAAGCTCTTGGAGTTCTTTAATTTGGTAGTTGTGAGCTAATATCGTGTAGCCTTTTTCAACCGCAAGTTTTTTGATTTCATTAGGTGTGATTTCCATAGGTTTTAACCTCCAACGATGAATTTTTGATAACGTTTTCTAATTGCACTTATAAGAGAAAGAGGTGCTAAGTAACTTGTCTTTGGATTTGGTGAAGGTAAATTCTCGTGCACGATTTTGTAATTCCCAACTTCTGAGACAATTTCTATTTCATGTTTATTCTTTTCAAGCGAAGGATCAGCGATTACTTTAACCTTAACTTTTGAACTGTCCCCAACTGCCAACAAAAGAGTTATCGCAACGTTTGTGTTTTGTGGAAATTTTTGGATAGCTTCAACGGCTGAACCTTCAAAAATCGTTTTCTCAACATTGCTCTCTATACCAAAAGCTTTTGGTGGTTTTTTCATTGTTAGCGTAGCTGATATTATCTTGCTTTTGACAGCTGAGATAATGTCAAGCCCACCTATCGCACCTGAAGGGATGTAGACTTTAGACGTGCTTTTTTCAAGTCTATCTAAGAATTCTTTTGAAAATTTTTCATCCCCAAAAGCTCCTGAGCTGATAATGTAAAAATCTTTACCACTTTCAAGAACTTTGAAAGTGTGCTCTTTAACAGCTCCAACACTGGCGCATTCAATAACTATATCAACATCATTTGGAATCTCAAATCTTTCAAGCCTTATTGCTTTTATGTCTGTCTCTACAATATCGTAGTAGTACGCCTTCTCTATTATATCTTCCAGTTCTTTTCTAGCGATCTTAGCTATATTCCCTCCACCTATGAAAAGAACTGTCAACTTTTTCTCATTCAAGCAAATCACCTCGAGTGTTGAAGATATTCAAATAATATTTTACACTTGGTGTAAAGTGGTGTCAATAAGGAAAGATGAACAATAGAGTTGAAATCAATAGAGGAAAGGTTAAAAAAACCCCCTTACTTTTTTCAGGAGTAAGGGGGACCTTTTACTATTTCAAAAACCTCTCAAACCACTCAAAGATCTCTTTTACTCTTCTTACCCTGTGAGAAGGCTTACCATTTCGGCTTAGGTCGTGATTTTCTCCGTGGAAGATTACCATCTTTGCTTCTACACCGTAATATTTTAAGGCCGTGAAGAATTGTAGTCCTTCTGCAAGCCAGCAACGATAATCTTCGTCTGAATGGACCACAAGTGTTGGAGTTTTTACCTTGTCGGCGTACTTCAGAGGTGAATGCCACCAGAGTTTCTCGAAGTTATTCCAAGGTGTCGCTTGGATTTGATCTGCGTTGAAATAGTACCCGATATCAGTTGTACAGAATTTTGATATCCAATTTGAGATACTTCTTTCGGCAACTGCCGCTTTGAAACGATCTGTGTGTCCAACGATCCAGTTGGTCATAAAGCCGCCGTAGGAACCGCCGGTTACGCCTAATCTATTTTCGTCGATGAATGGGAATTTTTCAATTACAGTGTCGACAAAAGACATTAGGTCTTCATAATCGATAGTTCCGTATTTTCCACGAATATCAGCAAACTCATCGCCCCAACCGTCGCTTCCACGAGGGTTGGTATAAATCACAACGTATCCATTTGCGGTCATAACTTGAAAATCGTGGTAATAAATCGTTCCGTAGACTGTTTTAGGACCACCGTGGATGAAGAGAATTGCTGGATATTTCTTGTTCGAATCGAAATCAACGGGTTTCATTACAAAACCTTCTAGAGGTGTCCCATCTTTTGATTTGAAAGCGATCTTTTCTGGTACTGAAAGTTGTCTTTCTTTTAGCCAGTCGTTGTGGTTTGTCAGCTGGGTTTCTATGTTATTTGCAAATGTATAAAGCTCTTGCAATTTTTGTTCTCTGTAAGCTACAAAAGCTATCAAATCTTCGGTGATATCAAAATCATCTACGCTACCAGAATTTTCGGTGAGCTTTTCGATTTTTCCACTTATATCTATCCTGTAAAGATATGCATTTTCGTGTTCGGTTACGATGAAGTAAAGATGGTTTTTGAAGACTTTGAAAGCTCTTCTTGAACCGTATCTTGAATCTGCTCCTACGGTGTTTTCAGGAACGTGTATAAAATCTTCTGCAACTCTTTTTACACTTTGGGTTTGTGGATCAAGAACGTAAAATTTCGGATTTTCATTGAGCCCAAAGGTTTTCATATCAGTTCCAACGATGAATATTTTGTCTTCCAAAAAGTCCGCATAGTAATGCTGGAACGGGTCTGTATGTGTTAGGTTTTCAACCTTTTTGGTTTGAAGATCCAAAAGCCAAAGTTCTGTTTTTATCTCCATCTTGTCTTTAAATCTATTCACTATCACTAAAGCTTTCGTTTTTTCTTTGTTTAGAACGAAAGTCTCAACGTTTGTGTATTCGTCCGTTAAAGGCTCAAGTTTTTTGCCATTATACAGATACAGCCTGTTCCTTTTTCCGTTTGTAAATCCTTCTCCATTCCACCAGAAAGGTATTTCGTCAAGAATTGTATAATCTTTCTCTTCTTTAATCTTTTTCAAAGTCTCTTCTTTTGCTTTTTCGTCTTCAGGGATGTACGGGATATTTCGATCGTAGATGGCAGTTAGCAAATAATTTTTCTCGTCGAGCTTTTCAATCTTTGAAACGTACAGAGGAATTTCAAAAAGCAGTTGTGCTTCCCCACCAGTGACTTTTATCGTGTAAAACTTCGTAAAAGGTTCACCTTTTTGTTTTCGTTCTTCATCTTTCGGATCCCTTGAACTTGTGAACATTAGCGTTTCATCATCGAGCCATTTCAAAGCCTTATCGCTTTCAGAAGAAGTAAGTTGATAAAGTTTTTTACTGTTTCTGTCGTACAACCATATATTTTGCTTATACTTATCGTCGTTTTTATCTATCTTTGTTAGCACGTACGCGATATACCTTCCACTCGGTGAAAAATTGACTTCGGAAAGCGATTTGAAATTAAAAAGATCTTCAATTTTTATCTTTTCCATATTGTTCCTCCCTTTGTACACTGGCCACGTCAGTTAGGTAGATAGTTCAATATCAACCATTTCAAAACGGCTGTCATTTTCTTAACTATCTCAATAGTTTCCTTTTCAAGAGTGTCAAGTTTTCCTTCAGCTTCAAGCTTTTTGAAATCTTCAAGTTCTGGAACTCTTTCTGTTAGAATATCTTTGAAGGCTGTTTTTACTTTTTCGTGGACTGATAGGAATTTTGTATAACCGTACATCATAACTTCGTTTATCAAAACTTCTGCAGATTTTGAAATTTTAGCTGGTGGAGTTTCTTCGATTATTTTTCTGTAAGTATCCCTTTTTGGGGAATGATAAATCATATATGCCAAATAATTGTCATATGTGTAATGAGCGTTGTTTAAAACGTTTTTTGTCTCCTTATCAAATAATGATCTTACCACTTCCCAAAAACTACCTGGAGTTTCGTGGTACGGTTGGAAGAGGTCTTCTATATAGTGCAAAGCATAGCTGAAAAACCTGTATCCCCAGTATTCATCACCTTTTGAAAAAGCTTGTTTGCTCATATTCAAAAAGTACAAGAACGACTTATCGCCTTCGAAAGCTTCGATAATACCGAGTTTGTACCTCATATGTCTTACACCTTGACTGTTACCTATAAGTGCTTGCAACGGGTGTAACTTCAATTCTTCATCCATACCAAAATCTGGGAACTGAGCATATATAGTGAGTATTTGCCAAACAGGAAGTTTTCCGTTGACAGGTTCCGGGTCAGGTGTAAGTTCGTTTGCAAGCGGGTCAAAGAACTTTCGAGTTCCTGCAAAATCGTCTTTGTAATAATATTTTTCGTTGTAGACACGCGTTTCGTTATACGTGTATGGTCTAATTTCAACTATTTTGTTGAAGTCAAAAGGGGTGGACTTAACTACAAGGTACGTAAGTCCTTCGTGCCCACTCCAACCAAAAAGCACCGATGCAAAGAACAAAACGTACAGAAGTGTGAATCTTATAATCTTAAACATATTTGTCATAAAATCATCTCCACAGGATAGTTTTACTTAAGTAGCAAAACGGCCTCCTCATCGTTTTGAACAAAAGCGAACGATTCAGAAATGTAGAATACAAAATCGCTTATTTCGGGTCCCACGAAACCTATCGAGATATCCTGACCAAGAAGAATGAAGTTTTTGTATTGGGATTCTGACATAAGTATCCCTTTATAGTTGTCCAAGTGGTTTGAAACAATAACCTTTGATACGAAGTTTTTGACATAATCTAATTTAGTACTGCTTGTGTTTTCGTATCTTTTAAGTAGGTAGCTGTAAAGTTCTGAATTTAGTATTAAATAGTAAGGACCAATCAAATCTTTATCTTCTAATATCCGTATCATCCAGGTAATGTCATTTTCAATCTTTCCATCTTCTTTCCAATTATCGATCGTGTATTCTTGACCTTTTAATTCTTTCAGAATAATCTCATCTTCGAGTTTACAAACCTGCTTTACAGCTTCGATAAATTCTTTAAGCTCAACAAAGAAACCATCTTTTTCAAAACTTGAAAGAGCAATTTTAGATATACTAAAAGGTTTTGAAATGTTGTAAAGTGGTTTAACTTTGCCAACAGAAAGGTTTTCACTTATTTTCTCTTCACCGATGTAAACACTTTTGTAATCTGCTCCCATCGGTCCGACAACATCGAAAACTTTTCTGAAAGTAAGATGTTTACTACCGGTTTCCACCAAAACTTTGTTTAAATACTCAAAAATATTAGGCACCAGGTTGAAATCATCTTGCATTAAGTATTTGTTTGCCATTGTAATCCCCCCTTTCGAATTATTTCAAACCACCGATAGTTTTTTCATCGTCGGAAGACTTTTCAATCTTTTCGTTTAAAAGTTCTTCTACTTCTTGATAGCCTTCTGCGATGAATTTGCTTTCCTCTCCATCTGTTAAGATGTCGAGCAGTTTTTGGAATTCTCCTGCGTGTACCCTTTCTTCGTTTGCAATATCTATCAATACTTTCTTAGCTCTTTCGTCATTTGTAGCATCAGCGATCGCAGTATACAGATGAACCGCCTCGTGTTCTGCTGCTAAGGCTTGTCTGATAGCCCTTATTAGGTCGCTATTTGTAATCTTTTCTTTTACTACTCCATTAAATGGATTCAAAAACTCACTCATCTTTTCACCCCCAAACTAAGTTTCTTGGAACTCTCCCTTCAAAAGCATCGATAATATTAAGTGCAACCATTTCTGACATTTTTTCCCTTGTTTCATATGCAGCCGAACCAATATGTGGAAGAAGGACAACGTTGTCGAGTTTTTCAAGTCCTGGAGTTATCTTTGGTTCTTCTTCGTAGACGTCAAAACCAGCACCGGCTATCTTTCCTTCTTTCAAAGCGTTGTACAAAGCTTTTTCATCAACTACAGGTCCACGTGCGGTGTTGACAATTATACAGTTTTTCTTCATTATTCTTATTCTTCGTTCATCGATCAAATGGTAAGTCTCAGGTGTCAAAGGCGTGTGGAGAGAAATATAGTCTGAAATACTAACAAGTTCGTCTAAAGATACGTATCTTGCATCGTATTGTTTTTCTATTTCTTCTGGGAGTCTATGTCTATTGTAGTACACTATCTTCATCCCAAACCCCAAAGCTCTTCTTGCAACAGCTTGACCTATCCTTCCCATTCCAACTATTCCCAAGGTTTTTCCGTATAAATCATAACCTAAGAACAGATCAGGTCTCCAACCTTCGAACTTTCCTTCTCTTGTAAACTTATCGGCTGGTACTATCTTTCTTGCAACAGCTAAGATAAGTGCAAAAGCTATATCCGCAGTTGCTTCTGTTAAAACACCAGGAGTGTTTGTCACGTAAATTCCCTTTACTTTTGCAGTCTCAACGTCTATATTGTTGTACCCAACTGCGTAATTTGCTATTATTTTACACCTTTCAAGTGAGTCTATAAATTCTTTGTCAATCGGATCTCTAAGTTGTGTGATTATTCCGTCAGCATCTTTTGAAAGTTTAACCATTTCAGCTTTTTCTAAAAACTTTTCCTCTTGGTAAACTTCAACATCGTATCCTTTTTCTTTCAAAAGATTTATCCCTTTCTCAGGTATCCTGTACGTTACAAATACCTTCACAACTTTCACCATCCCTTAAGACTAATTTCTTCGCCTTCAATGAATACTTTTTCAACAACGGAAGCAGGATCAAATGCGTCTCCAGACCAGACGACAAGGTCAGCATCTTTTCCTTCTTCTATTATACCAACTTTGTCATCAATTCCCAAAATCTTTGCAGGGTTAATAGTGAGCATTTTTAGAAGATCTTCTTTCTTTGCACCGTATTTTTGAGCTAATGCTGCGTGTATTGTAGCTATTTCAAGCGGTTCTACAGGATGGTCTACCATAATTGCACAAAGAACACCTTTTTCGTTCAGTATTTTGACATTTTCATATGTTGCATCTCTAAGTTCTATCTTTGTTCTAAAGCCGAAAGGACCAGTGATAACCGGAACGTTGTTTTCTTTCAAAAAGTCAACA
>FWWM01009215.1_pt1 | contig 18371 bp, 18 predicted proteins | sample 2228351 | NCBI WGS metagenome assembly FWWM01 (sample SAMEA103939774, study PRJEB20133) | metagenome
CGGGGAGCCCTTGCCTAGGCCCAAGGGGATAGGGGACCGGGTTTACGGGGGCAGTCTGGTGCAGGAGGGGAGCTTGGTGGTAAAGGTGGAGCGCCATCCCGAGGAGGGCTTCCTGGCGGAGATGGAACGCCTGGCGGAGGAGGCCTTGCTTAAGAAGAGCCAGGCGGAGCGGGTGGTGGATGCCTTTAGCCGCCGCTACACCCCCGCCGTCCTCCTCTTGGCGGGCTTTGTGGCCCTGGTGCTTCCCCTTTTTCAGGGGGATTTCCTGGGCCACCTCTACAAGGCCTTGGCCCTCCTCCTCATCGCCTGCCCCTGCGCCCTGGTGGTGTCGGTGCCCGCGGCCATCGCCGCAGGGGTGGGCCGGGGAGCCAGGGCGGGGGTGCTCTTTAAGAGCGGGGCGGCCCTGGAGCGCTTGGCTGGGGTTCGCTACGTGGCTTTGGACAAGACGGGAACCCTGACCCTGGGAAAGCCCACGCTGGTGCGGGTGGTTACCTTTGGGGTTTCGACGGAGGAGGCCTTGGCCCTGGCGAAGGGGGTGGCGGAGGGTTCCTCCCACCCCTTAGCCCGGGCGGTGCGGGAGGCTTCGGGCCCCAAGGCCTTGCCCTCGGAGGAGCATCGGGCGGTGCCGGGCCTCGGGGCCTTCGCTCGGGTGGAGGGGAAGGAGGTGGGTTTGGTGCGGCCCGAGGCCTGGGACCTGCCCCCGGAAGTAGAGGCCCAGGTGAAGGCCTTGGCGGAGGAAGGCTTCAGCCTTTCCCTCTTGGTTAGGGAGGGGGTTCCCTTGGCCCTCTTGGCCTTCCAGGATACCCCCCGCCTCGAGGCCCGGGAAGTCTTGGCCGAACTGCGCCGACTGGGCCTTAAGCCCCTCCTGCTTACCGGCGACCGGGAGACCTCTGCTTTGGCTTTGGGCACGGCCATAGGGCTTTTTCCTGAGGAAATCCGGGCTGGCCTTTCTCCCGTGGACAAGCTCCGCCTGGTGGAGGAGTTGGCAGGTAGGGGTGGCGTGGCCATGGTGGGGGATGGGGTGAACGACGCCCCAGCCCTGGCCAAGGCCACGGTAGGGCTTGCCGTGGCCGAGGGCACGGAAGTGGCCCTGCAGAGTGCAGACGTGGGGCTTCTGAGCCTTGCCGCCTTGCCCCGGGCCTTCCGCTTAAGCCGCATGACCATGGCCGTGGTGCGGCAAAACATCGCCCTGGCGGTGGGCCTTAAGGGGGTTTTCCTCCTGAGCACCCTCCTGGGGCTTACGGGGCTTTGGCCCGCCGTCTTGGCCGACAGCGGGGCTTTGGTGCTGGTGACGGCGAACAGCTTGCGCCTCCTGAGGAGCAGAGTATAGTTGACCCATGCCCAGGCGCAGGTATCCCAGGCTTCTGGAGCAGTTCCTTGCGAGTGAGGCCAAGGTGGGGGTGCCCTCCGCTTCCCTTCTGGCGGGGGGCTTCCCTTGACAGGGCGGGAGCCTAAGTCCAGGATGAGGGGCGTGGTTGGCGTTTTGGCCTTACAGGGGGATTTCCGCGAGCACAAGGAGGCCCTCAGGCGGCTTGGGGTGGAGGCCAAGGAGGTGCGCAAGCCCGAGCACTTAGAGGGCCTAAAAGCCCTCATCGTGCCTGGGGGCGAGTCCACCACCATCGGCAAGCTGGCCCGGGAGTATGGCCTCGAGGAGGCCGTGCGGCAACGGGTGGCGGAGGGGAGCCTGGCGGTTTTTGGCACCTGCGCCGGGGCCATATGGCTTGCCCGGGAGATCCTAGGCTACCCCGAGCAACCCCGCCTGGGTGTCTTGGACGTGGCGGTGGAGCGGAACGCTTTTGGCCGCCAGGTGGAGAGCTTTGAAGAGGACCTCTTCATCCGGGGCTTTTCCGAGCCCTTCCACGGGGTCTTCATCCGCGCCCCCCTCTTTCGCCGCCTGGGGGAGGGGGTGGAGGTGCTGGCCGAGCTTTCCGGCTTCCCCGTCTTGGTGCGGCAGGGGAAGGTTCTCGCCAGCAGCTTCCACCCCGAGCTTACCCAGGACCTAAGGGTTCACCGCTACTTCTTGGAACTGGCCGGGGCCTAGTGCCCGTAAACCAGGCTGGGTAGCCAGGTGGCGAGCCCAGGGAAGAGCATCGCCAGGATAAGCCCTGCAAGTTGCAGCAACAGGAAGGGTAGCGCTGGAGAACACAAAACCCCCGTGGCTGTCAAGAGCCAGGGGGTGTGTTCCGCTATGCCGAACCTAGGGGCGCATGCGGGTGTACATTCGGGGGAAGGGGATGGCTTCCCGTACGTGGCTTAGGCCGCAGATCCAGGCCACAGTGCGCTCGAGGCCCAGGCCGAACCCCGAGTGGGGGACGCTGCCGAAGCGGCGGAGGTCCAGGTACCAGTCGTAAACCTCCTCGGGGAGGCCGAACTCCCGGATCTTGCGCTTAAGGAGCTCCAGATCGTGGATCCTCTGGCTGCCCCCGATGATCTCCCCGTAGCCCTCGGGGGCGAGGAGGTCGTCGTTTAAGACGAGCTCGGGGTCTTCGGGGTCCGGCTCCATGTAGAAGGCCTTGATCTTTGCGGGGTAGCGCTCCACGAAGACCGGGCGGTCAAACTGCCGGCTTAGGGCGGCCTCGTGGGGGGCGCCGAAGTCCTCGCCGTAGGGAAGGGGGGGTACCTCGGGGTCTTGCTCCGCCAGGCGGTTCACCAGGGCTACCGCCTCCTTGTAGGTGAGGCGGGGGTAGTTCCCTTCCGCGGCGGGTTCCAAGGCCTTGGGGTCCCGCCCGAGCATCTCCAGCTCCTTGGCGCGCCGTTCCAGCACCCGGGCTACGAGGTAGCGCACCAATTCCTCCTGGAGGGCCATGTTCTCCTCGTGGGTCATGAAGGCCACCTCGGGCTCCACCATCCAGAACTCCAAGAGGTGGCGCCGCGTCTTGGAGCGCTCCGCCCGGAAGGTGGGGCCGAAGGTGTAGACCTTGGCGAAGGCCAAAGCTCCCGCCTCGGCGTAAAGCTGCCCCGACTGGGAGAGGTAGGCCTTCTCCCCGTCAAAGAGCTCCACCTCAAAGAGCTCCGTGGTGCCCTCCACGGCGCTTGGGGTGAGGATGGGGGCGTCAAAGCGGAGGAAGCCCCTTTCCCCGAAGAACTCGTGGATGGCCCTTTCCAGCTCGTCGCGGATGCGCATCACGGCGAAGGGGCGGCGGTGGCGGAGCCAGAGGTGGCGGTAGTCCATGAGGAAGTCAATGCCGTGCTCCTTGGGGCCGATGGGGTACTCCCCCTGGGGGCGGCTCACCACCTGAAGGTCCCGCACGGCGAGCTCAAACCCCCCCGGGGCCCTCCGGTCCTCCCGCACCCGGCCCCACACCCTTAGGGCGGTTTCCTGGGGGAGGTGGTCCGCTTCCCGGAAGACCGCCTCCGGCACCTCCCCCTGGACCACCGTGGCCTGGAGGAAGCCGGTGCCGTCCCGGAGGATGAGGAAGTGGATCTTGCCCTTGGAGCGCCTCTGGTAGAGCCAGCCCCTGAGTTCCACCTCCTGGTCCACGTGGCGGGCGATCTCGTCAATGAAGACGCGCATACCCCTCCCAGTCTACGCGTTTGCCGGGCGTTTATCCCCTTGGGCCTTCCGTGAGGGCCTTTCCTAACCCCGGAGGAGGCGGAGGGCCTCGGCCAGGCCGCAGGCCTCCACGGGGGCGACCACCCTTTGGGCCGCCCGCTTCACCGAGGGGGGAGCGTTCCCCATGGCGATCCCCACCCCCACGGCCCGGAGGAGCTCCAGGTCGTTCTCCCCGTCTCCCACCATGGCGCACTCCGACAGGGGGAGGCCGTAGGCCTCGGCCACAAGCCGGGCGGCGCTGAGCTTGCTCACGCCCTCCTTGGTGAGGGAGACGAAGCGGACCCCCGGCATCTTGGGGCTTTCCGCCAGATGGGGGGCGAGCTCTTCCGGGAGGGCTTCCAGGAAATCCTCCAGGGGGTCTTCAGGCCTCAGGAGGACCTGGAGCCGGACCAGGCCGGTGAGGGAGAGGAGGTCTTCCTCTTCCGCCTTCAGGTCCAGAAGGGCTTGGTGGGCATCGAGGATGGGGTCTTCCCCCTCCACGTAGAACCCCCCGTCCGCGGTGTAGGCCTCGAGGAGAAGCCCAAGCCTCCGCCCAAGCCGCACCGCCTCCTTCGCCGCCCCTTCCGGCAGGGCCTCCACGTGGAAGGGGAGGGCCGGGGGGGTATGGAGGTCTTGGCCCAGGGCCAGGACCACCGCCCCGGACTCGAAGATGTGGAGGCCCGTGGGGTCCAGCCTCCGGGCGTAGCGGAGGGCCGCCCCCCGCCCGGGCCGCCCCGTGACCAGGCTGAAGCGAACCCCCTCGGCCTTGGCCTCCTCTATGGCCTCCCAGGCGCACGCCGGCACCCCCCTGGGCCCCACCAGGGTGCCGTCCACGTCCAGGAAGACGAGCCTCAAAGCTCCCCCACCTCCACGAGGGCGGCCTCCCCCCCGATCTCCACCCCGTAGGGCTCCCCCGAGGGGCTGTAGGCCACCCGCACCTCCACCGTGCCCGGGTTCCCCAGCCGGTGCCCCTGGTAGAAGGTGAGGCGGACCTCCCCCTCGCGCCTCGGCACCACCCCCGCCCGGGCCAAAAGGGCCCCTAGGGCGGCGTTGGCCGAGCCCGTCACCGGGTCCTCGGGGATCCCGAGGAGCGGGGCGAAGCTCCGGGCGTAGAAGCTCCGCGGGCCCATGGGGGCGTAGGCGTGCACCGTGCCCAGGCCAAGCTTTTGGGAAACCCTCCTGAGGGCGGCCATCTCCGGCTCCAGGGCGTCCACCACCCCGGGGGCCACCAGGGGGACGAAGAGGCTCCAGATGCCGGTGTAGGCGATGCCGTAGGGAAGCCCCCGGTGGAGGTAGCGCTCGTCCGTGCCCAGGGCCTCCAGGACCTCCTTTAGGGTCTGGTAGGGGGGGAGGTCGCGGAAGCGGGGCCTGGGCCCCCGCACCCAGGCCTTCTGGGGCGTGCCCGCCTCGTAGGCGATCTCCACGGGGAGGGTTTCCCCCGGGGTTTCCAGGTAGATCCGCTCCACCCCTTCCGGGGCCAGGCCCAGCCGCACCAGGGTGAGGCCCAGGGCGATGGCCGCGTGGCCGGAGAACTCCACCTCCCCCTCGGGGGTGAAGAAGCGCACCCCGTACACCACCCCTTCCCGTTCCAGGACGAAGGCCGTCTCCGGGGTGCCCGTCCTTTGGGCAAGGGCCCGGAGGGCCTCCGCGTCCAGGCCCCGGGCGTCCAGCACCAGGGCCACCCGGTTCCCCGCCCCCGGGGTGGGGGTGAAGGCGTCCACCAAGGCGTAGGGAATCCTAGCCATGCCGGATCACCATCAGGCCAAGCTCCCGGAGCTGCTCCTCCGAGACGGGGCTCGGGGCCCCCGTGAGGGGGTCCTTGCCCTCCTTGTTCTTGGGGAAGGCGATGACCTCGCGGATGGAGGGGCTTCCCGTCATGAGGGCGAGGAGGCGGTCCAGGCCCCAGGCGATGCCCCCGTGGGGCGGGGCCCCGTAGGTGAGGGCCTCGAGGAAGAAGCCGAACTTCTCCTTTTGCTCCTCCTCCCCGATGCCGAGGAGGCGGAACATCCGGGCCTGGAGCTCGGGGTCGTGGATGCGGATGGACCCCCCGCCCACCTCCACCCCGTTCAGCACCAGGTCGTAGGCCAGGGCCCGCACCCGCCCCGGGTCCTCCTCCAGAAGGGGCAGGTCCTCGGGGTGGGGGCTGGTGAAGGGGTGGTGCATGTAGGTCCAGCCTCCCCGCGCTTCGTCCCACTCCAGGAGGGGGAAGTCCACCACCCAGAGGAAGGCGAAGCCCTCCCGCTTAAGGCCGAGGAGGTCGGCTAGCTGGAGGCGCACCGCCCCCATGGCCTCCTGCGCCCTTCTCAGGCCCCCCGCGGCGAAGAGGAGGGTGTCCCCCACCCCTGCCCCCGTGGCCTCCAAGAGGGCCTCCCTTTGGGCTTCCAGGTGCTTGGCCACCCCTCCGGAAAGGCCCCCTTCCTCCACCCGGGCCCAGGCCAGGCCCCCGGCCCCGTGGCGCTTGGCCACCTCCTCAAGCTCCGCGATCTCCTTGCGGGAGAGGGCCTTGGGGACGGCCAGGGCCTTCACGCTCTCCGCCTCGCGGAAGAGGGCGAAGGGGCTTTCCCGGAAGAGCCCCCCCACCTCCTGGAGCTCGAGGCCGAAGCGGGTGTCGGGCTTGTCCGAGCCGAAACGCTCCATGGCCTCCCGGTAGGGGAGGCGGGGAAAGGGGAGGGAAAGCTCCACCCCCAGGGCCTCGCGGAAGACGTGGGCCATGAGGCGCTCGTTCAGGGAGAGGATGTCCTCCACCTCCACGAAGCTCATCTCCAGGTCCAGCTGGGTGAAGTCGGGCTGGCGGTCGGCCCTTAGGTCCTCGTCCCGGAAGCAGCGGGCGATCTGGAAGTAGCGGTCCAGCCCCGCCACCATGAGCATCTGCTTGAAGAGCTGGGGGGACTGGGGGAGGGCGTAGAAGAGGCCGGGCTCATGCCGGTAGGGCACCAGGAAGTCCCGCGCCCCTTCCGGGGTGCTCTTGGTGAGGAAGGGGGTTTCCACCTGGACGAAGCCCTCCCGGTCCAGAAAGTCCCAGATGGCCTTGATGACCCGGTGGCGGAGGCGGAGGTTTTCCTGCATGCGCTTCCGCCTGAGGTCCAAATAGCGGTACTTCAGGCGGAGCTCCTCCGAGGCCTCCTTCTCCTCCTCCCCCCGCCAGCCGGCGTCCACGGGGAAGGGGGGGGTCTTGGCCTGGGCCAGGACGGTGAGCTCGGAAAGCTCCACCTCCAGGCTTCCCGTGGGGAGCTTGGGGTTGGGCTCCGGGCGGCGGCGCACCACCCCCTTGGCCCGCACCACCCACTCCCCCCGGACCTTTTCCGCCTCCCGGTAGGCCGGGCTTTCGGGGTGGGCCACCAGCTGCACCAGCCCTTCCCGGTCCCGGAGGTCCAGGAAGATGAGCCCCCCCAGGTCCCGGCGGCGGTTCACCCAGCCCTCCAGGACCACCTCCTTTCCGATATCCTCTTCCCTTAAAAGCCCGGCGTAGTGGGTACGGCGCATAATCTTCCCAAGATTACCCCAAAGCCCTAAGGAGATGCCCCAGGACCTCCTCTTCCCTCAGGCGCACCTGCTCCCCGGTGGCCAGGTGCTTGAGGGTGACCTCCTTAAGCCGTAGCTCCTCCTCCCCCAAAAACCCCACGAAGGCCGCCCTTCGCTTCAGGGCCTCCTCCAGCCCCTTGGCGGGCTTCTTGGGGCTTAGGCTGAACTCCACCCGCACCCGGGGCCTTAGGCGCTGGGCCAGGTGGAAGGCCGCCTCCACCCCTTCTTCCACCAGGGGGATGAGGTAGAGGTCGGGGCCCCGCTCCGGGGGGAGGGCCACCCCCTCCGCCTGCAGGGCCAGGGCCACCCGCTCCACCCCGAAGGCGAAGCCCACCCCCGGCACCCTGGGCCCCCCCAGGAGCTCGGAAAGCCCGTCGTACCGCCCCCCACCCCCTAAGGCGGACTGGGCCCCGATCTCCTGGTGGTGGACCTCAAAGGCGGTGCGCACGTAGTAGTCCAGGCCCCGTACCAAGGCCGGGTCCAGCTCGTAGGGGATGCCGAGCTTTTCCAAGTGCCTTTCCACCGCCAAAAGGTGCGCCCGGGCCTCCTCCCCAAGGAAGTCCAGCATGGGCTTCACCCCAAGCTCCCTTAGGAGGGCCTGGTCCTTTTCGCTCTTGGAGTCCAGGATGCGCATGGGGTTGAGGAGAAGCCTTTCCTTGGAGTCCTCGGAGAGCTCTTCCCGGTAGGGGCCTAAGACCTCCCTTAGGTAGGCGTTGTAGCGGGCCCGGTCCTCGGGGTCGCCCACGGAGGAGAGCTTCACCAAAAGGCCCTTAAGCCCGAGCTCCCTCAGGACCATCCAAAGGAGGGCGATGGCCTCCGCGTCCACCAAAGGGTCCTCCGAGCCCAGGGCCTCGTAGTCCACCTGGTGGAACTGGCGGTAGCGCCCCTTTTGCGGCCGTTCTGCCCGGAACATGGGCCCCGCCATCCAGAGCCTCACGGGCTTTGGCCAGACCTTCATCCCGTGCTCCAGGTAGGCCCGCACCATGGCCGCCGTGCCCTCGGGGCGGAGGGTGAGGGAGCGTCCCCCCCGGTCCTGGAAGGTGAACATCTCCTTGCGCACGATGTCCGTGGAGGCCCCCACGCCCTTTTCAAAGACGTGGGTCTCCTCAAAGATGGGGGTGATGAGCTCTAGGGCCCCCGCCGATTCCAGCACGGCCCGGGCCTGGGCCACGATGCGCTGGTGAAGCCTGAGCTCCTCCCCGAAGAGGTCCTTGGCGCCCTTAACCGCCATACCCTTCCACTTTACTAGGGGCCTCCCGTATCCTGAAGGCATGCCCTTCTGGGATAAAGCGCGGGGCCTCCTCCTGGGGCTTTACCTCTTCCTCGCCCTCCTCGCCTCCACCGGGGTGGCCCTGCAGCTTTACCTCATGCAGGTGCAGAACCCCGCCCTGAGGGGGGATCTCTGCACCGCGGAAAGGCCGGTCCACCTCGAGCACAGCCCCCTCTGTGGCCTGCAGGTGGCGGAGGGCCTCCCCCCCGTGGAGCCCCCCCAGGCCCCGGCCCCCCTCTTCGTGGGCCTTGGGCGGGCCCAGGGCCTCCCGGGCTTTCCCGAGGCCTTCCCCGAGGCCACCCGCCCTCGAGGCCCCCCTTCCCTCTAAGCCCCTAACGGCGCCTTTGGGCTTTCGGGCTTTTAGGGAAGGAGGGAACGCCGTGGTGGCGGTGGTGTACACCGAGGATCTGGAGCTTTACGCGGAGCTTTACCGGGTTTTGCGGAACGCGGGCTGGAAGGTTTCTTGGAAAGAGGGTAAGGGGGTGACCCTGGCGGACCTCGGCCACCTCCCCTGGGGCCAGGTCTGGGTCTGGCGCACCCCTTTCGGCCTAAGGGCCTACGAGCCCAAGGCCCTCCGCTTCCTCACCCGCCGGGACGACCCAAAGACCCTTCCCCAGGGCCTCCTGGGGCGGGGAGGGTTTTGCCTTTCCCCCGGGGAGGCGCGGGCCCTGGCCCACCTGGGGGGGGTGGAGGGGGCTCTGGAAGGGCTCAACAGGGACCAAAGGCGTTTTTTCCTCAAGCGAATCCGCCTCAAGTTCGGCCTCCCCGAGCCCCTCCTCCAGGCCCTAGCGCGGCATCAGGTGGAGGTAGCGGGACTTCAGGACCACCTCCAGAGGCTGGCCCGGCTGGAGGCGGAGCCGTTCCTGCACGTGCCGGGGCAGGAGGATCTCCAAGGTCAGAGGCCCCTGGAAGCGGCCCCGGTGGCCTAGCCCCTCGGGGTAAAGGGTTTCCAGGGTGCCCTGGAGGGTGTTCTCCTGGGGCTTGGGCCGGTCGGGGCGGACCACCAGGACCTCCTCCGCCCGCACCGCCAAAAAGGCCCGCGCCCCGGGCCGGGCCCAGGCGGGGAGGGGGAGGCGGAGGAAGACCCCTCCGGCCCACACCCCCCCTTCCCCCACCTCCACGGGGAAGACGTTGGCGTAGCCCAAAAGCCGGGCCACCCGGCTCTCCGCGGGGCGGGCCAGGACCTCGGGGGTGGGGCCTTCCTGGACGATCCGGCCCTCCAGGAGCACCGCCAGCCGGTCGGCGAAGCCCACCAGGTCGGGGTCGTGGCTCACCGCCAGGGTGGGGAGGCCCTCCTTGCGGATGAGGTCCACCAGTTCCGCCAGCACCTGGGTGCGGGTGAGGGCGTCCAGGTTGGAGGTGGGCTCGTCCAGGAGGAGGAGCTCTGCCCCCCGGGCCAGGGCCCGGGCCAGGGCCACCCGCTGCCTTTGCCCCCCGGAAAGCTGGTGGGGCCGCTTCTCGGCGTGCTCCAAAAGCCCCACCCGCTCCAGGAGGAGGAGGGCCTTTCTTCGGGCCTCCCTGGGGGGGTCTTTGAGGGGGAAGGCCACGTTTTCCCAGGCCCTAAGGTGGGGGAAGAGGGCCAGGTCCTGGGGGAGGTAGCCCACGGGCCGCCGCTCTGGGGGGAGGCCGGAAAACGGCGTCCCCTCCGCGGGTAGGAGGCCCGCAAGGGCCTTTAAGAGCGTGCTCTTCCCCGCCCCGCTTTCCCCGAGGAGGACGGTGAAGCCCTCCACGGTGAGGTGGGCCTCGAGGCGGATGGGCCTCCTTATCTGGTAGCGGATCTCCACCGGCGCCCCCTTTCCTCCAGGCTCCGGCCCAGGTAAAGGAAGAGGAAGCTCAGGAGGAAGAGCACCCCCGAGGCCCAGGCGGCCTCCCGGAACCTAAGGGCCTGCACCAGGTCGTAGATGTAGATGCTCACCATCTGGGTCTTGCCGGGGATGGCCCCCCCCACCATGAGGACCACCCCAAACTCCCCCAGGGTGTGGGCGAAGGCCAGGAGGCTCCCCGAGAGGAGGCCGGGCCAGGTGAGGGGGAGGATGAGCCTCCCCCAGAGCTTGAAAGGTCCCGCCCCCAGGGTGCGGGCGGTGTCCAGGAGGCTTCGGTCCAGGGCTAAGAAGGCCTCCCGGTAGGCGGTGAGGGCGAAGGGGAGGCTAAAGAGGACGCTGGACACCACCAGCCCCTCAAGGCGAAAGGCCCAGCTCAGCCCCAAAAGGCGGTGGAGGGGCCCCTCGGGCCCCAGGAGGAGGAGGAGGTAGAACCCCAGGACCGTGGGGGGCAGGACCAGGGGGAGGAGGAAGAGGGTTTCCAAGACCCGCTTTCCCGGAAAGGCCTTGAAGGCCAGGAGCCAGGCCAAGGGTACCCCCAGGAGGAGGAGGAGGAGGGTGGAGGCCAGGGCCACCCAAAAGGTGAGGTTCAGGGTTTGGAGGAAGGCGGGATCCGGCACCGCTTACCCCTCCCCGGGCAGGAGGAAGCCGTAGCGGCGGAGGATGCTCCGCCCCTCCGGGCTTCCCACAAAGCGGTAAAAGGCCACCACCTCGGGCCTGTTCATGCCCTTGAGGATCACGTAGGCCTGCTCCAGCCTGAGGTGCCGGTCCAGGGGGGCCACCCAGTAGCGCCCCTTTTCCTCCAGGGCCGGGGTCTTGGCCACGGAGAGGGCCAGGAGGCCCACCCCCGTGCCGGTCAGGGCCAGCTGGGCGGCGTGGCTGATGTTCTCCCCGTAGACGAAGCTGAAGTTCCCCTTCCCCTGCCTTAAGGGGCTCACGTCAAAGTAGGCCTCGAGGCCCCGGTTCATCTCCTCCCAGGGGAGCTCTTTCCAGGAAAGCGCCCTAAAGGGGCGCGGCAGGGCCAGAGGGGGGTTGGGGAGCCGGCGCAGGAGGCCGTAGCTCTCCAGGAGCGTGACCGCGGCCCGGCCGTAGGGGGCGTGGACGGGGTTGGCGAGGGCGATGCGGGTCACCTTGGGGTCCTTGAGGATCTCCGGCCCCCGGGAGGGGTCCAGCCCCAGGTCCTTCCGCACCCAAAGGACCATCCGCCCCACGGCGTAAAGGGCCCGGGTGCCGGGTTCCGCAAGCCCCTTTTCCTCCAGGAGCTTGGGGTAGACCTCCTCCGCGGAGAAGTAGAGGTCCGCGGGGAGGCCCTGGAGGAGCTGGGTGTAGAACTTGCCGGAGGAGCCGAAGCTGAGGGTCACCTTGACCTGGGGGTTGGCCCTTTGGAAGGCCTGGCGCATCTCCTCCAGGGCGTACTGCAGGTCCGAGGCCGCCACCACCCGCACCTCCTGGGCCAGGATCGGGCTTGGGAAGAGGAGGAGCCAAAGCAGGATGAGGGGGGTTCTCACGTCCACCTCCTTTGCGTCCGCGGCAGGCGGTGGGGTTGCCCCCACCACCCCGGAGCCTGAAGGGCTCGGCCCAGAAGGCCCTGGGGGTCTTCCGGGCTCGGAGGCGGGTTCATTTTACGGCCCCCGGGGTGGGGCCCTAGAAGAGGGGTTCCTGGCTCACCGCCCGGATCTGGCGCCGGGGCTTGGGGGGGAGGGCCTCCAGGGCCTTCTTGACCTCCTGGATGTCCAGCCAGGTGAGGTGCTTGGGGCTCCCCTGGGCCCGGCTCGGGTTCCTTAGGAGGTAGGCGGGGTGGAACATGGGGAAGACCCGGATCCCGTGCCAGGTGAACCACTGCCCCCGCACCTTGGTGATGGAGACCTTGTCCCCCAGGAAGAACTCCGCCGCCACCGCCCCTAGGGGGACGATGATCTGGGGGGCCACCAGCTCGATCTGCTTGAGGAGCCACTTGTCCGTGCAGATCTTGGCCTCGTCGGGCAGGGGGGCGCGGTTCCCCGGGGGGCGGCACTTGACGATGTTGGTGATGTAGACCTCCTCCCGGGGAATCCCTGCGGCCTCGAGGATGCGGTTCAGGAGCTGCCCCGCCTTGCCCACGAAGGGCCGGCCCGTCTTGTCCTCCTCCTCCCCCGGGCCCTCCCCCACGATCATCAGGTTGGCGTCGGGGTTGCCCTCGCCGAAGACCACCTGGGTGCGGCCCTCGGCCAGGCGGCAGGCGGTGCAGGCCTTGGCCTGGGCTTCCAGGACGTCCAGGTTCATTCTAGGGATTTCCGGGCCTTGCGGGCCTCGCGGCGGGTCTTGGGGTCCAGGCCGATCATGAGGAAGAAGTTCTCCAGGGCGTTTTCCTGGCCCTTGATCTCGGGGTACTGGTCCTCCGGGGTGCCGCTCACGAAGGGCAGGGACTTGTAGAGCTCTAAAGCGTACTGGACCACGGCCTCCGGCCCCTCCCGTTCGGCCACCTCCGCCAGCTTGGCGTACACCTCCCGCCGGGCCTCCGCGTGGCGGCGGAAGACCTCGGGGTTGGGCGTCTCCGGTGCCCGGAGGACATCCTGCTTGGCGATGCGCCGGTAATGCTTGAGCCCCCTGACGATTTCCTCCGTGGTCAGCGTGATCTTGAACTCCATCCCCGCTCCTTTCCGGCCGATGGGCCCTTCCTTTGGCAGATTATACGCCGCCCTCATGGGCCGTGCGTATACTTGGGGGGATGGAGGTCTTGGGAACGCATTGGCTTCGCCGTATTATCGCCCGTATTCCCCCCCTTACCGTGTACGAGGGCCAGGATACCCGCACCGGAACCCCGGTGATGGTCCTAAAGGGGGCGGAGGGGCGGCCCCTGGAAGGCCCCGCCCTGCTTCCCTTCCTGGAAGCCCTTGAGGACGCCTGGGTGCTGGAGTGGCCCCTGGGGGCGGTGCCCCTTTCCCACTACCTGGGGGTGGCGGACCTCGAGCGGCTTGCCGTCTGGGTCCGGGCCATGGCCCAGGCCCTCAAGGACCTGGAGGCCCAAGGGGTGGCCTACGCCCCCCGGGCCGAGCTCTGCTTGGTGAAGGGCCGGCGGGTGTGGCTGGCGGGGGCGGGGCTTAAGGCGTTGGAGGGGGACGGACGGCAGGCCCTTCTGGAGCTGGCCAAGGCCCTGGCGGGGGGGCGCTTTGAGGAGTTTCCCCTAAGGGAGGCCCTGGAGCGGGGGGACCTGGAGGCCCTTCTTGCGCCACAGGAGGCGGCTTCGGAGGCCCTTCCCCAGGAGCCCCCGCCGGAGGAGCCCAAAAAGCGCCCCCTGCCCGTGGAGGAGGAGGCCCCGCCCGAACCCCCCAAGGCCGAGCCCCCGCCCCCCTCCCCAAGCCGTCCCAAGGTCATCCGCATAGAGGAGAAGGACGAGCCCCCCTTCCCCGTGGTGGAGCCCAAGAACCCTGGCAGGAGGCGGATCCTTTGGCTTCTGCCCCTCCTCCTGGTCCTTTTGGGGCTTTTCCTCTTCAGGCCCAGACCCCAGGGGCAGGGGCCCTACGCCGTGGAGTTCCGCACCGAGCCCCCCTCGGAGAAGGCCGAGGTCTACCTCCTGGAGGCCCCTCCGGGTTCCAGGCTCCAGCCCGGCACCCTTCTCCTCACCGCCCCCGGGCGGGCGGAGGTGGACGCCCCCGGGGTGTACCGGCTCCGCATCCGGGTGCCCGGCCGCGACCCCGTGGACTACCTCCTGGAGGTCCCGGGCCCTCCCCTCACCATCCGGGTACGCTAGACCCATGCGCGCGCGCAAGGCCGTACACCTTTACCGCTTCTTCCACGCGGGGGAGCCCGCGGGGGAAGGGCGGTTGGAGGTCCTCCCCGGCAGGGAAGGGGTGAAGGCCACCTTTCAGGCCGAGCTCCTCCTGCCCCTGCCCCGCACCAAGGTCCGCCTCAGCACGGAGACCGACCTCGAGGGGTTTTCCCGCTACTTTTCGGAAAGGGTGGAGGGCCGGGAGGCCCGGGTCTTCACTGTGGAACGGCTGGAGGAAGAGGGGCTGGTGATGGTGAGCCAGGGCAAGGAGAGCCTAGCCTACCCCTACCTCGCGCCCTACCACGACGCCCTTTCCCTCCTCCTCGCCTTGCCCCACCTGGACCTCCTTCCCGGGGAGGTGGCCCGCTTTGCCCTCCCCGGGGGGCGGGCCTACGTGGAGCGCCTGCCGGACCTCGAGGCCGAAGGCCGCCCCCTCCGCCAGTACCGCCTCCGCCCGGGGCTCACCCTGGTCCAGGTGGAGGGGGACCGGGTGGTGCGGGTGGCCCAGCAGGTGGGCGACCACGTGTTTGAGGCCCTGTGGGAAGGGGAGGAGGAGCCCAGGCGGAGGCGGCGTTGGGTATAGTGGGGGCATGATCTACCGCGCGGAGGAGGTGCGGGAGCGGTTTGCCCGCCGCGGCCTCGCCTTTGACCCCAAGGTGGAGGGCATCGTCCGGGGGATCCTGGAGGCGGTGCGCACCCAGGGGGACGAGGCCCTGGACCGCCTGAGCCGGGACCTGGACGGCCACCCCGTGGAGGAGATCCCCAAGAAGGCCTGGCGGGAGGCCTACGAGGACCTGGACGAGGAGCTAAGGGATGCCCTGGAGACCGCCCGGGAGCGCATCGAGGCCTTTTACCGGGAGGAGGCCCGGGGGGGCTTCCTAAAGGCCGACGAGAGCGGGGTCCTGGGCCAGCTGGTCCGGCCCCTGGACCGGGTGGGGGTCTACGTGCCGGGGGGAAGCGCCCCGCTCCTTTCCAGCCTCCTCATGACCGTGGTGCCCGCCAAGGTGGCGGGGGTGGGGGAGGTCATCGTGGCCAGCCCCCCACGGGTCCACCCCGGGGTCCTGGCCGCGGCCTGGGTGGCGGGGGCGGACCGGCTTTTTGCCATGGGGGGGGCCCAGGCGGTGGCCGCCCTGGCCTACGGCACGAAAAGGGTCCCCCGGGTGGACAAGATCGTGGGGCCGGGGAACGCCTACGTGGTGGAGGCCAAGCGCCAGGTCTACGGGGCGGTGGGGATTGACGGCCTGGCGGGCCCCACGGAGACCCTCATCGTGGCGGACGGCTCCGCTTCCCCTAAGCTCCTCGCCGCGGACCTTTTGGCCCAGGCGGAGCACGGCCCCGACTCCGAGCCCTGGCTCCTTTCCCCCGACCGGGCCCTTTTGGAAAAGGTGGAGGCGGAGCTTGTCCTTAGGCTTCAGGACCTCCCCCGGGCGGAGATCGCCAAAAAGGCCCTGGAAAAGGGGGGGCTGGTGCTCACGGAAAGCCTCGAGGAGGCCTTTGAGCTCGCCAACCTCTACGCCCCCGAGCACCTCTGCCTGGCCCTTTCCGATCCCTTGCCCTGGCTTGGGCGGGTGCGGAACGCCGGGGGGGTCTTCCTGGGGGAGGGGACCCCGGAGGCCCTAGGGGACTACATCGCCGGGCCCAGCCACGTGATGCCCACCTCCGGCACCGCCCGCTTCCAGGGGGGGCTTGCGGTGCGGGACTTCCTCAAGGTCATCCCCGTGCTGGGCCTGGCGGAAGGGGCGGTGCGGCGGCTTGCCCCCAAGGGGGCCCTCCTCGCGCGGGCGGAGGGCCTGGAGGGCCACGCCCGCGCCCTGGACCTGCGGAAATGAGGGTTTTCCACGAGATCCTGGGGCCTTTGGACCTCCCCGATCGCTTTGAGCGCATCGTAAGCCTCGCCCCTAACGTCACGGATGCCCTCTTCGCCCTGGGGGTGGGGGAGAGGGTGGTGGGCCGGAGCGCCTTCTGCCACCGCCCCGCGGAGGTCCTTTCCCTCCCCGTCCTCGCCTCCTACACCAAGACCCGCACGGAGCTCCTAAGGAGCCTAAGGCCCGACCTGGTCCTCCTCTCCACGGGGGTGCAGCGGGAGCAGGCCCTGAGGCTCAAGGAGGAGGGCTTTCCCGTCTACGCCCTGCCCCTCCCCACCAGCCCCTACGGCATTCTGGAGAACCTCTCCACCTTAGGCCACCTCCTGGACCTGGAGGAGCGGGCCACAGAGCTCGCCCACACCCTCGCCCAGCGCTACGCCCGCTTAAGGGGCCGCTTCCAGGCCACGGTCTACTTTGAGATGGACCTGGGGGGGCCCATCACCGTGGGCCGGGGGAGCTACATCGCCCAGGCCCTCCTCCACCTGGGCCTGAGGCCCCTCTTCCTGGACGTGCCCCAGGCCTACTTCACCCCGGACCTGGAGGAGGTGCGCAGGCGAAGGCCCGACCTCTTCCTCTACGAGCCCAAGCCCTGGGGGAAAACCCCCTGGGAACGGGCAAGGGCCCTGGCCCAGGAGAGGGGTTGGGACTTTCCCGTGGCCGCCACCGACGGGGACGAGCTCGCCCACTACGGCCCCCTGTTCTTCGCCTTCTTGGAGAAGGTGGCGGAGCGGGTGGCGGAAACCTTAGGGCAAGCTTAAGAAGGGCCTTTCCCAGGTGGGTATAGTGGGGACATGAAGCGCCTTGCCTTCGCCGGCCTTTTCCTGGGGACGGCCCTTCTCCTCACCGCCTGCCCCAACGAGTCTCCTCCGCCGCCCCCTCCCTCCACCAGCTGTACCCCCACCCCTACGGGGCTTTCCGTCCAAAGCCTGGGCTCCCAGCAGCAGACCCCCCAGGGCCTTGGGGACTTCTCGGCCCCCCATGTTCCGGGGGAGCTTTTGGTCCTTCCCGGGGGCCTCACCCCGCAGGGCTTGGCCGCCCGGGTGGAGGGGGTGCGGCCCCTTTCCGCTTTGGAAGGGGGGTTCCTGCGGGTGGGGGTGCCCAAGGGCCAGGAGCGGGCCAAGGCCGAGGCCCTCCTCCGGGCGGGGGCGCGGTTCGTGCAGCCCAACTACCTCTACTTCCCCCTTTACGTTCCCAATGACCCCCTTTATCTTTCCCGTCAAAAGATCCAGCTGCAGGATCTTGTACGCTTGGAAAGCGCGTGGGATCGCTCCTCGGGGGATCCGGGTCTTGTCCTGGCCGTGGTGGACACCGGGTACCTCCTCCACGCGGATATGGCTGGGCGCTGGCACCTACCCCAGGGGCAGAACCTTGACGTGGCGGATGGGGACGGGGATCCCACCGACGACACCCCCGATGCCCAGGCCCAGACGCCCACCAGCCACGGCCTGGCGGTGGCCTCGGTTTTGGGGGCCGACACCAATAACCTGCAAGGTATGGCCGGCGTCACCTGGGCGGGCCAGGTTCTCCCCCTCAAGGTGGCCCGTTCGCAGGATGGCACCATCACGACCGCTTTTGTCGCCGATGCCGTCCGTCTGGCCGTAAGCCTAGGGGCTAAGGTGATCAACCTTTCCTTGGGAGGGTCGGCTTACGACCCTGCTCTGGAAAGCGCTCTATCCGCCGCTCGCAGCCAGGGCGCCGTCTTGGTGGCCGCTGCGGGGAACGATGGGATGGATGGTGTCCGTTACCCCGCCCGCTATTCTGCAGTGATCGCCGTGGGCTCCGTGGATAACAATAAGCGGAAGTCTTCCTTTTCTAACTGCGGCCGGGAACTAGACCTGGTGGCCCCCGGCCGGGAGGTGGTGGTCCTCCTGCCCAACGAGGGGTACGGTCGGGCTAGCGGCACTTCCTTTGCCGCCCCTATAGTTGCTGGGGTGGCGGCCCTGTACATGTCCGCATACCGGGAGCGGTATGAGACCCTACCTTCCCCTGACCAGGTCCAGCTTTGCCTTACCGCCACCGCGGAGGACCTAGGCCCTCAAGGGCATGATACGGGCTATGGCTTTGGCCTCCTCCGCGCCGACCGGGTCCTTTCTGACCGCACCTACTGCTTCCCCTAAAGCCTCCCTCCCCCTTTCTTCCCCCGCCCCCTAGGGCGGGGGGTTTTCATCTCCCTAAGGGGGGAAGGGCTAGAATGGCTTTCCGTGCGCCGCCTTTTCCGTATGGCCTTTCTTCTCCTCCTTCTGGCCCTCCTCTACTGGGCCTTCCCCCTTTTAGGCCCCCTCCTCCGGTATGGCCTCCCCGACCCCCGGGGCCTAGACCGGCCCCTGACCCTCCTCGTCTACGGGGTTTCCCCGGAGTACTCGGGCCATCACCAGAGGGCCCCCGAGCGCTTTAGGGGCCTGGCGGACACCGTCTTCCTGGTGCGGCTGGACCCCGGGGCGAACCGGGCGGTCGTCCTTTCCATCCCCCGGGACGTGTGGGTGGACCTTCCAGGGTACGGATGGCACAAGATCAACGCTGCCAACCCCCTGGGGGGCCCCGAGCTCCTGAAGGCGGCCGTGGCCCAGGCCGTGGGGGTGGAGGCGGAGCGCTTTGTGGCGGTGAGCCTAAACGC
>FWWM01009219.1_pt1 | contig 18365 bp, 20 predicted proteins | sample 2228351 | NCBI WGS metagenome assembly FWWM01 (sample SAMEA103939774, study PRJEB20133) | metagenome
CTGATAAGGCAAAAGAGCATTTAGATGGAGTCTTATTTATACAATTAGCTGGAATGTAAGTTTGAGACTCCCGGTCTTGGATTGAAACGGGCTCTAAAATTGGTTACTAGACGCATGGATGAAAATGAGAGTCCTTTAAAATTTCATAGCTATGAAAAGAACCAAAAGAGTTAAGAAAGAAAATAGTTATATTATAAGGGTTTTTGATGATTTGTTAAAGTTACTACAAGAGAGACCAGATTATCTTGAGAAACTACAAGCAATTATTTTTACTAGAAAGTTTTTAGAACTTCCCGAGAAGTTTGAAGAGCAAAGTGAGAATTTTAAGGAATTTAGGAGAGAAGTAAATGAAAGGTTTGAAAAATTAGAAAATAAAGTAGATGAAGCTATTGAGATTGCAAGAGAAGCAAAGGAGAAGGCAGAGAGTGTTGAAAAGAAATTTGATAACTTTTTAGAAAATGAATTTAAGCCATTTAAGAAAAAGACTGAAAATGATTTAGCAAAAATAAAAGGAGTACAATTTGAACTATTATTTGAAAAGAAAGCACATGCATATCTTGGAAGAGTTATTATAAAATGCAGAATAATAGATAGAAATAGTTTAGCACAGAGGGTGGATGAAGCATATGAAGAAGGAGTAATTGATGATAAAGAAAGATTGGATGTATTAAGTTTAGATGCGCTTGTAAGTGGAAAGTTAAAGGATGATAAGAGTGATACTTTGCTTGCAATTGAAATATCTTCAATAGTTGATGTTAATGATGTTGATAGGGTAAAAAGAAGAGCTTTAATAGTACAAAAAATCTATAATATAAAAACAATACCTATTGTATTTGGGGATGAAATAACTGATAAGGCAAAAGAGCATTTAGATGGAGTCTTATTTATACAATTAGCTGGAATGTAAGTTTGAGACTCCTTAACTTATAAAAATAATTTTCAAATAGTCTTCCTCCAATCCCAAGATTTACTGAACAATCTTCCCTATCTCTTAAAAGTGCTTTAAACTTTCAATATGCTTTTGTTTATTTTAAACCTTAGCTTAAATGAGAAATTACTTGTTAGATTTTACATACAAAGCAAGGCAGATATCGAAAATCTTATAAATTTTGGTTTAGACGATATAACTTCTGTGAATCTAAGAAAGGGATATGTTGATTTTGTTTTGAATGAAATTCAATATCAAAAGCTAAAAAATCTATATCCAAATGAAATTCTTTTAAAAGGCTCAGATTATAGAACCCTTATCAACTTTGGACCCTATTATACATACAATGAAGCTATGAATGAAATAAACAACTTTTACAATAATTATCCAAATCTTGTATCTGCACCATTTATTGTAGGAACAAGCTGGGAAAATAGACTTATTAAAGGTATTAAAATATCTTCAAATAGCAATCAAAAACCTGTTGCATGGTTTAATTCAGCAATACATGCAAGAGAACCAGGTGGTGTTTCTGCCTTATTGGGATTTGTAAATTACCTTTTAAAAAACTATAACAAAAATTTAGAGATTAAGTATCTCTTGGACAATAGAGATATTTATGTTATACCTGTTACAAATCCTGATGGTTATGTATTTAATGAAAGTTATGCGAGTGGCTTGTGGAGAAAGAATAAAAGGGATAATGATAATGATGGAATATTTGAGACAAATTATGATGGTGTTGATTTAAATAGAAATTTTTCATATATGTGGGGTTGTTGTGGTGGTTCAAGTGGAAATCCATCTTCTGATGTATATAGAGGACCTTCACCATTTTCAGAGCCAGAAAGTCAAGCATATAGAAATTTCTTCAATCAGGTAAAGCCTACAATTGGTGTAGATATTCATACTTATTCAAATTTAAATTTATGGCCATGGGGTTATACTAGCACACCAACACCAGATGATAGTGCATATAAAACATTGGCTTGGAAAATGTTTAGATATAATGCATACCGTTCATTTCAAGCATATTATTTATATGTAACAGATGGAACTACAGATGATTGGATATATGGAGCTACTAATGAACATCCAGAAGCACTTGGTTGGACATTTGAAATAGGTGAAAGTTTTTATCAACCTGATACAAATATCATTTTAGAGCAAGTTGGTGAGAACATATTTCCATTTTTATACCTTGTAAAGTCAGCAGGACCTTATATAGAACTTACTAAATTTTCATATAGTTTTAGCAATGATACAGTTTATATATCAATTGGAGGTATGAATTTAGGATTCAATAGTCCAATAAATAACCTTTATGCAAAAATTCAAATCCTTGATAATGTAAATGCAATTCCCATCGATACAGTTATTTTTATTGGAAATTTAAATAGTGTTGGTTATGGCTTTTTTGACATTCAAAATGCTTTTAAATTTAGAAGTTTAAATAATTGTAAGAATTATAAGGTATTGATCACATTTTATAACAATGCAGGATTTATTCAAACGATTGATAAATTCATTGCAGGTGACAAATTAGTTGTGTTTTCAGATGATTTTAATAACAATAGTAATTGGCAGGTAAATGGTGGAACTTGGGTATTTTCAAATGGATATTTAAGGACAAATTCACAAGGAACCTTGTATAACAATAATTTGAATACAGATGTAAGGTTAATAAGTCCGCTGAATGTTAGTAATTATGATTATCTTGAAGCAATAATTACACATAGGTGGAGAATTGAAGGTAATTATAATGTTCTTGACGATGTTTATGATTTTGCAGGATTGGATTTTTCTGATGATAATAAACTATTTATACCTGTTAAAAGGTTTTGGGGTATTAATATAGCTTTTAGGAGTGACACATTTGATATTACAAGGTTTAAAACGAATAATCTCTATATGAGACTTAAATTCTATTCAGATCAATTTGTACGTGATAGTGGATGGATAGTAGATAAAATTCAGATACTCGGTGCAAATGCTTGTGCAACAACAAGAGATGTTGAAACACCTATATCTGACTTTTCAAAGCTAAGCATTAGGACTTCTGGAAATAAAATTATTCTTAATGTTCCTTATAAATCAAGTGTTAATTTAAAAATCTATTCGGTGAACGGTAGTTTAGTATTTGAAAGGTTTTATCAAAATCAAAATGAAATTGAAATAAGTTTAAGAAAGTCTGGCGTTTATGTAGTTTCAGTTAATACAGTGAGAGAGAAGTTAAAGCAAAAGGTAGTTTTGAAATGATTCGCTATAATTTTTTAATTTTGTACTTTAAAATTTCGAAATTAATTTTAAACTTTTATAAACAAAAGGAGGTTGAATTATGAAACGAATTTTCACAATGATGTTCCTATTTATAAGCTTTGCTTATGCTGAGAAGTTTCTAGCTGGACTTGATCTTGGATATAGCTCTATAAATGCAGAATATGACAGCACGGGAAATGTTAAAGAATGGCAGAATAGCCCTCTTTCCATACTCAATCTTGGTTTGGTTGGAAAATACTACATCCTTTCTCCTGAGATAGGCCCAAAAGTCTATATAGGTAGTAAATTTAAATTCTCTCAGTATAAACTCTCATCTAGTAGTGGTTCCTTTAGTAGCGGTTTCTCACCTCAACAACTTCTACTATTCTTTGGTGGTTCATTAATGTTTGTAAATGCAAAAGCTGGTTTCCAATTAGATCTTGGACCAAAAGTTGATGATTTTAATGAGTATCCTAATTCAGATAGACAAAATGCTATATTTTTAGGTCTTGGTGCTAAGGTTCCATTCGCTGGTATGCTTGGAGATTTTCATGCTAACTTGGACTATGTTTTAACGTTTGAAAAGACAGAAAATAATATTAAATATGATAATGGAGATTACCTTTTTGTTATGGTTGGTGGTGGATATAAGTTTGGTCTTTCAGAATTAGCTTCATTTGGTATAGGACTTGATTTAATTTATAGATTAAGAACAAATGCATCATTAAATGGACAAATTGATAAAAATTCTAGTGGAAATAACCTATCTCTTATGCCATATGCTAGCTATAAAACAGGACCTCTTTCAGTATGGCTAAAACTTGGTTTTAGTGATGAATATGGCTATTACGGATTTTCAGTAACAGGTAAGAATGACTATGCTACGAGACTTGGCTTCACTGCAGGTGTTAAATTCTCATACTAGGTATTTCATCCCCTTCCTTGGGGGATTTATGTTTTTAGGTTTCGTAGATGCTCAAAAGTTTTCCTTAGGACTTGAAGTTGGATATGGCTCTACTGGCAGATACTTTGATAGCACAGGTAATAGAGTTAAATTTTTTGAAGATACAAACTATACTGCTTCTCAGTCATTCCTTAGTTTAAGACTTAATGGAATGTACTACTTTAATCCAAAAATTTATATTGGAGCTAATTTAGGGTTTTGTGAATCTACTTTTTCTCTCAGTTATGGCTATGCTTCATTTTCCGTTGGGAGTGGATTTTCAGCTCAAATTATAGATGTTTTTCTTGGTGCTTCTTCTGAGAATATAAATGGTAGCATAGGTTATCATTTTGATATTGGACCTCAACCTACTGATACTCCAAGATTGTCTAATTCTGATAAACAAAATGCTCTGCTGCTAGGTTTGGATGTTAAATTTCCTTTAAAGGATACTGTTTGGAGTTTTTATGGAAATTTTGATGGAATTATAACTTTTGAAGGCTGGTGATTATTTTATATTTTCATTTGGAGCTAGTCGTAAATTTATAGTTTCAAAAAGGTTTCCATTGAATGTAGGGCTTGATCTAGTATATAAGTTGAGAACGGAAGGTAGGATAGGTTCTGGAACTGACGTATTTGTTATAAAAGATGGTTATAACTTATCTCTTGTACCTTACTATTTCAATCTGGCTAAAACTTGGTTTTGTAGGTGGCTTAAATTTTTCCTTACCGCTACCAGCATCATCCGGTGAATATAGTTATTATGGTATTTCACTAGTTGGTAGAAATGAACTTGCTACATTACTTGGCTTTACATTAGGTCTTAGTTTGTCATTTTAGAATAAATTGTTCACTCAAATTCCTTCAATAGCTCTAAATACTCTTCCCTTATAGTTAAGTCTGCATCAATAGGTGCTACACTCTTAATATAATGGCTTTCACCACTTTCAACGCCTTCCTCAACAAATATAATACCAACGGGAATTTTACCTCTGCTTTTAACTTCTTTTACTTTGTCAATAGCTTCAAGTCTGTCATGAACATTATAATCTCTCTTACCTCCCTTTGATTCATCGACATATTCAATATGCTCTCTATACCATTCATAAGTATTGAATTTATTAAATGTAACGCAGGGTGAAATATCATCTATAAACGAAAATCCTTTATGGATTATACCTGCCATGAAAATTTTAGGAAGGATTGCACCATCACCTGAAAATGTCCTCGCTACAAATGTTGCACCGTTAGAAAGTGCTATCATGATTGGATCAATTGGACTATCCTTAACACCATAAGGAGTAGATGATGTTACATGACCGAATAGGCTTGTAGGTGATGCTTGTCCTTTAGTTAGTCCATAAATTTGATTATCCATTACAATATAAGTAATATCTATATTTTTTCTACATGCATGTATGAAGTGATTTCCACCTATTGCAAACCCATCACCATCTCCACCAACACCAATAACAGTCAATTTTGGATTTACAAGTTTAATAGCTTGTGCAACAGGCATTACTCTCCCGTGAATGCCATGAAATCCATAAGCTTTAATGTAATCTGAAAGCTTTCCTGAACATCCAATTCCTGAGACTACAACAACTTCATGTGGTCTTTTACCCAATTCAGCGAGAGCTTTCTTAAGTCCTAAGAGAACTGAGAAATCTCCACAGCCGGGACACCAAGTAGGGAAATGGCTATCAAAATCAGTCGGTTTAAGTTTCGTTTCAACTACCATTCTAAAAGTTTAAAGCATAAATTTTTGCAGTTTAAAATTTTCAGAATGTCAAAGAGATACAAAATTGTGAGTCTTGGATGTCCTAAAAATTTAGTAGATAGTGAAATTATAATGGGAATAATGGATAGATCAAATTATAAATTTTCTGAAAAGGCTGAAATAATTATAATAAATACATGTGGATTTATAGATAGTGCAGTTAAGGAAAGTGAAAGTGAAATAATGGATTATATTGAGAGAAAAAGAAATGGTGAAATTGAAAAATTAGTTGTTGCGGGATGTTTAGTTCAAAGAAAAAAGCAGAAATTGTTAGAGGAATTTCCTGAGATAGATTTAATAGTTGGGCATGATGATATTGCCAGGATTGTTGAACTAATTGAAGGTAAAGCTAAGCCTAAAATTTTTGAGAATCCAAGATATGTTCCAAGTTTAAAATTACCAAGAATTATAACTACAAATTATTATGCATATGTTAAAATTGGAGAAGGCTGCTCAAGAAGATGCTCATTCTGCACAATACCTTCTATAAGAGGAAATTTTCGTTCAAGAACTATTGAAGATATAGTAGAAGAAGTTAAGATGCTATCAAATTTAAATGTTAGAGAGATTATTTTAGTTGCTCAGGATTTTACATTATATGGATATGATATTTATGGTAGATGTGCTATTGTTGATCTAATTGAAGAGCTTAATAAAATTGAAGGTATAGATTGGTTTAGAGCGATGTACGTTCATCCATATGGTATTGTCAAGAATGAAGAAATTATAATGGCTCTATCTAATAGTAAATTCGTTCCTTATCTTGAAGTTCCTATTCAACATATAAATGAAAGGATTTTAAAGCTTATGAATAGAACAGGTGGAAGAAGTGCAATTCTAAAAGCTATTGAAATTATTGATAGATATTTTAAAAATTACACTTTAAGAACCGAAATAATCGTAGGATTTCCAACCGAAACAGAAGAGGAATTCAATGAGCTTATGGATTTCATAACTGATAGCCCATTTTCAAGGATTGGCGTATTTCCATATTATAGAGAATTTTCTACACTTTCTTATAACTATGAAGGTCAAGTTGATGAAGATGAAAAGATGAGAAGGTATGAAATTGCTTCACAGATTGCAAATATGAAATTTTTAAAATTTCAAGAAAGCCTAATAGGAAAAGAGGTTGAAATATTGGTAGAGGAATATGAAAATGGTAATTTTTATGCTAGGAGTATTTATGATGCACCAAATGTTGATGGAAAGGTTATTCTAAAGGGCAATTTTAAAATTGGTGAAATTTATAGAGTTAAAGTTAAAGAAGTTAATGAAGAAGGGGATCTCATTGTTAAGTGACAAAGAGATTTTTGAAATTGTTCTTAAAGAATGCAAAAAGGCTCTTAAAAAATCTGAGATTCCAATTTGTGCAATAATCACTTATGAAAATAAAATTATTTCAAAAGCTATAAACAGAACAAAAAATGACGTATTAGAGCATGCAGAAATTATAGCTATTAAGAAGGCATTTAAGAAATTAAATAAGAAATTCTTAAATGGATGTAAAATTTACGTAAATGTAGAACCTTGTATTATGTGTTCATTTGCAATAGTACTTTCAAGATTATCAGAGATAGTTTATGTTCTAAGGGAACCTAAATTTGGTGGAACATATAGTTTATATCAAATTCCAAATGATATAAGGTTAAACCATAGAGTAATGGTTAGGAAAGTTGATTATTTTGAAAATGAATTTAGAGAGCTTTTGAGGTTAAAATTTTAATACGAATAAATTCCGTTTATTTTTTATCCAACGATTTCAATTTTGAACTTTTCGCCTTCTCCATTTACTATCACCTTTGAACCTTCCTTAACTTTTCCACTTAAAATGAGCTTACTTATTTCATTTTCAATTTCCCTTTGAATTACTCTTCTCAATGGTCTTGCACCAAGAGTAGGGTCAAATCCCTTAATAGCAAGGAGTTCAAGTCCAGCATCAGTTATTTCCATATCTACCTTCTGCTCTAACAATCTTGCCTTTAATCTATTTACTAAAAGTTTTGTAATTTCCAAAATCTCATTCCATAGTAATGGTTTAAATATAACAATTTCATCAATTCTATTTATAAATTCTGGTCTAAAAAATCTTCTTACAACTTCCAATACTCGCTCCTTAACATACTCAAATTCCAAGTTAAACTTTCTCAAAATTTCTTCTTTTTCTTGCTCACCTTTTCTTCTATAAATATCTTTAAAACTTTCTGAATACTGTTCCATAAATTCTCTGATAAATTCACTTCCAAGATTTGAAGTCATAATTATTACAGTATTTCTAAAACTAACAGTTCTTCCTTGACTATCGGTTAATCTTCCATCATCTAATACTTGTAAAAATAAATCAAATACTCTTGGATGTGCCTTCTCAATCTCATCCAATAAAATTACACTATAAGGTTTCCTTCTTACTGCTTCTGTTAATTTACCACCTTCTTCATATCCAACATATCCAGGAGGAGCTCCAATAAGTTTTGAAACGGAATGTTCTTCTTTAAATTCTGACATATCAAGTCTAATTAGAGCATCTTCACTACCAAATAAAAATTCTGCTAATGCCTTACTTAATTCTGTTTTTCCTACACCTGTTGGACCTAAGAATAAAAATGAGCCAAGTGGTCGCTTTGGCTCACTAATACCTGCTCTTGCCCTTCTAATTGCCTCAGATACAACTTTTACAGCTTCTTCCTGATTTATAATCCTTTGATGTAAATAATCTTCCATATGCAATAATTTTTGTCTTTCTTCCTCTAACATTTTTTGTAAGGGTATTCCTGTAATTTCAGATACTACTTCTGCAACATCTTCTTCATCTACTATAATTTCATCACTCCTTTTTCTTTTCCTTGATAATAACTCTTTTTTAAGTTTTCTTAATTCCTCAGAATATCTTTCCCAATTCTCCAAATCTCCTCTCTTTTCTGCTTCATTTACTTTCTCTTCAACTTCCTTAATTTTCCTTTCAAGCTCTTCATCTGTTTTTTGAGCATTTTCAATCTCTATTAACTTTTGATTTAATTGTTCCTTTAATTTTTTAAGCTCATTTATCCTTTCATAATTCTTATCTTCCATTGCTTTTGAAATTTCTCTATCAATCCTCTCAATTTCTGATAATATCTTTTCCTTTGTAGGCTTATTATATAGAACTTTTAATTTTTTCCTTGATGCAGCTCTATCCATTACATCAATTGCTTTATCAGGGAGCTTCCTATTTTGAATATATCTACTTGAAAGCTTGACTGCAGATTCAATTGCAGCATCACTAATTTTTACACCATGATATTCTTCATATCTTTTTCTTAATCCTTTTAAAATTTCAATTGCACTATAATAATCAGGCTCATCTACCCATACAGGCTGAAATCTCCTTTCTAATGCAGAATCTTTTTCAATATAATTTCTATATTCATCAGGTGTTGTAGCACCAATTACTCTAATTTCACCTCTTGCAAGCATTGGCTTTAACATATTAGAGAGGTCTAATGGTGCTCCTTCTGCCCTTCCTGCCCCAACAATTGTATGAATTTCATCTATAAATAATATTACATCATCTCTTGATTTAAGCTCATCTAATAATTGCTTAGTTCTCTCTTCCATTTCACCCCTATATTTTGTTCCTGCAATTAATCCTCCTACATCAAGTTGTAGAATTTTTTTATTTTTTAAGAAATCAGGAACATTATCATTTACAATTCTTTGAGCCAATCCCTCTACAATTGCAGTCTTTCCAACACCAGCAGCTCCCACCAATACAGGATTATTCTTTTGCTTTCTTCCAAGTATTTCTATAACTTGTTCAACTTCTCTATCCCTACCAATTACAGGATCTAATTTTCCTTCCTTTGCAAGCCTTGTAATATCTATTGTATATCTTTCTAATGCACTTCTTTCCTCTTCTTTTAGTTCATCCATCCAAGAACCCATTCTAACCCCTTCCTTTATAGCACTTAGAAGCTGACTTAAAATTGTTCCGCCAATCGTTTTGCTGTTTGCTAAAGCTTCAATAATATCATTTGCAGATATTTCATCTTTTTCCGCTGCAATTTTATTCAAAATGCTTTGAATGAAAAGTGAATACTCACTCTTACTATCCTTGTTTAAAATTTTATAAATAATTCTTCTTGGGTCAATACCATTATCATATAAATGAATTAATGAGCTTCTAATTTTCTCTTCGTAATCCGCAAGTGTAGAAATTAAATTATCAACATCTTTATATCCATATTTACTTGCAATTTCCCTAATACTATCTACAAATTTCTTTGGAACGCTAATTGTAGTTTCTCTTAATGTCCAAGAGCTTTCAAATTCATCAGGTAATAAAAAGCTTTCAAACTCAGAAAATAACTCCTCTATTAAGCTTCTAAAAATACTTCTCGTTCTAACAGGAACCCATCTTTGTGTTTTAATTTGAACAAATTCCCTTTCCCGCTTTCCTGTTATATAATTTTCTATACTTTCTGATAGAAGTTGTAAGAGTTTATTTACTAATTCTTTTGCAAATGATGATGAGTAGTTATATGCAATTTGATTTTCAAGCTCATCAAACGCCCTTCTATATGAATTAACAAAATTATCAATTTGATTATAAAATAATTCTAATGTTCTTTGAACTTCTCTTCTTGCAATTTCAATTTGAATACCTTTCTTTTCTAACCATTTTGCAAATGGATTTTTTGTATCTGCTGTTAATAGTGCATATAATAAATGATCAGTATCTACAATATTTTCATTTCTTCTTTTTGCAATTTTTTCAGCTTCTTCTAAAATAGTTCTTGCACTTTCAGATAGTTTCTTTCCTCTCCATTCCATAAGAAAGTTAGAAATTTTAAAGGACAACTTTTCTTTTGCTAAACATTCCTTAAAAAGATGAAATACTTTAAATGAATTTTTAATTTATCAAATTATTTTAAGTATATCTTGTAATTAGTTTCCTGCTTATAAAACAACTATTTTTAAAATGGCAAATTATATGAACTTCTAATAATTTAGCATATTTAAAAATTTGTTGTAATTCAAGTATTTAAACTCAATAAAACTATCAAGTACATATAAAGCTTTTGAAAGCTCATCTCTCTTTAATTTATTTGACAAATCAAGTAGAAAAAACTTTTTTGCTTTAAAATTATCATTTGTTCTATATTTACAAGTTTTTGAAGGGATGGCTTTTCCCTCCTGGTATTTTAATCATTGTTTTCATAATAAACTTTTTCCTTGTAAGGAATGTTCTCTTGAAACTTTTGAACTTCTTTTCTGCTTTAACTTTATACATTCTCTCAATTTCACTTACTAGTGATTTCTTGACTTTGTTTTTAAAAGTTCAAAGTGATAAAAAATTTGATAGACCTAATGTAATTTTCGTACTTGGTGCAGGACTTTCAGATGAAAGTATTTCAAGGATTGTAAAAGGTTATGAAATTTTCAAAATTTACAATGTTCCAATTATTATTTCAGGATATAAGGTTGAAGCAATGATGATGAAGAATAAGTTATTAAACCTTGGAATTCCTGATAGTTTTATAATTTTAGATAGTCTTGCAAGGAATACAAAAGAAAATGTTAAAAATTTTAAAAAAATTGCAAGTAAAAAGGGCTTTAAAAATGTTATTGTAATTAGTAGTTTTTATCATTTAAAGCGCATTGAAAAGGAATTTTCAAATAGTAATTTAAATATAAAGTATATTCCTTCAAATCCAATAAATTACACAGCAAAAACATTTCTAGATTTTGTTCCTTCATATAGTTCATTTAGCAGAAATATAAATTATTTGAATGAAATTGTTGGATTATTCTTAATTAGCCTATCTATTTCAATAAGTTGAGATATTAAGTTTTCCAATTCACTCAAAGGATATTGAGTTTTAGCATCACTTAATGCATTATCTGGATTTGGATGAACTTCCATAAATATTCCATCTATACCAATAGCAACAGCTGCTCTTGCCAAATATGGAATAAATTCCCTTTCACCACCACTAACACCATCATCAGCAGATGGTCTTTGAAGTGAATGAGTAGCATCGTATATAACAGGATAACCAAAATTCCTCATAATAACAATACTTCTAAAATCTACTACAAGATTATTATATCCAAAAACGTATCCTCTCTCAGTAAGCCATATATTTCTATTTCCAACACTTTCAATTTTCTCAATAACAAATTTAACATCCCAAGGAGCCATAAATTGAGCTTTTTTAACATTTACAATTTTCCCCGTTCTTGCACACTCAACAACAAGATCAGTTTGCCTTGAAAGAAAAGCTGGAATTTGAATGACATCAACAACTTCTGCAACATCATGAACATCATGAACATCATGAACATCAGTTAGAACTTTCAAATTAAACGTTTTCTTAACATAACTTAGAATTTCTAATCCTTTCTTTAAACCTGGACCCCTATATCCCCTAATAGATGTCCTATTGGCCTTATCATAAGAACTTTTGAAGATGATTTCTATATTTAATTTTTCAGAAATCTCCTTTAATTTTCTAGCAGTTTGGAAAACAATCTCTTCACTCTCTATTACACAAGGACCAGCTATTAAGAAAAATCCAGCTTTATTCATTTTTTTGAGTTTTTAGATAATTAAATAAATCATCAGTTGTTTTTGCTTTTGAAAGTAAATCAATTGCTTTATTTACTACCCTATCATATTTTAGGAATTTAATATATCTTCCTTTTGAACCGCTTATTAGCTCAGATATGCTAATATCTAAGCTTTCCATAACCCTTTCTTTTACCATATCTATTTCTTCTGGTGAATAACCTTTTTTCTTAGCAAAGTTCTTAAATTCATTGTAGATTTCATCATTTACATCAAAGCTTGTTACATTTGGATTCTTCTTTTTCCACTCACCTGCAAACTCATTAATTACTCCCTCACCTATGAGCTTTGCAACAATTTGAGGTTCAGGTTTCTGCTCTATTACAATATCAGGCACTATACCCCCACCACCATAAACTTTTCTATTAAGTCGCTTTGTAAAAAATAGTAATGCATTATCCTTTTTAACTTTTTCTTTGCGCTCCTTTAATGTTTTAGTTGTTCTATCTATTGATCTACCAGAAGGTGTATAATATCTTGCAGTTGTTAGCTTTATAGCGTATTCATCTCTAAGAGGTATAATTCTTTGGACAGAACCCTTACCATAAGATGTATCACCTATGATGATAGCTCTATCCCAATCCTGCAAAGCACCTGCTACTATTTCAGAAGCACTTGCAGAACTGTAATCTACAAGAACAACAAGTGGAATATTAAATTCTAATATTGGTTTTTCAGTAGCTCTGAAATATTCTTCTGCATCAGGTGATCTTCCTTTTGTAAATGTTATAACTGAGTTTTTATTCAAGAATAAGTTGGCAACTCTCACCGCTTCATATAACAGACCACCAGGATTACCTCTTAGATCCAATACAAATTTCTTAGCACCTATCTTTCTTAAACTATCAATAGCAGAAGCAAGTTTATCTGCTGAACCTTGTGCAAACTGTGTAAATCTAATATAGCCTATATCTCCTCCCAAAATTCCATAGTAAGCAACTATGGGAACATTTATAATTTCTCTAATAAGTTCAACACTTATAAAATCTGTAAAGCCAGGTCTTAAAATGGTTAATTTAACTTTTGTTCCAGGTTCCCCTTTTATCATATTTACAACATCTTCCAAATCCATATTATTTACAGCTGTATCATTTACTTTCACTATAACATCCCCAGGTTTTAGACCAGCTCTATAGGCTGGTGTTCCTTCAAATGTTGAAACAATAACTACATTATTGCCTTGTTTTCTAACTTCCATTCCAACACCACCATAAGTTCCTGTTGTTGTAGTTTTAAGTTTTTTTAAATCATCAGGTGTAAGAAATTCTGAATATGGATCTAAACTTTGAAGCATTCCTTTAATTGATTCCTCAACTAAATCAGCAGGGTCTTCTTCATCTACATAGTAGTTTTGAATTATTCTTATAGTTTCATCATATATTGATTGAAGTGTTCTAAGGTTTTTAGTAGATTGAAGAGCATAACCTATTGCAACACCTCCAAAAATAGAAACAGCTAAAATCAAAAGGTTTTTAACTTTCATATGCTCCCCCTTAAAAATTTCTCTGTTATTTTAATAACTTTTTCTCTGAGTTTTGAAAGCTGCATTTTACCATCCAAAATAACAAATCTATCATTTTCATTCTTTGCAATCTCAATATAACCCAATCTAACTTTCCTATAAAAATCTCTCGTTTCATTTTCAATCCTATCCAAATTTTTTCCTTTAATTCTTTGAATTGAAAGTTCTTCTGGAATATCTATTAAGAATGTTATATCAGGTTTTATGTTTAAGGTTACTATATCATTTAACATTTTAATTATTTCAAAGTTTAAAGCACGTCCATAACCTTGATAGGCAACACTTGAATCTAAATATCTATCACAAATTACAATTTTACCTTCTCTTAAGGCTGGTTCAATTATCTTTTTTGTATTATCATATCTGCTTGCAAGAAATAAAAATAATTCTGACCAATCGAGAATATCAAATTCACTACTTAATAATAATTCTCTAATTTTTTCACCTAATTTACTTCCTCCTGGCTCTCTTGTAAAAATAACATTAAAGTTCTTATTTTTTAAATAATTATAAAGTTCAATTGCTAATGTGGATTTTCCACTCCCCTCAATACCTTCAAATGTTATTAGCTTTCCGTATTTGCCTTTATCCAATTTTCTAATATCTTCCTTGCTTCAAAATCAGGTATTTGTCTTGGTGGTGTTTTGAAGAAATATGCAGATGGTTCAATTATAGCACCAGATAACCCTCTATCCTTTGCAATTTTAGCACATCTTATAGCATCTATCATAACACCAGCGCTATTTGGAGAATCCCAAACTTCCAATTTAAGTTCTATGTTTAAAGGAACTCCTCCAAATGATGTTCCTTCTATTCTAATATAACACCATTTCCTATCTAATAGCCAAGGTATGTAATCAGATGGACCAATGTGAATGTTTTCATCACTAATTTCGTATGGTATTAAACTTTTAACTGCATTTGTCTTTGAAATTTTTTTAGATTCTAATCTTTCTCTTTCAAGCATATTCAAAAAGTCAGTATTTCCACCAAAGTTTATTTGATATGTCCTTTCAATTTTTACACCTCTTTCTAATAGTAATTGTGTTAGAACTCTATGAACTATTGTTGCTCCAACTTGCGATTTAATATCATCTCCAAGAACAGGCAATCCTGCTTCCTCAAATCTTTTACTCCAATACTCAGATGATGCAATAAATACTGGAATAGCATTTACAAATGCAGCATTTGCATTTATAACTTGCTCAACATACCATTTTGTAGCTTCCTCACTTCCAACAGGAAGGAAATTTACAACAACATCAACTCCAAGATCTCTGAAAATTTTGGATATATTTTCGGTAGAACCTGGTGCTTTTTTAATAATTTTTGAAAGATATTTTCCAATACCATCATGTGTCATTCCTCTATATACCTTTGCATTTAGCTTTGGAACATTAGCAAATTTATATGTATTATTTGGAGCTTCAAAAATGGCTTCTGATAAATCCTTACCAACTTTCCTTTCATCAATATCAACACCTGCAACAAATTCTATATCAGATATGTGATAACCTCCAAGAACAGGGTGCATGATACCAGGGATAAACTCATCTTCCTTTGCATCTCTATAATAATAAACACCTTGAACTAAACTTGATGCGCAATTTCCAACACCTATAATCGCTACTCTTATCTTTTTTGACATCTTAGTTACCTCCTTTTAAAATCTTAATCCTCCTTCTCTTGCACCTTCTGCCAAGGCTTTAACTCTGCCATGATATTTATAACCTGCTCTATCAAAAACAACTGTTTTATAACCTTTTTCTATTGCTCTCTTTGCAATAAGGTTACCTACTAATTTTGCTATTTGTGTTTTTCCTTTGATAGCTTTTTCTTTAATTTCATTTTTTACTTCAGGAGAAAGGCTTGAAGCACCAGTTATAACTTTACAAGGACCAACAGGAGCATCAATAACTAATTGAGCATAAATATGCTTATGACTTCTAAAAACAACCAGTCTTGGTCGTTCAGGTGTTCCTCTTATATTAAGTCTTACTTTTATAGCTTTATGCCTTCTTAATCTTCTTTTATAGCGTTCTTTTGCTAATTCCTTTTCTCTTAATTTAGCACTTGCCATATTTTAACCTCCTACTTTTTAGCAGCAGCTTTACCAGGCTTTAGCTTGAGCGGTTTATCTACATACCAAATACCCTTTGCTTTGTATGGATCAGGTGGTTTAATAGCAACAATTTGAGCACTAACAAGTCCAACTTTCTCCTTATCAGGACCTTCAACTATAATTTTGTTTTGTCCTTCAACTTTAATGTCTATACCATCTGGCACTTCATATTCCACTTGATGTGAATAACCAACTTGTAAGATTAACTTTTTACCTTCTAATCTAACCCTATAACCTGTTCCTTGAACAATAAGTTCCTTCCTATATGGATTGACAACACCATTTATCATATTTGATATGATTCTATAAACAGTGCCTGCTAAAGCCTTATGGAACCTTTCATCTGATTTTCTTTTTATCCAAATTTCACCTTTTTCTTTTTCATATTCAATTATTGTATCCTTATGAAATTCCTTTGATATTTCACCCTTTGGACCTTTTACCTTCACTAGTGTCCCAATTATCTCAACGCTAACACCCTTTGGAATTAAAATAGGTTTTTTTATAAGCTTTGACATATTACCATACCTCCAATAGTAATTCACCACCTACTTTTAATTTTCTTGCTGTTTTATCACTCATAATACCTTTAGATGTTGAGAGAATTGCAATCCCAAGACCATTCATAACAGGTTTTAGTTCCTTATATTTCACATATACTCTTCTTGAAGGTTTTGAAACCCTCCTTACATCCTTTATAAGTGGTTCACCATCTGGATAATACCTTAGTTTCACAATAATAGTTCTATCCTTTTCTTCATACTCTTCAATAAAACCTTCCTCTTTTAAAATCCTTAGAATTTCAAGCTTCATTTTAGATTTTGGATATATTTCCACACTTTCTTTTTTTCTCATTTGAGCATTTTTTATTCTAATAATCATATCTCCAATTGCATCAGTTAGCATACTCACCTCCTACCAGCTTGCTTTTCTTACACCAGGTATTTTACCTGCTAGAGCAAGCTCCCTAAAGCATACTCTACAAATACCAAATTTCCTCATATAACCGTTATCTCTACCGCATAAACTACAACGATTTCTTTTTCTTGTTTTAAACTTCGGTTCTCTCTTAGCTTTTTCTATTTTAGCTTTCGTTGCCATAATTACCTCCTTTCAAATGGGAAACCTAAACTTTCAAGAAGTTTATAAGCTTTTTTATCATCATTAGTGCTTGTAACTATCGTTATATCCATTCCAAAGACTTTTTGAACTTTATCTATGTCAATTTCAGGGAAAATAGTATGTTCATTTAGTCCAAAATTATAGTTTCCACCTCCATCAAAACCATCAACAGGAAGACCTCTAAAATCTTTTACTCTTGGAAGTGCAAAGTTTATTAGTCTATCGAGAAAATCATATGCTCTATTTTTTCTTAGTGTAACTTTTAATGAAATTGGTATTCCTTTTCTCAATTTGAATGATGCAACATTCTTTTTTGCTTTAATTACAATTGGTTTTTGCCCCGTGATTAAAGCAATATCGCTTGAAGCTAAATCAATAATTTTTGGATCTGCTATGGCTTCATTTAACGATGTATGAATAATAACTTTGATAATTCTTGGAACCTCGTATATATTTTTTAATTTAAGCTCCTTCATAAGCTCTGGCACAACCTTACTTTTATAATACTCTAAAAGTCTAGACATTACCAAAAACCTCCTTTTCAATATCAGAAAACTTTATTTTTTTACCTTCTAAAATCTCAACTCTATCATCAAAGCTATAAACACTTCTTTTACTACCTTCAACAATCAAAACCTCTCTCTTGCTTAACATTACCCATATTTGCTTTGGAATAGCAATACTTAAATAATGATTAATTTTTTCTTCAAATTCAATCTCCTCCCTTTCCTTTTCTATCTCAATTACTAAGTCAGGAGTAATTTCTAAAATTTTATAGGGGATTTCTTTTAATTTACTTTTTGATACTAAAACAATATCTGCTGATAAAATCAAAAGTGGCTCTTTGTTTATTATAATACCAACTTCTCCACTTGAAACATGATATTTTTTGTGGTATAACCTATCCATTTTGATATAAATTTTACCATTCCATTTACCATGAACAAAGCTAGCTGCCATTATTGGAACCTCCTTACCATTAATAATTAAAGAATGTTCAGGAATATTATCAATATCTTCATAAGTCCAAATTTTTTCTTTAACTTTCATAAAACACCTCCCTTAAATCCAATCTAAAATCC
>FWWM01009224.1_pt1 | contig 18353 bp, 17 predicted proteins | sample 2228351 | NCBI WGS metagenome assembly FWWM01 (sample SAMEA103939774, study PRJEB20133) | metagenome
ATCTAGGACTCCCCTTATGATTGCGGCCGGTGAAGCACCAGGACTCCCCCTATGATTGCAGCCATTGAAGCACCAGGACTCCCCTTATGATTGCGGCCGGTGAAGCACCAGGACTACATTCAGGCGCCGGAAAGGCTCGCTGGCTTTGATGACGCCGACCGGACGGATTTCCAGCCAGCTTTGCGGTTCACCCCGTGGGCTGGGCACCTCGAAGCGGAAGATGCGGGGATCGTTGGTCAATCGCCGCCCAAAGCGGTACTGCCGCACCAGGTACTCGACAAGTTTGCCCGCATTGCCCGTTGTGCCGCGAAACGTGATCCGCTCTACCTGCTGCCGGGGGTTGAAGTAGTACGTCAGGGCGCCGGCCAGATCATCCTCGGCCGTCCCGGTCACCAGCGGCACGCGATAGCCTTGGAGCTGGAGTTCGGCCAGGCCGGCCGAGACCCTTGGCCAGCGTGTCATGACCCAGCCGGGGGTAATGTCGAAGCGGAGGGCTTCGGCCAGTTCGACCGTGGGGACGCCCTCCGACGGCGGACCAGGTTCTCCCGGCGATGAAGGCGACGCGTTGGCTTGCCCGACCGACCAGCCGGGGTTTCGACCTGCTTGTTCCCCAGCGCGCTGCGCTGGCCCCATCGCGGTTCCTGGGCCGAGTTCGGAGAGGCTTTCGCTCGATGAGGAGATGGCGAGTGACGGCCAGGAAAGCGTCCCCCCTCGAGCCTTCCACCATTTCCAGGCAGTCAGCGCGATCGGTGGGCCTGCAATGGCCAGGACCGGTAGCACGATGTACAACAAAAAGCGCCGCATTGCCCGATCAAACTCCAACCAGCCGGCCGGCGCGCAGAGCCAGGACTCGGCAGACGCCGCTGCCGTGGAACCCATCGGCAGACCGGCGGAAAAACTTGCCGCAAAGCGGGACCGTGCGACATGGCCGGCACCGCCCTTGTTTCCCGCACGCTCGATGCCTTCGCCATGACCGATCTTTACGACCACTATCGCTGGCTGGTGGGACCGGAGGGAGCGGAATGGCTTTGCCGGGCAGCCGAGGGGGCCGGTTCGCTCTTGGGGCAGCTCCAGCGGCTGCGCAAGGAGATTGGGGCGGAACGGGCCCGCCTGGTGGTCCAACAGATCGAGCTCCGCCGCCGGGCCGAAGGGAAGTTTCCGCACTGCGAACACCTCTTCTTTACCCGGCAAGGGCTCGAGCAGGCCACCGACCACTGGGTGGCTGCCTACAAGGCCCGACGTTTTGGGGCCGGACCCGTGGCCGACCTGTGCGCCGGCATTGGGGGCGACCTGCTGGCCCTGGCCCGCCGGGGACCCGTGGTGGGCGTAGAAATCGATCGGGCCAGGGCCCTCCTCGCCGCCGCCAATCTCCGCCATGCCGGCCAAGGCGTTTCCTCACCGGGACGGGTGGCAGAAAGCTTCCACCCAGCCGCTGCCTGGCTGGTGGTGATTGGGGACGCTTGCCGTTTTCATGTTGCCGACTTCCAAGCCTGGCACATCGACCCCGATCGCCGTCCCGCCGGCCGGCGCACTGTGCGCGCGGAGTTGAGCCAGCCGGATTTTGCGGCCATCGAGATGCTTCGCGCTGCGTGCGCCGACGCAGCCATCAAACTGGCCCCCGCCTGCCCCGTTCCCCCGTCGTGGCGCCGCGAGGCCGAACTGGAATGGATCGGGCGCGACGGCCAGTGCCGGCAGTTAGTGGCCTGGTTTGGCCGGCTGGCCGAACACCCCGGCAAACATCGCGCGACCCTTGTCGAGCGTACGCTGCTGGATACGGGTGCGGTGCGAACGGTTTTCGGAAAGGCGGACGGCACGCTGGCCGTTACTCCGCGCCTGGGCCGATACCTTTTCGAGCCGGACGCCACGGTCCTGGCCGCCGGACTAACCGCCACCCTGGCCGGGGAGCACGGCCTGGCGGCCCTTGCGCCGGGTTCGCCCTATCTGACGGCCGATCATCCGGTCATCGATCCAGCGCTAACATGTTTCGAAGTGTGCGAGGTGCTACCTCTCGATCCGCGCCGGTTGCGCAGGGCGCTCCGGGGCCGCGGCATCGGCCGGTTGGAGATCAAAAAGCGGGGACTACCTGGGGACCCGGAGGCCCTGCGCCGACGACTGTCGCTTTGCGGGTCCGACGAGGCCGTACTCATCCTCGCCCGGCGAGGCCCCTCGGCGGTCGCTATCCTTGCGCGCCGCCTTGGAAACCCGGCCACGCGGCAGCCCACAACTCGGTAACCCTCTGTTCTGGCAAGCCCAGGTCCCTCACGCTCGCGCCAGGCCGCCCAAGTGGAGCCCCGGTTGGGACCAGCGCGCCCCGGGGGCTTCACCGGAAGGCTAGAAATCCTTTTTGGCCGGTCGCCGCTTGGCGGAGGCAATCGCCCCCGTCATAGGGCTCGCGCAGGGGGCTAAGCATACTCTTCGGCCAGTCGGGCGAACTCTTCCCGCAGTACCGGCATAGCGCCGGGGCGGGTGGCCACCAAGGCGCCAACGCGGTTGGCAAATGCCACCTGGGCCTCCGGGGGCCAGTGCCAGAGGCCAGCCGCGATCCACGCCGCCGTGAAGGCGTCGCCCGCCCCTACGGCATCGACCACTTCGACACGCTCGCCCGGCTGGTCGACCACCGTTTGGCCGCTGAGCAGTATCGCTCCTCGCTCGGCCCGCGTAATGCACACAGCCTCCAGGCCGTAACGCTCCTGCAGCGAGCGAGCCGCGGCCAGTTCATCGCGCCAGCCCAAGTCCAGCAGCCGGGCGAGTTGCATGGCTTCATCGATGTTCAGTTTGGCCCAGTCCGCTGCGGCCAACGATTGTTCGATCCACTGGCGCTGGTACCACTGCTGGCGGAGGTTGACGTCGTAAACGATGAGGCACTCGGGCCTTGCCGCTTCCAGGAAGCGCTGAATCGTCTGTCGCGAGACGGGCGACCGCTGGGCCAGCGTGCCGAAACAGACGGCCCCGGCCTGACGCGCCAGCGCCTGCCAGCGATCGTCGAACTCCAGATAATCCCAGGCCACATCTTCGTGGATCGTGAAGCGGGGATGAGCCGGCTGCGACGTATCGACCGTCACCGTACCCGTGGGGTGTGCCGGATCGCGCTGGATGGAATCGATGGCCATCCCCTGGGCCGCGAGGAAATCGAGGAGTTCGCGCCCCAGCGGGTCCTGGCCGACGCGGGAACAAACGATTCCCCGGTAACCGAGTTGCAAGGCCTGGAACGCCACGTTGGCCGGTGCCCCGCCCGGTCGCCGCGACTCGGGGAACATGTCCCACAGCACCTCGCCCAGACCAATCACCACCGGCTGGCTGGGCTGGCTCATGAGAACTCCTCCGGACAATGGCCAGTAGCCGGGCGAATTGGCCGCCCGCAATCCAGGATCCGGCAACACAAGGCGGCCCTGGGCGCTGAGCCCCTCGGGAGGTCCAAAAGGCGACCCCGGGCCGGACCGCAAAGGACGCAGCCGCCGGAGAAATTAAAGTATCGCGCGGGGCTGGCCGGTGGAAGCCACCGCGGCCCGTCTGGAGGCCAGGCAAGTGCCGCGGCCGCCACCTGCACGCGGCACCGAGACCGGCTTAAATGATCCCGCCGTGTGTGCGATACGGGGTGGCGTGATCGGGCTGGTCCAGGAACCAGATGCGTTCCCATTCATCCAGGATCAGCCGAAGGTTTTCGGACGTGTACAGCAATTCGGCGGTTCTCCGCGTGGGGTCCGCCGAATAGGCTGGGATGAAGCACCCCGCCACCGACCCGACCATCAAACCGCACACAACGGCGAACAGTATCTTGCGCATTCGAGGACTCCTGCTGGTTACTCGCGGCGTAGCGCCCCCAAGGCGCATACCGTCAATGACCAGCCCTGCCGGGCGTAAGAAACGTAGCGGCCCACAGCGGCCGGTTCGGCTTGACGTGTTTCGAGGCGCGGGAAAGGTCCGAAGCAGCGGAAAAAGAGATGCTTCGATGGGTGCGATAGACTAGACGATTGCGGTCGCGGCGTCGAGCCCAGTTTGGCGGTTTTGCGGTCCGCAGGCCCCGGGGCCGGCGTCTGCGGCGGGCGTCTGGGCCATCGCCCGGCCTGGCCCCCCTTTGGTTGCCTCAGGCCTCGGGGTCGTAAATCCCCAATGCGCCGGCCACTTCGCGCGTGTTCGCGCTGCCCCGCTTCTGTTCTGACTGGGTGCCGCGGCTGGCCAATTGCCGCTCCAGTTCCCGGACCCGCTGTTCCATCTCTTTGCCGGGCTTGAACGTAACGACGAACTTGGCCGGCACTTCCACCCGGGCGCCCGTGCGGGGATTGCGGGCCTTGCGGGGGGCCCGGCGTTTCACCTCGAAGACGCCGAAGTTGCGGAGTTCAATCCGCCTCTGCTTGACCAGCGTATTGACGATGGCATCGAACGTCTTCTGGACGATCTCCTTCGTCTGCAACTGGGTGAGCCCGATCTGCTCCGAAATTGCGCGAACGATCTCTTTCTTGGTCACGACTCGGTTCTCCTTTGAGTACTGGACCCTCGGGCCGCACCAGACTCCTTCGACCCATCCCCAAACGCTCCAAGTGTAGACGCCATAACAACTAGAGTCAAGGCCAGCCCAATCGGCAAAGCCGCTGGCTCCAGCGTCCGGCTGTGCCAGACCCCCGGAACCAAGCCGCCACCACAGGCCGACGGGTTGACGGTAAGCGCTTATTTTCAAAGAACTTGCGACAATCGGCCGGGGACCGCCCAGGGGGATTTGGATCACAAGGCCGCAGTAGCCAACAGCTTACGAAAAAAATGGGCCTTGGCCCGCTTTGGGAACCTCCGGACGGCCAAGCCCGCGCAGGACAAGCCTGGGCCGGTGCCGCAGTGCACCTACTTATCGACCTCTTGGCCCGGAAACTTCACCCATCCGGCAAAAGCGGCAAGTTCTTACCGTTCGGCAAGCCCCAAAAAATCTCCGTCTCTGGGCCCCCCCTCTTTTGCCGGGTACGGTTTCATCAGATAGCGGTATTCCAGGGCGGTGTCTACCAGCAGTAGCGGGATTTGCCCAATACGTTGCGGACCGGCCTATCGCGCAGAAGCCAAACAGGCGGGGTACGCCATCGCTATGAATGCGGCGGACGAGATGTTTGGTCAAACCCCGCCGTTTTCTTCGGCCGTGGACGGGCAATCACCTCCATGGCGCATAAGCACTACGGGGGCTACCGATCCACCGTCAAGTGGCATAAGGCCGGCTCCATTCATTGGCGACCAGGATTAAAATCTTAGTTTTCTACGCCGGTCGCCACGCACCTGCCGGTTGTCAATAGCTCTGGTCGAGTGACCGACCTAAAAGGAGCCATACAAAGAACGGACCCCCCATCAGCGCTGTGAGGATGCCCACAGGGAGTTCGTGGGGGGGAAGAATGGTGCGGGCCAGGGCGTCGCACGCCGTCAGCATTGCGGCTCCAAACAGCATCGTGGCTGGGGTGAGGTAGCGATGGTCCGGCCCGATGGCCAGCCGGCAGATGTGCGGCGCCATCAGGCCGACGAAGCCGATGGGCCCCGTGACCGCCACAATGGCCCCCACCATGAGCGAGACCGCGAAAAACAGCGTCATTTTCGTGCGGTGTACGGCCACCCCCCGGCTGGCCGCCAGCTCTTCGCCCGTGGTCAACAGGTTCAGTTCGTGCGTCAGATAGACCACCACGGCCGTCCCGGCGGTTACGAAGGGCAGAACGGTCAGCACATCGTCGAAGCTCACGGTGCGGTTCAGCCCGCCCATCATCCAGCGGAGCATGAGGAACGAGTCGGTGAAATCGCTCAGGTACTGGATGAGCAGGATCAGGCTGGAGAAGAACAGGTTGATGGCCAGGCCGGCCAGAAGCATGGTCGTGGTCAAGAAGCCGCGGCGGAGGCGGGTCAGGCCGTACACCAGGGCGACAGTGGCCACCGCGCCGGCGAAGGCGAACCAGGTGCTGCCGCCGATGCCGGCGATCGAAAGCGGCAGTCCCAAGCGGATGTAGAGCATCGCGCCCAGCGAGGCCCCGCTGGCCACCCCCAACGTGAACGGCGTGGCCAGTACGTTGCGAAACACGGCCTGAAAGACCATGCCGCTTGTGGCCAGTCCTGCCCCAGCGAGCAACCCCAGGGCGACGCGCGGCAATCGCAGGGTCCACAGGATTTGCGTCTGGGTGGCGTCGCCGCGCCACAGGTCGCTCAATGCCACGGGGTTCAGCCCGACAAACGGGGCGCCCAAGGCCACGGCGATGGCCAGCGCTGCGAAAAGACCCAGCACCACAGGGCGTTTCATGGGCGGACCTCCCGGGGCGGCTCGGGCAGGACGACGGGGAGGCCCGCTTGGGGATGGGCGGCCAAGAGGAACGACGTGCCATAAATCCTTTCCAGCACCGCATGCTGCATGACTTCGCACGGCAGGCCGATGAACGCCACCTCGCCCTCGCGGAGGGCCACGATCCGATGGCTATCCAGCGCCGCCCGATTCACATCGTGCGTGACGGCCACGATGGTCACCCCGGCCGTGCGATTGATCTCGGCCAGCAGGTCGCGGATTTCCGCCTGGTGGCGGTAGTCGAGGTAGGTGGTCGGCTCATCCAACAGGAGGATATCGGCCTGCTGGGCCAGGGCCGCGGCCAGATACACCTTCTGCCGTTCCCCACCGCTGAGCGTTTCCAGACGCCGGGCGGCGAACGGCCGGGTCCCGGTCATCTCCATGGCCCGCCGGACCGCGTCCCAGCCCGCCGCATCCACCGAAGAGAAGGGGCTGAGGTACGGGTACCGACCCATGAGGACGAACTCTTCGACCGTGAAGGGGAAGATGCGGCCATCGCCCTGCGGCACGTAACTGATGCGCCGGGCCAGTTCGCGCTGGGTGTACTGGGCTAGCGGCCGGCCGAAGACCCGGATCGCTTGTTCGCCTCCGGGGAGCAGGCGGTCGATGCACTTCAACAGCGTGGTCTTGCCCGCCCCATTGGGCCCGACGATGGATACGTACTCGCCCCGGCGCACGGTGAACGATACGTTCCGCAGGATCTGTTTGGTGCCGACCTGGAACGACAGGTCGTCGATTTCCAGCACGCAGGCCGTTTCCGCCGCCGAGGTCATATCGCGTTCCCTCTCACCACGCCACCTCGGGGTGGACGAGGCGGGCCAGGCGCTCGGCCAACCGATAAAATCGCGGCCCAGGCACCAGGATCCCCTCGTCATCGATCACGTAAAGGCGGCCGGCACGCACGGCGGCCACGCTGGCCAGCGGTTTCCAATCGGCCAGCAGCTCGGCGTGCGACCGGCCAGCGGCACGTTCGGGCGACATCAGGTCCACAATCACGTCGGGGTTGATTTGGAGCACGCCCTCGGCCGAAACCACCGGCACCCCCACCGACGTCTTGGGAAACGCATTCTGACCGCCGGCCAGGTCGATCATCTCGTTCAGGAACCCGTCGGCACCGGCGACGTAGGCATCCTGGATGGTGCCAGTCCCCAATGCCCGCTCCACCACCAGCAGCACCCGGGGCCGCGGCAATCCCGCCGTCTTGGCCCGCAGGCGGTCGAGGCGGCCCTGCAAGTCGGCCACGAGCCGATCGGCCTCGGCCGATGCCCCGCAGGTGCGGCCGATCACCTCGATGGCCCACAGGATGTCGCCCACGCTCTGGTGGCGTACTGCCAGCACTTCCAAGCCCAGCTTGCGAAAACTCTCCACAAACGCATCCTTTTCCCCGCGGACGATTACCAAATCGGGCTGCAAACCCACGATGGCCTCGTAATTCGGGTCCAAGTAGCCGCCCACTAGAGTCCGCTGTTGGGCTTCGGGGGGCCAGCGGCAGTATCGCGTCACGCCGACCACCCGGTCGCCCAGCCCAAGGGCAAACAGCGTCTCGGTGATGCTGGGCGAAAGCGACACGATGCGGCAGTACCGGGCAATGGGGGGCGAACCGCCAGAAATCCCTGGGCCGGGACGGGTGGAACGGCCCAGGGCGGGTGCGGCCGGCGACTCCGTCGCGCCATTTGAAGACGGGGGGCTGACGCGCTTCGCGGCAGTACCGGCGGGAGCCGGCCCGCTGCGGCGGAGCATCGCTTTGGCGAACAAGCTGCCCGCCACGACCGCAGCCACCATCGCCACCAGCCACCACTTGCCACGCATCGCTCGGTCCTGAACCACTGGGGTTATTTTCGGAGTTGCTGCGGGCCGGCTGAGCGTGCCATCCCGCCTGGCGCCTTCACCTGGTTTCGGGGCGACTAGGCCCTGGGGGGCGCGGCCAGAGCCAGGTCCGTAAACACGAACCCGTCGCGTTCCACGGTCGGCCCCACTTCCACGGCGATGGCCTGCTTGAACATCGGGCCCGCCAGCGCGCAGGTGTGGAACTCCCCCCGCTCGGCACACGGGTCCACTTCGGCGGGCAAGCGGGCCAGGAACGGCCAGTCGAACACGCTGCCGGCCAGTTCCCGCGGTACCCGCTTGGGATCCAGGCACGTAACGCGCGCCAAAAGCCCGGCGCGGATCATCTCCTCAGCCAGTGATCGGGTGGGCCGTCCCCAAAGCGGGAAACGCGGGGAGATGCCGGTTCCGGCCAACTGCCTTTCGCGGTACTGGCGCACGTCTTCAAGGAACAAATCGCCGAAGATCATGCAGGTGACTCCCTCGGCCCGCGCCTGCTGCACGGCCCGCCCCATCGCTTCCTCATAGGCGGCGTTGGAACACGGCGCCGGGATCGGCACCCGGACCAGCGGCAGCCCCACGGCCTGGGCCTGGGCCCACAGCACCTCGTCGCGCACCCCGTGCATCGATACCCGGTTGTAGGCCTCTGTAACCGTGGTCAATAGTCCGGCCACCTCCACCTCGCCCCGCTGCCGCTCGATGTGAAGGGCCCAAGCGCTGTCCTTTCCGCTGCTCCAACAAACCCAGGCGCGAGGCTTCGACATAGCGTTTCATTTCCTTTCCGGACGGTGATGGTTGGGCCGCCTGCCGGCTGCATCGTTCCGGCCAGCCGCCGATGCCCCGCGACCGGAGAAGGCGCACCTTGGAAGAATACCAGCCGGCGTCGCCGCCTAGCAACCCTGGAGCCGAACCGCGCCGGGGAAACGTCTATTTTTCTTTCACGAGCTGGCGGACCTGGCCCTCGTGGATTTCCATCATCACATCGGCCAGTTGCTCGGCTTCGGATCGGTTGTGGGTGACGTGGAGGACGGTCGCGTGGCTTTCGGCCCGGACCGAGCGGAGCAGGTCGTACATTTCGGCGCGGGTTTCTTCGTCCAGGGCGCTGAGCGGCTCGTCGAGAATCAGCACGCCGGGGCGCATCGCCAAGGCGCGGCCCAGGGCCACCCGCTGGATCTCGCCGCCGCTGAGGCCCTGCGGCCGGCGGTCCAAGAGGTGTCCGATGCCCAGCAGTTCGGCCAGTTCGGCCACACGGCGGGCGATGGTCTGGCGGGGCCAGCGGCGGATCGCCAGAGCAAAGCCCAGGTGTTCGCGCACCGTCAGGCGGGGGAAGAGGCCGGCATCCTGGGGCACGTAGCCTACGCCGCGGGCTGCCGGCCGCAGCCCCGTCACATCCCGCCCCATCAAATAGATGCGTCCCGCCGCCACCGGGCGCAACCCGCAGATGGCCTCCAGGAGCGTGGTCTTGCCGCTTCCGGTTTTGCCCATCAGCACCGCATACTGCTGGGCCGGCACCTCGAACGAAACGTGCCTTAACGCGAACGAACCCTGGTAAATCGAGACGCCAAACAGTCGAATCATTACGTGCTTTCCGTTGTCGTGTGGCAGGATACCCGGTGGGAAGGGACGTGCCTGGCTGCGGCGTTCGGCCGTGTGCCCTCAGATCAATCCGGTGCCGCGGAGGCCGAACAGCCGGGTCAACAGGAGGACAATGCCGGCCGCAAGGACCATCATCAGCGACACCGCGGCGGCGGCCTCGATGTTTCCCACGCTCAATTCGAGGAACACCGTGGTGGGCAGGACCTCGGTCCTCATCCGTGTGGCGCCGGCAAAGACCAACACGGGGCCGAACTCGCCCAGCGAGCGGGCCCAGGAGAGCGTGGCCGCCGTGATCAGCCCCCGCCGGGCCTCGGGAAACACGACCAGCCAGAAGGCCTGGCGGCGGCTGCATCCCAGGGTCAGGGCCACGTGTTCGGGCCGCATCGGAATCTGGTCGAAGGTAACTCGCATGGTCCGTACTGCAAAGGCGCAGGCCACGCAGAACTGGGCCAGGACTACGGCCGGCACCGCGAACGTGACCGGATGGATCCGCTCGATCGCTTTTCCCAGCGGCGTCTGGAACAGAATCAGCAGGGCCAGCCCGATGACCAGCGGCGGCAGCACGATGGGGATGTCTAACAGCGTATCAACGATATCTTTGCCGGGAAAATTGAATCGCGACAAGACATAGCCGGCCGGCACCGCCACCCACAGCGAAAAGATGGTCGAAAGCGTGCAACTGCCCAGGCTCAGCCAGAAGGCAAAGCGGATCTCGGGGCTTTGGGCCGCGCGAATCACGTCGCTGGCCGAGGTGAACGACGCCAAAGCCGCTACCAGACCGACGACGATGGCCAGATAGAGCACCAGGGGAGAAGCCAGCCGGCCTACGAACAGGGCGTCCAGCAGGCCCGAATCGGAAAGCGGCCCATTGGTGGCGGGCGCCGCGCCCGGTCCGGCTGCTGAGGGCTCGGTTCCGCTCATGGCTGTTCCTCGGCCACCCAATAGAAACCCACCTCCGTGAAGCGTCGGTAGGAATCCGGCGAAAGGAACTTCTCCAGCAGCCGCCGCATCAGGTATCGGTGCCGCGAGTTCTGCGACACCGCATAGGGCTGAATGGCAAGGGCCTCGGGAAGATTCATGTCGACGATGTCCACATCGTGCTGGCCGGTCTTGCGATGGCTCAAGACATTGCTGCGGTACACGACCGCCACGTCCAGGGCCCCGACCCGGAGCTTGTTGACCAGATCATGCCCGGCGTCGGTGTGCACCACCGGGTAGCGCCGGTCCTTGCGATAGACCCGCTCGTGCAGGCCGATCTTCTTGAGCAGATTGTCGGTCAGCGCCCCCAGGGCCGAGTTCTGCGGATGGGCAAGCCCAACGCGGAGTTCCGGCCGGGCCAGGTCCTCGGCCGAACGCACACCCTTCGGATTGCCGGCGGCCACGGCCAGGACGATGTCGTTGCGGGCGATGTTTCGCCCCGCCTCGAACCATTGCTGCACCATGTCCAGAAAAGAGGTATCGCAGGAGAAATAGGCGTCGGGAAAGCGGTTCGGCACACTCTCTCCCCGTTTCATGGCCTTCATCTGGGCCACATGGATCCCGCAGCCCGCGTAAATGGTGCTAATCTCGACCCCCTCGCGGGCCGCAAACTCCTTGATCTGCTCGTCGATGGCCGGCTTAAGCATCGCGCCGGCCATGAGCACCAGGTGCGGCCGATCCTCCCATTGGTCGGCATCGGCCAGGGGCTGAAAGAAGTTCCGGGCAAAAACCGGCTGCCCGCGGTCGGCCGCGGTCAGATAGCGGGCGAAGTGCAGGGCGGCCGTGGGCCGGGCCGTCCCGGCCGAAACCCCAATCTGAATCTGCTCGATCGCTTTCTCGGACAAACCCGAAGGCTCGATGTACTCTAATCCGAACTGCCTGGCCGTGGCGTCCCAAATGAAGGCTGCATCGGCCGCCTCCAGCTTGACCGCCTGCGCCGCTTCGTTCACGGTACCGACCAGCGACACGCGCGACTGGGGCGCATGAATCCTGGCCTCGAGCTTCTCCCACAACCCGGCCCCCCGCAGGGCTCGCTGGACCGATCGGCCGACCGCCGCCAACTCCGGGTTGGGAAGCACCACCGACACCTCCTCGCGCAGCAAGTCCTCGGCCTTGCGAATCCCCCCGGGGTTACCCGCCGGCACGGCGATCACCGCGTGCATACTGGCCACCGGGAGCACCTCTGCCACCAACTTCATCGACCGGGCTTCGCGAAGGTAGGATTCCTCGGCGGCCAGGTACAAGTCGGCCCGCTCGGGGGCGACTCTCAGCTTGCTCAGCAATGTGCCGGATCCGCCGGGCTCGATCCGCACCCGAACCCCGTACTCCTGCTCGTACGCAGCGGCGATCTCTTCGACCGGTTTGAGTATCCCGGCCGCGCAGTAAAGCACCAGGCCCTCCTCGGTCGGCAGGTCGGGGCTGGCGGGCCGCCGCCACAGCAGAACCACAACAACCGCCAGCACCACCAACGATCCGAACGTAACCAGCCAAGGTTTCAGCAGGAAACCGGCACGATGATTTGCACTTAGCATCACTTCCTCCTCGGCTCAAGTAAAAGGCGGGGCAACATACAGCGGCGATCGCCCGACCGCTCGATCCGGGGGATATTATTCCCGGCCAGGGCACGCCGTTCAATGCTTTGCCATTTGGCCAAGGCGACCAACCACTCCGCCCCGCCCCCTTGCAGGCCGGCGGGGTTCGCTCGCCGCCGAGGGACAAGTGCCGAGCCGGAAATGCCAAGCACGGAGTCCCAATCCCAAACCCCAAAGGCCGAATCCCAAATCCCCGGCAGCAATTCCCAGGGAGAGCGTTCAGGGATCAAGCCCGGGACCTTGGGCAGGAAGCTCGTAGGCCTTCAACTGGCCGCATCAGCGGGGGGCTTGCACAATAGCCTTGGAGTGGGCCAATCCCGGCGAACCGCCATCGGTTTCCTTGCGTAGTAAGCGGGAAGCTCTGTGTCGCGCCGAAGGGTGTCGTCCGTACTTGCCCCGCCGATGACCGATATCATGCTACCAGCAAGTGTGTCTGTCCTGGGCGCAATCCGCGTACCAAATTGGGTGGAACCCCTCTGGGGGGTGGTTGCCGGTACCGTGGTGGCGGTCATTGCACTATATGTCATCGCCGGCCTGATCCGCCTGTTGGCACCCAAGGTGGCCGCGATTATGCACACCACGGCCAAGGAGGCCCTCGCGCAGCCGGTGTTTTATGTGATCCTGGCTGTGGGCGTGTTCATCCTCCTTCTGATGCCGTTCGTTTCGTACAACACCTTCGGCGAGGACGTCAAGGTGTTGAAGATGGATGGCCTGACGGTCATCAAGGTGCTGGCGATCATCCTGGCATTGTGGACGGCCAGCGTTTCGATTGCCGAAGAGATCGAAGGCCGCACGGCCTTGACGCTGTTATCGAAACCCGTTGGCCGTCGCCAGCTTATTCTGGGCAAGCTGCTGGGGATCATGTGGGCGGTGGCCGTGCTGTTCATTGTGCTGGGAGCGCTGTTTCTGTGCACCGTGTCGTACAAGGTGCATTACGACGCCCGGGAAACCGCCCAGCCGGAGCCCACGGCGGCCCAGTGCGCGCAGGAGGTGCAGCGGATCGCCCCCGGGCTGGCCCTGGGCTTCATGGCGGCGACTATCATGACGGCCATCAGTGTGGCTATCTCCACCCGGCTGCCCATGCTGCCTAATCTGATCATCTGCCTGTCGATCTACATGCTGGGGCACTTGATCCCGCGCCTGATCAACTCGTCGGTGGGACAGTTCGAGCTGGTGCAATTCGTAGGCCGACTGCTGGCTGCCGTGCTCCCCGTGCTCGATCACTTCAGCGTGGAGACCGCCATATCCACCGACCAGATGGTGCCCTGGAGCTATATTGGCGTCGCGGCCGGGTATTGCCTCTTGTACTGTTGTGTGGCGGTGCTGTTGGCGCTGATCCTGTTCGAGGACCGGGACTTGGCGTAGGTTCGGGTCTGGGCCGCGGAAGGGCGGGGACGGGCTGGCGGGCAACCGGCCCCCTCCCACCCCCGGCAGCGATGTGCAATCGAGGGCTTTACCCTTTGACTACGCCCAGTACGGCGGGCTATCAGAACTACCGCAGCGGAAGACTGGTGCAATCGAGGGCTTTACCCCTTGACTACGCCCAGTACGGCGGGCTATCAGAACTACCGCAGCGGAAGACTGGTGCAATCGAGGGCTTTACCCCTTGACTACGCCCAGTACGGCGGGCTAGCAGAACTACCGCAACGGAAGACTGGTGCAATCGAGGGCTTTACCCCTTGACTACGCCCAGGGGCCGCAGGCGGGCGACCTTTCGTGCCAACCCCGCCCGGTCCACGATATCGACGACGATGCTCACATCTTTGTAGGCGGCTGGCTGTTCCTCGGCCAATCCTTTCCAGCTTTTGGCCCGGGCGATGATGCCCTGTTGGGCCAACTCGTGATCGATGCGCCGGCCCTTGGCATGGGCGATGGCGGCGGTGCGGCTGAGGACCCGGCCCGCCCCATGGCAGGTCGTGCCGAACGCCTTTTCCATGCTGCCCGGTTGGCCCACCAGCACCCAACTGGCACGTCCCATGTCGCCGGGGATGATGACGGGCTGGCCGATCTGGCGGTACCGTTCGGGCACCTCGGGATGGCCGGCGGGGAAGGCGCGGGTGGCCCCTTTGCGGTGGACGCACACCCGCTTGGGCCGACCGTCGATCAAGTGCGTCTCCAGTTTGGCGATGTTATGGGCCACGTCGTACACCAACACCATTCCCAGCGATTCCCAGGGACGGCCGAAGAACTCGGCAAAGGCCTCGCGCGTCTGCCACATCAGGAGTTGTCGGTTGGCCCAGGCGTAGTTGGCCGCCGCCCGCATCGCTCCCAGGTACTGCCGGCCTTCGGGGCTTTCGACCGGGGCGCAGACCAACTGGCGGTCGGGCAGGTGGAAGCCGTACTTTTCTGGGACGTTGCGCAATGTCCGCAACGCGTCGTCGCACACCTGGTAGCCCAGGCCCCGCGACCCCGAGTGGATCATCACGCACAGATGGCCCGCTTCTAAACCCATCTGCCGGGCCGCTTCTTCGTCGGACACTTCTTCTACCACCTGCACTTCCAGGAAGTGGTTGCCCGAACCCAGGGTACCGCACTGGTCCCGGCCACGCTCCAACGCCCGATCGCTGACCGCGTCGGGATCGGCATCGGCCAGGCAGCCGCCCGCCTCGGTGTGCTCGATGTCGCTTTCGGTCGCTTTGCCCTGGCGGCGGAGAAAGTGGACCCCCTCGGCCAGCAGGCGCCGCAGCTCCTTCGGGCCGAAGAGGTACGGCCCCCCTTCGCCCACGCCGGCTGGGATCCGCTGGGCGAGGAAATCGACAAGCGGCTTCAGGCGGTCCTGCACTTCGACGCGTGGCAGATTGGTGCGAATCAGCCGCACCCCGCAGTTGATGTCGTAACCGACACCGCCGGGCGAAATAACCCCCCCTTCTTCCGGGTCGGTTGCGCAGACCCCCCCAATGCAAAACCCATACCCCCAATGGATATCGGGCATGGCCAGGCTGGCAAGCTGGATACCCGGCAGGAAGGCCACGTTGGCCACCTGCTCGGGGGCCTGGTCGCTGCGAATCTGCTCCAAAAGCCGCTCGTCGGCGAAAATCCGGCCTTCGACCCGCATTCCCGCCTTGTAGGTGGGCGGAATCCGCCAGCAGCAGTCCTCGATCCGTTCCAGGGGTCCGGTGTACCCTTCCTTTCCCATCGCTCACCTCCATTGGCTACCTGCCGCCGATACAACCCCACCTTTGTCCGTCCCGCGTTCAGCGCCCCCTAAGCGCCCAGCGCAGGGCAGCCCCTTCCGGCGCGTCTCAAATGTCCACGATGACCTCCGCCAGCCAACCCTCGGGCTGGCGCTCCACTTTCAAGCCGTGGTAGGTGATGGCTTTAACCTCGCGGTCCATGTCGTGCCGGGTGCGGTCCATCGGTTCGCCCCAGGCCGTACCTTCCAGCCGGCCATCTTCCAGGCGCACCTCGAACTTCGAGAATAGCTGCCGCCGCGTGTCGAAGCGATAGAGCAGTTCGGCCAGCCAATCGAACAAAAGGTCGTCCAGCCGGCCGGAGGAGCCAGCCACCTCGATCTGAGAAGGTTCGACAGGGCGGACCGCCTCGAGGTTCGCCACCATCACGGAAAACAACGCTCGGCCGGCCTCCGCGAACAGCTCTTCCAAGCTCGCCGCCCGGCACCGAATGCCCACATCGGCGGTGTGCTCGAAAACTTCATACATGGCCGCCCGACTCACGAAGCGGTATTCAAGGAACGCTCGGCACCGATTTCGATGACCACGCGGCCGGTCATCCGGCCCGCCAGCATCTCGTCGATCCGCATTTGGATTGTATCCAGTCGCGCGAACTGGGCCAGTTGCTCCAGCCCCTCGGGCTTCCATGGGCCGGCCAGACGTCGCCAGATTTCGTGCCGCAAGGGAAGCGAGCACCACGCGGCGTCGATGCCGGCCAGCGTTACCCCGCGGAGGATGAAGGGATACACGGTCATGCTCAACTGGTTGCCGGCAGTCAGCCCGCAGGCCGCCACGCATCCGCTATGTCGGCACGCCCGCAAGATCGTCGAGAGGATGTTCCCCCCCACCGTATCGACGCCCCCGGCCCACCGTCCGGAGAGCATCGGCTTTGGGGTTTGGTCGTCCACGGCCTGGCGCGGCAAGATTTCGCGGGCCCCCAGTCGGCGGAGCAATTCGTGGGCCGCGGGTTTCCCCGTGACCGCCGCCACGTGGTAGCCCAGTTTAGAGAGGATAGCCACAGCCAGGCACCCCACCCCGCCGCTTGCGCCGGTAACGACCACGGGGCCGCGATCCGGCAGGACTTCGTGCCGCTGAAGCGCCTCGACACAAAGGCCGGCAGTAAAGCCGGCTGTGCCCAGGATCATGCTCTCGCGGAGCGAAAGTCCGGTGGGTAGCGGCACCACCCAGGATTGGGGTACGCGGACCAGTTCGGCCCATCCGCCCCAGCGGTTGGCCCCCATGTCAAAGCCGGTTACCAAGACCGCGTCTCCCGGCACACATTCGTAAACGCCGCTTTGCACCACGGTGCCTGCCGCATCGACCCCCGGCACGTGCGGGAACACCTTGTTTACTCCCGGATGACCCGTGGCCGCCAGCGCATCCTTGTAGTTCAGCGACGAGTAGGCCACACCGATCACCACCTCCCCAGGCGGCAATTCGCTGGCCATGCGCTCTTCCACACGGCCCGCCACCTGGCCATCGGAAAGCTTGTGTACCACGTATGCTCGAAATGAGGAAGGAAGCATGACCAGCTCGGACCCACCAACCGTTGTCGAAACTTCCTTGCGTGCCGGCTCCAGAAATCCACGCACCTCTGCGCCCAACTTTTCGGGTTTCGCCCGCGGGCAAGGCCTGGCCCGATTGGCAGCCCACCTTGGGATCGCGTTCCGCCTCAGGGCCGAAGACCAGCCAGCGCTGCCACGTGCGCCTACCCTCGCGGGGACACCCTGGGGGCCACGCACCTGGACCTTATTTGCCAGGCAGCGGCAACCCCATGGCTTTCATGAGCATCTGGATGTCCTGCCACACCGCCGGCCGACCGAGCTCCGGGAATCGCAGGATATACGACGGGTGGTACGTGCACACCACGCGCATGCCGCGGTAGTCGTACAGGCGTCCCCGCAGCCGGCCAAGGGGTTCCGCGGTGCCCAGCAGGTGCTGGGCGGCTGTCAGTCCCAGGCAACAGACAAACTCCGGCTTGAGGATCTCCAATTGGGCGTCGAGATACTCCCGGCAATTGGCTGCCTCGTCGGGCGTTGGGACGCGGTTTCCCGGCGGCCGGCACTTGATGGTGTTCAAGATGTAAACATCCTCCCGCCGGAGCCCCATGCCCCGCTCGATGATTTCGGTGAGTTTCTGCCCGGCCCGCCCGACAAAGGGGATGCCTTGAGCGTCTTCGTCGGCCCCAGGGGCTTCGCCCAGGAAAACCAGGCGGGGGTAGGGGTTGCCTACGCCGAAGACCGTATTCCGCCGCGTGCGTGCCAAATGGGGACACCGCGTGCACACAGCCACCTTGCATCGGAGCCGCTCCAGGGCAGCGACCCGATCGTCCGCTGGCGCCGAGGCTGGCTGCGGCTGCGAAGGAGCGGGTCGCGGAGCACCCCCATCGCAAGTGGCAGGGCCGGCCTCCCCGGGACTGCCGGCCCGCTGTTCAACATCCACGCCGCGGCGAATGTGTGTAACCCCAGCTTGCGCAAAGCTTTGTATCTTTTGAGCCAACCCCCGTGCCATACGCGTGCGGGAGGGGTCGTCTTGAGAACCCGGCTTGACCATCGCTGTGCCTTTCCCTGTGCGGGGGATGCGGTTCCAGACCAATCGGGTCTCCAAGGCCCACCGCTCCGCAACCGCAAGAGCCCGTTCGGACGCCCCCTGCCTTCCGCCCCGCCTTTGGGGCAGCAGCGCACTTGGCGGGCTAAGGGGCTTTCCGCGGTGCGTCCGCCCTGCAATCGCCTTGACCCTGACTGTGCCTCCTCGGGCGGCGCGCCGAGAACTGTTGCGTCCCTCGCCCCATCATATCCGGATCGAGAGATCGGGAAAACCACGGGCCAAGCGCCTATACCGGCCCCCCGCAGCCGGGTATCATGGAATATGGAACATCGAGGCAAACAGGGCAACGAGCGA
>FWWM01009225.1_pt1 | contig 18350 bp, 18 predicted proteins | sample 2228351 | NCBI WGS metagenome assembly FWWM01 (sample SAMEA103939774, study PRJEB20133) | metagenome
CGCCCATTGCCACATGCCGCGCAAGGAGTTTTCGTTATGCGCCACAGCCAAAACAAGAATCCCCAACAACCCATGTAAGGCATCTTGGCGACCACAACGGGAACGCGGTAGGCAGGGCATGATAGCCACCATGGATGGCAGTTTTGCTGATTTTGTCTAAATACGAAGTAGAACGAGACAATGGCAGAAAATCATCCGCCAGATATAGGGCAAGTTTATTATCTATCCCCCAGATTTGGCGGGCGGCAAAGCCGATCTACATCTGACCACGATTATGTGGGGTGCTACCGTAACGTTCAGATAGTCATTTTTGGCAAAAGTCCAGTTATAAAGAAAACAGGGCTGCCTTCGCAGCCCTGTTGTATTTGTGTTTTATGAAAGAACTCTCACATTTGCAGCCTGCAATCCTTTCGGCCCTTCTTCGATGGAAAACTCAACCTTCTGGTTGGGTTCCAGTTTCTTATAGCCGTCCATCTGAATCGCGCTGAAATGAACGAAAACATCTTCGCCATTCTCGCGACCGATGAAACCATAGCCTTTGGTGGCATTAAACCACTTGACGGTGCCAACATAACGTTCAGACATGCTACGTTCTCCTGCGGAAAAATATTTTGCCCGGCCGTCCGTTTCGCAAACTACGGCGAAGCCGGGCAGTGACGTTATTTAATCACCACCTGGGAACTCTGTCAAGGTTGAAAGATTTTGGGGTGTGTCCTAGGGCTTTTCAAAGTTCTAATCTTTGGACCTTTCTTACCGTTGCTGTGACTCTCAGTAACATAAAATTGTACCGCCGACCTATGGTCGGCACACTGCCAGGCAAAGCCTGGCGGTACAAAAAGAGATGGAACATTAAATCTTTGAAAAACCCTGGGGTGTGTCCCAAAAACGTCGGGGGAGGGGGAGCATGGTGGCTGGGTGATGTTGGGGTAAAATCGAGAGGGAACAGAAGTCCTCCCAACCGCTTCCCATGCAGATGACCCGTTCAAACGGAAACAATCTCGGCCTGGCCCGTTCGGACGGCGGTTGAACTGCCTTCCCAACGCCTGAGGCATGAGTAGCAAAGACGCCTGGAAAGAGACCTGGGCCGCATTCCGCTCTACCGCCTGACTCGTCCCCAAAATCCCGACAAAATTGGGACACACCCAGATTTTTGGTGCGCACTCAAATCTTGTCAGGAAAACCCGCTGCTTTTACCGCCAAATGCAACAACGTCAAAAAATCTGCGCAATCTGCGTAATCTGCGGATGCCTTTCTTCACCACTTGACAACTGTTGCATGCACACAGATTTTGTTTTGGAGTTTGGGAATAACCCACCTCTTGTTCATCCCCACAGGGAGATAGAATCCCTTCTCGCCAATAGCAGATTTGCCATCCTGGCTCGCCCAGCGGTGTTTCTATCATCAGGCAAATCGCTGATTGGCTATGTTTCGCAAGTCTCCGAATTGCGCTGCCATCAGATAGTCACTTCGATTTCTGGGCTTGTGAGTCATCATTAGGGAAATGCTTTTGGTGCGGCCAGGGCTTTTCAATTATCCAACACAACGGTAGGGAAAGCCCTTGTGTGTGCCGCTGAACTAAATGACCCAACACATAGAGGCCAGGTTTCTGTACGGAGTATATGACTATTGAAACGCCCTGGTGCGGCTGATTCATCTTGCTGGAACGCAGGCTTTATGCTAGACTGTAATCATAGAGAAAAGGATCAGGCATGGCCGAGAAAATTCTGATTATTGACGATGATATAGATACGCTAAAACTGGTTGGACTGATGCTCCAGCGACAGGGCTATCAGATCAGCGCGGCGACCAATGGCCCACAGGGGATCGCCAAGGCCATTGAGGAACATCCCGACCTGATCTTACTCGATGTCATGATGCCCGAGATGGATGGATACGAAGTGGCCCGGCGCCTGCGCCAGAATCCCCTTACTGCCGAGACGCCCATCCTGATGTTTACAGCGAAAAGCCAGTTAGACGATAAAGTAAGCGGATTTGAAGCCGGTGCCGATGACTACCTGACCAAGCCTACCCATCCCTCGGAATTGCAGGCCCACGTTCGAGCCTTGCTCAACCGGGCCAAAAAAAGCACAGCCCCTTCCCAACCTGAAGCCATTCAGCAACAGACTGCTCATCTGATCGGGGTCATTGCGGCTCGAGGTGGGTTGGGAGTCTCTACCATTGCTCTCAACCTGGCGGTTGGCCTGTTCAATCGCACCAACGCCGAAGTCGTCCTGGTCGAACTGGTACCAGGCAAAGGCACGCTGGGGTTCGACCTGGGCGTGACTCAAAAGACCCTGGTCAAGTTTCTGCAAAGTTCACCCGCCGACATCACTGCTGAGCAACTGAAAAAAGCCCTGATCCCTCATCTCTCGGGCATTAAACTCTTGCTGGCTTCCGAATCCCCTAGCGACCTGTCTCTGGTGAATCAGATATCCCAATACGAGGCCCTGATCGAACGTCTGGCTACGCTATCACGCTATGCCGTTCTGGATTTCGGAAGTGGCCTGTTGCCCTTTGCCCAGAAACTGCTTCCCCGCTGCCAGGACGCAGTGGTGATCGTTGAGGGAGCGCTTAACACCATTCTGCACTCCAAAGCCTTGATTGAAGACTTGATCCAGTCAGGTGTTCCCAAAGAACGTATCGCCGTGGTGCTCAACAACCGGGTGCGATCGGAAACGTTGTTGCCGGCCACAACGGTTCAGGAAAAATTGGGCTATCCGGTCATGGTGACCTTCACACCCGCGCCAGAACTGATTGCACAGGCCATTCGGATGCAAACCGCCGCCATTCTGTGCCAGCCAGATAGCCTGATGGCGAAACAAATTTCCAGGCTGGTGGACCATTTGCTGAGAAACGACTCCCCAGCGAAATGACGTTGACGGAGCAGACTCTTTCGGCCATTGACTTTGCGGCCCGGTTGCTGCGGCAAGCCAGGCAGGTCGTGGCGTTGACAGGGGCGGGGATTTCCACTCCTTCGGGAATCCCCGACTTTCGTTCGGAGGGAACCGGTCTGTGGTCTCGCGATGAACCGATGGAGGTGGCCTCGCTGTATACGTTTCGGATCGCCCCGGAGCGGTTCTATCAGTGGTTTCGACCTCTCGCCAGACAGATTCTCAACGCCCAACCCAACCCGGCCCATGTGGCTCTGGCCCAACTGGAACAAGCCGGCCGACTACAGGTTATTCTGACCCAGAACATCGACCGTTTACACCAGAAAGCCGGCTCACAACGAGTCGTAGAAATGCATGGCACGCTGTCCACTCTATCGTGCACGCAGTGCTTTCAGCGTCATGCTTCTGACCCATATATTGATCCATTTCTGGAGCAGGGTGTTCTTCCCCATTGCCCGCAGTGTGGTGGCATTTTGAAACCGGATGTGATCCTGTTTGGTGAGCAACTTCCTCAAAAAGCCTGGATGGAAGCCCAACGCGCGGCTCGGGAATGTGACCTGATGCTGGTCATAGGTTCCTCGCTGGAAGTATTGCCGGTGGCCGGCTTGCCCATGCAGGCTCTCGATCGGGGGGCACACCTGATTATCATCAATCACACCCCCACCTATTTGAGTGTCCGGGCGGATCTGGTGTTGTTGGACGATGCCGCCCAGGTCTTGCCGGCGATCGTGGAACGAGTGCTCTATGCCTGAAATTGAGAGCCGACGCTTAGACAGTTATCGCCAATTGATCGAGATCGCCCGCGATCTCGCTTCGACTCTGGATTTGAATACGCTCCTGAAGCGTATCATCACTGCGGCGTCCGAGATCACGCAGGCTGAAGCGGCCTCGATCCTTCTCTATGATGCGACGATGCGCCAGTTATACTTTCAAGTAGCAACCAACATCGATCAGCCCACCATGCGCGGCCTGATCGTGCCCCTGGAGAACAGTATTGCTGGCTGGATTGTAACCCATCGTCAGACCGTGCGCATTGAAGACGTGCATAGCGACTCGCGTTACTTTGACGATGTGGAGCGAACGACCGGTTTTCAGACCACCTCGCTACTGGGCATTCCCCTGATTGCCAAAGACAAGGTAGTGGGTGTGTTGGAAGTGTTGAATAAACGCGGGGGAAACTTCACCGATGAAGACGAAGACCTGCTCAACGTGTTGGGTGCTCAGGCCGCCGTTGCGATCGAGAACGCGCGCCTCTTTCAGCAGTCGGACCTGATCGCTGAATTTGTCCATGAACTGCGCACACCTCTGGCTTCTATCAGCACAGCCAGCTATCTGTTGCTCCGCCCGGAGATCTCTCAAGAACAACGCGAGCAGATCATCCATAACATCCAGAGTGAGGCCATGCGCCTGAGCACACTGGCTTCCTCGTTTCTTGACCTGGCACGCCTGGAGTCGGGACGGGTGCAATTCAATAAGACGCGGTTTAACATCAACGATCTGATCTATGAGTGCAAAGATATTATGCATAGCAAGGCCGATGAAGCCCGCGTCCAGATCCGAATCGAAGCAGATGAGGCGGCACCTTTATTGGAGGCCGACCGGGATAAGATCAAGCAGGTGTTGCTCAATCTGATGAGCAATGCAATAAAGTACAACCGTAAGAATGGGTCGGTGATCGTGCGCGTGGAGCACACCGATGCGGAGATCGCCGTCACCGTGCAGGATACCGGCCTGGGCATCCCCGAAGACGCGTTGCCCCACCTGTTTGAGAAGTTTTACCGGGTGCGTCAGCATGAGGGAAAGATTATGGGCACCGGCCTGGGGCTGGCGATCAGCAAACAAATCGTGCAGGGGCATAACGGAACCCTGGAAGTTAAGAGCAAGATCGGTGTGGGTTCGGCGTTTACGATGCGCCTGCCGCTTGGGTTACGTCCGATGAGCCATAGATAACCGAAAGCTTTTGAGCAGGCGCAGGAACAAACCTGCCAGGTCTGCAAAAGTCACTCACGAAGACGAAAGCGCCTCTGTCACAAGACAGAGGCGCTTCCGCCAACTCAGAAGGAGGAGAGAGTGCCACAACAGGATCGGTTGCCGCCTTGCTAGATCGGGTCGTAGTCAGGATTAGTGCCACACCACTTGCACAGCGCTTTCTCGATCAAATTACAATCTACTGCGTTGGAACAGCGATGAGCCAGAACGCGCGGAGGTTGATCAGGTAGAGGATCGCCTGGATACACCACTTCCGTTGCCAGGACGACTTCCTGGCCGGCATACTCACAATAAGCGATCTTTTCAACGTGCCATGTTCGATAAGCCATCTCAACCTCCTGACTACGCTTATAGTGTACGTCAGAGTCGATCCGTTTTCCAGTGACATGCATCACTCTTGCGGTTGACGTTTGGCGTGATTTCCAGACGACGATTCTCTCTTTTGTCCAGTTCGTCGCAGGGGAAGAGCGCGAATGCCTCCTTTGCTGCAACGGACATGTTGCCAGGTAGAGCCTGGAAAGCCAGGAAGTTGAGCGCATCGCAGAAACCCGTCCAATCGCTTCAGCGAAACTGTGGCAGCAGAACGCCTGAGAAACACCCTCATCGGCGGCTTAAGCGCAGGATCGTGCCGCGGTGATCAACCAGATACACTTCGCCGGCTTCGTCTATGCCAAACGAAGCGATCAGCGCACCCGTATCGAACAGAACCGTGGATATGGCCGTCTCTTCGGTATCTGTCACGTGACGCAATGCACCCCACACTTTTCCTGAACAGTAATCGCCATAAAAGTAAACGCCCTGCCATTCGGGCATGGCGCCACGATAAACGTATCCGCCGGTCACTGAACAACCCTGGGTGTGGTCGTATTCAAACAGGGGTGGTTGATAACTGGCAGGTATGGCTCCACCGTTGTAGGGATGCTTCCCTTCAAAGATATTCCAGCCGAAATTGACCCCGCCCGGCGTGTGCGCCGGCAAGAAGTTGACTTCCTCCCAACTGCCCTGTCCGACATCGGCGATCCACATATCCCCTGTGAGCGGATCAAACGAGAACCGCCATGGGTTGCGCAGACCATAGTGAAAGACCTCGTTCCCAAACGGATTATCGGCCGGGATCGAATAGAGATCGCCATGGTTGACGTCAATCCGCAACAGGGCACCCAGCAGGGTTTTGGGATTCTGGCCGTTCCCCAGCGGGTCGCCGCCTGAACCGCCATCCCCCAGAGCGATATACAGGTACCCATCTGGCCCAAAAGCCAATCCGCCGCCATTGTGATTGGCGTAGGGTTGATCCACTTGCAACAGGCGCATCTCACTGCCTGGATCGGCAATGTTCCCTGAAGCCTGGAAGCGCGCAATCACGGTTCGGCCTTTTTGTCCGGTATAGTTGACGTAGAAAAAGCCATTGCGCTCAAATTCAGGATGAAAAGCCAGCCCCAGCAATCCCTGTTCATTGCCCCGATCGAACACCCGGTCGCGAATATCCAGAAAGGGCTGCTCATGGACGACTCCATTCTGGAGCAGGCGGATAACCCCGTGTTGTTCTACGATGAAGAGACGTTCCGAACCATCGCCGGCGTGTTGCAAATCTAGCGGTTTCTGAAAACCCGAAGCCACCGGCTGCCATTCGTACTCTGCCGGGTTGGGGAAATCTGTGACCGAAGTGGAGATCAATGTCGGGAGAGGAGTCGGCGAGGGCGGGGATGATGCCGTGGGCGGTGGGACCGGCGTCTCGGTTGCGGTAGGAAGCGCAGAAACGATCGAAGGGGTGTGCAGAACCTGCGAGGGCGGAGTCCCAAAAGCGGGGGTGCAGGCTACAGGAATCCCCAGGAGCAACACAATCATCCAACGCATGGTTACCTCGGATCACTCGCATCAGTGATTTCCCCGTCAATTATTTCCTTATCCGCTTCTTGCAGGTCCAGGTTGCTGGTTAGGGCTTTGAGGTGTTCGCGAACAACTTCGGCCGGGCAGAGTTCGATAAAGAGATAGACGCCCATCGCAACAATGGCTGCGTCATCCAGCGCACCAATCACAGGCAGGGTAATCCCCGGCGCCAGGTCAATTGGAGAAAGCAAATAGATCAGCGATGTGATCGGCAAAAGTTTGAGGAAGAGGCTGACTCGCCTGTCAGCCATCAAACGCAAGACCAGTTTAAGACGCAGCACCAGGTCGCGCAGCACGCTCCCTTGAGTCCCCTGCGGATATACGATCAAGTCGTGAGAACGTTTCTCTGACATGGTTTCTCTCCTCAGGTAGGATACCCTGATTATATGCCTGATAGGTAAGGATTGGAGGACTCGCAAAGTCCTTTTGGTGTATGAAATTCTAAAATGGAGTTCGACGTATGGAAATGATCATTGATTTTCCCGGCGGCGCTCGCGTGGACGCTCACTTCCGCGGGCACACTCTGCGCACCGATCAACCCCCGGCCGGCGGAGGGGAAGATTCGGCGCCAATGCCTTTCGAGGTGTTCCTGGCCTCGATTGGGACCTGCACTGGCATTTACATCCTGGGCTTTTGCCGACAGCGCGGCCTGCCCACCGATGGTATTCGGATCATTCAACGCCACTACGCCAATCCGATGACGGGCCTGATGGATAAGATCACCCTGGAAATTCAGGTGCCGCCTACCTTCCCTCGCCAGTATCACAGTGCTCTGATCCGTGCTGCCCACTTGTGCAAGGTCAAGAAGACCCTGGAAAACCCACCCCAGCTTGAGATCACAACCCGCGAAGTGGAAGTAGCCTGACCCTGCCAGAGGCCCGTTGGCTTTCAAACGGGCCTCTGTTTTATGATCGATCCTATGCCTTATCTGATTGATGGCCATAACCTGATTCCCAAATTTGGCCTGCGCCTGGATGAGGTGGATGACGAACTGGCCCTGGTAGAACAATTGCAGGCATGGTGCCGGGTAACGCGCCGACAGGTGGAAGTCTACTTCGACGGAGCACCGGCCGGGCAAGCCGGAGCGCGACGTTTTGGCCAGGTGGTGGCCCATTTCGTGCGCCTGGGCCGAACCGCTGACGCCGCCATCCGCGCCCGCCTGGTGGCCCTGGGCCGAGGGGCTCGCAACTGGACGGTGATTACCTCCGACCGTTCTCTGCAGGCCGAAGCCCGCGCCTGTGGCGCAACGGTGATCTCCTCAGAAGAATTTGCCCGCCAGGTGCAGATTGACCTGCAGCAGGCGACCCGCTCGAAGTTAGAAGGAGAAAAGAATCGTGCTCTCTCTTCAGAGGAAGTGGAAGAGTGGTTGCGCCTGTTTCGTGAGGGAAGGCGCTAATTCGGATAGTCTCTCTCCAAATTCTAATGCTATTTTCATCTCAAATCAATCAATCCGATGTATAGTACTGATAACGACACCTGTCCTCCTCTTTATCGGTATGTGGTGTCCATACCACCGCAGTCGGTCCGCATGTCCCCCCCATGCTGTCCAACGGTGGTGCCCCTCCCCCTCAAGGCTATGCGGTGTATCGGAAGATATGCCGCATAGTCTTTTTCAGGCTATAATCAGGGCATGAGGACTGTCTACACCTGGGTCGCTTCTCCGCAACATAAGTACCCGGATCACCCCGAGCGACCGGGGCGTCTAAGCCTGCTGGAGGAACGTCTCTCTGCCGTTCCCGCCGAGCGAATAGAGGCTACTCCAGCCACTCGCCAGGAAGTGGGCCGCGTGCACGATTCAGAGATGATCGCAGCCGTTGAGGCAGCCTGTGCACGCGGGGAGACGATCATTGACTTCGCCCCCACCTTCGTGACCCGTACGTCCTTTCAAGATGCCCTGCTGGCAGCTGGCGGCACGCTTACCTGTGTGCGCGCCGTCTGGCAGGGGGAGGCCGATAACGGGTTCGCTATCGTGCGTCCACCAGGTCATCACGCTGAGCCCGATCGGGCCATGGGGTTCTGCCTGTTCAACAACGTGGCGATTGCGGCCCGCGATCTGCTGGAACGCGGCGCCCAACGCGTGCTGGTGGTGGACTATGATGCCCATCACGGAAACGGCACCCAGGCAGCCTTCTGGAGCGATGAACGCCTGGGGTATCTTTCCACCCACCAGTGGGGTATCTATCCCGGCACCGGGCGTATGGATGAAGCCCCCCATGCTCGCCGACGAATCGTGAACGTGCCTCTGCCGGCCTATGCCGGTGACCTGTGCTTTGACCTGGTGGCGGAACGCATTCTCACCCCCTGGGTGCGATCCTTCCACCCTGATATGATCCTGGTCTCCGCCGGTTTCGATGCCCACTGGGACGATCCGATCACCACGATGGGGCTTTCCAGCGCTGGCTTGTATGCCCTCTCCAGACGCCTGGTAGCCCTGGCTGGAGAATGTTGCCAGGGGCGAATCGTGTTTGTTCTGGAAGGGGGCTATCACGCTCGCAATGTGGCCAATGGGGCTGCGGCGGTGTTTGCTGCCCTGACCGGAACCGCCTTTGACGATCCCGGCGATCGTTTTCCTTACCGTGAGCCGGAGGTGAACCGCATCGTGGAAGCCGTCCACGCATGGCACGGTTTCGAGTCCGGTCAGTGACCTGGCAGAGTGGATGAAGGCAAAAACAGGCGGTTGAGAAATCCGCCAGCCCCTCACGGCGAAGGCCGTGCCGGCGGGAGCGATTTACGTTTCCAGCGGCCCAACCACCTTCTCTACTTCTTCCAGAATCTCGCCCGACTTGACCAGGGCCTTCATCGTGTTGTGATCCGGATAAAGTGGCCGATCCACATCCAGATGGCGAACGTACTTGCGGATCACGCGCTGTGCGGCCTGAGTGCCCCGTCCAGGGGTGAAGGAGCGAAAGTCCAGGGCCTGAGCGGCCGCCATGAATTCGATTCCCAAAACCCCATAGGCGTTGTCCAGAATTTGTTCGTTCTTCAGGGCGGTATTCATCCCCATCGAGACGAAATCTTCCTGATCGGCGGCGGCCGGGATGGATTGGATGGAAGCCGGCATACACAGGATGCGCTGTTCGACGATCAAATGATCGGCCGTGTATTGGGAAAGCATGAAGCCCGAATAGAATCCCGGATCATGGGCCAGGAAATCAGGCAAGCCCTGGGAGAGGGCCGGATTGGTCAGGCGATTCAACCGCCGTTCGGAGAGCACACACACCATGGTGATCGCCGCCCCAGCCATATCCATTGGCAGGGAGACCGGCGATCCCTGGAAGTTGGCGCCCGTCAAGGTCAGACGCTCTTCGGGAATCCAGATTGGGTTGTCTCCTACGCCGTTCAGTTCAATTTCTACCTGAGAACGGGCGTAGGCGATGGCATCGCGGGCCGCCCCGATCACCTGTGGCGTGGAGCGCATTGAGTAGGCATCCTGTACTTTGGTCTTCATCTTTCCGGTGGTCAGGTCGGAGCCTTCGATGAGACGCATGATGTTCCTGGCGGAGAGGATGGCGCCTCGAAAGCCGCGCAGTTCGTGAAGTTTGGGGTTGTAGGGTTTGAGATTGCCGAGCAGGGCCTCGATAGACATGGCGGCCGCGATCTCGGCCTGTTTGAGAAAACGTTCCATCTCGTAGAGGTGAATCGCCGAGATGGCGGTGAGAACGTTGGACCCGTTGATGGTCGCCAACCCATCGCGCGCTTCCAGACCTGGAATCGGAATTCCCGCTCGACGCATTGCTTCGTGACCGGGGAGTCGTTCCCCCTGATAGAAGGCTTCTCCTTCCCCCAGGAGCAGCAGCGCAGCCTGGGCCATGGGGGCCAGATCCCCGCTGGCTCCCACCGAGCCTTTGGCACAGACCACGGGAGTCACACCCTTGTTCAACATCTCCACCAAGGTCAGCGTAATCTCCGGCCGGCAGCCAGAATTCCCATGAGCGTGGACGTTGATCCGCGAGGCCAGGGCAGCGCGCACGTATTCCTCTGGTAAGGGATCGCCGATTCCGGCGGCATGGTTGTAGATCAGGTAGCGTTGAAACTCCTTGACCTGTTCATCGCTGAGCACCACTTCAGAAAACTCGCCAATTCCGGTATTCGTGCCATACATGATCTCCCGTGCCGCCAGTTTTTCTTCCAACATGGCGCGGCAGACTTTGATTCGCTCCAGCGCCTCGGGGGCTAGAGCCACTTTCTCGTGATGACGCGCAATCGCCACCAGTTTTTCGATGGTCAGGGAGGAACCGTCCAGGACGACCGTCATAGCCATCTCCTCAGATTGGATACAGTATGATCAGGTATTCTCAGGAACCAGAGCAGGTAAAGAGGCACACTTATGCTCTTCTTGGTTTCGTTTCCCTGTTCTCTAAAGGTTGATCCACCGCTGAGAGGCAGAGCACGCAGAGTCTCCGCAGGAAAACCCGGCCCACTCAGCGGTTTGTCTTTGCGAGAGACGCACAGGTGAGTCCACTGCAAAAATGAACCACAGCGTACACCGAAAGCACGGAGTTACTCTGCGATCTCGGTGGTAGAACAACCTGTTGCAGTAGAGTCACGGGTGTATTTTACAACATAAACCTCCAAAGCGTTTCAGCAAGGTCGTACCGCCAGGCTATGCCTGGTAAAGCCGACCCGAAAATTCTGGTTGGAGTTTTGTACGTCGGAGACTTGCGTCACATGTTACCCGGTTGCGCCGACTTGCCTGCGTTTGGTGTGTTGGGGTTGGTGTGTTGGGATTGGGCGTGTTGGGGTTGGGTGTGTTGGGACGGCAGTTGAACTGCCGTCCCAACACTATTCCAACATTATTGGCGCCATCCCGGCGATTCCAACACTATTTGCGTCGCCTCAACATCAGGTCCCGCCGACCCGAGATCGACGGTACGAGTTATCTTTTGCAAAGCCATCAAATTCAACACCCCGCGCCCAGGGGCAAACCTTCTCCGTGCTCTCTGTGCCTTCGTGGTAATGCTTCAATACCCTGCGTTTACAGCCCTTGACATTCTTCGCCCTCTTGCATAGAATACCGTCCAACCATGCTTAAGCCTTCCGCCCGCTTCTTTGCGTACTATTTTTACGGTCTCGGCACGCCGGGGACCGGTGGCGGCGCTTAAGCAGGGACGTTTTTCCTGACCCTGTTAGAACACCAGACGAGCGAGGCCACACGGTCTCGCTCGTTTCGTTTTTCGCAAAACTTTCTTGTGGAGAACCATCCAATGCCTATCCGCGGAATCCGAGGAGCGATTACTGTCCCCGTAGATCAGCCGCAGGCTATCCTGGAAGCCACCCGAGAATTGCTGCAAGCCATGCTGGATCAAAACCAGGGCCTGCGCCCGGAGGACATCGCCAGCGTGTTCTTCACCATGACCGAAGACCTGTCCACCGCCTTCCCGGCTCAGGCCGCACGAGAGTTGGGCTGGCAACATGTCCCGATGTTGTGTGCCCGTGAGATCCCAGTGCCCGATAGCCTGCCCAGGGTGATCCGGGTGCTGATTCACTGGAACACAGAAGTCCCTCAACAGGCGATCCGACACGTGTATCTGCGTCAGGCCGTGATCTTGAGGCCCGATCTGCAGGTTTCCTCTGAATCGCCCTCTCACGGCGCGTGAGATAGTGCCGTTCATTCATCCCTATCCCTACCCGAGGAGAAGCCATGGTGATCGTGATGAAACCCAATTACACCCCCCAGCAACTGGAAGAAGTAGTCAAAACTGTGCAGGCTCATGGCCTGACGCCCTTCGTCAGCCAGGGCGTGGAGACTACGATCGTGGCTGTGATCGGCGAATGCCACATGCCCTCGCTGGATGCATTTGAAGTGCTGGAAGGCGTGGAGAGCGTCAAGCGCATTTCGCAGCCATATAAACTGGCCTCGCGCCAATTCCACCCCGAGGATTCGGTCTTCCCGATCGATGGGGTCACAGTGGGAGGCGAGGAGATCGTACTGATCGCTGGCCCGTGTTCGGTGGAATCGCGTAGCCAGATTCTGGAGACGGCTCAGGCAGTGCGCGAAGCCGGGGCGAATGCCCTGCGGGGTGGAGTCTTCAAACCACGCACGTCGCCCTACTCGTTCCAGGGGTTGGGTGAAGAAGGTCTGGAATATCTGGCCGAAGCCCGAGAACTCACCGGTATGCCGATTGTGGTGGAGATCATGTCGCAAACCCAACTGGAAGTGATGATGAAATACGTGGACGTGTTCCAGGTAGGGGCACGCAGCATGCAGAACTTCAACCTGCTGCGCGCGCTGAGCGAGATTCGCAAGCCGGTGCTGCTCAAACGTGGCTTGAGCGCCACTATCGAAGAATTACTCATGTCAGCAGAATATCTGCTGGCCGGCGGCAACCATCGGGTGATCCTGTGCGAACGGGGCATCCGCACCTTCGAGACCGCTACCCGCAACACCACTGACATCAACGCTATCCCGGTGCTGAAGCGCCTGACCCATCTGCCGGTGATCCTCGACCCCTCCCATTCCACCGGTCATGCCGACTATGTACCGGCTATCGCTCGTGCCGCCATCGCCGCCGGGGCAGATGGGTTGATCGTAGAGGTACATCCCGAACCGGCCAAAGCCCTCTCTGATGGCAAGCAATCGCTCCGCCCCGAGGCCTTTGCGGAGATGGTGCGCCAGGTGAAAGCCATCGCCGAGGTCATGGGACGACGCGTTGCAACGGTTCGCTCCACGGTTCCAGCAGGCTAAGCCGCCATGGAGGATGGTTTTTCGCTCCAGAACGCCACGGTAGGCATCATTGGCCTGGGGTTGATGGGAGGGTCGCTGGCCATGGCCCTGGCCGGCAAATGTGCTTTTCGCCTCGGCCTGGATTCCCAACCCACGATCCTGGAACAGGCCCGCCGCCGAGGGATTGTGGATCAGATCATCGAGTGGCCTGGCGGCGATCACCCGATGCGCCTGCCTCCCCTCGACCTGATCGTGCTGGCAACCCCCGTGCCGGCCATCGTGGACTGGTTGCGTCGCCTGCCCCAATCGGTTGCAGCACCCTGTGTGGTGCTCGACCTGGGGTCCACCAAGCGGGAGATCGTGCAGGCCATGGCCGATCTGCCGGCCGGCTTTGACCCCATCGGTGGACATCCGATTTGCGGTAAGGAGAAACTGGGGCTGGAACATGCCGACGCCAGTCTGTATCAGGGAGCGCCGTTTGTGCTTACCCCGCTGGAGCGCACCACCCCGCAGGCTCGCTCGGCGGCTGATCAGGTCATCCAGGCCCTGGGAGCACACCCGCTGGAACTGACAGCCGAGGAACACGATCGGCTGCTGGCCTTCACCAGCCATCTGCCGTTTGTGCTGGCTTCGGCTCTCAGCCAGGTCACCTTGCCCGAAGCGGCGCTTCTGATCGGCCCTGGCTTTCGCTCCACGGCACGTCTGGCCGGCACGCCGGCTTCGATGATGGCCGGGGTGCTGCGTTCCAATCGCGACTATCTGCTCCAGGCGCTGGGACGCTTCCGTCAGGCCCTGGATGCGCTGGAGATGGCCCTGCAGGACGAAACGCCCAATGTCTTGGAATCCGTTCTGGAGGTTTCGCGGGCCTCGTATCTTGCTCTGGTGGAACGACCATGACCACGCTACTTTCTCAGGACAGGACATTTCCGCCGTTCCAGCCCATTGAACCGATCTCCCATCCGCTGGCGGCCAGGGTGCGGGTGCCGGGATCGAAATCACTGACCAACCGCGCCTTGCTGATCGCGGCCCTGGCCGATGGAACGACCCACCTCACCCATGCCTTGTTCTCCGACGACTCCATCTACCTCGCGCGTGCTCTGCAGGCCCTGGGCTTTTCTCTCCACCTGAACCCGATCCAGGAGGAGATGAGCATCGTCGGCCAGGGAGGTCAGATCCCGGCTCGCCAGGCGTCGCTCTTCGTGGGGAACGCCGGCACCGCTGCCCGCTTTCTGACGGCCTTTCTGGCCCTGGGTGAAGGGGAATATGTGCTGGATGGGGAGCCACGGATGCGGGAGCGACCGATGGCCGATCTGGTGCAGGCTCTGCGCGGGCTGGGAGTCGGCGTGGAGGTGGCCGCGCCCCGCGACGAGGTCCGGGTGGAATCGTTCGCCGCCGGGGGGGAGGCAGAGGCCCATTTGCCGTTGAGGGTCCGGGGCGGGGGATTGCCCGGGGGGGAGGTGGTCCTGCGCGGCGATGTTTCGTCCCAGTTTTTGTCGGCGCTGTTGATGGTGGCACCGTATGCCCGATCGCCGCTGACGATCCGCCTCTCCACTCCGTTGAGTTCCCGGCCTTATGTGGAGATGACTCTGGCAGTGATGCGTTCGTTCGGCCTGGAGACGGCACGCCAGGAGGTGGAGTGGTTTTCGCCGGCCCTGGGACGGTATCGCTCGCCAGGGGTGTATGCGATTGAGAGTGACGCTTCGGCGGCATCGTATTTTTTTGCCGCGCCGGCGGTGTGCGGAGGGTTTGTGGAGGTGGAAGGGCTCAGCCGTCGCTCGTTGCAGGGGGATGTGGGGTTTGTGGATGTGCTGGAGCAGATGGGATGCACGGTGGAAGAAACCCGGCATGGCCTGCGGGTGAGCGGCGGTCAGCCGCTGCGTGGTGTGGATGTGGACTTGCGCGATATGCCCGACGTGGCTCAAACGCTGGCCGCCATCGCGCCGTTTGCCAGCACGCCCACCCGCATTCGGGGGATCGCCTCGGCCCGCCACAAGGAAACGGACCGCATTCACGCTGCCTGTACCGAACTGGTCCGACTGGGGGTGAGGGTGGAGGAACATGCCGATGGGATGACGATTTATCCCGCTTCGTCGTTGCGACCGGCGTTGATCCGCACGTATAATGACCATCGCATGGCCATGGCCTTCTCGTTGATCGGTTTGCGCCTGGAAGGGGTGGTGATCGAGAATCCGGGCTGTGTGTCGAAGACGTTTCCTGCGTTTTTTGAGGTGCTGGACCAGTTGCGCCAGCCATAGGAGGGGGTAGGTGGACCTGACCTTGGGGTTGATCGGGTTTCCGCTCGGCCATTCGCTTTCGCCACGCATTCATCGGGCGGCCCTGCAGGCTTGCGGTCTGGTGGGTAAGTATGCTCTGTTTCCTGTTCCGCCTGGAGATCGGGATGGGTTACAGGCATTGCTTGAGCGTCTGCGCCGCGGATCGTTGCACGGGTTGAACGTCACCATTCCGCACAAGCAAACGGTGATCTCGTTTCTGGATGAGTTGACGCCAGCTGCGCAGGCGATTGGGGCGGTAAATACGATCCTGGCCCGGGCGGGGCGCCTGATCGGTGACAATACCGATGCGCCTGGTTTTTGGCGCGATCTGAAGGGCTGGCTGGGGGAGGTGTCGACAAATCAAGAGAGATCCACCGGCAAAACGACGCTGGTGTTGGGGGCGGGCGGATCGGCACGGGCGGTGACGTATGCCCTGCTTCAGGCTGGCTGGCAGGTGACGGTGGCGGCGCGCCGCCGCCAGCAGGCCGCCGCCTTGCAGGCGGCTTTTGCCGGGTTTGACCTGCACCTGGCCGGGTTTGACCCTCTGCCGCTGGGGCCGTTCGATTTGATCGTCAACACCACGCCATTGGGGATGATGCCTGATGTGGAAGGCTGCCCTCTGCCGCAGGACTATCCGCTTTCTCCACCCACTGCGGTGTACGATTTGGTGTACAATCCACGCCAGACGCGCCTGATTCAGATGGCGACGGCGCGAGGGGTGCCGGCCAGAGGTGGCCTGGGGATGTTGATCGAGCAGGCCGCTCTGGCGTTCGAACGCTGGACAGGCTGTGCACCGCCCCGTCAGGCTCTGTGGCGGGCCGTGGAGTGACCAATGTGACCTGGATGAAGGGAGTAGCGATGTTGCGTTTCTTAACCGCTGGCGAATCCCATGGCCCTTCTTTAACGGCTATTCTGGATGGGATTCCGGCTGGCCTGCCGCTCTCGGCGGAGGGTATCAACCGAGAATTGGCCCGGCGTCAGCGCGGCTATGGCGCCGGTGGGCGGATGAAACTGGAGCATGACACGGCTGCGATCCTGGCCGGCGTGATGGGTGGGGTGACCACCGGCGCGCCCATTGCGCTGTTGATCGAGAATGCCGATCATGTTCGCTGGCGAGGCAAGCCGATCCCGCCGCTGACCCGCCCTCGCCCAGGCCATGCGGATCTGACCGGGGCGCTCAAATATGGATATCGCGATCTGCGCCCGGCCCTGGAACGGGCTTCGGCCCGTGAGACAGCTGCCCGGGTGGCTGTGGGAGCGATTTGCAAGCAGTTTCTCAGGGAATTTGGCATCATCGTCGGTGGGTATGTGCGCGCCATCGGTCCGGTGCGGGCTGAGTTGGGCGATCTGCCTTATGAGGAGCGTTTCGCTCGCGCCGAGCAGTCGGACGTGCGCTGCCCGGACTCCGCCGCCGCCCAGGCCATGCACATGGCTATCGAGCAAACCATCCATCACAGGAATACGCTGGGGGGGATTATCGAGGTCGTGGCGTTGAACGTTCCGCCGGGGTTGGGCAGTTTCGCCGAGTGGGATAGACGCCTGGAGGCTCGTCTGGGGATGGCTATTCTCTCAGTGCAGGCCATCAAGGGGGTGGAGATCGGCGATGCCTTCGAGAACGCGTCAATGCCCGGCACGCAGGCTCAGGATGGGATTTCTCTGGAGGGCCGACGCCTGGTGCGGACCTCTAACCGGGCCGGGGGGATCGAAGGGGGGATTTCCAACGGTCAGCCTATTGTGATCCGGGCGGCGATGAAGCCGATTGCCACCACGTTGACCGCTCAGTCCACGGTGGACCTGGCCACAGGAGAAGAGACGGCTACGGCTTACGAACGCTCCGATTTTTGCCCGGTGCCGCGGGCGGTGCCGATCCTGGAGGCAATGACGGCTTTTGTGCTGGCCGATGCTCTGCTGGAGAAATTGGGCGGGGACTCGCTGGAGGAGATGCGCCCTCGCTTTCAGGCGTTGCGCCAGGCAACGCTGGACGATCTGACGATGGACAACTCGCCTCATGTGTTTTGGGAGTGAATGGGTGTCCGCAGATTTCGCAGATTGCGCAGATGTATCCGCAGATGACGCAGATTGCGCAGATGTATCCGCAGATGACGCAGATTGCGCAGATATATCCGCAGATTTCGCAGATTGCGCAGATATATCCGCAGATTTCGCAGATTGCGCAGATGTATCCGCAGATTTCGCAGATTGCGCAGATGTATCCGCAGATTTCGCAGATTGCGCAGATGTATCCGCAGATGACGCAGATTGCGCAGATGTATCCGCAGATGACGCAGATTGCGCAGATGTATCCGCAGATTTCGCAGATTGCGCAGATATATCCGCAGATTTCGCAGATTGCGCAGATATATCCGCAGATTTCGCAGATTGCGCAGATATATCCGCAGATTTCGCAGATTGCGCAGAGGGATCCGCAGAGAGGACGCGATAACCTGGTGTTGAAGTATCTAAGGAACTCACGCTCTTGAACCGCTTAGACTACGAGCCTGATCGGGTTCGACAGGGGGGTGATCTGTAGGGCTTTTTAAAGTTTTAATATTTGGGCATCCAACAAAGCAAGAGCCAGTGAGGGACGAGCAGAAATTGTGCGCTGAGCGTCAGGGATGTAACGATACGGAAGCTGACGCAGTAGGG
>FWWM01009231.1_pt1 | contig 18345 bp, 13 predicted proteins | sample 2228351 | NCBI WGS metagenome assembly FWWM01 (sample SAMEA103939774, study PRJEB20133) | metagenome
CCTGGGCCAGCCTGGGAACCGGCCAGGTGCGCACCCTCTGGCTGGCGCAGCTGGCCTGGCTGGGGGGACCGTATCTGGTGGCCTTCGTGGTGGTGCCCTTCGTCGCCACCGACCCCTGGGTAACGGAGACCGGAGCAGCGATGCTGGTCTACCTGGGCCGTCCTGTAGCCCCGGGCATCACCTACTACAACGGGCCGTACCGCTTCGTCGGCGAGTGGTGGGGGGAAGAGCCCCTGGCTCGCGACGAGTTCGATGTGGCCACTGCCGACGGGGCGGTGCTGCGGATTTACTTCGACCGGCTCCAGCGCCGGTGGTTTGCCGACGGGGTGTACGACTAGCCCGCCGGCGAGGAGGAACGATGCCAGGACTCGTCGACAAGATTCGGGAGCGACGGTGGGCGATGACCGACGCCGAACGGCTGCTGTGGTCGCGCCTGCGCAACGGGCAACTGGGGGTCGTTTTCGAGTGTCGCGTGCCGGTGGGGCCGTACCTCGTCGATTTCCTGTGCCGCGAGCGTCGGCTGGTGGTGGAAGTGCTCGACCCGTCCGCCGTCGCGCGCGAGGAGGATCGCGAGCGGGACGCCTTCCTGAGGGCGGCCGGCTTTCGCCTGCGGCGCTTCCCTGCGTACGAGGTGATGCTGCGGCCCGAGGCGGTGATGGCCGCCCTCTGGCTGGCCACCGAAGCAGGAGCGGCGGGCGAGGGCGGGCAGGACCAGGTCGGCCGCGCCCGCCGGCAGCCGCCCACGGCCGCCCCTGCCTCGCCATGCCCATGAGCCGTGGCGTGCGCCCGGAGGGCACCCCCCCGTACTGCGAGCTCCACGCTCGCACGGCCTTCTCCTTCCTCGAAGGGGCATCGGAGCCGGAAACCCTGGTGGAACGGGCGGCGGCCCTGGGGCTCTCTGCGATCGCCGTCACCGACCGGGCCGGCGTCTACGGGATCCCCCGCTTTGCCAAGGCGGCGAGGGAAGCCGGACTCGAGGCCATCTGCGGCGCCGAGGTGGTGCTCGACGACGGTGCCCGCCTGCCGCTCCTCGTCGAGAGCGCGCGCGGGTGGTCCAACCTCTGCCGCCTGCTCAGCGATGTCGCGCTCCAGGCAGGGAAGGACCGGCAAGGAGGGGAGAACACCCGCCCTCGCCCCCTGGCCTGCCGGCGGAAGGGGGACGGGCGGGCGTCGTGGGCCCAGGTGGCGGCCCACGCCGACGGTCTCGTCGCCCTCACCGGCGGGGAGCGCGGTCCCCTCGTACGGGCGTGGCGGGAAGGGGGGGAAGCGGCGGCTCGCCAGATCATGCGCCGGCTCGTCGAGATCTTCGGCACGGGCCGGCTGGCGGTGGAGATCCATCGCCACCAGCGGCGCGGCGAGGAGGCGCGCAACCTGGCCATGGTGCGGCTGGCGCGAGAGGCGGGGGTGGAAGTGGTGGCGACCCAGGACGCCCTTGCCGCCCGCCCGGCCGACTTCCTCGTGGCCGACGTCTTTGCCTGCCTTCAGGCGCATTGCACCCTCGACACGGCCGGTCGGCGCCTCGAGAGCAACCGCGCCCGGGTCCTGCGCGCCCCCGCGGCCATGGCCCGCCTCTTCGCCGACTTCCCGGAGGCCCTTGCAGCCACGGCGCGCATTGCCGAACGGTGCGCCTTCCGCCTCGCCGAGCTGCCCTACCGCTTCCCCCGGGCCCGCCTCGAAGGGGACCGGTCGGAAGCGGAGGAGCTGTTTGCCCGCGTTGAGGCGGGGGCGCGGGAGCGCTACCGCACCATCGATCGGCGGGTACGGGCGCAGCTCGACCGGGAGCTTTCCCTCATCGTTCGCCTGGGGCTGACCGGGTATTTCCTGGTGGTCCACGACATCGTGAGGTTCTGCCGCAGCCGCGGCATCCTCGCCCAGGGGCGCGGCTCTGCCGCCAACTCGGCGGTGTGCTACGCCCTGGCCATCACCAACGTCGATCCCATCGCCTACGACCTGCTGTTCGAGCGGTTCCTCTCCGAGGAACGCGGGGAATGGCCGGACATGCCGGCCGGCGAGTTGCGGGAGGAGGTCATCCAGTTCGTCTACCGCACCTACGGGGAGCGGGGCGCCGCCATGACCGCCAACGTCATCACCTATCGCGGCCGCTCGGCGGTGCGCGAGGTGGGGAAGGTGCTGGGCTTTGCGCCGGAGCATCTCGACCGGCTGGCGAGGCTGCTCGGCGGCTGGCACGGGTTCGAGGGGGAGCCGCGGCGCGAACTGGCCGCACACTTGCGCACCGCCGGCCTGGCCCCCGAGGAGCACCGCGGCCGTCTCTTCGTCGAGGTGGTCAGCCGGATCCTGGGGTTGCCCCGCCACCTGGGGCAGCACTCGGGGGGGATGGTGCTGGCCAGGGGTCGCCTCGACGACGTCGTCCCGCTGGAGCCCGCCGCCATGCCCGGGCGGGTGGTCATCCAGTGGGACAAGGACGACTGCGCCGACCTGGGCATCATCAAGGTGGACCTCCTGGGTCTCGGCATGCTCCAGGTGCTCCAGGAGGCGGTACCCCTCGTGGCCCGCCACGAGGGGGTGGAGGTGGACCTCGCCCACCTCCCCCAGGACGACCCTGCCGTCTACGATGCCCTCTGTCGCGCCGACACGGTGGGGTGGTTCCAGGTGGAGAGTCGCGCCCAGATGGCGACGCTGCCGCGGATGCAGCCGCGCCGTTTCTACGATCTGGTGGTGGAGGTGGCCATCATCCGTCCCGGTCCCATCGTCGGCAAGATGGTCCACCCTTACTTGCACCGCCGCCAGGGGCGCGAGCCGGTGAGCTACCCCCACCCCGACCTCGAACCGGTGCTGCGGCGGACCCTCGGCGTGCCCCTCTTCCAGGAGCAGCTCATGCGCGTCGCCATGGTGGCAGCCGGGTTTTCGGGCGGCCAGGCGGAGGAGCTGCGCCGCGCCATGGCCGCCAAGCGTTCGGTGGAGCGCATGAAGAAGCTGGAATCGCACCTGCGCCGGGGGATGGCCGCCCGGGGGATCACCGGCAAGGCTGCCGACGAGATCGTCCAGGGGATCACCTCCTTCGCCCTCTACGGTTTTCCCGAGTCCCACGCGGCGAGCTTCGCCCTCATCGCCTACGCCTCCGGCTACCTCAAGGTCCACCATCCGGCGTGCTTCCTCGCCGCCCTGTTGAACGCCTGGCCCATGGGGTTCTACCACCCGGCCACGCTGGTCCAGGACGCCAGGCGGCACGGCGTGCGGGTGCTGCCCATCGACGTGAACCATTCCGGCTGGTCGTGCCGGCCGGAGCGGCTGGCGCCAGTGTCCAGCGCCTCGGGCAGCGCCGCCGGCACCCTGGCCGTGCGCCTGGGCTTGCGGTTCGTGAACGGATTGCGCGAGCAGGCGGGGCGGCGGATCGAGGAGGAAGCGAGCCGGGCGCCCTTCGACTCGGTCAAGGAGGCGGCGTACCGCTGCCAGTTGCGCAACGACGAGCTGGAAGCCCTTGCCCGCATCGGCGCCTTTTCGAGCCTCGGCCAGACCCGCCGGTCGGCGCTCTGGCAGGTGGCGGCGCTGGACGGCCGCCGCCCCCCCTTGGCTCGCGCCATGGAGCCGGAGCCGACCCCGTCGCCGTTGCCGGCCATGTCGGTGGCCGAGCGCTACGCGGCGGACTACGCCGGGACCGGCGTCACCGTCGGTCGCCACCCCCTGGCGCTGCGCCGGGGGGAGCTCGCCGCGCGGGGCGTGCTGTCGGCACGGGAGCTGGCCCGGCAACGGGACGGCGCGCGGGTGAGGGTGGGCGGTGTGGCCATCGTCCGCCAGCGGCCGGGCACCGCCAGGGGGTTGTGTTTCCTCACCCTCGAGGACGAGACGGGGTTTGCCAACGTCGTCTTCATGCCCGACCTCTTTGCCGCGCACCGCGCCGTCATCACCGGCACGGCGCTCCTCGAGGTGTACGGAGTGGTGCAGGCGCGCGACGGCGTCGTCACCGTCCGCGCCGAGAAAGTGCAGCCGCTCTTCGCCCATCCGCTCCCCGCCACCCCGGCCCGCAACTTCCATTGACACGGCCCCCTCGCGGACGGCCTCGCCGCCGCGCGGCACGGCGCCTGGTGGCTTCTGGTACGATGAAACAACACCGGGGGAACGTACGCGGGGCAGGAGGGGACCATGGCCTTTGTCGATTTCAAGAACGTCTACGAGATGGCGCGGCGGACGGCGGAACGGTACCCGGACCTGGAGGCGTACCGGACCATCCTCTCGCCGGAGCGCAGCGAATCGGTGAGCTGGCGCGAGTTCCTGAGCGCCGTCCGCCGCGTCGGCAAGAGTCTCATCGCCCTCGGCGTCGATCACGGCGACAAGATCTCCATCCTCTCCTACACCTGCTACAAGTGGGTGCTCACCGACGTGGGGGCCGAAAGCGTCGGGGCGGTCACCGTCGGCATCTACCACTCGACCCTCGCCAACGACGTGCGCTACATCGTGGACCACTCGGACTCGGTGCTCGTCTTCGCCCAGGACCTCGAACAGCTCCACAAGCTCCTCGCCGTGCGCGACCGACTGCCGCGCGTCCGCAAGGTGGTGCTCTTCGCGGGCGAGCACGACGACAACTGGGTGCTCTCCTACCGGCAGTTCCTGGCCCTCGGCGACCGTGTCGACGAGGCGACCCTCGATGCCCGCATTGCCGCCGTGGGGCCGGGCGACGTGGGCGCCATCGTCTACACCTCCGGCACCACCGGTGTTCCCAAGGGGGCCGTGCTCACCCACGACAACATCACCTGGACCGCCCAGTCCGTGCAGCACTGTAACGACATGCCGGCGGGGGACGTGCAGCTCCTCTTCTTGCCCCTCGCCCACATCTTCGCCCGCACCTGCACCTTCACCGCCCTCCTCACGGCCACCACCACGGTCTTTGCCCGCAACCTCGACACCATCGCCGAGGACTTCAAGCTCGCCCGCCCCCACTGGTTCATTGCCGTGCCGCGCATCTACGAGAAGGTCCACGCCAGGGTGCTGGCCGGGGCCGAGGCCAAGGGCGGCGTCGCCCTCAAGCTCTTCCGCTGGGCGGTCAAGGTCGGGCACGAACGGGGGGAGTACCTGCTGGCGAAGCGGCCAGTGCCGCTCGGCCTGCGCGTCCGCTACGCCCTCGCCAACAGGCTCGTCTTCGCGAAGATCCGGGCGGCCCTGGGCGGTCGCGTCAAGTGGTGCATCTCCGGTGCCGCGCCCCTCGACCCCACCGTCGGCCGCTTCTTCCACGCGGCCGGCATCCTCGTCCTGGAGGGGATCGGGATGACGGAAAACACCTCCTTTACCAACGTCAACCGGGTGGACAACTACCGCTTCGGCTGGGTGGGACCGCCCGGGCCGGGGATCGAGCAACGCATTGCCCCGGACGGCGAGATCCAGTTCCGCGGCCGCAACGTCATGCGGGAGTACTACAAGATGCCGGCGGAGACCGCTGAGGCCTTCACCGAAGACGGCTGGCTGCGCAGCGGCGATCTGGGCGAGATCGACGAGGAGGGTTTCCTGCGGGTGACGGGCCGCAAGAAGGAGCTCATCGTCACCTCGGGGGGCAAGAACATCGCCCCTACCGCCATCGAAGGGGTCCTCGCCACCTCCAAGTACATCAACCAGGTGTGCGTCATCGGCGATCGGCGGCCGTACCTGGTGGCCCTTCTCACCCTGGATACGGACAACGTTGCCGAGTGGGCGCGTTCCCAGGGCATCGCCTTCGCGAACGTCGAGGAGCTCTCCCGGCACCCGCGCGTGGTGGCGCTCATCGAGGCCGAGGTGGCCGATCGTAACCGCGAGTTCGCCTCCTTCGAGACGGTGAAGAAGGTGGCCATCGTCCCGGAGTTCACCGTCGCCAACGGGCTGGTCACCCCGACCTTGAAGCTCAAGCGCGGGCCCATTGCCGAGCGCTACGCAACGCTCATCGACGAGCTGTACGCCGGCGCCTGAGGCGCCGGGACGGCGGGAAGGTCACGGCAGGCCGTGCCTTCGAGATGTCGTTTCGCACACGCCCCAGAAACGACAGACTCTCCCCGCCCCGCGGCGGACGCCGCGGACACCGTCAGGGGCGCACCTTCCACACGTGGACGATGGGCTTGGCGCCATCGGCGAACTTCTCGAGCAGGAACAGGTGCCCGCGGAGGCGGTCGTAGGCCATCTCGCCCAGCCGGTACCGGCGCTGCACGCCGCGCCCCGTCTGGTCGGGTTCCACCGTGGGGTCGGGCAGGAAGAGGGTAGCGTCCAGGTCGAGGGAGGCGTACGGCTGCGGCTCGTACGGCTGCCACTCCCCGGCGGCCACCGTGGCGAGGTCGGTGGGGTCGTAGAAGACCAGCCGGGCGGTGAAGGAGGAACTCCACCAGCCGCGATACGAGGTGTGGCCCGGGCACTCCCGCACCAGTGCCGCCGGACACGGGGTGTGATCGGCGCGGAAGCACATGGGCTCGCCGCCGACCTCGGTCTCGACGCAGGGCAGGCCCGAGCCCGTGGGATCCAGCCACCCGTACCAGCAGTACTGGCCGGTCCCCTTGGTGCCGGCGAAGACCACGGCAGCCTTGCCGGAGGGCGTGGTGATCCAGGCGCCCCCTTCCCACTCGTCGGCGTGCTGGTAGCCGGCGAGGCGAACGCTGGTCGGATCGGGATCGTCGCTCCTGGTGTGGGAGTACCGCAGCAGGGGGACGGGGTCCAGGCGCGTGCCCGGCGGGGGCGGGTTGCCGGCGAGCCAGGGAGCGTAGGCGAACAGCGCCGGTCCCATGCCGGACCAGCCACCGTCGCGGTAGCGCCCGGTGGCGAGGCGGCGTCCGCCCACGTGGGCGGCGGCCCAGGCCTCGGGGATCTCGAAGAGGTAGCCGTTGACGCTGTACAGCGACTCGTCGCCGATCCACCACCCGCCCTGGGTCTGCGGCGCCGCAAGATCGAGGTTGCACCAGCCGTGGCTCGCCACCCGGGTCGCGGCGTCGTCCTGGATGTGCTGCCCCCAGGCTACGTGCAGCTTCTCGCCGGTCCTGGGGTCGGAAAGCACGCACATGGCCAGGCGAGGCAGCTCGGTGAGGGTTTGCCAGAGCCCGCCGCGGATGTCGGCAAAGGGCTGCAGGGTCGTGGCGGTGGGAAGTTCCTCCGGGTCTTTCCCGGGCGAGATCCGCGGCGCCGGGATGGAGATCTCGGACACCTCGTTGAACTGGTCGAGCCCGGAGCCGACCAGGGATCCGGGGAAGCCGTCCGCCTCCCCGCCCGGATCCCCCGCGGGCCGGTAGGCGAGGGCCTCGCCGCCGTACTCCCAGGTGTGCGCTGGGGGGCTTGCCGCCGGGCGGTCGGGGAGGCGGAAGGCGCCCAGGTACTCGAGGTCGGCAGGCGCAAGCCGCGCGAGGTGTGCCAGCCGGCGCCGCGGCAGGCGCGGCGAGGGGTCGAGCTCCGGCGCGAGCGGGAGCGCCACCGTGGCCGCGAGCAGGGCCACCGCCCACGCCATGCCCGGGCGCCTCATGGGACGATGGCCGGGATCGTCGTCGGATCGCCGGTGTTCTGGTCGATGACCGACGCGTAGGCCCACGCCTGGCACGACGTCGTCGACACCTCGACCCGGGCGTAGGCGGCGTCGCGAGTGCCGGCGCCTGCCTTGGCGAGGATGTCGTCTTCCTGCTTCCAGCGGCGGCCCTCCACGGTGAGGGTGCGGGCGGTGCCGATGGCGTTGCCGCCTGGCGCGACGAGCTGGACGGTCACGGTGCACGGCGAGGTGCCGAGGTTCACGACGCCCACGTTGGTGCGGAAGGCAGCGTTCTTCTTGACCAGCGGGATGAACCCCACCCGCCCGTCGCCGATGGCCTCCACGTCCCTGCCGCCGGGGTACGCCACCACCAGGGCCGGGTACGACTGCCCGTAGGTGCGGGTCTCGCTCTCCTGGTTGTAGGTGCGGGAGGTGACCGCGAGGGGCTGGTTGGAGGTGACGAGGAGCGTGCCCTTCGGGGAACTCGCCTGGCCGAAGCCGAACTTCGACACCAGCACGTCCTTCCACTCGATGCTCTGCAGGGCACCGAGGGAGTGGCTCGCGGTGGTCTGGGCCCCGCTCGTGGCGTCGAAAAACGCGAGGTTGAGGGTGACGCTGGCGGACGACGTGTTGATCACGCCCACATCGGTGCGCCAGTTGGTGCCCGCCGCCCCGGCCGCGTGGGCCACCGACGGCACGAGGTAGGCGTAGGGGTCCGCCCCCGAGCCGCCACTCACCACGATCTGCCCGGTGCGCGTCGTCGAGCCGCCGGTCATGGACACGACAAGCCGCCAGGTGTAGGTGCCAGGGGTCTGATAGCTGTGGGTGGTGCTGGCACTGCTCGAGTGGGGCGAACCGTCACCGAAGTCCCAGTCGTAGGTCAAGGCGCCGCTGCACGTGCCGGAGTAGGTGAAGCCCGATGCTACGAAACTCACGGCCTGGCCCACCACCGCCGTGGCCGGCACCACGGCGTTGCCGGTGATGGTGCACGCGGCGGCCGCGCCCGGGCAGCCGCCCAGTCCCTTCCAGCAGTTGTACGCGATGTTGAGCAACGGCACGAACTCGCCCGTCGCCTTCTGGTCCCCGGCCGCCGACGGGTGGCTGTCCCCGCTGGGGTAGGCGCTGGTGTTGCCCCCCCGGTCGGTGATGTGTTCGATTGCGCCCGCCCGATAGCGGTGGTGGTTGCCGGTGGTTCGCCCGAAGTCGTTGACGTCGGGGCTGCCGCCGTTGCTCGTCAGGACGTTGTAGAAGTCGAACACGAACACGTTGTGGTACGGGTAGCCGGCGAGCCATTGGTGGACGAGCCAGTTGTTGAAGGCGCGGGCGTTGGTCGCCGCCTCGGGGGTCGTGTCGGACGCGGCCAGCGGCGGGGCGGTGATCACCACGAACAACTTCTCCTGGTGGGCGGCGAAGTAGGCGAGGATGTCGTTGTAGATCCCTTTGGCGTTGGCCACCGTGTGGTGCTCGGAGCCGGCATCCTGCCCGCGCAACGGGTTCGAGCCGGTGGTCGGCGGGTCGTCCGCCTCGCCTCCCAGGTGCGAGTTGGGGAAGCACGACTTGAACATGACGATCTGATTTGGGCCGGCGGGGGGTGGTTCCATCCGGGTGTACTCGCAGTTCTGCTCGGTCTGGGCGTAGAGGGCCGCCATCACCGCGTCCCGCGTCGGCCCCATGAACCACTCCCACCAGTGACCGATGTCGGTGCGATCGCCGATGGGATCGCCGCCTACGGTCCAGCCGTAGTTGGTGTCGGCGACGAAGTAATTGTTGGCGAGCAACGCCTGGCCGAGGCCGCCGTAGTCGTCGGCGAGCCACGCCTCGCCGGTGGAGTGGTGGATGAACACCAGCCGCACCGGGTTGGCCGGCGGGTCGGCGTTGAGGGGCAGGGCCTCCCATGGCTCAGCGAACGCCGCACAGGCTGCCAGGGCCACGGCGAGCCAGGGGAAGGCAACCGGGCAACGCAACCAGCGTCGGGGGCCGCGATGGGCGCGCATCTCACACCTCCCTGACCGTTCGAGCGGTGCGTAGCGACTCGTTCTGTCATCAAGATAACGCCTGCAGGGTCCGCGTCAAGGGACGCCGCCTCGCTGGGGCGAGGGGAAGGGGGAACGGTCTCGAACCCGTGCGCTGTCGGCACGTTCCTGCAAGCCCTCGAGCGGCCCGGCACGGCGGCCTTCGCGCCCGCACGCACCGCGGCGGCCGGCACCGTGTGGGCGAGGGGTGCGGCTCAGGCGAGCCAGCGGAACAGGATCTCGGCCGCCATGGCCGGCTTGGCCGCGCCCTCCATCTCCAGGACCGCAGCGAAGGTCACCTGCACGCCCCCCGGCACCGGCTCGACGTTGGCGATGCTGAACACCCCGCGCAGCCGCGAGCCCACCGGCACCGGCGCCGGAAAGCGCACCTTGTTGGCACCGTAGTTGAGCACCGCCGAGGCGCCGGTCACCTCCAACGTCTCGAACAGCAGCACCGGCACCAGGGAGAGGGAAAAGTACCCGTGGGCGATGGTGCCGCCGAAGGGCGACTCGCGCCTCGCCCGCTCGGTATCCACGTGGATCCACTGGTGGTCGCCGGTGGCCTGGGCGAACAGGTTCACGTCCTCCTGGCGCACCGTCCGCCAGGGGGAGGTGAACGTCCGACCCGAAAGCCCCGCCATCTCCTCGAACCGCACTGTCTCGGCCATTGCCGACCTCCCGCCGATCGCCGGCAGCCCATGGTAGCCCCGGCAGCCGCACTCGCCGACCGTGCGCTAGACTCATGAGCCAGGCATGGCGAGGACGGCGTGGCCGTGGGCACGACCACGAGGGGCGAGACGAGGAGCTGGCCAGTACCGTGGCGCGGCAGGGCGTCGAGGGGAACCGGCCCTGGCCGCCGCTCGTTGCGGACGTGGCCGGCGGCCGTGCCGGAGGAAGGCAGGGAGGACATGGCGAGATCGAGGAACACCAGCCACACGCGGGCGACGAGCGGCGCCACGGTAGGCTACGAAGCCCAGCTCTGGCAGATGGCCGACGCCCTGCGCGGCTCGATGGACGCTGCCGAATACAAGCACGTCGTCCTCGGGCTCATTTTCCTCAAGTACATCTCCGACGCCTTCGAGGAGCAGCACGCGAGGCTCGTCGCCGAGCAGGCGAGCGGCGCCGACCCCGAGGACCCGGACGAATACCGCGCCGTCAACGTCTTCTGGGTGCCGCCCGAGTCGCGGTGGACGCATCTCAAGGCGCGGGCGAAGCAGCCCACCATCGGCCAGCTCGTGGACGACGCCATGGCGGCCATCGAGCGCGACAACCCGGCGCTCAAGGACGTGCTGCCCAAGGACTACCTGCCTGCGCCGCAGACGCGGCAGGCAGGCGGTGAGAAGAACGCGGGCGAGTACGCCGACGGCCCCGGTTTCTGCAAATCGGCGACCTTGGAGGAAATCCGCAAGCACGGCCACGTACTCACGCCCGGCCGCTACGTCGGCGCCGAGGCGCAGGAGGACGACGGCGAGCCGTTCGAGGAGAAGATGAAGCGGTTGGTTGCGCAGTTGCGCGAGCAGCAGGCCGAGGCTTTGAGGCTCGACGCCGCCATCGCCGCCAACCTGCGGGAGCTCGGCTTTTGGAAGAATCCCTCATGACATCCGAGGCGCTGGGACGCCTGATCGCCGCGGGCGAGACCCTCGCGGTCGAGTTCAAGGGCGAGCAACGCGCGCCGCTCAACGACCGTGACCTGGTCGAAGCCGTCGTGTGCCTTGCCAACCGCAGCGGACGGGAACCGGGCTATCTGCTGATCGGCGTCGAAGATGACGGCCGCGTCACCGGCGCGCGCCCGCGCCATGGCGACACCACCGACCCGCACAAGCTGGCGGCATTGATTGCGAACCGCACCCGGCCGTCGTTGGCGGTGCAGGTTCCGACCGTGTGTCTCGAAGACCGAGGGGTGTGGGTCATCGAGGTTCCGCCACAACAGCAGCCGGTTGCCACTTCAGCATACACATCAGGCGCATAAATCTTGAGGAAGTCATCGAGGTTCCGCCACAACAGCAGCCGGTTGCCACCGCGGACGGCGTGTTTCTGCGCCGCGCCCTCGGCGGCGATGGCAAGCCGGCCTGCGTGCCGATGGATGCCTACGCCGTGCAGTCCCTGCAATCCCACCGCGGCCTGCTCGACCCTTCGGCGCAGGTCGTCACCGATGCGCGCTGGCAGGACCTCGACCCCCTGGAGTTCGAGCGCTTTCGCCGCAGCGTGCGCGAGCGGCGCGGCCGCAGCGACGAAAGCCTGCTCGAACTGCCGGACCTGGAGCTGGCCAAGGCGCTGGGCGTCGCGGAAGCCAACGGCGAAGTGCGCGGCGTGCGTCTCGCCGCCCTGCTGCTCTTCGGCAAGGAAGACGCGCTGCGTCGCTCCGTTCCCGCGCACGAGGTCGCGTTCCAGGTGCTGCGCGGGCTCGATGTCGAGGTCAACGACTTCTTCCGCTGGCCGCTGCTGCGCGTCATGGAGGAGATCGAAGCGCGCATCCGCGCCCGCAACCGCGAGCAGGAACTGATGGTGGGTCTGCTGCGCGTGGGCGTGCCGGACTACCCTGAGCGGGCGCTACGCGAGACCTTGGCCAACGCGCTGATCCACCGCGACTATTTGCGCCTGGGGGCGGTGCACTTCCAGTGGCACGGCGACCACATCGAGATCAGCAACCCCGGCGGTTTCCCCGAAGGCGTGCGGCTGGACAACCTGCTCGTCACCGCGCCTCGGCCGAGGAACCCGCTTCTGGCCGATGCCTGCAAGCGCGCCGGCATCGTCGAGCGCACCGCGCGCGGCATCGACACCATCTTCTACGAGCAACTGCGCAACAGCCGGCCGGCGCCGTCTTATGCGCGCAGCAACGAGACGACGGTGAGCCTGGTCCTGCTAGGTGACAAGGCAGGCTACGTACGCCAGCGTGGTTTCGAGCCGCTGCAGCAGGAGCAGATGGTGCTGCAGTACGTAGAAAAGCACGGGCGGATCACCCGTCGCGAGGCGGCGGAACCGTGCCGGCTTTCATCCGATCAGGCCTATCGCCTGCTCACGCGCTTGGCGACGGAAGGACGGATCGTTCGGCACGGCAGTAAGAAGGGGGCCAGGTATGAGCGCCGCGCATAAAATAACCGCGCGCGGTTATCGTGCGATTTGGCGCGGTTATTCTGTTCCCCACCTGGCTGGCGACCTGCTGGGTAGGCTGGTCGGGCGAGGCGAACTCGTCATGCTGGGAGCCAAGAAGGGTGCGTTTTATGAGCGGCCTTCAAAAGATTTGGAAGGCTCCAAATCCGCCCCGAAGGCTCCATAAACGGGACGGGAGGGGCCCATGACGCGATTTGAAGCACGGAAATGCACGCTAAATGCACGCGTGCATTTATTGGCGCTGCGCGTGTATTTTTGGCGATCCTCGTGCGATCGCAAGCCGATGCGGTACGACTGGATGCGGCCATCACCGTGAATCTTCGGGAGTTCGGGTTTGGTTGAAAGGGGTGCTTATTAAACGTTACGGCCTTTTCGCTCAATAACGCGGATCGTTATTCAACGATCGTTGAATAGAGAGATGCTAGATGAAGCGCAAAGATCCTATCTCAGAAAAACTGGCGGTGGCCAGAGAACTGCCGAGAGCTCGCGAGGGTGCGGCTTTTCCTGCTGCGCCGCCCTATGCCGATATGCCGACGGATTACCTCTCGGTCCTGAACGACATCAAGGAGCGCATCCGACAGGAGCGCCTGCGGGTGGCGCTTGCCGCCAACGCCGCCATGGTGCTGCTGTATTGGGACATAGGCCGCGTGATACTCGAACGCCAAGAGCGCGAAGGGTGGGGTGCCAAAGTGATCGACCGGCTTTCCGCCGATTTGCGCCGCGAGTTTCCCGACATGCAGGGGCTTTCTCCGCGCAACCTCAAGTACATGCGCGCCTTTGCCGCCGCTTGGCCAGACCGTCAAATAGTGCAGCAGGTCGCTGCACAAATCCCATGGTTCCACAACTGCGTTTTGCTGGATAAGCTCGACGATCCTGCCGTCCGTCTTTGGTACGCCCGGAAGGCCTGCGAAGAAGGCTGGAGCCGCAACATGCTGGTGCTGCAGATCGAGCGCCGTTTGCACGAGCGCCAAGGACAGGCCGTTACGAACTTCCCCGCCACGCTGCCTCCAGCCGACTCGGATATGGCCGCGCAGGTATTCAAAGACCCGTACCTCTTTGACTTTCTCGGCACCGCCGACCCACGCCGGGAACGGGAGGTCGAGCAGGCCCTCGTCGATCACATCCAACGCTTCCTGCTGGAGATGGGTGCAGGATTTGCTTTCGTCGGGCGGCAGGTATTGCTGGAGCTCGGGGACCGCGATTTCTACCTCGACCTGCTCTTCTACCACCTCAAGTTGCGCTGCTTCGTGGTCGTCGAACTGAAGGCCGGCCCTTTCGACCCGGCCTATGTGGGGCAGATGAACCTGTATCTCTCGGCGGTGGACGATCTCATGCGCCATCCGGACGATAAACCGACCATCGGACTGTTGCTCTGCAAGGGCAAAGACCGCCTCGTCGTCGAATACGCCCTGCGGGACGTGCACAAGCCCATCGGTGTGGCCGAGTGGGAAACGCGGCTGGTTGACTCCCTGCCCGAGCCGCTCAAAGGCAGTTTGCCGACGGTGGAAGAGCTGGAGGCGGAGATGCGGCTGGTGGAAAGCGAAAGAAAGGAGGTGGGGGATGGGAGGTGAGTGGGTCGAGAAAGCTATCGGCGATATCGCTGACGTTGTCGGCGGAAGTACACCATCGACACGAGATCCTAGGAATTTCGACGGCGATATCCCTTGGCTCACGCCGAAAGATCTTGCTGGACCGCATCCGCGTTACATTAAGCGGGGAGAGAGGAACTTGTCTCGCATGGGTCTAGAAAGTTGTTCTGCCCAAATGCTTCCCGCGAATAGCGTGCTGCTGTCGACCCGTGCTCCGATTGGTTACCTCGCCATAGCGGCGAATCCGATTGCAACGAACCAAGGTTTTCGCAGCCTTGTCGTGAAACCAGGCTTCGACCACGAGTTCGTCTATTACTGGTTGTCTGCGAATGTAAACGAACTCGAACGCCATGCGACCGGCAGCACCTTCAAGGAACTTTCCGGCTCAGCTCTCAAGAAGATTCGAATTAGACTTCCTAGCGCGATCGCCGAACAACGCGCCATCGCCCACATCCTCGGCACGCTGGACGACAAGATCGAACTCAATCGCCGCATGAGCGAGACGCTGGAGGCGATGGCCCGCGCCTTGTTCAAGGCCTGGTTTGTGGACTTCGAGCCGGTACGCGCCAAGATGGAAGGCCGCTGGCAGCGCGGTCAGTCCCTGCCCGGTCTGCCCGCCCACCTCTACGACCTCTTCCCCGACCGGCTGGTGGATTCGGAACTGGGCGAGATTCCGGAGGGGTGGGAGGTCAAGCCCATCGGCGAGCTGGCAGAGGTCGTCGGCGGTAGCACGCCCAAAACTGAACGGACTGAGTATTGGGAGGGTGGGACTCATCACTGGGCCACACCGAAAGACCTCTCGGGGCTTTCGATGCCAGTCCTGCTCGATACCGAACGAAAGATCACCGACGCTGGCCTTGCGCAGATTAGTTCCGGGCTGCTGCCGAAAGGAACCGTCCTGCTTTCGTCTCGCGCACCCATCGGCTACCTAGCCATCGCTGAAGTTCCTGTCGCAGTCAATCAGGGCTTCATCGCTATGAAGCCGCGGCCTGGTATCTCGAACCTCTTTTTGTTGCGATGGGCCAGTGCGTTTCATGATGAGATCGTGAATCACGCCAACGGTTCGACGTTCTTGGAGATCAGCAAGTCCAGCTTCAGACCTATTCGCACAGTCGTGCCCTGCGCGGCCGTTATGGAGGCTTTCGATCGGTTGTCACAGCCAATGTATCGGAAAGTGGTTGCGCATGAGCGTGAATCCCGCACCCTCGCCGCCTTGCGCGACACGCTGCTGCCGAAACTGATTTCCGGCGAACTGCGCATCAAGGACGCCGAAACGTTTCTGCAACGGGTGACGGCATGAGCAAAGCCAAAGCCTTCTCGGTGCGCATCTTCATTCCCTCGGGCGAACCGGAGGGTTTGCGTCTGGTGGAAAAATCCAACTGGACGGGACAGGGCCTGGTGTTTCCGCGCGCGCTGTACACCGACGTCCGAAAGCGGGACGAACTCAAGCGAACAGGGGTCTACTTACTATGGGGACAATCGGATTCAGAGCAGTTGCCTCGGCTTTACGTTGGTGAAGGTGATTCCGTGTTGCCGCGGCTCGACCAGCACGCCAAGCAAAAAGATTTCTGGACTCACGCAGCGGTTTTCATCAGCAAAGATCAGAATCTGAACAAAGCACACGTTCAGTATTTGGAAGCGCGGCTGGTACAAATGGCCAAAGAGGCCAAACGGGCCCGGCTCGATAATGGTAACGTGCCGCAATTACCCGTTCTGTCAGAAGCCGACATGGCCGATGCGGAAGCTTTTTTGGAGGATCTGCTGCTGTGTCTTCCGCTGATGGGCGCGTCTTTCTTCGAAAAGCCGCGTCCAAGCCCCAACAAAAGCCGCGATCTTTGGCTAAAAGCCAAAGGGATCGAGGCCCGGGGGGTTGAGACGAGCGATGGATTCGTGGTGCGCGAGGGTTCGCTGGCGGTCAAGGTGGACTCTCCTTATGCACCTCCCTTTATAAAGGGGCTGCGTCTGTCATTGATCGAACAGGGGGTACTGGTGCCCGAAGGTGAGGCGCTGAGGATGACGCAGGACTACATTTTCAGTTCGCCTTCGACAGCGTCAGGTGTGCTTTTAGGGAGATCGAGCAACGGGCGAATCGAATGGCGCGATGCCAAAGGCAGAACGCTGAAAGAAATTCAGGATGCAGAATTGGAGACGACGTAAGCAGTGCTACGCTGCCGTTGCAGAGTCTTTCGATTTTCATTCTTGCGAGGGAAGATGAGTTCTCATTACCAAATCATCATCTACGACAGCGCCGAAGCGCGGGTCGAGGTACGGCTAGATCGAGACACCGTCTGGCTGACCCAAGAGCAGATGGCGACGCTTTTCGGCCGCGAGCGTTCGGTCGTCACCAAGCACATTCGCAACGTGTTCGCCGAGGGCGAGCTAGAACGAGAGGCAGTATGTGCAAAATTTGCACATACTGCCACCGACGGCAAAACCTACCAGGTCGAGTACTACAACCTCGACGTCATCATCTCGGTCGGCTATCGCGTCAAGTCGCACCAAGGCACGCGCTTTCGTCAATGGGCCACGCGGGTGCTGCGCGAGCACCTCACCCAAGGCTACACCCTGGATCGGCAGCGCTTCGAGCAAAACGCCGCCGAGCTGGAAGCGGCGCTGGCGCTGGTGAGAAAGGCCGCGGCCGGCGAGGCGCTCACGGCCGAGCAGGGGCGCGGGCTGGTGGACGTGATCGCCCGCTACACGCAAACCTTTCTGTGGCTGCAGCGCTACGACGAAGGCTTGCTCACCGCCCCGGCCGGCAGCCAGGGCGGAGTGTTGCCCACGCTCGAAGAAGCCCGGGCGGCGATTGCGCGGCTCAAAGCCGATCTGATGGCGCGCGGAGAGGCGTCCGACTTGTTCGGGCGCGAGCGCGGCGAGGCCTTTGCCGCCATCCTGGGCAACCTGGAGCAGACGGTGTTCGGCGAGCCGGCATACCCCACCGTGGAGTCCAAAGCGGCGCATCTGCTGTATTTCGTGATCAAGAACCATCCTTTCACCGACGGCAACAAGCGCATCGGGGCGTTTTTGTTCGTGGATTTTCTGGCGCGCAACGCTCGGTTGTGGCGCGGCGGCGAGCCGGTGATCAACGACGTGGGGCTGGCGGCGCTGGCGCTGTTGGTGGCCGAGTCGGATGCCAAGAACAAGGACGTGATGATCCGCCTGATCGAAAACATGCTCGCGCCGCGAGGGGTGCCATGAGTCATATGAGCGAATCCACCATCGAAGAGGCGGCGCTTGCCTGGCTGGAATCCGTCGGCTGGGGGATCGCCCACGGCCCCGACATCGCGCCGGATGCGCCGGCTGCCGAGCGGCGCGACTACGGCGAGGTGGTGCTGGAGCAGCGCCTGCGCGCTGCCCTGGCCCGGCTCAACCCGGAGCTTCCTGCCGAGGCGCTGGAGGAGGCCTTGCGCAAGCTCTCCCGGCCGGAAGGCGTGGAATTGCTGCAGCGCAACCGCGCGTTGCACCGGCTGCTGGTCAATGGCGTGACGGTGGAATACCGCAGCCGTGAGGGGGCGGTGCGCGGTGCCCAGGTGCGGGTGATCGACTTCGAGCAACCGGCCAACAACGACTGGCTGGCGGTGAATCAGTTCTCCGTGACCGAGAACAAGCACAGCCGGCGGCCGGACGTGGTGCTGTTCGTCAATGGCCTGCCGCTGGCGGTGATGGAACTCAAAAACGCCGCGGACGAGGATGCCACGATCTGGAACGCCTATCAGCAGCTCCAGACCTATCAAACCGAGATTCCCTCGCTTTTCGTGACTAATGAGGTGCTGGTCGTTTCCGATGGCGTCGAAGCGCGCGTGGGGACGGTCGGCGCGGGTCGGGAGTGGTTCAAGCCGTGGCGCACCATCGCCGGCGAGACGCTGGCGCCGGAATCGCTGCCGCAGTTGCAGGTGGTGATCGAAGGCGTGTTCGCGCCGCGGCGGTTCCTCGATCTGGTGCGCGATTTCATCGTCTTTGAGGACGATGGCAGCGGTCGGCTCACCAAAAAGATGGCCGGCTACCACCAGTTCCACGCGGTGCAGGCGGCGGTGGCCGAAACCCTGCGTGCGGCGCAGCTTCACCTCGGGAACTGGAGCGTGCAAAGCGAACCGGGCCGGTACGAGGCGGGCAGGCAGCCCGGCGGAAAGCCGGGGGACCGGCGGGTGGGAGTGGTGTGGCCCACCCAGGGGTCGGGCAAGAGCCTGACGATGGCGTTCTATGCCGAGCGCATCAT
>FWWM01009234.1_pt1 | contig 18338 bp, 15 predicted proteins | sample 2228351 | NCBI WGS metagenome assembly FWWM01 (sample SAMEA103939774, study PRJEB20133) | metagenome
CGTGCCCGAGTAGACTAGGTTGTCGGCAGCGTCCCAGACCATAGTCCAGGGCGGGGCCGAAGTCGGAATCCGGGCTACGACCGAATCGTTGAGACATCTCAGGACCTCAATCGTCCGCGAGTCGTGGCAGGCACCGTAGACCTTGCGGTTGACATGATTATAGGTTAGGCGGCGGCAGGCCCGGCCGATACCTCGACGATAGAGCAGCGAGTCGCCCCGGCAGTCAACTATCGCAACGTCGGCCGAGCCGAAGTTTGCGCAGTAGAGCTTGGCGCCGACTGAGTCGAGGACCATGTGATTGGGCGCGTTGCCGGCGACGATGCGACCGACTATGGTGTCCGTAACGGCATCAATCACCCAGACCGTGCTGTCGCCGAAGCAGGCGACGTACACGCGCTCCGAGTTCGGCCCCCGACACAGGGCTCGGGGTTTTCTGTCGGTGCGGACCCGGGCGAGCGGTTCGAGCCCGGGCAGAGCGAGCACGGTCACATGGCCCAGCCGTTCCTCGGCAACGTAGAGCTTGTCCCGGCAGACAAGGGCGGTGCGCGGGCCGACAGTCGCGGCCGGCACGGTTGCGACCACCGAGTCCCGCACAATCACGCTGACTGTGCCGTCGGCATAGCCGGCAGCGAGCACGGCCTCACCAGCTTGGGCCAGAGCGCTGCATTCCTCGCCGACGGTCAGGCGGGCGCAGACCGTATCGGCCCGGCAGTCAATGACCGCCAGCTCAGTTCCCGTCGTGCCGCAGTAGAGCCGGTCCCGCGCCGTGTCGCAAAGGAGCGTCACCGGTTGGCTGACCGGAATCAGGTCCAGAAGCGCCAGCGCGGCGATGTCAACGACCGCGATGCGGGAGGCAGTCCGGTCCGCGCAATAGAGCCGGTTCCGAGCCCGGTGCAGCGCTAGGGCGACCGGCCCGGCACCGACCGAAACAGCCGCAACAACCGAGTCACGAGCACAGTCTATCACCGAGACCGAGTTACCCAGCCGGTTGGCGCAGTAGAGTCGGTTGCGAACCGGGTCATAAGCAAGCGCCGAAGGCTCGTCGCCGACGCCGATCAGACGGACAAGCGAGTCACCCGACAAGCTGATTGCGGCGAGTGTGTCCTGACGGCCGGCAACGTAGAGTCGGTCTGCCGGGCCGGCCAGACAGAGCGCGGTCGGGGTCAGCGGCAGGCCGATGGAGTCGAGCCGATTCCCTGCGTAGTCGTACTTCGCGACCGAGCCGTACAGCCGGTCCGCCAAATAGACTGTCTGCCGGGCATGGTCGAGTTCGGCCAGGCCGGGGCCGTCGCCGTATTCGACATCGGCCACGAGGGAATCGCGCACTCCGTCAACGATGGTGAGCCGGTGTCGGCCAAGCGCGAAGACCAGCGGTCCGTCAGGCTGAGTTAGCACTAGCTCAGTGTTCTCAGGCATCACCCGGCGCGAATTGCGGGTCCGGGTCAGCGGATCGAACGAGACAAGGGCAGGAATCGCACCGTGACCACCGACATAGACCCTGGCGGTTGACTGCCAGTCGAGGACGCAGACCGCGCGTGGGTACTCCGGACCGACAAAGCTGTCGGGCAGAAACACCTCGCGTTCGACCTGCTGTGCCAGAACCAAGGTCGCTGCAATTAGGAAGAACCCAACGTGCCGCATCATGACGCGCTACCTTGAGACCACGACCTTGGTGTTCGCCATTTGCCCATCACCGCTCGCATAGAGTGGACACTGGGTATCAAGAACAACAACCAGACTGCCACGACCGACTGCAGCACCACCAGTATCCGGCCGACAAAGAACGCGCCCGCATACCCTTCAGGCGAAAGACCGGCCGGCTTGAACGGGCTGTCGTCGGCAACAGGCAGATGCAGGTCAAGACCGGCGACCGAGGCCGGGCCCAGCGCGGCCAGCAGGGTGTAGTAGTGCAGGCTCGGGTTGATATAGTAGTGGGGGTCAAAGTCGAACCGTACCGGGTTCATCTGAAAGAGCAAACCCAGCACGAACCGTTCATCCTGAAAGTAGTTCCGGAAATGCGGCTCTTTGGGCACGCCCCAACTGATGCCGATGAGGCGGAGAATCAGGGCTATGGCCAGAATCAGGCCGAGTAAGACAAAGGCCGCACGCCGATGCATCGGCTCACAAGATACCCGGCCACCGCATCAGGTCAAGCATGCGACAGCAGTCAGCCGTCCGCCGTGAAAACCCTGGGACAGCCCCCGGTTTTCGCCAACGGACTGATTTCCGTACACCTGGATGGGGGAGGGGCCGTATGGGAGACGGTCTTCAGTCACCCGTCAGCAAGGGTTCTTGACTGGGTTTTGCGTGACGCCTTTATCCAAGTGTTTGCCGGTGCATGACTTAGAGCGATACCTGGAGCGATGCCTGATGCAATTCCCGCTGCGTTGCGCGATGCTATCGCTTGAGCGACTTCTCAGGCACTTATCCGAGTGCTCGCACTGGCGGTTCTTTGTGCTGGTGTGTGAGTGTTCGCGTGAGAAATGCTTGCGGTTTCGGCCTGAGCTTTGGGCTTGGGCTTTTCGGTTTGCGCATACGCGGATTCAGGCGCCGGTTCTGAGACTGGCCGCCGCTATTCGCCGTCAGCTCTTCGCCTTTCGCCGCTCAGGGCAGGAATCGCGAATGGTCTTCTGTCCGCAGCGGGGCGGTCCCGGGTTTTCCCGTCTGTTCATTGACGGGGCTGAGTCTCCGATGTATAATAAACACAGTCGCTTGGCACAGAGCGGCCGAACCGAAGGCAACTGAACCGACCGCAGCCGGCAAGAGGCAGGCTGGGAGCCGATTCAGCATGGTGCTGAACTGTCAGCAGAAGGAGCACTAAGATGTCACGTTGGGTAATCACCATCTCGTTATTCTCGGCAGTAGCCGCGACCGCGGTGGCTGCGCTTAAGCCTGTGAGCAAGTCAGTTCGTGGCCCGGGTCGCGCAAGCCCGAATTTTCTGCGGGCCGGGGGGCCGGACGATTTCGGCTATGAGTTCAAGGACAATCTGGAACCGGGCGGGCCGACATTTGCTTGGATTGACACTGCTGGCGCCGAGAGTCTGGCGATTGCCGGAGACGATACGGTCGGGCTGGTGGAACTGCCGTTTCCGTTCCGTTTCTACGGACGGGTCTACGACAGCGTCTGGGTCTGCACCAACGGCTGGCTTTGTTTTGGCGACCATCCGGGCACAAGCAGGTATGAGAATGAGTCGGTGCCGTCACCGGAGCCGCCGAACAACGGAGTTTTCGCATTCTGGGACGACTTGGCGGTCGGCGAGTTCTTCAACGGCAGCATCTATGCCCGGACCGTGGACACTGCCCCGAACCGGAAGTTTGCCATCATTTGGCAGGATGTCATCTGCAATTTCGTGCCCGACCCGATAACGTTCGAGGTTGTCCTCAGCGAGGCCGACTCAAGCATCACTCTGCAGTATCTTGACGTGCTGTGCAGCGACCCATTGAGCGATTCCGGCGGCACTGCAACGGTCGGCATCGAGAGCGACACGACGTTGATGCCGGCTCAGACCGGGTTGCTCTATTCTTGGGATGAGAAGGCGTTGGCTGCAGGCCGGGCAGTCCGGTTCTCGCTCGTACCTCAGGCCGGCAACGACTTGGGCGTCCACGCGATTCTTGCTCCGGTCGGCCACAACCGGACCGGTGTCAACATCACGCCCTCGGCGCTGGTGAAGAACTACGGTCTCGTTCCGCAGTCGAACGTGCCGGTGCGCTGCTCGATTTTCGGGCTGGGTGGAGCGCTGCGCTACAGCGCTGAGTACATGATTCCTTCGATTCCGGCGAGCAGCAGCCTGCTGGTTTATTTCGACTCCTGGCGGCCGACCGTGGCCGAGACGTGCAGCGTTGCGGTGCGCACTTGGCTGCCCGACGACGAACGGCCGGAGAACGACCGGCTCTGTCGGCGGGCGGCAATGCACCAGGCACACTTTTTCGGCGGCCCGGATGCCGGGTTCATGCGCTGGCTCGACTCGGATACTGCGGCCGGCCCGACCTATGACTGGCGGGACATCAGCAGTAACGGTACACCGGTCCTGTTCCACGACTACGACAATGCGGTGCAACAGGTTCCGGTCGGATTCAGTTTCGGCTTCTACGACTCGACCTACAGCACGGTTTTTGTCGGGACCAACGGCTATCTGATGTTCGGCTACGGCATGGTGCGCATCAACAACGACTCGATTCCGAACGAGGGGGCACCGAACAACGCAATCTATCCGTTCTGGGATGACCTCGACTGCATCGGTCCGGGCCGGGTCAGATACCAGACCTTGGGCAGCACACCCAATTGCACGCTCGTCGTCTCCTACGACAGCGTGCGCATCGTTGACGGCGGCGATTCGTCGCTTTCGTTTCAGGTGCTACTCTGCGAGGGCAGCAATGACATCATCATGCAGTACCGCGGCGTCCACACCGGCTATCCGCCGGTCGCGTACGGCCTGTCGGCGACGGTCGGCATTGAGGCACCGCGGGGCAGCACCGGGCTCTGTTACCTTTTCGGCAGCGACACCGTCGCTTCACCGATGGGCAACCTGCTTTCGGCCCGCCGCGCGGTTCGGTTCTACTTTGGCGGCCGGCAGGGCGACATCGGCGTTACCGGGATTGTTGCGCCTTCGGGCTACGTCAACACCAATTCGCGTCTTGTGCCGCGGGCACGCTGGCGCAACCACTACACGATGCCCGCCGACGTCCGCGCCTTCATGTTCCTTGAGGACCCGCTCGGAACGCGGGTCTATGCCGAGTCGGTTGTCGTCACCCGGCTCGCCCCTTTGACCGACACGGTTGTTTCATTCCCGTGGTGCAGTACCGGGACGAACGTCGGCCGCTGGAGTGTCAAGTGTTCGACCGTCTGCGTGGCCGACACCTATCCGCCGAACGACGTTCTTTCCGACACGTTCATCCTGACCGCGCCGGCCGGCATCTGGACCGAGCGGGGTTCGATGCCCGACCTGCCGTCGGGCCGCCGGCCCAAGGACGGCGCTTGGCTGGTTTACGACCATGCGCGCGGCCGGGGCTACGCGGCAAAAGGAAACAAGACCCCGGACTTTTACACCTACAGCCCGTTGCTCGACACCTGGGTCAGCCTCAGCGACCTGCCGCTCGGTCGCGAGCAGAAGCAACCGGGCAAGGGCGCGGCCGGCTGCGCTACCGGCACCGGCTGTGTCTACGCGGCAAAGGGCAATAATACCTGCGGGTTCTACCGCTACGATATTGACGCCGACACGTGGCTTCAGATGCGCGACATCCCGCTCGGCACAAGCAACACCAAAGTCAAGGGCGGCTCCGCGCTGGTCTATGTCGAGAAGGCAGGCCGGGGACAGGTCTATCTGCTCAAAGGGCTGAAATCGGAGTTCTACCGTTACGACGTCGCGGCTGACTCTTGGATTCCGCTGCCCGATGCGCCGCGGGGAATGGTGGCAAAGTGGGACAAGGGCTCGTGGTTGGTACACGACGGCGGTCACACTGTCTATGCCCACAAAGCAAAGTACCACGAGTTTTGGGCGTACGACACTGACGCCGACACTTGGCAGAAGTTGCCGCTTGCCGGCATGCCGTTTCTCAGCCGCAGCGGCCGCAACAAGAAGTCAAAAGACGGCGGCTGTGGCGCGTGGTTTTCCGGCTCAATCTACGCACTCAAAGGCGGCAATACTCAGGAGTTCTGGAAATATGTCCCCGGGAGTGATTCATGGGTTGAGCTCGACACGGTGCCGACCCTCGGCTCATCCGGAATCCGGCGCAAAATCAAGGCCGGGGCAAGCATTGCCGGCATGACCTCAGGACTGGGAATACTCAAAGGCAACAAGACCGGCGAGTTCTGGGTCTACACCCCGAACCTGACCGGCGGAATTGCCGGCACCCGGTCGGGTGCGGCACAGGGTGTGGTGTCTGCCGGCGCGGGTCAGGGGACCGGCGCTATCAGCCTATTCCCAAATCCGCTGCGCGCCGGATTTGTGACCGTCAGGTTCTCTGTTCCGTTGGTCCGCCGGTCGGACGGGCAGGTCTGGGTGAGCGTCCAGGTTGTTCACTCGCCGCTCACCGTCCGCGGTTCGTCATTCGCGATTGACCTCAGATTGCTGCCGCCCGGCGTGTACCTGCTCAAGCTCCGGATTGGGAGTGAGGCAGTCGCCCAAAAGCTGGTCATCCAGCACTAGCCCCGGCCGAGTTCGAGCACGAGCCGGGCGATTTGCCGGGCAGCACCAGCCGGTCCGAGCAGCGCGCGAATTACTCGGAACTCGCCGCGCAGCGCCGCGCACAACGCCCGGTCGGTAAGGAATTCTGTTGTCTCGGCCGCCAGTCTTTCCGGGCTCGGGTTGAGCAGTTCCGGGACAATCTGCCGTCCGGCGAGGATGTTGGGCAGGGCAAAGTATCGGGTGCGCAGCAAGAGCCGGGCAAGGACAGCTGATGGCAACGACAGATGGTAGCAGACAACCATCGGCACGCCGAGAATCGCCGCCTCGGCTGTGGCAGTGCCGGAAACGGTCACAAGACAAGCTGCCCCAGCCATCACCCGATAGCGCTCGGCAAGCGACAGCGATGAGGGAGAAGCGGTGAAAGGGGGAGAGTGAGGAGTCAGGGGTGGAGAGTGAAGAGCCGAGGGTGAAAGAGCGGTAACAACCGACGGTCCGACAATGACCCCGGCAAGAGACGGGAACCGGTGCAGCAGCAACTCGAACACCCGGTAAAAGAGCGGCAGATGGTGGCGTACTTCAGCCGGCCTTGAGCCCGGAAGGAACGCAACATACGGCTGCGTGCCGAAGCCGAGAGACCGCCTGACGTCACAACCAGCCATGCCCGCGCTGACCGAATCGAGTAGCGGATAGCCGAAATAGTCTGCCCTGACCCCGGCGCGCGCCAGCAGCTCCTTTTCGAACGAGAACAGGCAGACAACCCGGTCGGCTGCCGCTCTGAGCGCCGAAATGCGGCAGGCTCCCCAGGCCCAAACCTGCGGTGGTGCAACGTAGGCGACCGGGATGCCAAGGGCTCGGAGCTTACGGCCAAGCCGCAGGTGTAGTCCTGAATACGAGACCAGCACAGCCACATTCGGCCGGAACTCCGCTGCCTCAGCCAGCGCGCGTGCGACCACCCGACCGACTTTCGGCGCCGCCCGCAACCCGGCGCAAAATCCAAATACCGGGCCGGGACTCTGGCTCCAATCAAGCCGGCGCACCTCCACGCCGGGCTGAGACTCGGCAAGCTCCTGCCTGAGCACTGCGGCAATCACCGCTCCCGAAAGTTCGCCGGTTGAGAAAAGAACGCGCACCAGCTTCAAAGCGTATCCGCCGGCACGCCGGTGTCAACCATCTCGCCCTCCGCTCACCCCACCGCTCACCGACTCCGCCGCCAGACAACCGGCTGGCGGCCGGCGGCAAAGCGCCCGGCACGCTTGACTTTGCCAATAGCGTCCACTATGCTGGTCTGGCTCGATGGCTTTATATTACGCCAAGGCCGGCCCGAATGCGGCACGCATCCTCATCGTCGGCATGCCCTTGGACCGAACCAGCTCTTTCGCGTCGGGCTCGCGGTTCGGCCCGGCCCTTGCCCGGCTGGGCGCAGACAACATCGAAAGCTTCAGCCCATATTTGGGCCGGGATGTGGCCGGCGTGCCGGTGCACGATGCCGGCGACATCGAGTTCTCGTACGCATCCACCGACTCTCCTTTGGCAACAATCCGCCAGTTCATTCGCGCGGCAGAGGCCGCAAACCAGCAGGTCCTTGCGCTCGGCGGTGAGCACACCATCACCGGGCCGATTGTGGCCGAGCTCAGCCGGCGCTATCCCGAGCTCTGCGTCGTCCACTATGACGCCCACTCTGACCTGCGCGATGAGTATCTCGGCGAGCGGTCCTGTCATGCCACAGCCATGGCACGGGTGCTCGACTCAGTGCCCCGCAGCCGCTTGTTCCAGCTTGGCATCCGTTCTTTCGTTACGGCGGCTGAGATGCAGTCGCCCAATGTCTTCGCTTTCGACGTGCTCGCGCCGGTCCGGGATGTCAGGGCTGCAATCGGGTCGAGGCCGCTCTACCTCACGGTTGACGTTGATGTCCTTGACCCGGGCGTGATGCCCGACGTTCAGACCCCGCAACCGGGCGGCTGCTCCTATGTCGAACTGGCACGGTCACTCGCCGCGCTCGATGGATTGAATCTGGTCGGCGCCGACTTGGTCGAAGTCTGTCCGCGCACCATCCAGCCGTCAGCCGGCGCGTGCGTGGCTGCCGAGCTAGTACGCGAGCTCGTCCTGTTGCTGGCTGGCAGCGGGCGTGCCGCATCGTCACCATGAACCCGAAAAGTCCAACCAAGGAGGTAACCAACCATGTGTTGTCGTGCGTGCTCTGGCTACGACCTGTGTCTGGCCAAGGGCAAGCTGTCCGAGGACTGCTGTCCGCAGTGCCGCTACTTCGATTCTTGCATGGAGGAGCCCAAGGAGGAAGAAGAGAAACCGCGTAGCCCGGTCCGCACCCGCCGACGATAGGTGATGTCCTGCGCCCGACCGGCTAGGGCATTACTACTGCTGCCCGGGCCAGCGCGGTCCCGCGCGGTGTTGACACCACCAAGAGATAGAGTCCGCTTGCCGTCCTGCCCGGCCGCCAGACTGCCCGACGCAGGGCTTTCTCAATCCGAAGTTCGGTAACCGGACGTCCGTCCAGCGTGCGAACCTCCACCCGGAATGCATCGTCGGGCAGACTGTCAATCACCAGTCCATCGTATTGACCGAGGAGGCATGGGTTGGGGTAAACCCGCATCCGGACCGCACTCGCGCCTTCGGGTGCCGCATAGTCCATCACCGATAGCCCGCGCAAAGAACCGACCAGGGCCCGGCCCAGTTCGTCGGAAATGGCTAGCCCGGTGAAGAAGTTAGAGAGTCCCTGAGGGTTGAGAATCAACCCCGAGTTCTGAGGCGTGAACGTCTGCCAGGAGTTCGAGACTTGGTCCAAGACCGAGAGCCCGGCATCAGTGAGCATCCATACCCGGTCTGATGCGTCCACCCGTACCCGGTACACGTTGTTCGAGACGAGGCGGCTGTTGACCGTGGTAAAGGTCCTCAACTCCCGGCCGTTCCAGACCGCGGCCCCTTGCGGAGTCCCGACCCAGACATTCCCTTGGCAATCAACCGCTACCGACCTTACTTCGCGTGAGGGCAGGCCGTCGCCGATGACCGTATCCTGATCATCGCGCCGGTCGTGAAGCGTGCCCCGATAGTCAATCATCACCAGCCCGACCGTCAGACCGAGCCAGACTCGGTCCCGGCGGTCGAACGCGAACTCGTAAAGCCCGCCTGGCGGCGGCGGCAGTCCGGATATGTCATATACGGTCTGCCGACCGGCAGAGTCAACCGCGACAATCACCCCGCCGCCGTTGAAAACCCACTTCGTGTCGTGTCGGTCCAGTCCGAATGCGTCAATGATGTTCCAGACAGACCCGGCTCCCCATTGCACTGTCGCCCACGAACCGGCTGCGACGTCATACATGCTCAGCCCGCCATTGAGAGCAAAATGGGCAAACCATGGTCGTCCTCTCGAGTCCACCCGCACCTGCTTCGTCACCGGCAGTACGCTCCAGAGGATTTCAATCCCGCCGTCGGTCTTCACCCGGGTGATGGGCGCGCCGTCATGGCACAAGTAAAACTCGCCCGACGGCAGCCACTCGCAATCCGAGATAAGCCCCGAGGCGATGCAGGGGTTCCAGTGTCCGGTCCAACCCTGACCCGATGCCGCGTAGCGCAGCCCCCAGCCCGACTGCTCCGAGCCTCCGCAGCCGGCCCACAACACCTCACCGACCAACACCGCCCGCACATCCTCAGCCAGCACAACCGAAAACCGGCTCGAATCCGGTGCATCGGCTTGAAACAACCCGGTCTTGGTCGCGAGGTAGATGCTCGAACCGGCAACCACTAGGTCAAATACCTCAGTCGGCTCAGCAAACCGGTACACCGGACGAAACGTGCCACCGGCAAGCAGCGCAACCCCAAGCTCAGTCGCCACCAGCACCTGCCAGAACGCAACTGACCGCACCGAGTCGCCCAAAGGCCTGAGATACGGTCGCCATTCCCTTCCCTCCCGGTCAACCGACACCAGACCGCGGTTCGTGCCGAACCAGTAACGGTCATGCACGGAAACCGAAATCACGTTGTCGCTCAACAGCTCCGGTACCTGCGCCACCGAGTACCAAGTGATGATGTCATCGCTCGCGTCGAGGAACGTCCCCCGGGTCTCGACTACGTAGATGCCTTGGTCGGTCCCGGCGAGCAAACGGGGCCCGTCAAAGGCAAGGGCTTGGACGTTGCGGGCTGACCACTCATTCGGCAGATAGGGCCGGGCATAATCAGCCTCCTTCCCGATCACCGCCAGTCCGCCACCGTTCATCCCGACCCACACGTTTCCACCTCCGTCAAGCGCCAAACAGCGGCAATGGTTGGCAGGCAGGCTGTCGGTGTTGACGAACGTCCGGCGCACGACCGGCGGCGGTCCGGGGTCGAGCCGCACAACACCACCACCGGTCGCCAGCCAGACAACCGAGTCGTTGCCGGCGATGTCATTGATGAAGTTTGTGTTCGTGTAAGTCTGCCAGCGGACGGTTGGGCCGACAGCGACAAGAACGGCAATCAGTACGTTCATCAGTTCAGCGATTAGATGTTAGCGTGGTTCTGCGTCCGGTCAATGCAGGAGGTTGCGGGGTCAGAGGGCAAAGGTCAAAGTGCAAACCTCAAATAGCGCAAAGCGAAGGGCGGGGAGCGAACGGCGGAGAAGAAATCTCAATAAGCGCCTCGTGCGCCCAGCACGGCACGCACCGTGCGCAGGACTATCGAGAAGTCCATCCACAGCGACCAATTCCGGATGTAGTACTCGTCGAGCAGCATCCGTTCGGCAAACGGCAGCTCAGCGCGGCCCGATACCTGCCAGAGGCCGGTCAGCCCGGGTCGAACCCGGGTAATGGTATCAAGGTAGTCGCCGAGTTTACTCGTTTCGCTCGGCAGGTAGGGTCTTGGCCCAACTAGGGCCATCTCGCCCCGGAGCACGTTGAAGAGCTGTGGCAGTTCGTCGAGACTGTACCGGCGCAGAAACCGGCCCACCGGCGTTACCCGCGGGTCGTCGGTTATCCGGGCGAACCGTTCCCATTCCTCGCGCATCGCCGGGTTGTTACGCAGCAGCACCTGCAGCCGCTCCTCGGCGTCAGCATACATCGTGCGAAACTTCAGACAGTCGAAGAGTTTCCGGTGGCGGCCGATGCGCGGCTGGCGAAAAAGCACCGGGCCGGGCGAGGAGAACCGCACGAGCAGAGCTAGCACCGCGAGCAGCGGTGCGAACAGCACGAGTAAGAGAGCACTGCCCGCCAGCTCAAGTGCCCGCTTAACCCGGGTGTTCAGCGGCCGCAGCAGATTGTACCGGTACTTCATCACCAGCACGCTGCCCACCTGCTCGATTTCCGCGGCTGAGGTCTGCAGCAGGGCCGCATTGGGCACGACCATTAGGTCCGCGAATCGTCGCTCAGCTAGTCGGAAGATGGCCCTCAGCTCCTCAGCGGCAAACGCATCGGACAGGACAACCACGGTTGCGCCGTGGTGTGCCGAGCTTCGCTCCATTAGCTTCTCAACCGGCTCGTCGGCCGAAGTACGGCTCACCAGCTCGACTATGTCGTACCCCAGCGACCGGTGCGCTGCCAGCTCCCGGCGGAACAATTCGGCCGCCGCTTCGGAGCCGACCAGAACTAGGGGCTGGGTCCGGAGCCGAACCCGGACCAAAACCCGGTTCAGCGCGGCCCGAACCAACGGAACGAGGATGATCCCAACGACCAGCGCGAGCAGCACCACTACCCGGGAGACAATCCAGAAACGCACCATGAACAGAAGGATGGTGACAAACGCGGTCGAGATGAACATGCCCCGGAAGTAGCGCCGGGTCTCCTCCCAGCCGGTCAGCCGCTTGGTGTACAGCCCCTCGTAGGCAAAGACGAACGGATAGACTGCCAGCAGGTACGCCTTCTCCATCAGCATATTCAACGGCAGCAGTTGTGCGCCGGGTGGCTGGCCGTGGTTCAGAATCAGGTTCCGAATGAAGTAGGCGACGACGTAACTTAGGCCGACGGCAAGAACATCCCCGGCCACCAGCGCCGCAGCCGTAAGCGATTCCCGAACCCGACGCACTAACCCTTCTCCGCGTTCTGCCACGAGTACTCGAACTCACCCAGTCCCACCAGACCGGCTGCTTCCAGCACGCAAAGATAGCCGACAAAACCCAACGTAACCAGCGCCCGCACCGGTGCCGACCGTTTCTCCACAAAAAACTGCCGCAGTCCTCGCAGCCGTTGAAACTCCGTCCACCGACGGAAACGTTGCCGGACGCCGCCGTAGAAATGGCGCACCCTGACCCGCGGCTCAACCAACACCTGCCAACCGGCACGGCGCAAACGCCGGCAGATGTCAAGGTCCTCGGCAAACATGAAGTACCGCTCGTCGAATCCGCCCACCGATTCGAGCGCTTCGCGTCGGAACACCACGCAAGCGCCGATGACCGCCTCGACCTCAACTGGGCGCGGCGACCGCTCGATGCCGAGGTACTGAAACTCCCGCGCCCCTGACAGACCGGGAAACAGCCGGGCAGGAATTGAACGGCGGCCGGCAAGCGCGAACCGGAGTCTTGGCAGCCGCCGGGCAGAGGCCTGAGCCCGACCGTCGGGATAGACAAGCTGAGGCGACACCGCTCCGCAGCGCGGGGTCGTGTCCATCAGCCGGACCAGCGCGCTCATGCTTCCGGCCGGAAACTCGATGTCAGGGTTGGCAACTGCCAGATACCGGCCGCGCGAGACCCTGAACCCACGATTGGCAGCGGCGCCGTAGCCCATGTTACGCCCCAGCGCCAGTAGTCGGCAGCCGTGGCGCGCGCACAACGCCCTGACTTCTGCCCGGTCGCGGGAAGCGTTGTCAACCACGACCGTCTCGATTGTCGAACCGGGTTCGGCCGCAGCCAGAGAAGCCAAGGCGCGGTCCAGAAACCGCGCCGAGTTGAAGTTGACAAAAACCACCGACAGTTCCGGGGACATGAGTCACGGAAAGGAATCCGGGACTGTCCCTCAGTCTGGGCAAGGCATGGGGCTGTTCCGGGATTTCGTGGGAGCAGAACGAGCAAGCACGGCGTCTAAAGCGATGCGCGGCTCGGAATCCGCAGGATCAGGGTCCGGTCCGGGCCGAATATGTCAACGACCAGAGTCGGTTGCCCCAGCAGATGGGAGGCGCAGCCGAAGCACGGGTCGTAGGCCCGGAAGAACATCTCAATCATATTGAGCAGGCCCTCATCCACTCGGCCTTGGCGAATCAGGGTCCGGGCCGCGGCGCGGATTGAGAGACAGATTGGTCCTTTGTTGTTGGTGGTGGCAACAATCAGGTTGACCTTGCGGACAAGGCGGTCATCGGTCAGCTCGTAGTCGTGGAACAGGGTGCCGCGCGCCGCTTCGACTACGCCGACCCCACGCGGTCGCATGTTGAAGTTCATGTTCCTGATGTCGGTGCCGGTGATGGCAGGGTCGGTCGCAAGTTCGAGTGCCCGTTCCGAAGCATAGAGCAGCTCAATAAGCCGGGCCCAGTGAAAGGCAAGCGGAGAGTTCACCGGCTTGGCTTTGAACGTCTCGAACAGCCGGGCGTAGGCGGCGTCGGCCTTCGGTGTTGCCATGCCGTCGGCGACGTTGAGCCGGCCAAGCGGTCCGACCCGATACAGGCCGGACTTCGGCCCATCGCACAGGCCTTGATACCCGACCTTCCTGAGATAGGCAACCTTGACGTAACTCCAGTCGAGGACCTGCTCGGCGACGTGGTCGAGATAGTCGGCCGCGTCGAACCGGGCAAACTCGCGTCCTGCTTGGTCCGTGACTCGGACCTGCCCGTCGTAGAAGCTGACCCGGTTGCTCTCGTCCACCATTCCCATGTTGTACAGGCTGTGTCCCAGTTCGGGGTTGGTGATAAGCTCCAGATAACGCGGGTTCCTGAGCACGACGTCGTTGAAGAGCTGCAGCGAGAATTCGGCGAAGCCAACACAGGACCGGGCCATCTGCTCGATTTCCCTGCGCCCCTCCTCGGTCAGCGCCTTGGTCTGTCCGCCCGGAATGCCGGAGACCGGATGGGTCGGTTTGCCGCCGAGAATCTCCGTAATCCGCTGGCCAAAGGCGCGGTGCTTGATGACTTCGCGGGCCGTTTCCATTCCCACCTTCTCGATGACGCCGAGAATGTTCCGTTTGGCTTTGGGCGCGTCCGGGCCGACGACGAAGTCGGGCCCGCCGAGGAAGTAGAAATGGAGAATGTGGTCGTAGATGATGTAACCGCAGTAGATGAGTTCGCGCAGCTTGCGGGCGGTTTCAGTTGGCTTAACACCGAACGCCGCATCGAGCGCCTTGACCGAGGCATAGTGATGGGCAACCGGGCAGACACCGCAGATTCGGCTGGTGAGCTGGGGCATATCTTCCGCCTTCCGGCCCACACAGAACTGCTCAAAGCCGCGCAACTCCGGTACCTGCAGGTAGGCGTTGTCAACCTCACCGGCCTCGTTCAAGAATATCTCGATCTTGCCGTGGCCCTCGAGCCGGGTAATCGGGTCAATCGTTATCCTATTGCCCATGCCGCCTCCGGCGGTTGATTGTCGCGCTGGCCAGTCCGTACATGTAGAAAGTCCCGACCGGGTCCGGAACGCGGGCGAGCAATTCGGCTATCGGCCGGCCGGTGAGCTCTTTCTCGTCGTCGACGCGCAGAATCGAGGCCAGGGCTGAGATCATCTTCCCGCCCTGGTCATGCACTTCGGGCGTGGGGCCCATGCAGCCGGTGCAGGGCCAGTTGCCGTTGATGCACCGCTGACCGCAGCCGGCGCGCGTCACCGGGCCGAGACAGATTAGCCCCTGTTCGAGGAAGCAGACCGCGGGGTCGGCCGCGACCTCGTATGAGCGCTTGATGTCGGGCATCTTCTTGGCCACGTGCTTGTTCCGGTCGCACTCGTCGCAGAGCGCTTTGGTCGGAGCCAAAACCGAACCTTTAGCCGGCAGCATGCCCGCGAAGACCGCCGCCACCGCTTCGAGGATGCGCGGGACCGGCGGCGGGCAGCCGGGCAGGTAGTAATCAACCTCGACTACGCGGTCGAGGGGCGAAACCCGGTCGAAAAACTCCGGCAAAGTCAGCTCGCCCTCAGGCACGGGCGACTTGACCAACGGAAGCTTGCCCGCTGGATTCACCACCGACGGCTCCTCGGTGTAGACCTGCCTTAAAATCTCTTCTCGGGAGTGGAGGTTCGCAAGACCGGGAATGCAGCCGTGCTGGGCGCACGACCCGAACGCAACCAGCACTTTCGACTTCCGACGCAGCAGCTCAGCCAGTTCGAGCTGTTCGGAATTGCGCACCGAGCCGTTGAAGAAACAGACGTCCATGAACCGGTCGGGCATCGCTCGGATGTCGGCATACTTCGTGTCCATCGCCACCGGCCAGAGCACAATCTCGGCCTGCTCGACGATGTCAAGTATCTTTTCGTTGGTGTCGAGAACGGCGATTTCGCAGCCACCGCACGAGGCGGCCCAGTAGAAGCCGAACTTCGGTTTGTCAGCCATTGAGCCAGCCGGAAGAGACACGGTCACTTCTTTTCCCTCTCCCTTGAGGGAGAGGGCAAGGGCGAGGGTGAAAGGACAAGCAATGCCTCCAGGACAAGGTCGGGGAGTATGGGAGTAGCGGGGGCTGGATTCGAACCAGCGACCTTGAGGTTATGAGCCTCACGAGCTTCCAGGCTGCTCCACCCCGCAATAAGGAGTATTTAACCAGAAGCCGCCCAAATGTCAAGCGAGACCGAGGACCCCGGTTCCGAAATTGACCACCCGCTATTCGCCGTTCGCCCTCCGCTCATCGCTCTTCGCTGTTTTGGCTTTTGACTGCGTGCCGCCCGAAGCGAAGGGCAGGGGTGAAAGTGAGGGAGTCAGTCGGCGCGGCGCTGGGGTCTGACGACTCCGCCGGACATGACAAGTTTGAGTCCTTGTTCGATGGTCATATCGGTCGGGGTGATGTCTTGAGTCGGGATGAGGGCGAGCCAGCCTGAGGTTGGGTTAGGGGTCGTGGGGAAGAAGACATAGAGTGCCGGCCGCCCGTCCGGGAGTGTTGCCGGCAGGTCGCTGGTGACAAATCCGATGGCGTAGAATCCGGGCCGCGGGTACTCGGCGATGACCGTCCTGCGTAAGGAGTTGCGTTGGATTAGCACCGCATCGGTGAGTTGACGAGCAGAGGTGTAGACTTCTTTGACCACCGGGACGAGGCGGAGCAGTCGGTCCAACTGGGAAAGGAGCCAGCGGCCGAGTAGACCGGACGCAATCGCACCGAGCGCCACGATGGCAGCCAGGAGCAGCACGAAGCCAAGGACCGAAGCAACCCAGGCAGGCAGTTGCCTCAGCCAGACGTGGTTGCGCAGGAGCGGCCCGAGGATGTTCCCGAGATGGGTTACTACGAACCAGATGATGAGGAGCGTGAGACTGACCGGCAGGAGGGCGGCAAGGCCGGTGATGAAGTAGTTGCGCAGTTCTTTCATGGCGGTAAGGACGGTCTCGGTAGGGTTGCCCGGCAGGCAGTCAGAAAGTTCTGGCAGGCGCGGGTCCGATAGTCGGGATAGGTCCAATCGAGCGGCTGATAGGCGCCGTGCCGGTAGATGAGCGTCAGCTCGGCGTAGATGCCGGCGCAGAGCGAGACCCGATGGGCAAAAGGTTTGGTCGTGGCGAGGATGAGGTTGTGGCGCGAGAGGAGACCCGGGTCAAGATTGACCTGCCGCCGGCCTTGACCATCGGCCAGTTCACGCTCAAGACTCATCGTCGTCTGCTTGATGTCGGCGAGTCGGCAGGGTTCAGGCAGCAGGCTCGACGCAACCCACTGCCGAGTCAGGCCTGCACCCATCTCCGGCCGGTAGTAATCGGTGAAGTCGAAAGCAATCGGTTCACTACGCAGGGTGATTGGGCCGAACTTGTCCTCAAGCAGTGCCTCGGCCTGCTGGATAGCCTCGAGGCTGCGGCTAATCATGCCGACAACCAAACGGCAAGCACCAGCTTCGTCTACTCTGCCTCCGTGTTCCGGCTCGGCTTGGGCGCAATCGCCAGCGTGTCGTATTCCGGTCCCGGTGCTTCGCTCGGCGCGGAGTCGGGCAGGAACTGACTCAGCTCGTCCAGGCGCGGCAGCTCGTCGAGACTCTCGAGGCCGAAGTAACGCAAAAACTCGCGCGTGGTGCGATAGAGAAACGGATTGCCGGGCCGGTGGGCGCGGCCCGCGGTTGCGACCAGTCGGCGCTCGAGCAAAGTGAGAAGCGGGCCGGAGCAGTCAACTTTGCGCAGGGTTTCGATGTCCGGCCGGGTGACCGGCTGGCGGTAGGCGATAATCGCCAGCACTTCGAGTGCGGCACGGGAGAGCCGGTGGGTGAACTGGTGCTGATAAAGCTTGCGTACCCATTCGGCATACTCGGGCATCGAGTAGAGCTGGAACCCCTGCGCGACTCGGCTGATGCGAAAGACCCGGCCCGTGGTGGCAAATTGGTCGTTGAGGTTATGCACTGCACGTAGGATCGTCTCCGGCGGAACGTCAAGCAGGTTCGTCAGCCGCTCAAGGGTGAGCGGTGCGTCCGCGGCGAAGAGCAGGCTTTCCACTATCCGCTGCACCTCGAAAATGTCAAGCGGTGCATCCGCGGCGTCGGCTTTTTGGGGGGCGGGCTGGTCGGCAGGCTGGTTCATCAGTCCTGACTTAGTTTGAAGCGGGCCATCAGCGCGGCGACGGCGATGCGCAGGTACTTGCGGTCCATGAAGCAGGAAAGTCTGGTCTCGGATGCGCTGAAGGCGTCGAGGTGGATGCCGCAGCGATGGAGGGTCTGGAACACGGCGGAAAGAATCTCAGCATCGCTACCGACACCCGGACCGACGACCGATACCGAGCAGAGATTCTTCCTGACAGCGAGTCCCCGAGCCCGGATTCTGCGCACGAGCCGCGCAAGAATCGTCTCGGCCTCGGCCCGACTCGCGTCGGGCACGATGAAGCTCAGGTCAAAGCGCCCATCGTGGGGGACGCCGTGGTTGAACAAGATTACCGGGACCCGGGCCGCGGCGAGCTGGGTCACCACTTGGTGCAGACAGCGCTTCTTCGCGGGCACGTCGGTGAGCGTGAGCCGTACTAATTGGCGGGTGTGAGTGAGCGCGCGGACCAGCGCCTTTTCGATTCGGTCACTCTTGGTAACCATCGTTCCTCCTCTGCTTCTGGAGAATGACGAGCGGATGACAAGCGGGACTCGGTACTTCTCAGCTAGGGCGCAGGCGCGCGGATGAATCACCTGTGCGCCTGAGCCGGCGAGCTCGGCCAGTTCTTCAA
>FWWM01009235.1_pt1 | contig 18337 bp, 15 predicted proteins | sample 2228351 | NCBI WGS metagenome assembly FWWM01 (sample SAMEA103939774, study PRJEB20133) | metagenome
CCGATTTCAAGGCCCGCCTCTCCAATCTCAACCTGCGACCCGTCCTTTCTCCGTTAGCCCAAAATGGAAAAGTGTAAGGGTATCAGAGGGCGAAATTCATTTCGCCTTTGGTTGCGGAATAAATTCCGCCTTACGTAAAACGTGATGCATAAAAACAATGGCTATTCAAAAAATTCATTCCGAGCCTACCACCATCTACATCAAGCCAACGACCGGCCTGGCTGCGCTCAACTTGCGTGACCTGTGGATTTACCGCGAATTGATCTTCTTCATGGTCTGGCGCGATGTGAAAGTGCGCTACAAGCAGACCTTGCTGGGTATGGCCTGGGCAATCATCCAACCGGTGATGACCATGATTGTCTTCACCTTCCTGTTCGACCGGGTAGCCAAATTACCTAGCGAGGGTATTCCCTATCCCGTCTTCTCGTTCACGGCATTGCTGCCGTGGGGCTTGTTTGTCACGGCCCTCAATCAAGGTAGCCGTTCCCTGGTGGCGCACAACAACATGGTGACGAAGATTTACTTCCCGCGCCTGATTTTGCCGATGTCGGCGGTCTTTGCTGGCCTGGTGGATTTTGCCATCGCTTTTGTCATTCTCATCGGTTTGATGGTTTACTACCATGTAACGCCGGCCTGGCATGTCCTGTGGACGTTACCGCTGTTTTTGTTGCTGGCGCTTGTGACGGCGCTGGGCGTGGCGCTATGGCTTTCGGCCATCAACGTCCAATACCGCGACGTGAATCACGCCCTGCCGTTTCTGACTCAATTCTGGCTGTTCCTGACCCCGGTCGCTTACTCTGCCTCGATCATCTCGGAAAAGTGGCGCGTCATTTACTCTTTGAATCCGATGGCGGGCGTCGTCAATGGCTTCCGCTGGGCGCTGCTTGGCGCTGGCAATGGTCCTGACCTGTCGCTGTGGGTTTCAGTGGCCATTTCGGTGCTTGGGCTTGTTTCGGGTTTGTTCTACTTTCGCAGCACAGAGAAGACATTTGCGGATACGATTTAACGGTGTCAGGTGCCAAGTGTCAGGTGTCGGGTGTCAGGCTGGTCGGCTAAACATAAGGAGGCCGACATGGCATTGATTAAGCGTTTTGAAGATATTCAAGCGTGGCAGGAGGCGCGAGCCCTCGTAAAGATGGTATATGTGTTGACCAAGAAAGAGCAATTTTCCAAAGATTATGGCATGAAGGATCAAATCCAGCGCGCGGCAGTCTCGGCAATGACCAATATTGCAGAAGGCTTCGATTGCAAGTCCAAAGCTGAGTTCGCTCGTTTCCTCGGATTTGCACGTCGCTCGGCAGTGGAAGTTCAATCGCTCCTCTACGCCGCACTGGACACAGGCTACATTACCCAAACCGAATTCGACGCGCATTATGAACAAGCGCGCAAGACCAAAGCCCTCATCGGCGGCTTCGAACGCTCGCTGGGCGACAAATAAAATCATCAACCAACCTGACACCCGACCTGACACCTTACACCTGACACCTTACACCTGAAACCTGATCCTTACACCTGACACCTGATACGTGACATTTACAATGACTACCGCGATAAGTGCAAAAAACCTCAGCAAACGCTACCGCATCGGCGCCGCAGAAACGAAATTCCGCTACAACATGCTGCGCGACGTGCTGGTAGATACCGTCTATGCCCCCGTGCGGCTGGCCAGGGCGTTGATGGGAAAATCACCGCATAAGAGCAGCCAAAACTTCGTCTGGGCGCTGAAGGACGTTTCCTTCGAAGTGGAAGAGGGCCAGGTTCTGGGCATCGTGGGCCGCAACGGTGCCGGTAAAAGCACCTTACTCAAAATTCTCTCGCGCGTCACCGAACCGACCCAGGGAACCGTCACCGTGCGCGGACGGGTCGGCTCGCTGTTGGAGGTCGGCACTGGCTTTCACCCCGAACTGACCGGCCGCGAGAACATCTACATGAACGGCGCCATCCTGGGCATGAAGCGCACCGAAATAGACCGCAAGTTCGACGAAATCGTGGCCTTCTCTGAGGTCGAGCAATTCATCGACACGCCCGTCAAACGTTATTCTTCTGGCATGTATCTGCGGCTGGCCTTTGCGGTCGCTGCTCACCTCGAGCCGGAGATTCTGGTCGTGGACGAAGTTCTAGCGGTCGGCGATGCCGAGTTCCAGAAGAAATGTCTCGGCAAAATGGGCGACGTGGCTCAACAAGGACGCACCGTCTTGTTCGTCAGCCACAACATGTCGGCCATTTTGCGCCTGACCCAGGAAGCCATCGTGTTGAACAAAGGCCAACTAGTCCTGCGCGGCCCGACACAACAGGTGGTGGACTTCTACCTCTCCTCCGGGCAGGCCCAGGCTGGCGAGCGCATCTGGGAAGCAGACGAAGTGCCGCCCAACGCCGCGCCTTTCCGCCCGATTGCCATGCGTTTGAAAGACCGCAACGGCAAGGTCATTGACACGGTCCGTTCCATCGAGCCGGTCACGGTCGAGATGGAATACCGCCTCGAAGCGCCACTTACCGGTCTGCGGGTGGGCTTCTACCTCACCACCATGCGCGGCGAATACGTCATCACCTCTTTTGACACCGACGACGCCCGCAAATACGAGCAATTTGGCAGCCGCGAGAGCGGTCATTACGTCAGCCGCTGCACCCTGCCCGCCGACCTTTTCAACGAAGGCCGCTATTCTCTAGGCGTCAACGCCAGTTCCTTTGGCGTGCGCCGCTACTTCCAAGACGAGCAGGCTTTGGCCTTCAATGTTGACATCTCCGGCGCGCCTGGCACTCAATGGGCCGAACCGCGTCAGGGCCCCATCCGCCCGCGCCTGGATTGGGAGATCGAGAAGGTCGAATAGTTGTTGGTAAATTGGTAGTTGGTAATTTGACGACCGCTTACAAATTCCCAATAACCAATTTTCCAAATATACCGAGCCCCAACCATAATGACCCTCAAGAATTTCATTAGTTTCATCCCCTACACCGCCGACCTGTACGACGCCCTCGTCCGCGATCGCCCGCGCACGCGCTATAACCTCGACCAGTTGGCGCTGGCGTTGCCTGAAGCGGTCGAGCAGGCGCGCCCTTACATCCAAAATGCCCCGCGCGGCAAGAAAATCCTGCTCTTTGCCACCCTGCACTACTGGGTCGAGCAGGCTGCCATGATTGGATTGGCCCTGCGCGCCCTGGGACACGACGTCAGCGTGGCTTATCTGCCTTATGGCGACTGGCGTAAGGAAATCAACGCCTTCGACCTGCGTCGCCAGGACCTGTACACGCGACGAGTTCTGAAACCGCTCGCCGGCCTGGTTGCCACCGCCTCGCTTCTCGACCTTCGGCCTGCCTCCGTTCTACCGGCGACTCTCGCCGATGACGTTCGCCTCGTCTCCACCTACGATGCCCAATACACCCTCCAAGTCGAAGAGGTGGACGAAACGAGCGATCTCTTCCGCCTGCGCCTGCACCGCAACGACCACGCTGCCCGCGCTGCGCTGGCCTACATGCAGCAGCAAAAGCCCGATGTGGTGCTTGTCCCTAACGGCACCATTACAGAACTGGGAGTCGTCTATCGCGTGGCGCGTCATCTCGGCCTTCGCACCGTCACCTACGAGTTCAACGACCAGCGCGAGCAAATATGGATAGCCCACGACGACGAAGTCATGCGCCAACACACCGATGCCCTCTGGGCGGCGCGCGGCGGGCAGCCCCTGACCGACGAACAACACCGCCTCATCGAGGAACTCGAAGCGGCGCGCATGGGCGCCCGTGCTTTTGGCAAATCGGTCCGCAAATGGCAGGACGTGGAGGCGGTGGGCGGCGAGCAGATGCGCCGAAAACTGGGCCTGGACGAACGCCCGGTCGTCCTGTTGGCCACCAACGTCTTGGGCGACAGCCTCACGCTGGGACGCAACCTCTTCGCCGAGAGTATGGCGGTCTGGATCGCAGAAACGGTCCGGTTTTTGGCTGGCAGGCCCGGGTCCGGGGTCGAGCCGCGTCGAAGTGCTTGCACTGAGCATAGTCGAAGTGTCCAGTTGGTGATGCGCGTGCATCCCGGCGAACGTCTGACGCACGGTCGCTCGATGGTAGACGTCGTGCGCGAGGCGCTGCCGTCCGTCCCCGAACACATCCACATCATCGGCCCGCTGGAAAAGGTCAACACCTATGACCTGATGGAAATCGCCTCGCTGGGCCTGGTCTACACCACTACCACCGGCCTGGAGATGGCCATGAACGGCCTGCCGGTCATCGTTTGCGGCGAGACGCACTATCGCAAGCGCGGCTTCACGTATGATCCTGCAACCTGGCAGGAGTATTTTGGAATGCTCGACTCTCTGCTTGCCAACCTGCCCGTTCCCCGCCTATCTCCCGCCCAAATCGAAACTGCCTGGGAATATGCTTACCGCTTCTTCTTCGAGTACCCACAGCCGTTTCCCTGGCGGCTGATGCACTTTTGGAGAGACGTGGAGACCTGGCCGCTGAGCCGCGTGCTTTCGGACGAGGGCCAGGCCAAATACAAACAGACATTCGACTATCTGGCTGGCGAGCCGATACAATGGTAACTGAGGGCGAGTAGCCGGTGATTTTCCGGCCTGGCGAGACCCGGCATCCTGGTTTCGATACGGACGGGAGAGCGCCGCCTTACTCGACCGGCATTTCTTTGGTATGACAGAGCAATGGTATGACCGACCCCAAACAACAAGTACGTGCATTCTATGACGAGATCGGCTGGAAGCAAGAAGACGGCCTGTATCAAAACGCCCGCTTCGAGGACCTGCGACCGGTCTCGCGTGAATACATCCACAACTGTCATTTGCGCGTCAACCGCCACCTGGCCACCAGCGGCAATCTTCTGCTGGATGCCGGCTCAGGCCCGGTGCAATACGATGAATACCTGACCTACTCGGCCAACTACCGCTACCGTGTTTGCGCCGATATTTCCATCACCGCCCTGCGCGAGGCGCGCAAGCGGGTGGGTGAGCGCGGCCTGTATGTGGTGGCCGACGTTGCCAATTTGCCCTTTGCTGCCGATACCTTCGATGGCATCGTTTCCATGCACGCCATTCACCATCTGCCGCTCTCGGAACACAAATCTGCCTACCTCGAACTGGCGCGCGTGCTGAAAACAGGCCGCAGCGGCGTGACGGTCAACGGCTGGCACAATCCCCTTCTGATGCGGCTGGCTGAACCGCTCATCCAACTGGGCCGCAATCTGAGCGGACGCGGCCGCAAACGCAAGAAAAACTGGCTGGAAGAGGACGACCAGGCCGGCACCTTCGTTGAAAAACTAACCCCGCGCTGGCTCAAGGCCGAACTCAACGGCGCAGTCCAATTCGAGATTTATCCCTGGCGCAGCCTGAGTCCGCGTTTCATGCGCTGGTTCGTGCGCCCGCAGTTAGGCGGCAGGGCCTTCTTGCGGCTTGTTTTCTGGCTCGAAGAACGTTTTCCGCGCTTTTTCGGCGAACATGGACAGTACCCGATGGTGGTGATTAGGAAATCGGCTACCACCAACCCTCACCCTCTCACGGAGCATACATGAACTGGAATGACAAAATCGTCCTCGTCACCGGAGGCACCGGCTCGTTTGGCAAAAAATTTACTCACATCCTGCTGAACGAAAAACAGCCCAAGAAAATCATCATCTTCAGCCGCGACGAACTCAAACAACACGAAATGCGCGTGCATGGCTTCGACGACCCGCGCCTGCGCTACTTCATCGGCGACGTCCGCGACCGCGAACGCCTGACCCGTGCCCTGCAAGGTGTGGACATCGTCGTCCATGCCGCTGCGCTCAAGCAAGTGCCGGCTTGCGAATACAATCCCATGGAAGCCATCAAGACCAACATCATCGGCACCTCCAACGTCGTCGAAGCGGCCCTCGACGCCGGCGTGAGCAAAATGCTGGCGCTCAGCACTGACAAAGCCGTCAACCCCGTCAACCTATATGGCGCTACCAAACTGGCCGCCGAAAAACTGGTCATCCAATCCAACGCCTACGCCGGCGGGCGCGCCACGCGCTACTCGTGCGTGCGCTACGGCAACGTGGTCGGCTCGCGCGGCTCGGTCGTGCCACTCTTCCTGCGGCAGCGACAATCTGGCAAACTGACCATCACCGATGAACGCATGACTCGCTTTTGGCTTTCGCTGGAACAAGGCGTCCATTTCGTCATTCGCTGCATCGAGCAAATGGAAGGCGGAGAAGTCTTCGTCCCCAAAATTCCCAGCACCACCATTCTCGACCTGGCAAAGGCCATTGCTCCTCAAGCACAGGTCGAAATCATCGGCATCCGCCCAGGGGAGAAACTGCATGAAGTTCTCATCTCCGAAGACGAAGCCCGCAACACGATCGAACTGGAGCGCATGTTCGTCGTCCAACCGGCCGAGGCGCTGTGGTTTGGCTACCAATGGCAGGCGCGCGGCAAACCCCTGCCAGATGGCTTTCGCTATGCCAGCGACAACAACACCGAATGGCTCGACGTGGAGGGCATTCGCCGCTACATCGAACCCTTCGAGCAGGCCTTTGCCAACGGAACCCTGGAGGGTTGACGAATACACCATGCGCATCCTCGTCACCGGCGCATCTGGCTTGTTGGGGCTTAATCTCAGTTTGGAGATGAGTGGGACTCACGCTATCGTGGGCATAGACCGCAACAAATTGACACATCCGCCCTTCGAGTTGATTCACGCGGATCTGCTCCACGCCGGGACCTGCTCCCGTTTATTGGACCGCGTGCGCCCCGAGGCCGTCATCCACACCGCCGCCCTGGCCGACGTGGACGCCTGCGAAGCCTCGCCCGAGCAGGCCCGTCGCCTGAATGCAGACCTGCCCGGCGAACTGGCCGCCGCCTGCACCAAACGCAGCATCCCCCTGGTGCATATTTCCACCGATGCGGTCTTTGACGGCGCAAAAGATGGCGCCTACAGTGAAACGGACCCGCCCAACCCCCTTAGCCTGTATGCTCGCACCAAACTGGACGGCGAGCGGGCGGTGGCGGCAGTCGCCCCGCACGCCATCATTGCGCGCGTCAACTTCTTTGGCTGGTCATTGAGCGGCAAGCGCAGCCTGCCAGAATACTTCTTCAACCACCTGTCGGCCGGAAAACCTTGCGACGGCTTTACAGATGTCTGGTTCTGCCCCCTGTTCGTAGGCGACCTGGCGCGTATCCTGATACGAATGCTAGAAGCGGAACTGGGCGGGCTGTATCATGTCGTAGGGTCGGCGGCCCTCACCAAATATGACTTTGGCCTGCACATCGCCCGCCAATTTGGTTTCGATGAAAATTTGATTCGCCCCATTTCAGTCGAGCAAAGTGGGCTGGCGGCTCGCCGCTCCCACAACTTACGTCTATCTGTCCACAAGTTATCCACCGCCTTGCGGATACCTATCCCCAGCGTATACACCGGAATCGAACAATTTCATACACAATACCAACAAGGTTATCCACACAAAATGCGTCGTTATGCACAGGTAGAGAGGGAGGCGCTGTAACGAGTTATCGTAGTGACGACGTAGTGGCGACTTCAGTCGTCCCGTAAAGCGGCTAAAGCCGCCACTACGAGCCATAGACGTAGTGACGACTTCAGAGCGAATCTGGTATACTGGCCTCCAAACTCACACAGACAGGTATCTCATGCCCCGTTTCGAACTTGACGTAGACCCCGTAGACCACATCACCGCTGATGCCATCGGCAAGCCTGGCCAGCGTGTTTTCTATATCCAGGCCTGGCAAAACCAGCGCACCATCACCGTTTTGATCGAAAAAATCCAGTTGCAATCGCTGGCAATAGGCGTCGAACAATTCCTGGCTGAAGTCCATCGCCAGATTCCGCATTTGAAAGATGCGCCTAGCGATTATGTCGAAGCGCAAATGCACATCCATCCCCCGCTCGAGCCCCTCTTCCGCGTGGGCGAAGTGGGCCTGGGCTACGAAAAGGAGCGCGACCGCGTCGTCCTGCAAGTGCGCGAACTATTAGCCGAAGACCAGGATCCCAACACTGCCGCCGTCATCCGCTTCTGGTGCACGCGCGAGCAAATTCGCAAAATGGCCCACTGGGGAGCGGAGGTCGTCTCACGCGGACGGCCGCTCTGTCCGCAATGCGGCGCGCCCATCGAGCCAGAAGGTCACTTTTGCCCCAAGAAAAATGGGCATAAGAAGAACGAATGACCTACCTTTGTGAAACGTCCCAAAGATTGCGAGTACAGGCCCAGAATACCCCATTCTGACCTACTACTACTTGACAAGCCATGCTTGGCGAGGGGCCAAACGCAAAGCCGCTAAGATTCTTGAAGTACAATTATCTCGTGACGACTCGTGGCGAGAATCTCCCCTCCCAACAAGCCCTCCAACACGGCGAAATGACCCTGAACGGCCAATTCTTGTTGGGCAGCAACTACACCTTCCTGGTCGAAGTCTACTACCAGGGGCAAAAATACCAGGCCGTCTACAAGCCGTCCAAAGGCGAACAGCCTCTGTGGGACTTCCCCGAAAACACCCTCGCGCAGCGCGAAGTAGCCGCCTACCTGGTGAGTGAGGCGCTGGGCTGGGACCTCGTCCCCTACACCCTCTTGCGAGAAGATGGCCCCTTTGGCCCCGGCTCCCTCCAGCAATACATCGCCTACGACCCCCACTACCACTACTTCAACTTCAGCGCCGAAGACAAAGCCCGACTGCGGCCGGTAGCGCTCTTCGACCTATTGTGCAATAACGCCGACCGCAAAGGCAGTCACATCATCATCGAACTGCACACCCGCCACCTCTGGCTCATCGATCACGGCCTGTGCTTTCATGAGGAAGACAAACTGCGCACGGTACTGTGGGACTTTGCCGGGCAGGACATCCCGCCCGATCTGCTAGCCGACCTGGAACGCTTCCGCGCGCTTCTGGCCTCGGACCGCGGCCCGCTTGCCGAACTTGGGCGTTATCTCAGCCCCAACGAGTTGACCGCCCTCGCTGCCCGCGCCGACTCCCTGCTCCGAAGTGGCCGCTTTCCCCTGCCGCCGGCTGACCGACGTCCCTTTCCTTATCCGCCGCTCTGAATCCGTGGAAGAAAATCCACAGGGCTATCCTGCAAGCGGCAATTTGCGCTACAATAGACTTAAGCTCGAATATAGAGTATTACCCATCGATTAGCCTCGTCCAAGCAAATCTTGTTCGGCCAGGCGTACCGCCAGGCTTAGCCTGGCGCCACGCAGTGGTAAAGTGCCACGAAGTGGTATAGTGCCACGAAGTGGTATGTTGCCGACCATGCCACTTCGTACCATTTCATGGCACAGGTGGCACAAGTAGGTCGGCGGTACCTCAAAGATTTTGTTAGCGCGCCAAACCGATGGGGCGGCAGTTGCCCCCGTAGGGGGTGCCGCCCGAACTCAATGGTTATCCCAGCACTTTGGCGCGCCAAGAAGATTTTGTAACGCGAAATAATTTTGGCCTGTAGGGATAACTTTTCAAGAGTTGTCCTACATTGGTTGCGGCTGGAAGCACGCTATGACTCTATTGCAAGAAATGGACATGCTCAGGACAGGCCCTTTGGGAGTAACTGCCTACCTGTGGCGCAAGTCTCTGACCTGTCTATTGTACATATCTCGTTCAGCCTGCCAGATATTGGGATTAGCGCGAGGCTTTCCCCTAAATACGGGGAGAGCAAAGTGCCAAAAATCTACCTAAACCTACTAAAAGCAGACTTGTGTACAATAGATAGGTCTCTGACTTGCGGAAATCGGCACATCGGAGATTTGCCCCACAATGCGCCAAACAAGTCTTCGACCTGTCTCTGGACCGACCAAAAGTCATACGTTGCCATCAGAAATTACCCAGAGTAGGTAGTTACCTTTGGGACGCTTACCTGTTCGAAGAATGGAGAACTCCTATGAACCATTACAAATTGGCTTTCCTTGGCTTTGGCAATGTAGGACGCGCCCTGGCGCAATTGCTCGAGCGTAAGAGCAATGAACTGAAACAGCGCTACTCCATCACGTACACCATCACCGGCATCGCCACTCGCAGTCATGGCATAGCCATTGACCCGGCAGGCCTCGATCTGACCACAGTCTTACACGCCCTGCGCACTGGGCGGCCATTGTCTCTGCTCAGCAAGACGCCTGTCCATGATGCGCTCGAATTCATTCAGAAATGCGGCGCAGATGTCCTCTTCGAGAACACCCCCGTCAACCACATAGATGGCCAGCCGGCGGTGGATCACTGCCGCGTTGCCCTGGAACAGGGCATGCACGTGGCCACTGCCAACAAAGGCACGGTCGTCCACGCCTATCGTCAACTGGTCGAACTAGGGCGCGCCAAGGGCCGCAAGTTCTATCATGAATCGACCGTGATGGACGGGGCGCCCATTTTCTCCCTGTTCCGTGGCGCCTTGCCGGCAGCCCGCGTGCTGGGCTTCAAAGGCATCCTGAACTCCACCACCAACCTGATCCTGACGCGCATGGAAGATGGCCAATCCTTCGAACAGGCAGTGGCCTACGCTCAGCAAATTGGCCTAGCCGAGACCGATCCCTCCGCCGATGTAGATGGTTGGGATGCAGCCATCAAAGTCGCTGCACTGGTGACGGTCTTGATGGGCACACAATTCACCCCTCAGCAAGTGGAACGCGAGGGCATTCGCGGCATCACCGCCGATATGATTGCGCGCGCCAAGACACATGGTATGCGCTACAAATTGATCTGCTCGGCAGAGCGCGAAGCCGAATCCATCCGCGCGCGGGTCATCCCAGAACTGATTCCCAACTCGTCTCCCTTCTACAACATCGAAGGCTCGACCTCGATCATCCAGTTCAAGACCGATGTGCTGGGAGAACTGTCCATAACGGAAACAGACCCGGGCCCGGCCACGACCGCCTATGGTCTGCTGGCTGATTTCATCAACATGGTCACAGGATGGTGAAACATGGAACGCATCACGTTAGAGCAAGTCATCCAAACTCTGCAAGACGGGTGGGCTAAGTATGTCCCCCGTTTCCGGCAGATGAATCCCCAACAGCAGGCTGCTTTTTTGAAGGATCAGGGCTTCGAGAGCCTGCATGACCTGTTGGCGCATATCATCGGCTGGTGGGAAGAGGGCATCAAGGTCATCAACGGCATCCTCGAACAGTCCGATTACACCTGGGAAGAGCGCGATGTAGATGAATTCAATCGCGAACTGGTGGCAAAATATCGCTCCTGGAGCGAAGAAGACTTGCTGGCACACTATGAGAACGTGCGCACCGCCATGCTGGATCTGGTAACCGACTTGCCCGAGGACGCCTTGGATAACAGCCAAATCTACGACTGGCTGACTGCCGACGTAGTGGGTCATCTGCAAGATCACCAAATTGGCTGACAACCCACAATCAAACCATCAGACTATAAGACTATCAGACTCACCCGGGAGGGCAAAAATGGAAGAACGAGACGTTTTCATCGTATCGGCCGTGCGCACGGCGCTGGGCGTAGGTAAAGCCGGGGGGGCATTGTATGATTTCCTGCCCGTAGACCTGGCCGCCCTGGTCATGCGCGAGGCGGTGCGACGCGCTGGGGTGGACATGGCGCGCATCCAGGACGTGCTGTGGGGTTGTGTGACGCCGGTGGGCGATCAGGGCGCTAACCTGGCCCGCCTGGCAGCCCTCAAGGCTGGCTTTCCAGTGGAAGTGCCGGCCATCACCATGAATCGAATGTGCAGTTCCAGCCAGAGCGCCATCCATTTCGGCGCGCAGGCCATCCTGGCCAGCGACATGGACCTGGTGCTGGCGGGCGGCATCGAGATGATGTCGCACCAGCCCATCGGCGCAGACTATCCCGCCGAATGGCCGAAAGATTTCCCTTACCGCCTCGTCCACCAGGGCATCAGCGCCGAGATGATGGCCGAAAAATGGCATCTGACGCGCGAGGAGTTGGACGACTTCAGTTATGAAAGCCATATCCGCGCCGGCACTGCCATCCGCAATGGCTATCTCGACTCCCAGATCGTGCCGGTCGAGTTGTCGAATGGAGAGGTATTCAAAGTAGACCAGGGAGTGCGCTTTCCGCCCGACCGCGAGAAGATGCGCACCCTCAAGACCGTGTTCAAGGCGGATGGGGTCATCACCGCCGCCAACGCCAGCCAAATCAGCGATGGCGCTGCCGCGCTGGTGCTGGCTTCACCGGCTGCGGTGGGACGCTACAACCTGTCTCCACTGGCACGGATCGTTACGCGCGTGGTCGTCGGCACCGACCCCATCTTGATGCTGGATGGCGTCATCCCGGCTACACGCATGGCATTGGAGAAAGCCGCTCTGTCATTGGACGAGATAGACATCATCGAGATCAATGAAGCCTTCGCCAGCGTCGTCTTGGGCTGGGCCAGAGAAATTCACCCCGACATGACCAGAGTCAACCCCAACGGCGGGGCCATTGCGCATGGGCATCCGGTTGGCGCAACCGGGGCCATCTTGATGACCAAACTGGTCTACGAGTTGCAGCGACGCAAGGCTCGCTACGGATTACAGACCATGTGCGCCGGTCATGGGCAGGCTACGGCCACTATCATCGAGAGCGTGTAACTGTCACAGTGGACATTGGGTCATCGAGAATTTCCGTAACTGCCTACTTTGACAATGTCTTGTTTTCGCATAACTTTGTACCCTCACCCTAACCCTCTCCCAAGAGGGAAACAGCGCCGTCTTCAAGACACTCCTCCCCTCTGTGGGAGCCCCCTACGGGGATGATAAGGGGCCGGGGGCGTTGCGCTGAGCGTTCGCCTGAGTAGCCTGCCCTGAGCGTTCGCCTGAGCGCTCACGCCGAAGGCCGACGGGTCGAGCCTGTCGAGACCCTTGTCGAAGGGCTCACGCCGAAGGCTGCCAGGTCGAGCCGCCGGGTCGAGTCGCCGGGTCGAGTTTATCGAGACCCGCCGGGTCGAGTTTATCGAGACCCTGGTCGAAGCGTGAGGGCAGGTAATTACTGCTTGCGGCTGGAGGCCGCGCTATGGCAGCCAGGCTTGCAACCAGTTTTGCTTGAAAAACAATTGCATACTCTCCCCATTGAACGCTACGGGGAGAGGATGATTTTCTCCCCATTCCTTCGAATCGACTCCACCGCCGCGAAACTGGCCAGGGTGACGCCGAGGAGATGATCATACGGAATGGGCGGGATGCCAGACCGAATCGCCCAGACGAAGGCTTGCACCTCGTCGAAGTGGCCTTTGTCTTGCCTCCACAGTTTGACCGTTTTCTTTTTTCCATCTCTCGTCATGTGCAAGGCTCGAAAATCGTCTAGCATGGCAATCTTTCCCCCACAGAACACTTCCACCCGTTCTTTGGGAACAGACTTGTCGCCGTTAGCAAGGTAGTCTACCACGCCAATCGAACCCTCCGGGAAGGTGAAGGTCATCGAGACGTTGTCCTCGCGGTATTTGCCGCCATCTGGCAGGGACACGGCGCTGACGCTGACCGGCGACGCGCCAACCAGAAAGGTGATGAAGTCAATGAAGTGACAACCCTCGCCGATGATACGCCCGCCGCCCTGGCGCGGATCGTGAACCCAGTGCTGGGGGGGAATGTAGCCGGCGTTGACGCGGTAATGGACGTATAGGGGTTCGGTTCGAGGGGAGAGAAAAGATGAAAGAGTTCGAACGAGAGGGGCAAAGCGACGGTTGAAGCCAGTCATCAGTAAGGGGCTCGATATGCGCTGCGTGCTACCCGCCTCACTGCTCACTGATAACTGCTCACTGATCACTGATAACTGCTCACTATTCACCGCCAGGGGTTTTTCCACGAACACATGCTTGCCCGCCTGCAAAGCCCTGACCACCAAATCGGCGTGGGAATCGTGGCGGGTGAGAATCAGGATGGCATTGATATTCGGGTCATTCAGAATTTGCTCGTCGTCCGAGCAGACGTAGTGGAAGCCGAATTTTCTGCCGGAATGCGCGGCGTGCAATCCGCCCGCCGAGGCGATTCCAACCAGTTCGACGTCTTTCACCTTTTTGAGCGCGGGCAGGAGCGTGGCATTGGCAAAGAGACCGGCGCCGAGGACGCCTACTTTGACCGTGTCAGGTTTTCGGGTGTCAGGCGTCAGGTTTTTGGGTGTCAGGTGTTTAGGTGTCAGGGGTGTTTTGCCTGACGCTTGATACCTGACACCTGGCACCTCCCCACCTGATTCCTGATACCTTAAAAGCACGCCCAAAAACGGCTCTGGCCTCTTGCCGGTAATGATCTCGTAGGCTTCCGTCGCTCGTTCGATGGGAAAGCGATGAGTAATCAACGGCTGGACCTGTAATTTGCCGCTTGCCAGCAGGTTCACAACCGCTTCGAAGTTGCGGCCTTCGGTCCAGCGCACGTAGCCGATGGGATAGTCATGCCCGCCCTCCTCATAGGCCGAATCGTAACGGCCTGGGCCATAGGAACGCGAGTTGATGAAAGATAGTTCTTTCTCGTAATATACCTTGCGCGGTAAGGTCAGGCCGACGGCGCCGGTGGCAACCACCCTGGCGCGGTCACGCGCCAAAGCGCCAGCCAATTCAACCGGGTCGTTGGAGGGCGTATCTGCGCAGATGATGATGGCGTCGAGGCCGCGCTGGGAAGTGAAGACCTGAGCGGCCTCCACAGCCTGGTCGCGGGAGCAGGCCAAAAGTCCGAGAGAAGAAGCGATGTCAATCCGCTGCGGATTGACGTCTATGCCCAAGACGCGGCATCCGGCTGCGGCGGCGATTTGAGCGGTCAGGAATCCCAATAATCCCATGCCAATGACGGCCACCGTTTCGCCAATTTGCGGCTCGGCCAGCCGGAAGCCGTGCAAGGCAATGGCACCCAGCGTAGTGAAGGCCGCAGACTCGAAGTCTACGTTGTCGGGGAGGGGGGTGAGCAGGTTGCGCGGGACGAGGTTGTACTCGGCGTGAACGGCATAGCCGCCGCCTGCACAGGCCACGCGCTGTCCGATGTGGAAGCCGTCCATGCCTGCCCCCAACGAGACAATCGTGCCGGCCGAGGAATAGCCCAGCGCCATGGGTTGGTCGAGGCGGTCGAAGGCGGCTTGCAGGGTGGGGAGGACGCCTTCCCGCTTCATTTTTTCGACCAGCTGCCGGACGAGGTCGGGGCGTGAGCGCGCCTTGCCGACCAGTGACTTCTCGGCGAATTCGACGACCATGCGCTCGGTTCCGGCGGACACCAGGCTTGCTCTCGTTTCGACCAGCGCCATGCCGGCCCGCGGGGTTGGAATCGGTACATCCTCAATGGAGGCTCGACCGGTCTTCACGTTTTGGATGAGTTGTTTCATGCCTTCGAGTATACCCCAAGTGCGTTTGGGTAATGGGTTATGTAGTGGCGACTTCAGTCGCTTTAGCACCGCAACCACGACAAAACAAGTGCTTAAGGAAAAATTTAATAGTTGACTAACAGGATGAAAAAATGTTATTCTTATTAAGCGCCAATCTATGATGGTGGTTATCTCTATTTCTTAGTCAGGAGGTTTAGATTATGCTCGGAGGCTATGCTAACAAAATCGGCTTTGTAGATTTGACCGCAGGCAAAGTCGAGTACAAGGATGCGCCCGAAGAATGGAAGCGGAAATACATCGGCGGGCGCGGACTGGGCGTCAAGTACGTATTCGAGAACGGGCCGCAAGTGGACCCCCTCTCGCCCGATAACATCCTGTGCTTCATGAATGGACCGCTGACCGGTTCGGAAGCCAACATGAGCGGGCGCATGGCGGTTGTCACCAAATCGCCGCTGACTGGTACCGTGACCGACAGCCATCATGGCGGTTGGAGTGCGGCGCGCCTACGCTGGGCTGGCTTTGACGGGCTGATCTTCAAAGGTAAGGCCGCCAAACCGGTGTATGCTTACGTGACCGAAGACAAGGTGGAACTGTTAGATGCCTCAGAGGTGTGGGGTAAAGGTGTGCATGACACGGTTAAATACTTCAAACAAAAGTACGGCGAGAAAGACTTGACCGTGATTGCCATTGGGCCTGGCGGTGAGAACCTGGTCAAATTTGCCTGTTGGGTCAACGAAAACGACCGCGCCTCGGGCCGCGGCGGCACCGGCTGCGTAGGCGGCAGCAAACTGCTCAAGGCTATCGTCATCAAAGCCGAGAAGAAACTGACCAAGGCTGCCGACCGCGAAGCCTGGAAGGCCGCGCACAAACGCGCCTTGGAGTGTATCATGGCACCCGAGAACATCACCAGCCCGCGCAAGGGTGGTCTCTCGGTCTATGGTACGAATGTGCTGACCAACATCACCAACGGTATTGGCGCTTATCCCACCAAGAACAGCCAGTTTACAGCCTTTGGCGAACATGCCGAAACGCTGAGCGGCGAATGGGTGAAGGAAAACATCCTGGTCAACGACCCCACCTGCCATGCCTGTCCGGTGGCCTGCAAGAAGGAAGTCGAAATCAAGGAAGGCCCGTGGAAGGGATTGCGCATGGAGTCGGTGGAGTACGAGCCGGCCTGGTCGGTAGGCGCAAACTGCGGCAACCCAGACGCTCGCACAGTGGCCAAGATGATCGACCTGTGCAATGACTTCGGCCTGGACGCTATCGAAACCGGCCACCCGATTTCGGTTTGGATGGAGGCCACGCAAAGGGGCTACACCAACGGCGGGCCTAAATTGGAATGGGGCGATCCGATGGGCATGACGGAAGCCGTTCGTATGATCGCTCTGCGCGAGGGACTGGGCAACGTCATGGCCGATGGCACCGACGCCACCGCCAAGCACTTTGGGCATCCCGAATTGGCCATGACCGTCAAGGGCCAGGCCATCCCAGCCTACGACCCGCGCGGCTTGAAGGGCATGGGCATTGCCTACGCCACCTCCAACCGCGGCGCCTGCCACCTGCGCGCCTATACTCCGGCGGCCGAACTGGGCGTGATGCCCTTTGGCTCGCTCAAAGTGGACCCGCTCGAATGGAAAGGAAAAGGCGAACTGGTCATGATCTTCCAGAACGTCCACGCCTTCTCTGACAGCATGGACCTGTGCAAATTCAGCGCCTTTGCCGAGGGCGCGGATGAGTACGCGGCGCAATACTCCGCCATGGTCGGCGTGCCGTTCACTGCGGCAGACGTGCTGAAGACTGGCGAGCGCATCTACAATCTGGAGCGCTACTACAACAATCTGGCGGGCTTCAGAGAAGGCTCTGACTACCTGCCCAAACGCTTCCTCGAGGAACCCTCCGATCAGCCCGGCTCGAAAGGCCATGTCTGCGAATTGGACAAGATGCTGGCCGAATACTATGAGAAGCGCGGCTGGGTGAACGGCGTGGTGCCGGAAGCCAAGTTGAAGGAGTTGGAGATTATTTAGGGCCGTAGATAGTGGTCAGTGGTCAGTAATCAGTGACCAGTGACCAATGACCAGCGAAAGGTGACGTCCGTTGCGGATGTCACCTTTTTTGACTCGCTGAGGTTTGCCGTTCACATCGGTAGCGAAACCGCTGGAGGGGAGACTGCCCGAAAATCGTTTGGGGACATTTCATTTGAGGTGAATTGAGCCCAAGAGTCGAGTAGGGGCGTTCTTTGTTGCGCATCGAGACCTGAGACATGGCGACTGAAGAGCGTCGCCTACTCGACCACATCAGACACTAGAGGGCTATGCTTGGCTCACCCGTCTGGCAGAACGACGAACACCCCGGCGCAGGACGAGACCTGTTCGTAGCAGGCCTGCATCCCGGCCTTGCAGAGCATCTCGAGCGATTCGTCCGCCAGCCAGTAATATTCCTCGTCCCAGTTTTCGCCCGCCTGTTCGCGGACCCGGTCGCGGCTGGCAGCGTCGGGGAAGGCGATGTCGCCAATGACGAGGCGGCCGCTTGGAGCGAGGTGAGCAAACAGCCCGCGCAAGATGTGGATTTTTTCGTCCAGCGGGAAATGGTGAAACACATAGGCCGAGACGATGCAATCGAATTGCCGGTCGAATTTGGCGGGTAGTGGCGCCCGCAAGTCGTGGAGGACGAAATGCGCGGCGGGGAGTTTTTGCTGCGCTTTGGCAAGCATTTGCCGAGAAAAGTCGGTGCACCACAGTTCGCAGCCAACGCGGGCGAAATGGATGGCCAAATTGCCAGTACCGGTTCCCAGGTCTAGCACCGAGAGGTCGGGGCGCGGCGCAGCCATGGTAACGACGCGCGTCAGCACGTCCGGGTAACCATAGAAGGGAAACTGGTCTGTGGTCACAGCGTTGTCGTAACTCTCAGCCCAGTCGTCGAATTCAGAAGCAGGGAAGGAATGGCTCATGGGAAGTGTCTCTCAGCACATTATACAGCAGTAGTTTGCCCGCGACCTGCTCGACCTGAACGCTCTGCCCGATTACGCTCCCGAACTGCGCACCCTCGAGGCGTGCGGCTACAGGGCTTTTCAAAGAATTAATCTGCTGAGGCTCAAACATTGTTTCAGAGCTTTGCAAAGGGCAAAAATGTAC
>FWWM01009236.1_pt1 | contig 18335 bp, 6 predicted proteins | sample 2228351 | NCBI WGS metagenome assembly FWWM01 (sample SAMEA103939774, study PRJEB20133) | metagenome
TACGCCGGCGTGGCCTCCAGGGGAGCCGTTGCTTGCTGGGAGGCCCGGCGGGGTGAAACCCCGCCGCTCGTGCAAGCCGTTCCAAGCCTCTACAAGCCCTGCAAGCGTTTACAAGTCGTGCAAGCCCTTGCGAGCCGCTACGAGTCGCCACGAGCGCAGCGAACCGCCACGGGCCATACGAGCCGCCGGCTTTACGCCGCCAAAGCGCAGCGCCCCTGTCACGGCGGCGCAGCGCGCGTGGCAGTCAAGGCCGGCGAGCCTTCGCAGGCGTGGTTCGATCGCCTGGCGATGGCCTCTTGCAACTGCTCCTCTGCGGTGCGTGCATAGGGCAGCCCGTGCAGCCAGGAGAGGACTCCGCCGGCCGCGAGAAAACCGGCCAGGACCGTAGGCCAGTTATACACGCACGCGCCTTCCGGCGTACGGCTGATGAACCACTCCAGCAGCGGCACGTCGGCAGCCCGCGCGGCAAGCTCGCTGGAAAACACGGCCAGGCCGTTGTGCACCACGTGATAGCACACGGCCGGCAGCAGGCTGCCGCTCTGCACAGCCAAGTAGCCGATCACCAGACCCACCAGAGCCGCTACCAGAGACTGCTGAAAGACGCCGTGCGTAAAGCCAAAGAAAAAGCTAGCAACGGCGATCGCCCACCACTTATGCCCCAAGTGCCGCAATCCCGAGAGAATGAAGCCCCGAAAGGCCAGTTCTTCGCAAACAGCGGGCAGCAAGGCGAGTACCACGAACAGGTGCCAGTACGATGGCGCCTGGGAAACAAACTGTGCGAGAGACGCAGCGAGGCCGTCATCGAGATCGTACATCTCCGTCACCACCACGTTCAACCGCATGACAACCGGATGCAGGGCAACGGCCAGCAGCACGGCGGCCGCCAGGCACGCCGGCGGCGGCATCTGCAAGAGCAACGTCTTGCGTGGGCTGCGTGTGAGCATGACGGTCATGAGCAAAGCTGGCGTTGCTACCACGGCAAGCTGTATGACGGCGGCTGCTTGAGCGAACTCGCCGAACGTACGCGGCGTTGGCAACTGGAAGCTCACGTAAAACTGCAACACCAGGATCAACACGCCGCAGAAAACCGCGGCCGGCACGCTTGGCGTCTCGTGCCGATCTCTCAATATCTGCCGCAGCCACAGCCGCAGGTGCAGCCGTTCGCTCTCTCGGAAAAGCACGCTCTCGCTATTGAACTGGTCAACGGCCCAGCGCACCGCCAGCAGGCAGCAGCCTGCCGTCACCCCCACCACGGGCGCCAGGTACCTGAGCGCCTCCAGGTACCGCCCCTCCAGCAGTGCTTGCAACAGCAGAACCACGCCCGTCACCGGAATCAAGCTGTTGCCCAGGTTCAGTTCTACGCTCGGGGCCATCGGCAAGATCATGAGCGGCATGATGACCATCACCAAGGGCATCAGGTAGTACTGTCCCTCCTTGGTGCTGCGGGCAAAAGCGGCCAGCGCCATGCACAGCGCACTGAACAGGGCCGACATGGGCAACAGCGCCAATGCCAACCAGAGCGGCGTAAGCGGCGGAGGCGGCCCCACCTGGGGCAAATAGCTCATCACCAACGAACCCGTGAGGCCGATGGAAAGTACATTCAACAGGGCCGTGAACACGCTGAACAACATCACCGTGCACAGCTTGCCCCAAACGATCTCGCTGCGCTGCGCCGGGCTGGAAAGAAGCGTCTCCAGCGTGCCACGCTCCTTCTCTCCGGCGCACAGGTCGACGGCCGGATAGAACGCGCCCGTGAGCGCCCAGATGAGCAGCAGAAATGGGAGCAGCTTCGACCACATGCCCGCGCTGCGGTGATCGGGAGGAGCCACGTCGTGCTCTGCGATTTCGAAGGGCCGCATCGCCTGCGCGGGAAAATCGCGTGCGGTCAGATTGCGGCGTGCAATCTCTTCTCGCCACGCACGCAATACCGGAGCTAGGCGCACCTCGTAGGTGAGCGTCGATTTGTCGTCTGCCGTACTGTAATAGATCTCAGGACCCGGCAGAGCGGCCAGGTCTGGCTCTGCGGGGGCCGCAACCGCAGCATCGCTGCCACGCAGCGGCGGGTTCGCCGGCGGCGTGCCGGCCTGAAGCAGGTGTTCGCGCAGCGCGGCTAGCCTGTGGCGGAAGCCCGGCGGAAAGCAGAGCACCACTTCTGCCTCCCCCCGCGCAAGAGCGCGCTCCGCTTGCACGGCCATCGGCAGCAGTCCCCCTGGCAGAAGAGATACTCGCAAGAGCTGGCTGGCCGCAGTGCGCTCGGCCGGATCGCCGGCAAACAGGTTGCGGCAAAAACGGCCGTTTTCGACCAGCCGCGGCTCGTCGGGCAGCTCCTCCTCGCCAATGATCAGCACATGCGTGGGCCGCTCGCGCACAAATTGCAGCAATTGCACGAGGCTCATGCCCAAGAGCGGATACAACAGCAGCGGCAGCACGGCGATCATGAACAGCGTGCGCCGGTCGCGAAGCTGGTCGCGCACCTCCCTGCAAAAGATCAGCCGCACGTTCGACCAAATCATCCGCCCAACTCTCGCTCGGCTGCGACTGTTTCGCTCGCAGGCTCCAACGGCTCGGCTGCCTCGCAAGCCGAAATCAGACGGAAAAACAGCTCCTCCAAATCCTGCTCGTGGTACAGGTCTCGCAGCTCCTCCATCGTGCCTTGGGCAAGAATCCGCCCGTGGTGCATGATCGCCAGCCGGTCGCAGAGCTTCTCCGCCTCGCGCATGATGTGCGTCGAGAACACGATGCACTTGCCGCAGTCTCGCAGCTCGGCCACGGTCCGCAGCAAGGCCCGCGCCACCAGCACGTCCAGCCCGCTCGTCGCCTCGTCGAAAATCAGCACCGGCGGATCGTGCACAATGGCACGCGCAATCGATACCTTCTGCCGCATGCCCGTTGACATTTTGGCCCCCAGCAGGTCTCGAATCTCTTGCATTTGCAAGCGGGCGAACAACTCTTCCATCCGCTCCCGCAACTCTTCTTCCCCCAAACCGTACAGGCGGCCAAAGTACTCGACCATCTCCCAAGCGGTCATGCGATCGTATACCCCCGTGTTGGCCGACATGAAACCGATCTGGTACCGCACCTGCGCCGCCTCGGTGACCACGTCAAAGCCGTTCACACTGGCCGTGCCCCGCGTAGGACGCAGCACCGTGGAAAGAATGCGCAGGGCCGTGGTCTTGCCCGCCCCGTTCGGCCCCAGTAGGCCGAAAATCTCGCCCGGATAGGCGTCTAGGCTGATCCCGTCCAGGGCCACCAGCTTGCCGCGTCGCAGGTCGGCGTACTCCTTGGTGAGCTGGCAGATGTGGATCATGCCGGTCGCTTCAATGCTGCCGATTTACGCGATTGTTCAAGCCGCAATACCAACCCGGCAGGGCAACACGGAACATCACCCCGCCTCCCTGGCTGCAACGCTTACCATGAAGTCTAGCTCAGCCCTGCGCTAGCTCGCAGCCTATCTCCGGCCAACCACACCTCACGCTCCAGCCCGCAGCGGCCAGGCCGCAGGTTCCCAGCCTGCTAGACACCAAGCCGCAGGCCCTCAAGCCATCGCTCTCAGACCGGTGCCACGGCCGCCAGATCCCGGTGGGCAAGCAGCCGAATCGCCCAAGCTATGAGGCAAGCAGGCACGACGTCTGGGCCAACGTCCAGCAGGCACGATGCCTAGGCTACGTGGCAGCGCCTGGCAACCGCCCGCGCTGCCGCTCTATAATGCAAGTGACGATGCGATTCTTGCTTTAAGGGTTTACGCCCATGCCCGTGCAGATGGAGTTGTCTCGAATCATCATCAGCGAAATCAACGACAGCCAGCTTATCTTCTTGAAAGAGGTCGAAGGCACTCGCAGCTTCCCGATCGTGATCGGCCTTTTCGAGGCCACGAGCATCGACCGACGCGTAAAGGGGATCAGCTCCCCTCGGCCCCTCACACACGACCTTCTCATCAGCGTCGCCGATAATCTGGGGGGCGAATTCCAAAGCGTGCTGATCAGCGAGTTGAAGGACCACACGTACTTCGCCAAGCTGCGCATCAAGCAAGACGGCGAGCTGATCGAGGTCGACGCCCGTCCCTCAGACGCCATCGCAGTGGCCGTAAGCTGCGATCCTCCGCTGCCAATCTACGTTAACGAAGAGGTTCTCAACGACGCTTTGGGAGGGTGAGGCAGCCCTGCAAGGTTGAGAGGCACGCCCGCGCAGAGGCGGCCAGCTCTGCCTCAAGCCAGCTCTGCCTCAAGCCACCACTGCCTCAAGCCACCACTGCCTCAAGCCACCACTGCCTCAAGCCAGCACTGGTGCAAGCCGGCACTGCCGTTGCTTGGCGCGTGTCGGCGCCTGCATCATCTGTGGGCCGGCGACTCAGGCAGGCAGCCTATGATCTGGCGCCGCCCATCGCCGGGCCGCCGCAGAGACGGGCATGGCTACCGCACAACGCCTGCCACGGGCGCATTCGCGGCCTCCAGTTCCAGCAGCCGCTCCAAGGGGGCAATCACGAGGATGGTGTCGTGCCCTTGCAACACGACCTCGTGGCCGGGGTTCACATTCACGCCGGCTGCACCGCTGTGCATGACGATGTTCACGTGGGCATCGGCCTGGATCTGGCCCACGTTTCTGCCGACCAGCCCCCCGCTGGGGCAAATGGTCATGTCGACGAGGTGCACGGGGCGCCCGGCAAGCTCGAAGCCTTGGTAGACCTTGCGCCCTGTGGCGGCAGCAATGAAGGCCGGCGCGGCCACGCGTGCGGTCGAGATGGCCGGCATCGAGAACGCACCGCCGAACTTCGCCGCCAGCGTGTCATCGAACAGACGCAGCACCACCCTCAGCTTGGGGTTGAGGTCGCGTGCCGTAAGCGCCGAATCGAGGTTGGTCAGGTCATCACTGGTCGCAGCAATGAACGAACGGGCCGATTTGACGCCGGCCTGCTCGAGAACCTTGGCATTCCGCCCGTCTCCGCAGATCACCGGCACCCCCAGATCGACCACCTCGTCGAGAAACGGCGTTTCGTGCAGTTTTTCGACCGCCACCACCGCCTCGCGCAGGTCCACCAGCCCGCGAATGATTCGGTACCCAACCTTGCCCACGCCCACCACCACCACGTGGTCGCGATGCAACGAAGCCACCATGCGATGCCACTCCTGTAGTTTGCTCTTTTGCGTAAACACCAGATAAGCCAGCCGCACTACCGAGTCGGCCACGGCCCCCAACCCAACGATCGGCAGCAAGAAGAACAGCGGCTGCAAGTACCAATGGTCGTCGTCGGGAAACTGCACCTCGTTGGGAGTCTCCATGAAAATCAACAAGAACGCAGCATGGCATGCGGCCGCGTAACTGGGTTTCTCAGCCGCCAGAAACCGCAACATGACGCCCCCAACCAGAACCATGGTTGTGAAGACGCCCAATGGCCAACGAAACTCCCACAGCAGATAGCGAACGTAACGCAAGTGGATGCGCCAACGATGAGGTCGCGGCATGGTGGGGTAAACCGGTGTGGCGAATCTTGTCTGCTCACAAACAGCCGGCGGGCTAGCGGCCATTGCCACCTGCGCCGGGCGGCCGGCTCGGCTCGAACGCCCAATATACCGTAGTGCCGGGGCGCAAATCACTCTGCCCGACCCCGGGCGCAGCGGGCCGGCCCGCGCACCCTGGTCGCGCTCCCGGAAGGCACGCTCAACCATTGTGCTCGCCCATTGCGTGCCGCGCCACGATGGATGCAGAATGCGTCCAACGCACGTACTGCGGCCCGGCGTCAGCCGGCGGCGGTCTACCCACATTCGCCGCCTGCCTTGTGCCCATCTGCGCCACCTGCTGCACACGGTGCCGTCACCCATTTTCCCAGACGTTCCCTTGTGCGCCGCCTCCCATCGGGCCGGTGCCAAGAGGTGCCTGTGTGCAATGGAACGCGTTACTTGCACACCGCCTCCAGGCGACGTTTAATACTCCTTTGTGGAGAGTATTTCTTGGCTCTGGCATGGCCAGCGGCCCATGAGCACCTTGACCTTTCCGGCACGATTCCCCCTGGGCAAGTACTCTGCTGGGCTTGCTATGGCTCCAGGCGTTTGCCGTGGTTCGGCCTCCTATGCGCCTCCCGAGGTGGTTGCGTTTACCTGGCTCGGAACGCCCCTTTGTTTGTTAGGCCGAGGTCGCTTGACGGAAAGGACTTCAGCCCCTGCGTCTCGCACTGAATTGGCGTGGCACTCTAAGAGAATGTGCGTATGAAACACGTAAGACCTGACGTTGGATCGAAAGGCGGCCAGCAGTACCCGGTTCTGCGGTCCATCCAGAAGTTCCTCCAGCAGATGGCAGAAGGCGGTGCACGCGCCGCTCCCACTGTGATCAAGGAACTCTTGCAGAACGCCGATGATGCGGACGCCACTGAGTTCGCTGTCATACTCGACGAACGCGAGCCTCCCGCCCAACTCATGCAGGGCGCCTACGCGGAACTTCTCTCGCCGGCACTGCTGGTGCGTAACTCTGCACCTTTTCATCTGTGCGACGATTGCCGCCGCAACAACCGGGAGTGTGAGCACGACAAGCGAGACGACTTCCATGCGATTCGCGACGTCGCGGCGGGGCACAAGCGAGCCCAGGCCACGGCTGCGGGCCGATTCGGCATCGGGTTCAACAGCGTCTACTTTCTCACCGATACGCCGGTCATATTCTCGCGTCGGGAAGTGCACATCTTCGACCTGGCGCACCACATCTTCGAAGACAACGGATGGCGATTCTCGCTTGATGAGTTCCCAGCAAACGAACATCGTGGCTGCGGGGAGATCAAGTCCATGCTCGAATGGTCGTTTCCGAAATTGGCCCTCGCTGGAGAATGGTCACTCAGCGAGATCGCCCATGACCCAAATCGCGACTACCCTCACGCCATTTTCCGTATCCCTTTGCGTCAAACGCCTCCCGACACACCGGCGATTTATGACGATCGTTTTCGGCGCCCAGAAGAGCGTCACCGCGTGCTAAGGGACATGGCCGACGAGGCAGCGCGGTCGATCCTTTTCCTGAAGCGCGTTACCTCCATCTCCTTCTGGATCCTGGGCAACCACGGCCTGGAACGGTTCGCTAGCGCCGAAGCCGATCCGCCTCCTCCCGATTTCGACCAGTTTCTTCGGGCAATGGAAGGAATGGATCGTGAGAACAACTGCCACTCGCGGCGCGACTGCCCATTTGCCCGAACGGTCACGTACCGCCGCTCGCCGCCAAATGAGAGCACCATCAGCCGCAGGTTCCACGTTGTGCACTCCGTGCGCTTCGATGTTCCGGAACTTCGCGACCTACGCGAAAAGCTGCGGCGGAACCAGGAGCGAGCCGTCCCCTGGGTCGCCATTGCCGTGCCCCTTGACCTGAACGCGTGCCAGATGGATGGCGCCGGTAACGCCGCCTGGCGTGTTTTTCTGCCGCTGCTGGAAGAGGGACCTTCGAGTTGCGTATTCAACGGATCCTTCTTCATCGGCCCGTCACGGCAACGTATCGAGTACCGCCTCGACGAGTCTGACGAAGGACGACGGCGCACCGAGTGGAACCGAACCCTCGTCGAAAAGGCGCTCCTCCCACTGCTTCGAGACTTGAGCATCGACCTCCTCGACCTGGCCAAAGACCTCTTGAATACCCATCCCCGTGAATACCTATCACTCCTCCCGGTGATTGCAACCGAGAAGCAAAACGAATCAGAAAGCAGCCTGACTGCATTCGTACGCCAGCAATTCGCTAACGGCGATTGGGCCCTGCGCTTACCCGACCTTTGGAACAACCCTATCGAGATCCTCGTTGGTGACAACAGCCACCCACTCTCACTCGAGATGATTCCCGACTGGCTTAGCGAGTACAAAACCCTGTTTAACGACCTCTCGACGCAGAACCGCCGGTTTCTGCGATTCGCGCTTGGTGACGTTCTGGCAGCGCGCGTTAGCAAGGGGAGAGGTGTCACCATTGTCCGCCAGTTCTCTCCGGATGTGGCGCTCCGTGTCCTGCACGATGAACAGCCGCCACGGCCCGCCGACCTTACAAGGCTCGTCAAGGCGGCGGCCAGCACTCAGGATCCGAAATGTAGCTGGGAGGGCGCGTGGGCTCTTGCAACCTCCGATGGCGAGTTGCTGCGCTATACCGCCAGTGACCTCTATCTACTGGACGACGCGAAACAAGATGCTGCCGTCTCCGCCTTGCGCAGCCTGAGGCTGCCCTTCTCTGGCGTCCATTGGATAACGCCCGACGACGGACTTGCAGCGTGCGAGCCGCCAGTGCGGCCAGAAAACGTTGTTCCTCCGACCAAGGATGCGGCGCTCGAGCTTCTGCGCCGCCTGCCCGAAAGTAATAGCCACGACCAGGTCGAGCATGCCTACGCCCTTCAACCGGTTGTGGACTTTCTTCGCGCCACCATCATGCGCATCCCGACAGATGCTCGCCTGGGCTTTTTGATTCGTACGGCTTGCCACAAGGCGGATCGCCGTCGGCGTGGCGTCATTCTTCTGAAACCCAAGTCACCTACTTCCATAGAGAACATCCTGTGGGAGATTCTGTTTCGGGCGCACTTTGCTGAGGTGGATCCTGAGTTCGCACGCTCTGTGCACTCGCTCCTGGATACCCGGCCCGATCTCATTGAACAGCTTCACTCATCCGACTGCCGAGTTGAGCTTGCTACAAGCCAGGCGGCGCTATCCATTCTGCACTGCGCTCGGTTGCGCCATCCGCAGGTTTACAACGACCTGAAGCACGCAATGAACAGCGGCGATCCCAACCATGCGCAAGTCGTGGCCGCTGGATTGCTCGAGGTTGCTGATAGCCAATGGGATAAACTCGACGCTGACCACCGCTATAGCGTCCTCGCGCTTCCAATCCACCGGCGCGCTGATGGACAGTTTGTGCCGCTTCTTCCGGCTCAGGATGGCGATCCCGAGTCCGTTTGCACTGCCTTTCGGCTGCAAAGCGACGAGGACGTGCACGATGCCCCGGTTACGCTTCCCGACTGCCAACTACTACAAACATGCAACGCCGCCGTGCGCCGGTTTTATAGGCAAAGGCTTGGTCTGGAAGCGCACGGCCGCGTCGCCGTACTCAAGGAGGTGCTGCGCCAAATAGGCAAGGCCGCGGGGCCCGCGAACGATAAAATGCTTCAGTATCTGGTCCGGTACTATCAGGAGACACTAAAAACGCTCACCACCAGCGGCGACGAGGCGGATGCTTACGAGGCAACAGAACTTACACCCCTTTTCCGTAGCGCCACGCAGGTACCATGTGTCGACGGTGCATGGCGTGCTGCCGATCAATGTGTATCTGCCTATCCCGTGGCTGATCGCCTGATACAGCAAGGGTGGAAGCGTGAGCAGTTGCCGAACCTTCTCGGCCGGCTATTTGAGTCCGCGAACATCGCTCGTTTGGACAGGGACTACCAGTCGTGGTTTGAGACGGTTGTGACATTGCGGCAGAGAGACGCATCGGAAATAGGGTTGCTGGCCATCACAAGCCCAAATAGGGATCTTTCTCTTCGCGAGCGCGCGAAGCTTGTCGATGACAACCGGCCGGATGGAGGCCAGAGTGGTCCGAGGCCATCGGGCACCCTCCTATCTTTCACAGTGCCCACGCTGGGCGGCCGAGCGGAATTGGACGAGGCCAGGCTTATCGGAACCGACGCGCGCGGACTGTCTTCCAGCGTGATCAAGAACCTCGCGCCCAACGTAGTCGACCTGAAGGCATGCGCCAAGGAGCTGGAGCTGCCGGAAGATCGAACGCCTCATGTGCTCAAGCTCTTCCAAGTGCACGAATTTTCGGCCGAGGATCTAGATAACCTAGTGGTCGCCAAGTTTGCAGAGCTTTGGCCAAAGCTGCCTTCAAACGATCGGTATCAGGTACTTCGGTACCTGAATGCTCGGCGACTTGGCGAACGACTACGTGAGCACGTGAAGGACCTGGACGTCGTTCAGGCAGCCGCGCAGCCGATGCCGTGGAAGCAGCCGGGGGGCATGCTCGCACCTCGTTGGGCAAAGACACAGCCTCCGTACGTCGGAAAGGACAGGTACCCTCTCTTACAGGATGTTCCGCCGGATGTCGTCGACTTGTGGGAAGTCTGGTGCAAGCTGCAATCGTTCAAGGACGTACTGGGGCTCGTTCTCGAAGGTGTTAGAAAACAGCCTGAGTCACGAGAAAAAGCGGCAAAGTCCTTGTACGAATGGCTCCAGCGTGTGAAAAACACGCCCTCGGAGCATGAGGTTATATCGGCGCTGAAAGAGCAGGCATGGGTTTTGGCAAGCTGTGGCGGCACGCGCAAGTTTTGCCGGCCAGCGGATGTGATTTTGCATCCTGCCGAGGAGGTGCTGGCCGCACGCTTTTTGGTACCAGCGGTGCCTTTGCCGGAGTTTGCAAAGAAAGCCAGGGATGAGCTGGGTTTCCTGGCAGCTCCCCCATCAACGCCCGAGTCTGTGAAGCAGTTGGCCGAATGTCTTGACAAGGCGGCAGCGCACGCGAGTGGCGAGGTTGCCGTAAACGCATACGAGCTTGTCGAGGAACTGGTCCGAGACTCGGACGAACTCAAGCACGAATGGCGCGAGGCGGCGAAGCATCTTCCGGTATTTCGCGTCTTCAGGCAACCAGAGCAGCAGCGTACGTCGCTTCAGCTTTTTATCGGGAATCGCAAGCACCACCAGGACCTCTCAAGCGACCTCCTCTGCCTGCGTTCGCAGCCGAACCTGCCCGAGGCGATTCTCGACCGATACAGGGGGCTTGGGGTGCCCGATGGTCCAAACATCGAACAGATTTTGGCGTCCCTGGCCAGCTTCGATCAGGCACAATCGGACGCGCGTGACGCCCACAGACGTCTTGTGCGAGCCCTGGAGGATTTGACCAAAGACGAGGTCCCGGCTCCAGAAGGCAACGCCCTCGTGGAAGTCGAGAAGCTACGCGTCCGCACTTGTGCCGGAACCTACGTTGCCATTTCCCAGTGCTACTGGGATGCCGACTTTGGCCGCAAGGTTCGCGTTGCTGAGCCGGATGCCGCTTGCCTAATTGATACGACCGACGAAACCACAAAGAGGCTCTTAGAATGGGCTCGTAAAAGGGATCCGAACGTCGTCAAGCCGCTGCGGCGCACCGCCCGCGCCGAACTCATGGGGCCGCCGGAGCCTACAGATCTCGTGCCGCAGGTCTCGGCACTATTGCTGCCTTGGCACCAGTGGGCCGAGGACATCATACGCGAAGACTCGGCGTTGGCCCAAAGGCTCGCCCCCTTGGGCCTTACTCCCAAGCGCATTGAGATCGTTCCTGTCCGCGGTATCTGCGTGCACTTTTATCTTCGTGAGGGTGGGGTGATCCGTCAGCATCCCGATTGGGAGGGCGTGCTGGCCTTCAGCGATGGCCAGCAGCGCCTTTATGTTCGGCCGCCGATCCTGCGGGGGAGTACAACGGCATCGGCCGCTGATATATCACAGCTCGATAGGGCCATTGCACGCGAGATAGCCCTGCTGCTGGGCGGCGCCGAGATCATCGACAACCTGCCTGAGTGCGAGCAAGAGATCCTTGGCACACTGGAGCGGCCGTCGACCGTGTTGCGCAAGCTGCGCGAGACATACCAAGAGCACTTCCTGCACCAATACTACGACCAGGTCGCCGACCCCCGCTATGCCGAATTGTTTGACGAATACCGCAAGACCAGTCGTGGTTCGAATCGAGCCAAGGAACTCGAGGAGCGTATGCACGAATTGCTCACCGAGAGCTTTGTAAAGGCACGAAGAGACCAGATTCGCGGCTATGGATACGACGAGTTCTCGGTATTTGCTGAATTACTGCAAAATGCCGAGGACGCCTACATACAGCGCGCCATGCTCGGAATGGACATGCCTTCGCCCTGCCGCATCGTGTTTCGGTCTACCGAGTTGGACGGAGTACGCTTCCTCGAAGTCGAACACCAAGGCCGGCCCTTCAACTACTGGCAACACGGCTTGCGCAACGATCCAAGCTTTGCTCGCGACGTGGAGGGCGTGTTGCGGTCAGCGGGCAGTTTCAAGCCTCACGTCACCCGGCGCGAGCCAGAGGCCGATGCCCCCACGATCGGGCGTTTTGGCCTCGGCTTTAAAAGCGTGTATTTGCTTACGGACCGGCCCGAGATTCATTCCGGCGCTTGGCACTTCGCCATTGAGGCAGGGTGCCTCCCTGAAGAACTGCCGCCGCTGAACGACCTGCCACCAGGCGCGACGCGCTTTCGGCTGCCGCTCCTCAGGGACGCTCAGTTTGTCCAGCCTACAGCCGAATTTATTGGCCGGGTCCGTAATCTCCTTCCATTCCTGTCGATGGTAAGCCAGCTCGAGCTTCAGCACCACGACGAGACTCGCATTGTATTTACCGTTATCGGGACACGCGTCCTAGACGCTGCGCTAGGCGGCACGACCGGGAGCACCTATTGTATTGAGCGGGTCACGCTCTGCGCAGAAAACGCATACGGTGCAGAACCGGTTACTTTCGTCCGCTGCAAAAGTATGCGGCATGCTGGCCAGCTTGGCATGCTCCTGGCGCGTGATGGCACGCCTGCGCGATGGGATGAAGCTTTTGAGCAGGATCTGTTTGCGGTGCTTCCCCTAAAGGCGCGACTCGGCTGCGGAATCGGCGTCTCGCATCGGTTCGAACTGCAATCCGGACGGACGCATCTTGTCGACCCAAAGCGTAATGAACTACGTATAAAGGAGCTTGCGGAACTGTTAGAGGCGCTTGTCAACGCACTTCCCACGTGCGCCTCGGCGGATGTGCCACTGTCAACTGTGCTCTGGCGCTTCTGGGCCTTGTGGCGGTGGGATCGAGGTGACGCCGAATGCGAGTTGCTGCGGCGCCAGTTGGCACGCGCGCTTGTGAACTTGGCCAAGCATGCCTCTATTGTGCCAACACTTGACCCGACACAGCCCGCCAGCCTTGACAAGGGACCACTCTTCTACTTTGTTGAACTCCCAGACGGATTGCGCGAGGCCATTGTCGAAGCGGGCGTCACGATTCCCTTGGGGGGCAGGGGCCATAAGCTGGCAAAAGGCAATATCGTCTTCGAGGGATTTGCCGGCGCATACAGGCGCGTCTGCGAATACGCTGGCACATCCCTGCCGACAACGCTAACGCGCATCGGGTGGCACGAACTCGCGCATGCCTTCCGAGAGAGGGCTTGGCTAGCGGAAAAACCGGGGCTTCTCTCAGCACTGGCCGAATCCGTGAATGACGACCAGGCTCGCCAAGTGGTAGTGTGGCTGGCCAACTGCCGAATCAAGGGTACTGACGGCAACGGACAGGTTATCGAAGCACTGCCCGCTGAACTTCTACAACCAGGATTTCCCGGCGCCCAGCACCTGCCCAGCCGGTTCTTGCACTTTGCCAGCGATGAATACACCGCTCAGGCGTTGGAGCTTCTTGTGCACGCGGGCCTCTGTAAGTGTCCTAGGGGCGAAAGCATTCGAGCGTGGTTAGGCACCCCAGACCTCACGACCGAGGAGGCGTTGGGGGTTCTGAAGTATCTGGCCGAAGAGAGCCGTTTTCGGCAGTACTGGGACCTTAGCACTCTTTTTCGCTCCCCCTGGTTTCCTGCTGGCGAACGCCGCCTGAGCACACGCGACGCTGTGCGTGAAGGCTTGGTTCCACAGGATCTCGTTTCGGACGAAGTGTTTGGCGCCTGGCTTGGGCTTTCCGCGCAGGAGGAGCAGGAGCCACCACCTACACCGGCTGCGTTTCCACCTGACCCTCGCCCCATCCTGAATAAGATCCTTCGCTGGTGGAAGCAGAATCGTAAGGCTTGGGTAAACGACTATGAACGACGGTTATACCCGGCGAGCGCACTGCCGCCCCTGCGGCGCAATTTTTCGGAGCATGACAATATTGAACGTAAGCACTGGCTCACGCTGCTGTTGCTTGGCACGCTTCACAAGCTTGGCCGCACACAATTGGAGGCCCACCGCCAGTTCATTATCCGGTGCGAACGCAAAGGATGGCTCGACGTGTTTGCCGACCGTGAACCCGATGCGCAGCGCTGGATGCAGGTCCTCGAGGAATACCTTGACGATCCCGCGGGAGAGCATGAGTATTACCAGTGGATGAAGCAGTTCGTCGAGATCTTTCAAATCTCGCGCTGGCTGCCGGAATACGTTCGGGCGATCCTAAGCGTCAACAGCATTTCAGGCCCGCTGGCACTGGATCAGATTCTTGCCCCTCGAACGGCGGCGTTCTTCTCCGGCGGCGGACCTGACGCCCCTCCTTTGACCCGCGCCCTTGGGATCGGCGCCTGCTTTGTGATGCGCGAACTCACACGACTTGGGCTCCTCACACAGCGCTCTGTATATCCTTATTGCTACGTACCATCTCAGCCCGTCAGGAGCCTCCTGGGGCACCTTGGATGCTATATTCACGAGAATGATCGCCGCATCGAGCAATCCGCCACGATCCACGAGTTCCTTGTAGAGCATTTAGGAGAAGATCAGGCAACCTTCGACCGGTGCTTCGATCTAGCCTTATTAGCGGCAGCACAGCACCCAGCACTTTATCAGCGCCCTTAGCGACTTACCCGGTGGCATGCGAGTTCTGAAGGTCACTAAACAATTGCCGCTACATGTTACCGTCACGAGCTAGTTTCGTCCCCCCATTCTGGTAAGCACACAACATGGAGAATTACACGCCCCTCGTGCCGGGTACGCGCGTTCGTACCCGCCGTTTTGGTGTCGGCACCGTCGAGCTTGATAAAGGCCTCACGGTTATTGTGCGCTTTGAACACGGCATCGAGGCGTGCGAACGTGCTGTGCTCGAGCAAATACGTTCCGTCGATGAGGCCATCGATAGTGAACGCTGGGACAGGGCAAGTGGCGTCATTAACAGAGTGCTGGCCAGTGCGATCGTTTCTGTAAACGATAGGTGGGGGGTCTTTTCGCGGTCGAGGATCGCGCTGTTGCCTCACCAGCTCTGGGTTTGCCGAAAGGTGCTGGCGACGTGGCCGGCGCGCTGGTTGATTGCGGATGACGTGGGGCTCGGAAAGACGATTGAAGCCGGGCTGATCCTCTGGCCGCTGCTCTCAAAGGGACTGGTGCGCCGCTTCTTGATTGTCTGCCCAGCCTCCCTTGTAGAGCAGTGGCAATATCGCTTGCGAACGATGTTCGACATCAGGGTAACGCGTTATGTAAGCGCCGTCGACACAGAACGTACTGACTTTTGGGCGACGCACCACTATGTCGCTGCGTCTCTGGAAACGCTCCGGCTTGATCGTGCCGGCCGGCATCAGCGGCTGTTCGATGGCCCACCCTGGGATTTGCTCATTGTTGACGAAGCCCACCATGCGAACGCGGACGAGGCGTCAGGTCCTACACTCGGCTACAAGCTGGTTGAGCGGCTCGTGGACGAACAGAAGGTTGCATCCATTCTGTTTTTTACCGGCACGCCTCACAGGGGGAAAGCCTTTGGGTTTCTCGCATTGCTGCACCTTTTGCGACCCGAGCTGTTTAATCCGCGCCAGCCGCTAGCAGCGCAGTTGCCCAGGCTGCGGCAGGTCATGATTCGTAACAACAAGCACACGGTGACAGACCTCCGCGGCCAACGCCTGTTTCGTCCCCCACGCGTCGTCTCCGAGACCTATGAATACTCGCCAGAGGAGGCACATTTTTACAGCATGCTGACCGAGTTTATTCTTACAGGAAAGGCCTATGCGTCGCAGCTCGGCGCGGAGGACCAGCGAATCGTGATGCTGGTCTTAATTACTATGCAGAAGCTCGCGTCAAGTTCGGTGGCAGCCATACGGCGTGCACTCCGGGGCCGGCTGCAAAGGCTGGAGGCGCAGAAACAGCAGCTTGAGGAAGCCGGGGACTTGCACGCACAGCTTGAGCGCCACGCCTTGCTTGAGAACGACGCGGCACACGACGAGTTAAGCCAACTTGAAGAGCGGATCGTTCCTTTGACTGGCGGCGCACGTCTCATGGAGGACGAGGAGATCCGGCTGCGAGAGTTGCTGACGGCTGCGGAGGCGGTTAAGCGGGAGACGAAGATCGCGCGTATTCTTTCACTCGTTGAGGCACGCTTTGCGGAACGGTCTGTGCTGTTTTTTACGGAATACAAGGCGACGCAATCGCTGCTAATGTCCGAGCTAGTCGGGCGATTCGGCGATGGCTGTGTTGTATTCATAAACGGCGATGAGCGGGCGGAGGATGTGGTCGGTTGTGACGGGCGGGTGCGCACCCTTCGTCAAAGGCGGGAGGATGCCGCAGAGTTGTTCAATAGAGGGAAGGTGCGATTCCTCGTGTCGACAGAGGCGGGAGGGGAAGGAATCGACCTGCAAGAAAGTTGTTATTCGCTCGTTCACGTCGACCTCCCCTGGAACCCTATGCGGCTGCACCAGCGAGTTGGCAGGCTAAACCGTTACGGGCAGACGCAGCGCGTTGAGGTCCTTACGGTACGCAATCCGGCGACCGTCGAAGCCAGGATCTGGGATAAGTTGAATGAGAAACTCGAGAGCATAATGCGCGCCTTCGGGCACGTGATGGACGAGCCTGAGGACCTTTTGCAAATGGTTCTCGGAATGACCTCTCCGGCACTGTTCCGTGACGTATTTGCCGAGGCGCCAGGTGTTCCGGCGGAGTCTCTAGGTGAATGGTTCGACCATAAGACAGCCACGTTCGGCGGGCAGGACGTGATTGCGACGGTCAAGGAGATTGTGGGCAACTGTGCTCGTTTTGACTATCAGGCGGTCGGGCATGAAGTTCCACCTCTCGACTTGCCTGATTTGCGGCCATTCATGGAAAGTATGCTTGTGCAGAATCACAGACGGCCCAGACGTGAGAGTGATGGCTCTCTGACGTTCAGGACCCCTGATGCGTGGCTGCGGGAGGTCGGGGTGCAAACGAACTACGAGGGGCTGGTGTTCGACCGGCATGTCAGCGGAAAAGATGCAGTTCAGCGCGTGGCTGGAGTCGGGCATAAGGTGGTGGACGCAGCCCTCAGGGAGGCCCTCGAGCAGACGTGCTGTATTGCGAGCGTCAATCAGTCGGTGCTGCGGAAGCCCATTATCGTTGCGCGGGTCTTCGACCAGGTAACGGGCAGCGAAGGCCCGCTTCGGGCCGTGGTGGTAGGTGCGGAGCGCGCCCATCACGAGCCAGGCTGGGTTCGGCTCCAGGATTGGCAGGTAGTGCAACGCCTTAACCAGGCTTTGGAGGAGTCTGCGGCTGTACGAAGGGAGTGTGTATTGCCGGCGGATCGAGCGTCAGTTAGGAAAGCGGTTGAAGCGGGACTGAATTTCATCGCCTCTGAAGTACCGGAACTGGATCTCGGGTTCCGCATCCCATCGGTGGAGCTGTGTGCTGTATTGTGGCCTGGGGAGGTACGCAAGGCGGCGGAGGGTATAACGGCAGAGCCGCCGACAGACGCTGGGACGGAGGTTTAGCGGCTTATACCGAACCGGACTCAGTGGGACATTTTCGGTATGTGCGGCTTCGGGCATTTCGGCTGTCACAGAGGAGTGGACATGGATGCTGGTGTGCGGACGAGTTCTATGAGGAGGCCAAGGAGTCTCTCCGAAGCGTAACCCGGCTCCAAAGGCTACAGGGCCAGGTACTCAATCGCGTTATCGTGAAGATGCGGTGTATTCGTTAGGGTATCGGCGTGCGCTGGCAGCGCGTGTTCAAGGAACTCGGCCGCTCGGGGCGCATGGCCCATCGACATCTGTTAGCGTGGCAGAAGCACGGGGTTCTCGATTGGTTGCAGGCACGGCACGTGGAGACCCTACGCCGAGGGCAGGCCACCGCTCAGTGTGGTGGTGATCGACAGCTTTTTCTAGGCTCCACGCTTCAGGCGATGTGCCGCGACCGGGACGAGCCGCGTGGAATGTGCGAGCAAGTGCTCTAACCGCTCGACACATGGCGACCAGTAAGGCGCAGCGGCAGGGACCCAAACGGCAACTCGCAAACGCTCGGACTAGTCGCACATACGAGTCACGCTGTCACAGTTCTTCGAATGTTTGCAGATAACCCGAGTCTGCGAAACAGGCCCCCGACGGGCGGTGTGCTGACCGCGGCCACGACTGTCGAGCGACGCAAGTCAGGCAGCGCTTGGTTTAGTGCCCGGGCGAAGATCGGCAGCCTTCGTGCAGAACACGAGACCCGCCAAAGCTGCATGCGGTGGGCGTCGAGAACGACAGACGCTGACTCAAACGCATGCGCAGCCAGGGCACTTGCTCCGGCGGTCTGGTGCCGTTCAACAGGCATGGAACGGCTTGGCCGCTGCGCGCGTGTGTATCCGTCTCGCAATCGAAGTCGGCAGTGTCTACAAAGCCTTGTGTTGTCTCAGGGCGATTGCGCCATACTGGGCAATCTGGTATGACTGGGCAATTGCGATTTCCGCCGCTTGCTGATAAGCAA
>FWWM01004545.1_pt1 | contig 18330 bp, 15 predicted proteins | sample 2228351 | NCBI WGS metagenome assembly FWWM01 (sample SAMEA103939774, study PRJEB20133) | metagenome
CCGGAAATGTGGACAAACCCCAAGCGAACTGGGGATAAGGAGAGTGGTCTGGGGATAAATCACGGTGCGGCCGGTAGAGGCGATAGCCTCCGATTTTCTCCTGGATGTTGCCAATATTGCTCAATTTCCGCTCAGAATATTGCGCCGTTATGAATATCACCATAGACGCCACTCAGGGCATCCTCCTTGCGGGCCGGCGGTGCAGCGCGCGCGAAGGCCACTGCTTCCTCGATCAGCGCAAGCACCTGTCCCTCCACCACTTCGATGGTCCCTTCCTGGATCCCGCGTTCGACGAGCAGCCGCCGCATGCGTGGGATCGGATCGCGGGCTTGCCAGGATTCGACCTCTTCGCGGGAGCGATAGACCTGTGGGTCGCCCTCGTAGTGGCCGCGATAACGGTAGGTCATGCCCTCGATGAACGATGGGCCATCACCCCGGCGCGCGCGCTCGACCGCCTGGCGTGTGGCCTCGTACACTGCCAATACATCGTTGCCGTCCACAGTGATGCCGGGCATGGCATAACCCTCGGCCCGCTTGCTCAGTTGGGTGATCGGAGCCTGCTTGTGTTGAGGGGTGCCCTCGCCGTACTGGTTGTTCTCGCAAAAGAACACGACTGGCAGGCGCCACAGCCCGGCCAGGTTGAGCGCTTCGTGAAAGGCTCCTTCGTTGGCCGCGCCATCGCCGAAGAAGGCCAGCGCAACGCGTAGCCCGGTTCCATCGCGCCCGCCCGGCGCAGCGGCGGATTGCATCTTGAACGCCAGCGCCGCGCCAACCGCCATGGGAATGCCGCCGGCGACGATGCCGTTTGCGCCCAGGATGCCCAGGCTGAAGTCGGTCATGTGCAGCGAGCCGCCTTTGCCGCCGCAGTAGCCCGCCTCGCGCGCGGCGAGCTCGGCCATCATGTAGCGCACGTCGCCGCCTTTGGCGATGAGGTGTCCGTGGCCGCGATGCGTGCTGGTGATGACGTCGTCGCGAGTCAACGCGGCACACGCGCCGACGGCGCAGGCCTCTTCACCGATGTAGGGGTGGATGAAGCCGGGGATCAGCCCCTGACGTCGCTCGTCGATCGCGCGCAGTTCGAACTGGCGAATCAGCACGAGCTGGCGATAGAGCTCGAGCAGGCGATCGTTTGATAAAGTCACGCGATGATTATAAAGTTCGAGGCGTGTTCCAGGCCGCTCTCGACACCCCGATCGGCCGGTTGATGATCGAAGGCACGCGCGCCGCCGTCACGGCGGTCCGCTGGATTGCGCCGGACGCACCGGTCGGCAGAGGTTGTCGAGTTGTCATCCAGGCGCGCAAGCAACTGCGCGAGTACTTCAAGGGCAAACGGCGAGCGTTCGACGTGCCGATCGCGCTCGACCACCTGACCGACTTTCAGCGGGCGGTGTTGGCCGAGGTGTGCACCGTCGGCTTCGGCGAGACGACCACCTACGCCGAGATCGCCCGGCGGTTGAAGAAGGCTACGGCGCCGCGCGCCGTCGGTCAGGCGGCAGCTCGCAATCCCATCAACATCATCATCCCCTGCCACCGCGTGCTCTCCAGCAACGGCAAGCTGACCGGCTACGCCGGTGGCGTGCAGGCGAAAGCCTGGCTGCTCAAGCACGAGCAGGCGGTGCTCGTTTGACCGGCAACCACGACTGTCAGCAAGAGAGTGCAACGATGCTGAGCAGCGCAGATCATCACCCTTGCGCGGTCCTCATAGACTGCCGGCTGATGTATTACCGGAAAGCGGGTATCTCGTTCTACGCGCGGCGCCTGATTCGCGCCCTGGCCGGCTTACAGGACGCTGGCTTCACGCTGCGTGCCCTGCTCGACCGGCGCGACACCGACACGAGGTGGATACCACCGAACGTCGGCATCGTGCGCGCAGCGACCCCAGCCCATCACCGCTACGAGCGTTTCACACTCCCACTCGAGCTGATCGGGCAGCGCTTCCTCCAATCGCCACACGCCGTCTTGCACTCGCCCGACTTCATCACCTGCCGGGGGCGCTTCCGCAAGGTGATTACCATTCACGACCTGTACTTCATGGAACACCCGGAGGTCATGAGTGCCGACGGCATGCGCTACTACGGCCGCATCCGCTGGTCGGCAGCGGTTGCCGATCGCATCATCGCCGTGTCGCACTTCACGCGCGCGGACATCCTGCGCTTGATCCCAGAGGCTACGCCAGAGAAAGTGATCGTGGTGCACGAAGCCGCCGACCGGGAACCAGGTGCCAAACAGGAAGGATCGAAACAGGCAGAGGTCGCGCTGCTCTCCCGATTCCCGGTCCCCGATTTTCGGTTCATCCTGTTCGTAGGCACCTTGGAGCCGCGCAAGAACCTGAGCACGCTGCTGCGGGCCATGGCGCGCCTGCCGGGTGATGTTCGACTCGTCGTGGTGGGCGCACTGGGGTGGCGCGACGACACGCTCGGCGACGTGACGCGCGATCTCGGCCTGGCCGACCGCATCATCTTCGCCGGATGGGTGAGCGACAGCGACCTGGACATGCTGTATCGTAGGGCGCGGTTGCTGGTCATGCCGTCACTTTCCGAGGGGTTCGGCCTGCCGGTGCTCGAAGCGATGTCGCGCGGCACGCCGGTCGTGTGCAGCAACGCCGGCTCCCTGCCCGAGATCGCAGCCGACGCTGCCCTGCTGCACGAGCCGCTGGACGACGCAGAACTGGCGCAGCACATCCATGCGCTCTGGACGGACGATGCCCTGCACGCAGCATACGCCCGCCGCAGCCTGGCGCGGGCGCAGCGATTTTCCTGGGCGCGCGCAGCACAGGAAACGCTTGCCGTGTATCGCTCGGCAGCCGGCCGTTGACCGGCTTGATCTTCATCGCTCATGCGCCTGCTCTTCCTCACGCCACAATTGCCATATCCACCGCAACAAGGGACGGCGCTGCGCAACTGGGGGTTGATCTCGCACCTGGCGGCCCGACACGAGATCTGGCTGCTCTCGTTCGACGAGCGTCGCGAGGGCGAGCGAGGGTTCCTACCCGAGCCGCTCGGTCAGACCTGCCGCAGCGTCGTCAGCGTGCCGGTCCCGACGCGGACGCTCGGAGATCGCCTGCGCACCCTGGCGGCTTCGACGCTGCCGGATATGGCCTGGCGGCTGTGGTCGCCTGCGTTTGCGCGCGCGCTGCACGAGCATCTGCGCGACCATCGCTTCGACGTGGTGCAATTCGAGGGGATCGAACTGGCGCGCTACATGCTCGGCACGGCCAGGCTGCCGCACAGCGCGCGCCTCGTCTTCGACGAGCACAACGCGGAGTATCTTTTGCAAAAGCGCACCTTCGAAGCCGACGCACGCACCCCCAGGCGGTGGCACGGCGCTGCCTATTCGTTTGTGCAGTGGCAACGGTTGCGTGCGTTCGAGCGACGCGCACTCCGCGCCGCCGATGCAGTCTTATGCGTCTCGCCGGAGGACAGTGCGTCGCTGCGACGACTCGTGCCCGACCTCCGGCCGCACGTGGTCTACAACGGCATTGACGTAGCTCGCTATGCTCAATTCGCGTCGCCGATCCCCGCCAGCCACCCTCCCACCGTCGTTTTCACCGGCAAGATGGACTTCCGACCGAACGTGGACGCCGTGCTCTGGTTCGCCCGGCGCGCATGGCCGGCGGTGAAGCAGGCCCATCCCCACGCGCGCTTGCTGATCGTCGGCCAAAAGCCCAGCCCGCGCCTCGATGTGCTGCGCGCAGACCCTGATGTGGTGCTGACCGGACAGGTGGACGATGTGCGCCCTTACATCGCACAAGCCGATGTCTACATCGCGCCGTTGTTGGCCGGCGGCGGCACGCGTTTCAAGTTGCTCGAGGCGATGGCCATGCGCCGCCCTATCGTCACGACGACGCTCGGTTGCGAGGGTTTCCAGGTGACCTCGGGGCGCGAGTTGATCATCGCCGACCGGCCACAGGAGTTCGCCAGCGCCGTGATCGAGCTGCTGCGCAGCGACGCGCACCGGGCTGCCCTGGGCGAAGTTGCCTTCCGCTTCGTCTCGGCGACCTACGACTGGGACGCGATCGTGCCCAGGTTGGAGCAGGTATACGAGCGGATCGTCGCTCCCTAGGCCTGGGCACGCATGGCCCAGGCGCGCTCGGCGCGCGCCTTGATGCCCAACAGCATCTGGCGTTCCATGATGAACGCACCTGGCTCGAGCAAAGCCCGGATGACGAGGTTGTTCGAGAACGTCGGCTCCCAGTCGGCGCGCCAGCGCTCGATCAGCCGGGTGTTCGTCGCGTCAATCGGCTCGAGGTGAAAAGTCCACGTCACGCGCCGGTAGTAGCCGGCCTGCATCACGGCGATGCGGGCCTGGATGGGCGCGTCGGCGTGCATCACGATCGTGCGGTTGGGCACCACGATGTCCACCGGCAACCCGGCGCCGTCTGGGGCGAGCGGCACGGCATCGGCAGCATGCAGCTCTTGCAGCGACGGGATGATGTGGTTGGCATTGCTCGGGTACAGGCCAAGCAGGCGCTCGATCCACTCGTAGCTGTAGAACCCACCGCGGCCCTGGCCCATCTGCACCAGCCAGGGCCAGATCGCCTCCGGCGGCGCGTGGATCGAGACGGCGTGCGTCGCCTGTAACTTCGCGTTTTCGATCAACGAATCACCGAGCAATGGCCGGCTGGCCTCTTCGTCTGTAGCCCCCCAGCGCAAATGCCACGGTCGTATGAAGGCTGCATAGGCACCGATCGCGCCCGCGCCGGCCAGGATGAGGGTGGTCAGGAACGACGAGAGGAAAGATGAGCGCTTGGGCGAATCAGACAAAGTGGTCCTCCTGCTGCAATATTCGATGTTCGAAGCGCCAACCAGGTGAGGGCGCCGGGCACTTCTTCAGGCGTTTCCGCGAGCGCAGCTCGCCATCTGCAATTATCGGCGAGAACGCGAAAAGTGACCACAGTCACACGCTCAGCCCCAGCCAATACAGAGGATACAGATAGCGCGCAGACTGAGCCGCGTAGCCGTAGGGTGTGAGCGCGAGGTTGACGAACGCAACAGCGCACAGCAGCAGCGCGCTCCGCAGGAGCGGGGGCACCTCCGGCCAGCGACGGCGGATGCGCAGCCGGTTCCATCCATGCTCGATCACGAGCAACACACCCAGGCCAAAGCCCCAGGCCGCACCGAACAAGCTCACCGAATGCCACAGCCCGCATGCGGTCATCGTGAGCAACACGTTGCGCACCGGATGTCGGCGATGCCCGCCCAGCGGCTGGTACACGTAATCGTTCAGCCAGCGCGTGGTGGTGATGTTCCAGTTGCGCCAGAAGTCGCGCATGCGGTTGATGCGCACCATCTTGAGCACCGGCGCAAAGTTCTCCGGCAAGGTGATGCCGTAGAGGCTGGCCGCACCGATGCCCAAATCTATGAATGCCGAGAAGCCGATGTAGTAGGCGACGGCCGAGACGATCGCAGCAGCGAACAGTTCGAAGAAGGGTCGGCCGGCGGGTGTGAGCAAAACGCCGTTTGGGTTGAATGTGATGAAGACGATCGCCAGGAAGACGCCCTTGAACAGCGCCTGGCCGATGCGCCAGAAGCCCCGGCGCAGGTGTGCAACCTCCAATCGCTGCGGCAGGTTCGCAAACTGCTCCGACCAGGGCTGATAGCGGATCAGCGGCAGATGCACGAAGGTAGGAAAGAACAGGCACCAGGCGGCGTAGACGAGCGGACGAGGCGGTGGCTGGGACTGGGCGCGTGGTTCGGTCTCGTCGTTCGGCCAATCGCCGATGCCGTAGTCCACGGTGAAATGAATCAGGCGCAGGAAGGTGAAGGCCGCGGTAAGGCCGATGGTGGGCAGCACATACTCTGGCGTCAAGCCCGACCAGCTCAGCCACGGCGTGAAGGTGAGCAGGCCAAACAGCCCATGCAACACGGCATACAGCGCAACGACGCCGCCCACGATCCAGCGCCGCGGCACGCCCCGGCAGACGGCGAGATAGGTCAGCCCACACACCACCGCGGTGATGACCACCAGCATCACCGGCCGCTGATAGCCCAGCAACACGATCGCAAGGCTAAGGGGGATGATCGCCTTGGCCCTGTGGGCGTGTGGGATCAACCAGTAGACCACCGCGCCGAGGCCGATGGCCGCCAGCGTGCGGAACGACACCAGCACCTGGAGCGCGCTGACAGCATAGGGCCAGAACAGGTCGAACATCGCCACGTTCACGACTGCTTACAATCTACAGTCTATGCGACTTCCCGATCTCCGCATCCTGCCACTCGATCTGCTCGTGCCCCACGAGCGCACCGACCCACGACGGGTGAGCCCGCTCCTCACCCGCATCCGCGAGGAGGCCGTGCTTCGCAACCCGCCCATCGTCGCGCCGTTCGGCAACGGCGACAGGCAATTCGTCGTGCTCGATGGCGCCAATCGCGTCACAGCTCTGCGCGCGCTCGAAGTGCCGCATGTGCTCGTTCAAGTCGTGGACTACGGCCAGGTGCAGCTCTTCGTGTGGCACCACGCCATCACCCAGTGCAGCGTGGAGGACCTGGTGGCGCGGATTCGCAGCATCCCGGGGTTGCACATTTGCGAGGGCGATCTGACCCACGCGCGCGCTGCGCTTGCGCGCCGCGAGGCGCTGGCCTTCATCTCGTGCGACCACACGCACAAAACCGACATCCTGTGTGGCGGCAGCGATGTGCGCGAGCGCACCGAGCTGCTCAACCGGCTGGTGGACGTCTACGAGGGCTGCGCGAAGGTCCAGCGCACGACCAGCGACAACCTGCACGAGGTGCGTCAGTCCTTCCCCGACGCCAGCGCAGTGGTGGTCTTCCCGAGATACGAGCCGGTCGAGATCATTGACCTGGCGCGCATGGGCGTCATGCTGCCCGCCGGCATCACCCGTCATGTGCTGCCGCTGCGCGCGCTGCGCGTGAACTACCCGATGGAAATCCTGCGCAGCGACATGCCGCTGGCTCAGAAGCAGGCGCACTTGAGCGAATGGATCCACGAGTGCATGTTGAACCGACGCGTGCGCATGTACGTCGAGCCCACGGTGCTGTTCGATGAGTGACGCCAACCGGCGTCGCTCATCGCCGGGCGAAGTCCGATGAGAGATTCAACAGCAGCCGATCTTCAAGTAGAATCCGCGCGTCATTGTGTCCAAGCTCCGGCCTTCGTTGAGCAACCTTTCGCGCTACGTCGTTGCCGCGCTTCTGGCGGCCGTGTTCGTGTTTCCCTCTTTCGCGCCCTCGGTTTCTCGCGCGCAAGACGAGCCGGCCAACGACACCGCGCCAGCCACTCCGGAACCGAATGCCGAGCCGCCGACTCCGGACCCGAACGCCGCGCCGACCGAAGCGCCCCTCGCGGTGATCGAGGTCATAGCAACGCCGGAACCCACGGACACGCCCCTGCCTCAGCCGCGCAGCAACGACCCGCTGGTGCGCTTCGTCCAGGTGGGCGAGACGTTGAACAGCCTGGCCGCACAGTCGGGATTCTCGGCCAGCGACCTCGCCCAACGCAACGGATTGACCAGCCCCTACCTTTTGCTGGTCGGCCAGAAGATCCGCTTGCCGGCGCCGCCTTCGAACAACATCCAGCTGTATCGCGTGTCGGCCGGCGACACGATGGTGAGCATTGCAGCGCAATACGGCATTTCGCCCTACGTGCTGCGCCACACCAACGATCTACCGTGCAGCGCGTGCCTGGTGTTCGGGCAAACGCTGCGTGTGCCGCAGGCCGGTGCAGCCAGCGCCCTGCCGGAACCATTCGAGCGCATCGAGGTCTCCCCCATCGTGCCGCGCCAAGGCGAGGTGGTCGTCGTGCGCATCGCGGCCCGTGCGCCGTTGCAACAGATCACCGGCATGCTGGCCGATCGGCCGCTGCGATTCGCCCAGAAAGACGGCGAGTACATCGCGCTGAGCGGTATATCCGCGCTGCAAGAGCCGGGGGTCTATCCGATCACGATACGCGCCATCACCCAGAACGGCCTGGCAAGCGTCGTACAAGGCCGGCTGCAGGTGGGCGCCGGCCGCTTCGGCTACGAAACCCTCAACCTGAGCGCGAAGCTCATGCCGCTGCTCGAGCCCCAGGTCAACCTGGAAGAGCGCGCCGAGCTGGATGCGATCTTCAGCGACTTTTCGGGCACGCAGTGGTGGCAGGGGCCGTTGCAATGGCCGATCAACAGCAAAGTCGTGTCGTACTACGGCACGCGACGCAATTTCAACCGCGGCATGCTGAACACCTTCCACAGCGGCATTGACCTCACGGCGCGCGTTGGCACGGCGGTGAAAGCAGCTGCGCCCGGACGCGTGGCAGCCGCACAGACCTTCCCGATCCGCGGCAACGTCATCATCCTGGATCACGGCCGCGGCGTGTTCACCGTCTACTGCCACCTGTCCAGGTTCGAGGTCGAAGTGGGCCAGATCGTGAACGCCGGCGACGTGATCGGCTACACCGGTAACACTGGCCGCAGCCTCGGCCCGCATCTGCATTTCGAGCTGGCTGTCGGCGGTGTGACGGTCAATCCTCTCGTCTGGCTGGAACGCGAGCTGCCCTGATATGCACCTCTCATCGCTCTTCGCCGTTACGCTGCGCGAGGCGCCCGCGGGGACGGAAACCATCAGCCATCAACTGCTGCTGCGCGCAGGCTTCATCCGACCACTCGGGCCGGGGCTGTTCGCCTATCTGCCGCTGGCCCGCCGCACGATGACGAAGATCGAACGCGTGCTGCGCGAAGAGCTAGACGGCATCGGCGGCCAGGAGATGCAACTGCCGGTGGTGCAGCCGGCCGAAATTCGGAAGACCACCGATCCCGAACTGGTGCGATTCAAAGATCGCCGGGAGCGCGACCTGACGCTGGCCGCAACCTGCGAAGCAGCGATGGCCGAGGTGGCCAGGACCGAGATTCGGTCGCATCGTCAACTGCCGCAACTCGTCTACCACATCCAGACGCGGTTCCGCGACGATCCGCGCCCGCGCGGCGGCCTGATCCGCGCGCGAGAATTCACGGCGCTGGACGCATTCTCTCTACATGCCGACGCAGCCAGCGCAGATGCGCAGTATCGCGCGCAATACGATGCGCTCCTCCGAGTCTTTCGACGTTGCGGGTTGCCCGTCGTCGCCGTTGCTGCAGGCACGGACGATGCCATCGCGCACCGGTTCATCTACGCCACATCGGAAGGCGAGGACGAAGCCGTCTCGTGCGATGCTTGCGGTTACATCGCCGACCGACGCACAGCGACCTTCCGCAAGCCGCCGGGAGACGCCGAGCCGCCCATGCCGATCGAGAAGGTGGCCACGCCCGATGCTAAGACGATCGAAGCGCTGGCCCGATTCCTGAACGTGCCCAGGCGCAAGACGGCCAAAGCCGTCTTCCTGGTCGCGGCGCATGACGAGGCCGAAGGCCGGCGCGAACGCTTCGTCTTCGTCGTGATCCGCGGCGACATGGAGGTGAGCACGGCCAAGCTGGCCACCGCCATCGGCGCGTGCGAGCTCCGCCCGGCCACCGACGACGAGATCCGCGCCGTCGGCGCGGAGCCGGGATATGCCTCTCCGATCGGACTTGCAAACAGGGTCGGCCATCCGTCCCGGCCCCTCTTCGTCATCGTAGACGACGCTGTGCCACACTCCCCCAACCTGGTGGCCGGCGCGAACGAACACGGCTACCACCTGCTCAACACCAACTACGGCCGCGACTACACCGCGCATCTCGTGGCCGACGTTGCCGCCGCCGGCGAGGGCGACGCCTGTCCACAATGCGGCGCGCCGCTGCGCCTGACGAATGGCATCGCGATCGGCCATGTGCGCCGCCTCGGCGCACACAATGCCGAAGCCGTCGGCGCGACGTACCTGGCCGCCGACGGCACAACCAGGCCGGTGATGATGACCGGCGCCAGCATCGGCATCAGCCGTCTGTTGGCATGCATTGCCGAAGCACACCACGATGACAAAGGATTGATCTGGCCGATGAGCGTCGCGCCGTATCACGTCCACCTGGTCGCCCTGGCCGGCCGCGATGGAGACGCCCTGACCAAAGCCGAGGCGCTCTACCGCGACCTGCAACGAGCAGGGATCGAGGTGCTCTTCGACGACCGCGCCGAATCGCCCGGTGTGAAGTTCGCGGACGCCGACTTGATCGGGTTGCCGCTGCGCATCACCGTTGCGCCGAAGTCACTCGCTGCCGGCGGCGTCGAGTTCAAGCGCCGCGACGAGGACATCCGGGAGGTCGTGCCGCTCGATGCAGCCGTCGGGCACGCGCGCGACACGCTCGCGCGCATGGCCGCCGACAGCGCAGCCGGTGCATAGCCACTCAGACGAAGGCGGAGTAGCCAGTGATCGCCTTGCCCACGATCAGGCTGTTGATCTCGTACGAGCCCTCGTAGGAATACACCGCCTCGGCGTCCGCGAACAACCGGGCCACGTCGTACTCCAGGAGGATGCCGTTGCCGCCCAGCATGGCGCGCGCGATGGCGACCGTCTCGCGCATCTTCTCGGTGCACCAGGCCTTTGCCAGCGAGGCCCGCTCCGGCGAAATGCCGCCCTCGCGTTGCATCAGCTTCGCCAGCTGCACCATCATGCTCTGCATCGCCGTGACGTTGCCGAGCATCTTCGCCAGATTGAGCTGCTGGATCTGAAAGGCAGCGATCTTGCGGCCGAATTGCTCGCGCTGCAGCGCATATGCCAGCGCACGTTCGTACGCGCCGCGCGCGATGCCGACGGCCTCCCACGCCACATCCGCGCGGGCATTCGTCAACTGCCGGGCGACGTCGTCGAACGACTTCGCGCCGGGCAGCCGGTTGGCCTCGGGCACGTGGCACCCATCGAGCGTGATCAGCACATTCTGCACCACGCGCTTGCTGATCTTGTCGTGGATCTTCTCGACGTGGTAGCCCGGCGTGCCGCGCTCCACCAGAAAGCCGTTCACAGCGCCGGTCTCCGCGTTCTTCGCCCAGATGCAGTTGACGTCGGCAAACGTGGCGTTGCCGCTCCATTTCTTCTCGCCGTCGAGCACCCATGTGTCGCCGAGGCGTCTGGCGGTGGTGAGCAACCCGCGCGCCGCACCGCTGCCCACCAGCGGCTCGGTCAGCACCCACGAGCCGATCTTCTCGAAGCGCAGCATTGCCGGCAACCAGCGGTCCTTCTGTTCCTGCGAACCGAACAGCCAGATCGAGGTCATACACAGCCGGCGGTGTACGCCCAGGAACGAACACAACGACGGATCCACCCGCGCAACCTCGGCGCTCAGCATGCCCGACAGCAACGGCGACATGCGCGGGTAGTGCGTCTGTCCTTTGCCGATGGTGTCCATGGTCAGCGCGCCGATCTTGGGAATGAGCTGCATGGGGAATTCCCCGCGTTCCCAGTAATCGTTGATGATCGGCGCAACCTCGTCGCGCATGAAAGCACGCCACCGCAACAGGATGGGGCGTTCTTCGTCGCCGAGTTCCGACTCGATATCGTACAAATCGCCGTTGATCGGCGGGGATTCAGACGGTTGGCCCATAACCTTCTTCACGCGCACGATGCACGAGGGCGCTTCGCAACTCGTGCGCCGCTATGCTACAGGGGGTGCGACTATCCGCGCTGCACACCCGGCCGCTCCGGCACGAACAGGCTCATCGCGAAGACCAGGATGGGCAGCAGCGTGATCAACGTCATCACCGTCGGCAGACCGGTGACATCGGCCAGCCCACCGAGCAGGCTGACACCCAGCCCACTGGCGCCGTAGGCCAGGCCAAGCGTGAGTCCGCCGGCCAGGCCAATGCTGTTGGGCATGGCTTCCTGAACCATGACCACGCTGATCGGCCATGGCATGGTGATGAACGCGCCGGCGATACCGATGGCGACGAGTTGCGCCAGGCCCTCGCTGCGCAGAAAGGCGAACAGCGCCACCAGCACGATCACCATCGCCAGGCACATGGTGTTGCGCCGACCGATGCGCTCGCTGATCGGGCCGCCGAGCAACGTGCCGAATGCCCCGCTGAAGATCAACACCGACACCATCGCGCCGATGCTTTCCTTCGAGAGGTCGCTGTGGCCGGTGAAGTAGAGAGGGATGAACGTCTGCAGACCGCTCAAGATGAGCGAGCGCACGGCGATCAGCGCGAGCAGGAAGACCACCAGCCAGAACGCGCGCCGGACGTCGGTCACCGGTGCCGCGCCAGCCAGCCGACCACTCACAGCGCCAACGCGCGCGCCAAACGCGCCCCGCTGCAGAAACAGGGCAGCCGTCGCCAGCACGGTCGGCACGATCATCCCCAGCGCGCCAGGAGTGCCGTAAGCGGCAATCAACAGCGTGGCCAGAAACGGGCCAAGTGCGAATCCGAGGTTGCCACCGAAGAAGAAGAACGATGTGCCGCTGGTAGGCTTATCCCCGCTCACCGCGCGAACGGCCGCCAGGCCCTCCGGATGGAAGGCAGCCGAGCCCAGCCCGCTCAGCACCACAGCCACCAGCACCAGCCAGTAGCTGGGCAGCAAGGTCACGCTCACCATCGCGACGCCACACAGCATCGCGCCGACGAACATCAGCCAGCGCATCGGCTTTCGGTCACCCACGATGCCGAACAGTGGCTGCGCGACGGCAATCACCAGGTTGTTCACGCTGACGATCAGCGCCGCCAGGCTGTAATTGAGCCCGAACGAAGCGAGCAGCAGCGGCAGCAGCACGGTCAGCGAGCTGGTCTGCATGTCCACGCTGATGTGGGCGAGGAAGACGGAGAGCAGGGGCAGCTTCTTGATACCCGCAGACGGCAGTGCGGCTGCCTCGGACGGGTAGACAGTGGATTGGGCAGGAACTTGTGTCGCCATCGAATGAAAGGATGAATCGGATGATGCGTTCACTTTACCCCAGGGCGCTTCGAAAAGCACGGGGCCGGGCAGTCGCGCATCTGCGCCATTCTGTCCTCCTGAATCCGTGCATCGGCTCAGGCCGGCTCCGGAAGGCGCGCCCGCCAGAGCGGTATTCGTTTTAGAATCCTCGCATGTCTACCTCGAATGCAATTCACGTCACTATCTGGCACGAGTATCGCCACGAAAAGACGCACAAAGTCGTGGCCGATTTGTATCCCAAGGGCATGCATGAAGCCATCGCCGAAGGGCTGCGGCAGAACGATCGCGGCGGCGAATTTGCCATTCGCACCGCTACGCTCGACGAACCGGAGCACGGCCTGCCGCCGGCCGTGCTGGACAGCACCGACGTGCTGATCTGGTGGGGGCACGCAGCCCACGGCGAGGTGCGCGACGACGTCGTCGAGCGCGTCGTCGCGCGCGTGTGGCAGGGAATGGGTCTGATCGTGCTGCACAGCGGCCACTTCTCCAAGCCATTCAAGCGGCTGATGGGCACGGACTGTGCGCTGCGCTGGCGCGAGGCGAACGACAAGGAGCGCTTCTGGGTGGTCAACCCGGCGCATCCTATCGCTCAGGGCTTGCCGGACTACTTCGAGCTGGAGGCCGAGGAGATGTACGGCGAGTTCTTCGGCGTCCCACAGCCGGATGAGCTGGTGTTCATCAGCTGGTTCACCGGCGGCGAGGTCTTCCGCAGCGGCTGTTGTTGGCATCGCGGGATGGGCAAAGTGTTCTACTTCCGCCCCGGCCACGAGACTTACCCGACCTACTTCAACCCGCTCATCCGACAGGTCATTGCCAACGGCGTGCGTTGGGCAGCACCGACTCGGATCGCCTCGTTCACGCGCGACGTGTCGCGGCCGTCGAAGCCACTCGAAGACCTCGGGGTGTCCGAGCTGACGAAGGATCCGTCGCTGCACGGGCATTGAGACCACGGGCGACCGGGGCAGGCGATCCACCCACCGGTCGCCTGCCTATGGTAGGCCCTGCCACCAATCCTTGCGCGAGCGCGGGTCCATGAGCTTGGCCGTATCGCGGATGGCAATCGTCAGCGGATCCGCCCGCGCGACGCCGATCGGCTGATCGTTGCGAATGGCCGGCAGCTTGCCGGTGTTGCGCCGGCCGTTGCTCAACTGAGCGCGATAGGCGGCGATCAGCTGCGGATCCACGCAGAAATTCACCATGTGAACGACGTAGATGCCGCCCGGCAGATAGACGGCATCGTGTCGCGTGTAGGTGATCGTCAACTCGTTCTCGTCGGCATACAGCACCATCGCCACCACGCCCCCCTGGTAGATCGGCACGCTGCGCGCGGGGATGTAGATCGTCTCGCCGGCGACCATCTCGAAATCGAGCACAGTGACTCGGAAGAACGGATCGTCGTTGAGCGGTCCGCGCGAACCGTACGGCGGCGTCGAGCCAGGACCGTCGTTCCAGTTCCACTGGTAGTTCAGATAGGCCGACGTGAAGCGAGGCCGCCTCGGCGGCCTGAAGAGGCCATGCAGCCTGGGCGCATCTGGGTCGCTGCCACCGTTGTAGTCCACCAGCTCGAGCGGCTCGTTCACGCGCTCGTAACCCAGGATCGAGAGCCGGAAGTCGGGGTTCTCATCGGTAATCCGATTGTCCTTGTAATAACCGCCCTCGATCGGGATGACGTCGTAGGCGTTGGTCGAAGTCGTCGGACAGCCAGCCAGGCGCGTCCCGCCGCCACCGACGGCGATGGGCAAGTAGACGCGCGGCACGATGTCCTCGCCGGGCACCGGCTGCTGCGCATGTGAGGAGAGCACGTCATCGGCCAGCAGGCCGACGCTAAGCAAGGCGATTACAACGAATCGAGCGAGAAGGGGCCTCATGAGGCATCGCTAGTCGCAAGGCTGCGCCGGCTCACAAATCCGGTAACTCTGTCCGAACAGGGTGAAGACGACCGGCGCCGACGTCTGTGGCCGGGCGAACGAGAGCTGGAAGACGAGCGTCTCGCCGGGCGTGATGTTCCACGGGAAGGCCGGCAGGCTGGCGTTGAGCGGATACAACTGGCCCTCCGGACCCCGCAATGACACATCCCGCAGCGAACCGGACAGGAACTGGCCGGTCAGATTGCGCACACTGCCTACGATGCGCAGCTCATTGCCCTCCGGCGAGATCTGGGCGCTGGTGATCGTGACGTCGGCGATCGGCGCGTCGGTAGGCACCGGCGTCGGGAGCAGGGCAATCGGGCGATAAGGGATGGCCACCCTGGCAATGTATGGGCTGGCGCTGTCCAGTGCAAAGCGCCATTCCAGGCTGGGACCCGGTAGAGTGCTGGGCACCTCGAAGCCGGCGGTTGCCGTCATCGTCTCCCCGGCCTGCAGAGCGCCCTGAGCGAAGCCCCGTCCACCGCCGGCCGCCGAAGCATCGCGCGAGAGCGGGAACACCATGCCGCTGCTGTCGGCCAGTTCGCTGAAGAACTGGCTCGCGTCCAGGATGCGCGTGACTACATTGGTAACCTCGAAGTCCACCTGAAGGTAGTTCTTACCCGCCGGCAGACCGACGGACGACCCCGGCACCAGTCGCTGGCTGAGCGCTCTCACCCGCGCGTCGCCCAGGTTGATCGGCGTGCCGACGGCGGTGAGCTGATTGGGCGTGCTCTCGTCGGTGAATGGTGCAAGCACGATGCGGCGCTGCCCTCCGCCTTCACCCAGCAACACCAGCGTGAGTCGCGGGCTGTTTTGTTCGAGCAGGATCGAGACATCGTCATCGCGAATGGTCGCCTGTTGCGCCACGCGGTAGCGCTGTGTGCCCAGGCTGGTATCGAGCGTGAGCAGGTCACCGGGGCGCAGCGCATCTATGATCTCGCGATTCTCGCGCGAAGCCGGCAGGCCGATCACATAGTTCACCAGCGAACCGGGGACCCAGAACGCGGTGCGCTGTGCGCCGGAATCATATTCCCAGCGCGTCCCTTGCACGCGCATGGGTGCGATGCGGTAGGCGCTGCTGCCGATGTTGAGGCGGTTCGGCACAGGCGCGGGCTGGATCTCATCGTTGACGCGGACGACGAGCGTATCGGTGATAGGCGCCGGCATCTCCTCGGCGACGTCCGGGCTGGGAAGGAAGGGATTATCGCGCTCCGAAAGCAGCACTAGGCTGAGGATGAAACACGACAACGCACAGATGCCCAACAGGGCCAGACCACTGACCAGCAGCAGGGGACGGCCGCGCGGGTCGTCCCACAGTGGGCCGAAGGCCGCGTCCAAAGCGCCGCCTTTTGTCCGACGCGCGTTGCCCGGCGCTTCGTCGCTCTCCCACCGTCCGGAGGGGACTTGCGGCGACCCCCAGTCATCCGGGTCGTCTGGTGGTGTCGCGTTCGATGCCATGCGAAGATTTTATCGAAGCGGGCCTAGCCACCCCCGGCCGGCCCGCCCAGGCCGCCTTCGGTCAGGCGGCGTAAATCGGACAGGACGGCATCCACTTCCTCGAGCGTGAGCGGCGAACCGTCCTTCTTGGTCAAGGTGCCGGACGCGATGCGCTCCGCTGCCACTTCGCGGATGGTGGCGTTGCGCTTCATGGCCTCTTTCACCAGCTCGGCGCCGGTCAGGTAACCGATGATCGGGTTGAGGGCGGTGACCACGATGGCATTCTTCGCCAGCCAGCCACTCGCCTTCTCCGGCTGGGCGACGACGCCAACAACGCAGAACTTGACGAAGGCATTGATCGAGCCGATGGCCACCTGCACCATCTCATTCAGGTTGTGCGCGATGATGGGCATCATCACGTTCAGCTCGAGCTGACCGGCCTGCGCCGCCAACGCCACCGTGTGGTCACAGCCCTGGATGTGGAACATCGCCATGTTCAACATCTCGGCCATCACCGGGTTGACCTTGCCCGGCATGATGGACGAGCCGGGCTGCACGGCGGGCAGCCTGATTTCGTCGAGGCCGGTCGTCGGGCCGGAACTCAGGAGCCGGAAGTCGTTCGCGATCCGGGTGAGCGTGATGGCCAGCGTGCGCATGCTGGCGCTGAAGTCGGCCGGATCGGCCATGCTTTGCATCCCCTCGAACAGGTTATCGCTCTCGTAGAGCGGCTGTCCGAGGATGCGGGACAGCACCGCGACCATGCGCCTGTGATACTCCGGGTGCGCATTCAGACCGGTGCCCACCGCCGTGCCGCCGATGGGCATGCGCCGCAGCATGTCGGCAGCGCGATTGATGCGCTCCAGATCGCGTTCCACCGCGCGGGCATAGCCGCTGAACTCCTGACCCAGGCGGATCGGCACGGCATCCTGCAGGTGGGTGCGCCCAGATTTCACGATAGGATCAAACTCCTTCGCCTTGGCCCACAGCGCAGCGATCAATCCTTGCACAGCGGCCTGCAAATCCGGCAACCGCCACAACACACCCAGGCGAATCGCCGTCGGCGTCGTGTCGTTGGTGGATTGCGCCATGTTGACGTGGTCGTTGGGGCTGACCGGCTTCTTCTCGCCGCTGTTGAGCGGCACGCCGAGGAGTTCGCTGGCGCGGTTGGCGATCACTTCGTTGGTGTTCATGTTGTGGCTGGTGCCCGCACCGGCCTGGAACGGATCCACGACGAAATGATCGCTGAACTTGCCGGCCATCACCTCTTCGGCTGCCTGAATGATGGCGTCGGCGATGCGCGGTTCCAGCAACCCCAGATCCCGATTGACCTCGGCCGCGGCGCGTTTGATAGCAGCCATGCTCCATACGAATGCGGGGTAGGGACGCCGACCGCTGACGGGGAAGTTGTTGACCGCGCGTTGCGTCTGGGCGGCGTAGTAGGCGTGGGCCGGCACGCGCACCTCGCCCAGCGAGTCTTTCTCGATGCGATATTCCATGGCTATGCCTCGCGAAGTTGGGTGACGCGAGGGATTATAGAGCCGGCGTGCGGCGACGCGGCGCGGTAAGCGTCATGCGGTGCCGAACTGCCGATCGCCGGCATCGCCCAGGCCAGGCACGATGTAGCCGATGTCGTTCAGGTGGTCATCCAGCGCTGCCAGGTAGATGTGCACGTCGGGATGGGCCTCGCTCAGCTTCTTCACACCTTCGGGTGCGCCGATCAGGCCGACGAACTTGATGCGCTGTGCGCCCCAGCGCTTCAAGATGTCCACCGTGGCTACCGCACTGCCTCCGGTGGCCAGCATCGGATCGAGCACCAGGCAAACCTGCACCGTGGGGTTGACCGGCAGCTTGTTGTAGTACTCCACCGGGCGCAAGGTGCGCTCGTCGCGATACAGGCCGATATGCCACACCTCGGCGGACGGCAGCATGTCCAAGGCGCCCTCCACCATGCCGAGGCCGGCGCGCAGGATCGGGATCAGCCCCACGTTCTCAGCGAGTTTATGGCCGGTCGCCGTGCCCATGGGCGTGACGATCGGCATTTCCATCAGCGGCAGGTCAGCCGTCGCTTCGATGACGAGCATCACTGCCAGCTCGCGCACGACCTCGCGAAACTTCTTCGGCTCGGTCTTCTGGTTTCGCAAAATGGTGAGCTTGTGCAGTGCGAGGGGATGATTGCAGATATGCAGGTTCGAAGAAGGTGTCACGGTTCGCCTCGGCGAAG
>FWWM01009250.1_pt1 | contig 18326 bp, 13 predicted proteins | sample 2228351 | NCBI WGS metagenome assembly FWWM01 (sample SAMEA103939774, study PRJEB20133) | metagenome
GGAGATGGAGCTCACCGCCGAATTCGATGCGCTGTTCCGCCGGCTGCACGGCGCGATCCACTTCGTCACCGAGGCGAGCGAGCAAATGCACGGCATGATCGCCAAGCCGAGCGACGACCACATCTACTGGGTGGACATCGAAGCAGGGCGCAAAGCTGAGCGCCAGCCCCGGCTGACGCTGAACGCGGCGCCGTTGCACGTCGGGCCGCTGCTGCAGAGGAATCTGTGGCAGAAGAAGCGCGCCGTCGTGCTCACCTCGGCCACCATGCGCACCGGCCTGGCCAACGGCAACAGCCAGCCGACCTTCGACTACATCAAGAGCCGCCTGAGCGCGACCGACGCTGAGACGCTGGCGCTTGGCTCACCGTTCGACTACAAGACCTCGACGTTGTTATACCTCGTCACCGACATCCCCGAGCCGAACCAGCAGGGCTACCAGCAAGCGGTGGAACGTGGGCTGATCGCGCTCTTCCGGGCATCGGGAGGGCGCGGACTGGCGTTGTTCACCAGTTATGCCGCATTGCGGGCGACGGCACGTGCCATCGGCCCGGTGTTGCTGCGCGATGACATCCTGGTCTTCGAGCAGGGCGACGGCTCGTCGCGGCGCGCGATGATCGAAGGCTTCCGGGCTGCCGATCGTGCGGTGATGCTGGGCACGAAGAGTTTCTGGGAGGGCGTGGACATCCAGGGCGAGAAGCTCAGCGCGCTGGCGATCTGCAAGCTGCCCTTCGACGTGCCGACCGACCCGATCTTCGCTGCGCGCAGCGAGACGTTCGAAAATCCTTTCAACGAGTATTCGGTGCCGGAGACGGTGCTGCGCTTCCGCCAGGGCTTCGGCCGCCTGATTCGCTCGAAGAGCGACCGCGGCGTGATCGTGGTGTTCGACCGGCGGCTGATGACGAAAAGCTACGGCCCGGCGTTCCTGAACGCGCTGCCGGGGCCGACGGTCGTGCGCGCGCCGCTGGCCCATTTGGGCAAAGTAACCGCAGAGTGGCTGGCCCGGTGAAGTCCGCACCCCAGCGAGACGCGGGCACGACCTCATCGGGGAAGAGGCAGCACAGCCGCATGTGGACGTGGCAAGAAGGCGCCGGCGTACCCCATCGTCGGCCGATGCGAGCATGCATATAATTCTGCCTGTGAAACGCGCAGCGGGCTTGACTTTCATCTTCGACGAGTTCAACGACGCTCACGGCTCCCGTTTCACACACTGCTCCACACACCACCCCAACGCGCAAGCGCATACCTGAAGTGAAAGCATCAACATGCGAACACTGGCCATGATTCTCGCCGGCGGACGAGGCAGCCGCCTGAGCGTTCTCGCCAATAAGCGCGCGAAGCCCGCCGTGCCTTTCGCGGGCAAATATCGCATCATTGACTTCCCGCTGTCCAACTGTGTGAACAGCGGCATCTACACCGTCGGCGTGGTTACGCAGTATCGCCCACGTTCACTGCAAGACCACATCCGCAACGGTGCGCCCTGGGACCTCGACCGGTTGAACGGTGGCGTGTGGATGCTGCAGCCGTACCAGGGCCGTCTGGACTCCGACTGGTACGAAGGCACTGCCGATGCTATCTACCAGAACCTGGACTTCGTGCGCAACGCCCGCGCCGACTACGTGCTCATCCTCTCCGGCGACCACGTCTACAAGATGGACTACAGCATCCTGATCAGCTTCCATCAAGAAAAGCGCGCCGACGTCACCGTCGCCACCCTGAAGGTCACGCTGGAGGAAGCCAGCCGGTTCGGCATCGTGCAGACCGACGCCAACTACCGCGTGACCAATTTCCAGGAGAAGCCCAGAGAACCGAAAGGCACCCTGGCTTCGATGGGCATATACGTCTTCAACTACGACACGCTGGTCAAGGTGCTGAACGAAGACGCCAAAGACCCGAATTCTTCGCGCGACTTTGGCAAAGACATCTTCCCCAAGATGGTTACCAACAACTACCGCGTGTTCGCCTTCCCCTACGCCGATTACTGGGTGGACGTCGGGACGATCCAGTCGTACTGGGAAGCCCACATGGACCTGCTGGCCGACACGCCGCCGATAGACCTGCTCGACCGGGAATGGGTGATTCACACCCGGTCGGAAGAACGCCCGCCGGTCAACATCCGCACCGGCGCTACCGTCAACCATTCGCTGATCACCGACGGCTGCGTGGTCGAGGGATCGGTCGAGTACTCCGTGCTGTCACCCGGCGTGCGCGTGAAGCGCGGCGCCGTGGTGCGCTACTCCATCGTCATGACCGACGCGGTGATCGAACCCGGCGCGATGGTGGACCGCTGCATCATTGACAAAAACGTCGTCGTCGGGCGCGGCGCGTGCGTAGGCTATGGCTCGGACTACACCGAGAATACCGAGCTGCACCTCAACACCGGCATCAGCGTGATCGGCAAGAACACTATCATCCCGCCCGACTTCCGCGTCGGCCGCAACGTGGTCGTGGGCAGCGACCTGAACGACGACGCCTTCAACGGCAATTCCCTCGAGAGCGGCCAGAACTACCTGGTCGAAGCCACCGATTAATCGGGGGCTCTCTCCTTTCCACAACCAGCGCTTATGAAGTTAGACCATCTCGCCATTGCCGTGACGGATCTGGATGCGGCGCTCGCCTTCTATCGCGACGCACTCGGCCTGGCGGTTCACGGCATCGAAGAGGTCGAGCACGAGGGGGTGCGCATCGCCTTCTTGCCGCTGGACGATGGGGCGTCGCGCATCGAGCTGGTGCAGCCAACCCGTGAAGACACCGGCATCGTCAAATGGATGACCAAGCATGGCCCCGGCATGCATCACGTCTGCCTGGCCGTGGCCGACATCGAAGCCGCCCTGGCACGGCTCGCCGCCCACGGGTGTGAGTTGATCAACCCACAGCCGGTCACGCGCGAAGACGGCACGCGCTATGCTTTCATCCACCCGCGCAGCGCATTCGGGGTGTTGGTGGAGCTCTACGAGCGACCGGCCTGAGCGCCGTCGCGCCGAAAAGAAAGGACCGGGCATGGGATCCCAGTCCTTTGTGGCTTCCAGACGAGGTTCAGCCGATCTTTTTGCCGATCTCCTCGATCAGCCTGGCGCGCGTCTCCTCCAGCGGGATGCGTTCGATCACGGGCGCGAAGAAGCCTTCGACGATCAGACGGCGCGCCTCATTGATCGGGATGCCCCGGCTGCGCAGATAGAACACCGGCTCATCCTCGATCCTGCCGACCGTGCTGCCGTGCGTACAGCGCACATCATCGGCTTCGATCTCCAGGCCGGGGATGGAATCGGCGCGGCTGCGGTTGGAGAGCTGCAGGTTGCGGTTGGCCTGATAGGCGTCGGTCTTCTGCGCGCCAGGGAAAACGCGAATGTTGCCGCGCCACACCGTGCGTGCATCGTCGCGCAGCGCCGCCTTGTAGAGCAGGTCGCTCTTGCATGCCTCGGCGATGTGGTTTTGCTGCGTATCGTAGTGCAACTGCTGCTTCGTATCGGCGAAGTACACCCCGCTGAGCAGGGCTGTGCCGTGTGGGCCGATCAGGTCGGCTTCGATCAGGCTCTTGGTGAACTTGCTGCCTACGCCGCCCATCACCCAGTGCAACGTAGCGCTCTCGCCGACTTTTGCGCGCTCGGTGGAGAAGTTGTAGACGTTGCGACCCCAGTCCTGGATATTGACGTAGTCCAGTTCGGCACCCTTGCCCAGGATGATCTCAACCACGCCGTTGTACAGCGCCTGATGCAGGCCGGTCGGCGAGGCGAAGTCCTCGATCAGCGTCGCCTTGGCGCCCTCCTCTAGTACCACCAGGGTGTGGTAGAAGCCGGCGAGCTGGTCGGCCGCCATGCGGATGGTGGTGCGCAGCGGCTTGTCCAGCTCGATGCCGGCCGGCATGTATAGGATGGTGCCATAGCGCATGAAGATGCCGTGTAGCGCGGCGTAGTAGGTGTCGTTCAGCCGGACGCACTGGGACATTAGCCATTCGTCGAGCAGGTGCTGATGCCGCTTCGTCGCGGTATCGAGGCCGGTGAAGACCACGCCGCGCTGGGATGCCTCGACCGGCAAACGCGAGCGTCGCACGGTCAACACGGTGTTGGTCGGCGAGATGTCGGCCAGCACCCTGTCGAGCTTGAACGTGCTCAGGTCCACGCGGCGCCACAGTTCGTCGTGCCGATTGGGCGCCGGGGTGTCGCGAAACACCCGCAGGGCCTCCAGCCGCCTCGCCAGCATCCACGACGGCTCTTTCAGCGCCGTCGAGTATGCCTCGACCAATTCGCGGGTAAGCTCGCCAGCCTTCACCACCGGCGCGGGTTTCAGAACAGGTTGGATGACTGCCATGTTTAACCGACCGTGCCTTCCATCTGCAACGCAATCAAGCGGTTCATCTCGACCGCATACTCCATTGGCAACTCCTTCACCAGCGGCTCAATGAAGCCGGAGACGACCATGGTGCTGGCGTCCTCTTCGCTCACGCCACGGCTCATCGCATAGAAGAGCTGTTCCTCACCAATCTTGCTCACGCTGGCCTCGTGACCGATGACCACGTTATCGTTGTCCACTTCGATGTAGGGATAGGTATCGCTGCGGCTGTGTTCGTCGAGCAGCAGCGCATCGCACACCACGTTGCTGCGGCTGTTTTCGGCGTCGCGATACACCTTGAGCAAGCCACGGTAGCTGGTGCGCCCACCGTCCTTACTGATGGACTTGCTGACGATCTTGCTGGTGGTGTTCGGCGCAGCGTGCACGACCTTGCCGCCGGCGTCCTGGTGTTGGCCGCGGCCGGCGAAAGCGATCGAGAGGATCTCGCCGTGCGCGCCCGGCTCCATCAGATAGACCGCCGGATACTTCATCGTGAGCTTGCTGCCGAGGTTGCCGTCCACCCACTCCATCGTCGCGCCCTCATAGGCCGCGGCACGCTTGGTCACCAGGTTGTACACGTTCGTAGACCAGTTCTGGATGGTGGTGTAGCGACAGCGCGCGCCCTTCTTGACGATGATCTCGACCACAGCGCTGTGCAGCGAGTCGCTGGAATACACCGGCGCTGTGCAGCCCTCGACGTAGTGCACCTGCGCACCCTCGTCCACGATGATCAACGTGCGCTCGAATTGACCGACGTTCTTGGCGTTGATGCGGAAGTAGGCCTGCAGCGGCATCTCGATCTTCACGCCCGGAGGGACGTAGATGAACGAACCGCCCGACCACACCGCGCTATTCAACGCCGCGAACTTGTTGTCGGTGTAGGGGATGATCGTGCCGAAGTATTCGCGGAAGAGCTCCGGATATTCGCGCAAGCCACTGTCGGTATCCAGGAAGATCACTCCCTGCGCCTCCAGCTCCTTGGCCAGGTTGTGGTAGATGACCTCCGACTCGTATTGTGCGCCCACGCCGGCCAGGTACTTCTTCTCCGCCTCGGGGATGCCCAGGCGATCGTAGGTGTCCTTAATCTCCTTGGGCAGCTCCTCCCACGAATTGGCTTGTTTGTCAGTGGGCTTGATGTAGTAGTAGATGTCGTCGAAGTTGATGTCCTTGAGCGCCTCGCCGCCCCAGTTGGGCATCGGCTTGCTGTTGAACGCCGCGAGCGCAGCCAGGCGGAAGCGCGTCATCCACTCCGGCTCACCCTTCATCCACGAGATCTCTTTGACGACCTCTTCGTCCAGGCCCTTGCGGCTCTTGAACGCATAGTTCTCGGGCTCATAGAAGCCATACTTCTGCAGATATTCCTCGTTCACCGAGACCTGCGATTTCTCCTCAGACATCCCTCACCTCCAAAGGAACGCGATTGCGAAGCGTCGCGTCCGACTCTAGTGCTCCGTCCCCAGCTCGGGTTCCTTCAACCAGTCGTATCCCTTCTCTTCCAGGTGCAACGCCAGTTCCGGCCCACCGCTCTCCACGATGCGGCCGTCGATCAGCACGTGTACGAACTGCGGCTTGATATAGTTCAGCAAACGCTGATAGTGGGTGATCACCAGCACGCCCATCGTCGGGTTGTTGCGGTGCAGGGTGTTCACGCCTTCACTCACGATGCGCAGCGCGTCAATGTCCAGGCCAGAATCGGTCTCGTCCAGGATGGCCAGCTCGGGCTTGAGCATCGCCATCTGCAAGATCTCGGCGCGCTTCTTTTCGCCGCCGCTGAAGCCGTCGTTCAGATACCGCCCGGCAAACGAGTTATCCACCTTGAGCATTTGCAATGCCTCGCGCAACTGCTTGGTGAAGACCGGGATCGGCACGCCTTTCACGTCCGGCGGGAGCACACCACCATTCTTCGCTGCCGCTTCGGCCTTGATGCGCGCATTGATCGCCGTGCGCAGGAAGTTGGCCACCGTTACGCCGGGGATGGCAACCGGATACTGGAAAGCCAGGAAGATGCCGGCGCGGCTGCGCTCGTCTGCCTCCATCTCCAGAATGTTCTCGCCCTTGAAGATCACTTCGCCACTGGTCACCTCGTAGCTGGGATGACCCATCAGAGCATAGGCCAGCGTGCTCTTGCCGCTGCCGTTCGGCCCCATGATGGCGTGTATCTCCCCAGGGTTGATCGTGAGACTCAGGCCCTTGAGGATCTCGCGGTCAGTGTCGGCAATTTTGACGTGCAAATCCCTGATCTCGAACCATGTGTCCATAGGTATTGGCTCCCGTGAATCTGAATCGTGTCGTCTTGAATCTGAGTCCGCTTCGACGCGACCCGCAGAATCAACTTCGCACAAACTAAAATTTGACAGCAGTATAACTAAAAGTAAAGCGAGATGTCAATAGTGCCTCAGATGGCATCCTAACAGCGCTGACTAAGCGTATGATGAGAAGGTCAATCGCCGCGGCCGGAGGGGGCAACTTGCGCAGTCGGGGGCACCCTGCCCATGCTGGCGGACAGGCGCGCCATAATGACGATCACGCCGGTGAATAGCACCAGCAACGTGATCAGTTTGGCCAGCGGCGACATCGGCAAAAGCGCCGCGACACCGAGCAACGTGCAGGCCGCGCCATACAGCGTGACGATGCGGGCGGCAGGCCAGCCCTGGTCAACCAGGCGCAGGTGCAGGTGGCCTCGGTCTGAGGACGCCAGGCTGCGGCCGCGCCGCACACGATCGAAGATCTGCCAAAGCACGTCGGCGATCGGCACCCCCATCACCAGCAGGAGCAGGGCGATCTTGGCTCCGCCGATGATGCCGATGCAAGCCAACACGTAGCCCAGGTAGAGCGCCCCACCACCGAGGAAGATCCTGGCCGGTGGCCAGTTGAAGATCAGGAACCCGAACAACGTCCCTATCAGGGCCACCGGCAACAGCGCCACACTGTGCTGCCCTTCACGCCACATGTGAACGGCCACCACGCTCGCTGCGATCACCCCGACGGTCGAGGCCAACCCGTCCACCCCGTCGAGGAAATTCACCGTGTTCATCATGCCGAGGAACCAGAACAGCGAGATCACGGCCACCACGCCATAGCCGGCGATCACCCCGAAGGTTTCGGGCGAAGTCAGCACGACCTCCTGACGGGTGAACGGGTTGGTAAAGCGCTCGATGAAGATCTGGCTGGTGATAGCGACCAGCGCGGCGAATGACTGCAGCCCGAATTGCATCCGGGGCGACAGGTTAAACTTATCGTCGGCCAGCGCCAACGCGAAGACCACCCCGCCACCGGCGATCAGGCCGGCAAAGCGCAGCCCTTCGTTGGGGTCGAGTGTCGGCACGTTGAACGAACGACCGACCAACGCGGCCAGCGTGAACGCGCCGAACAACGGGATGATCCCCAAACGCGATGTGCGCCTGGCATGCCTGCGCCGGCCCCCAGGCTCATCGGCGATGCCGAAATGCAGCCCCAGCCGGATGGCCAGGGCCGTGAGGGCCAACGATACGACGAAAGCGATGAGCAGCGTGACGAGCGAGGCGCCGAGAAGCACGCCTGGAATTGTAAATCCCCCACACCGGGCGCTTGCCGCCCGCCTCACTGCAGAGCATCGAGCACATGGCGCGCTGGCTACAACGCGGCCAGCACGACCGACAGCGTGGCCACGCTCGCCAGGTTGGAGAAGAGCACCGTTGCCGTGACGAATTCGGGCAGCACGTCGTTCTCCAGCGCAATGATGGAGACCAACACCGCCGTCGGCATGCTGGCCTGCAAGATGCCGACGTTGCGCTCCAGCATCGGCAGGTCGAAGAACCCGACGAGCGCGAGCGCCAACAACGGCCCGGCAACCAACCGGATGCCTGCCGCCGTCAGCATGTCGAAGCTGATTCGGGGGATCCCGGCATTCGCGAACTGGACGCCCAAGGCGATGAGCATGATCGGAATCATTGCCGCCGCCAGCAACTCGATCACCCGTGTGGCGAAGGTGGGCAATTGCACGCCGGTGGCGCTCACGAGCACCGCCGGGACAAGCGCGATCAGCGACGGCGTGCGCACGACCTGACCCAACGCTCTCAGCGGGCTGCCCTGTCCGGAATTGGCCAGCGTCACGCACAGCACGAACGCGAAAACCAGGTTGGCCAGGAAGTACACCGTCGCAGGCAGCAGTGCCTCGCGGCCCTGTGCGAACTGGGAGATGGGCAGTCCGAAGTTACCCACGTTGCCGAAGACAGCAATCATCATGTAAGCAGCAGTCATCTTCCGGCTCCGGCGGAACAGGCGCGCAATCACGAAGGCGATCGCGACCGAGCCGGCATATACCAGGGTGATGAAGATCACCATGCGCGTCGCCAGCGCCGCCTCGATGCGGGCTGTGCTGATCAGGTTGAACACGAAGGCCGGCGTGAGCACATAGTAGGCGATGCGCGAGAGCGTCCGCCCCTCCAACCGCAACTGTCGCGTCGCGAGGTAGGCGATGCCGAGGATGATGAAGACCGGCGCGAGAACGTTGACGAAGATGGAGAGCAACTGAAGCATCTGGTAAGGGAAATGTGAAAAAGCCCGGCCTCCGCTTCAGGAAACCGGGCTTCCAAACTGCATGGGTGGCAAGTCGGCCTGAGCGCCTATCCAAACAACTCACATATGAGTCATCGGAGCAGGCAAGAGCAATGCCTTCATCTACCCTGACGGGGTCTTGGATAGGGTTAAGCCACGGCCGATTCGAAGAGTGAGCCGCTGTCGCCGGCGGGTTTGATGGGTTGTGCGTCAATGGGCTGGATCGCGACATCCGTCGAGCCGACCATTTGCTCCATGGGCGTGAAGGTGAGCTTGCCGTTGACCAGATCAATCAGGATGCGCGTGTTATCCACGAATCGGCCGGAGAGTAACCCATCGGACAGCACGTCTTCCACCTCGTTCTGGATGACGCGGCGCAGCGGACGTGCGCCATAGTCGGGATCGTAGCCCTTCTGCGATAGATACGCCTTCGCCTCATCAGTCACCTCGAGCGTGATGTTGTGCTCGCCGAGGCGCTTCTGCACCTTGTTCAGCTCCAGCGCCACGATTTGACCGATCTGCTCCTTGGTCAGCGGGCGGAACACGATGGTCGCGTCCACGCGGTTGAGGAACTCCGGCCGGAACAGGCGTTTGAGCTGACTCATGAGCTTCTCTTTCACTTCGGCGAATTGCTCCTCGGCCGCTTTTTGCTCGTCGCGCTTGACGTTGAAACCGAGCTTGCTCTCGCGCTTGATCAACTCAGCGCCGACGTTGCTGGTCATGATGATGCAGGTGTTGCGGAAGTCCACCTTGCGGCCGCGCGCGTCGCTCAGGCGCCCTTCCTCCATGATCTGCAGCAGCATGTTGAACACATCGGGATGCGCCTTCTCGATCTCGTCGAACACCACGATGGTGTAGGGCCGGCGGCGGACGGCCTCCGTCAACTGACCAGCATCGTCGTAGCCGACGTATCCGGGCGGCGCGCCGACCAGCCGTGACACAGTGTGGCGCTCCATGAATTCACTCATGTCGAGCACCAGCAAGGCATCCTCGCTGCCGAAGAGCTGTTCGGCCAGCGCCTTGGTCAGCTCGGTCTTGCCCACGCCGGTGGGGCCGAGGAAGATGAACGAGCCCATCGGGCGCTTCGGATCTTTCAACCCCACGCGGGCACGGCGCACAGCCTTCGCGATCATCTCGATCGCCTCGTCCTGACCCACGATGCGTTTGTGCAGCTCCTCTTCCAGGTGCACCAGGCGTTCGCTTTCTGTGGTGGCGATGCGCTTGACCGGGATGCCGGTCCACATCGAAACCACCTCGGCGATGTCGTCGGCGCTGACCTCCGGCCCCTCGCTTTCATGGTCGAAGTTCGAGCGCAACTGCTCGATCTGCTCCTGCAGCTCGCGCTCGCGCTCGCGCAGAGCGGTGGCCTCTTCGTAGCGCGCTTCGGCGTAGAGATCCTCGCGCTCCTTCTGCACCTGCCGCAACTCGCGGAAGGCGCGTTGCAGGTTGATGGACTGCGGCGACTTATACATGCGCACGCGCGAGGCCGATTCGTCGATCAGGTCAATCGCCTTATCGGGCAGGTAGCGGTCGGTCACGTAGCGGGAAGAGAATTGCACGGCCGCCCGCACGGCCTCGTCGCTGATGCGCAACTTGTGGTGTGCCTCGTAGGCGCCCTTCACGCCCTGCAGGATTTCGATGGCCATTTCGGGCGTTGGCTCATCCACGTAAACCGGCTGGAAGCGCCGCTCCAGCGCCGCGTCGCTCTCGATGTATTTGCGATACTCGTTCAGCGTGGTGGCGCCGATGCACTGAAATTCGCCGCGCGCCAGAGCCGGCTTCAAGATGTTGGCGGCGTCTACGCTACTGCCGGCCGATCCCGCACCGACGAGCATGTGCACCTCGTCGATGAAGAGGATCGTGTCGCTCATCTTCACTTCTTCGATCACGCGCTTCAAGCGCTCCTCGAACTGACCGCGATACATGGTCCCGGCGACGAGCGAACCGACGTCGAGCTGCATCACGCGCTTGCCGAGTAACGGCTCTGGCGTCTGGCCCTGCACGATGCGCTGCGCGAGTCCCTCGACGATCGCCGTCTTGCCTACGCCGGGCTCGCCGATCAGGGAAGGGTTGTTCTTCGTGCGTCGCGCCAGGATCTGAATGACGCGTTCGATCTCGGTCTCCCGGCCGATGACCGGATCGAGCTTGCCCTGCTCGGCTAGCGCCGTCAGGTCGGTCGCCAGTTGATCAAGGGCGGGCGTCTTGGGGCGTTCTTTCTTTTGGCTGGGCAAGGTCGAAGCTGTGCGTGCGCTTTCGGGCTGCTCTTGCTGAATAGCCCGCATGGTCTCACGACGGATGCGGTCCGGGGTCAGGCCGAGTTGACGCAACACGTCAATGGCGACCCCATCGCCGTGGCGGATCAGCCCTAACAACAGGTGTTCGGTGCCGATATAGGTGTGGCTGAGCTTGCGCGCTTCCTCCACAGCAAATTCCAGCACCTGCTTGGTGCGCGGCGTGAGATCGGGCTTGCTGGACGGGGTGCGGCGCCCGGCGCCGGTCATCCGCTCGACCATCTCGGCCACGCGATCGGGCTTGGCACCCAGTTCGCGCAACACGCGGCCGGCGATCCCGTTCTCCTCTTTGACGATGCCTAGCAGCAGATGCTCGGTGCCGATATAACTATGGGACAAGCGTTCGGCTTCATCGTTCGCAATTTGCAAGACGCGCCGTGCGCGTTGGTTGAAGCGGTCTATTTTGCCTGCCACAGATTCACCTCTTGTGCAATCTTAACCTAAGCTATTAGAGCGACCTTAACACGAAGTGACGATCGTGAAACACGCCGGGCATAACCCGATGCTGAAAAAGCGCAAGGGCGCAATCGAATTGCGCCCTTGTCGTTCAATCCGCATCCGCAGGCGATGGCTTGACGATAGACTCAGGACTGCCATCTACAGGCGGCTCGAGGTCGGGACGTTCGTCAATCTCGTCCACTGCCGTGTCCTGATCCTCATCCGATGCCTCTACCTCGGCCCGCCAATCTGCATCCGCATATTCCGACCAGTTCACGCGCCGCAAGCTGAGCGCGATACGACGTTGCTCCGGCTCCACACGCAGCACGCGCAGCGTCAACACCTGGCCCTCTTTCACCAACTCGCGCGGGCTGTTGATCGGCTTGTCGCTCAGTTCGCTGAGCGGGATCAACCCTTCGATCGCTTCGTCGTCCTTCAGGCGAGCGAAGACACCGTGCTTGGGATGGACCTTGATCACCTCGGCCTCGAGCAGTTGTCCCGGCTTGTACTTCTTGCCGATGGCCTGCCACGGATCGGGCGTAAGGGCTTTCAGGCTCAGGCCGATGCGACCGGTCTCCCTCTCGAGGTTGATCACTTTCACCTCGACCTTATCGCCCTCCTTCACCACTTCGCTCGGGTGCTTGATCCGGGTGTGGGAGAGCTCGGTGAGGTGGATCATGCCGTCGGCGCCGCCCAAATCCACAAACACGCCAAAGTCCTTGACGCTGCTGACGATGCCTTCCAACGTCTGGCCGACTTCGATGCTGCTGAGCAGCCGCTCCTTCTGGGCCAGGCGCGCTTCCTTGCTGGCGGCGCGTTCGCTCAGGATCAGACGATTGCGATCGCGGTCTATCTCGATCACCTTGATCAACGCCTTCTGACCGACCAGTTTCTGGAAGCGCTGTTCCGGCGGCAGGCTTTCGTCGCCCAGCATGCGCTGATGGGCCACGCTGAGCTGTGAAGCCGGCACGAAGCCGCGCAGCCGTCCGACCTTGATGATGACGCCGCCCTTGTTGAAACCAGCGATCATGGCTTCGATGGCTTCCTGCTTTTCGAAGAGTTCTTCGGCATAGCGCCAATCTTTCTCCGAGATCGCCTTGCTCATCGAGAGCACAACGTTGCCGTTCTGATCTTCCGGCTGCACGACGTAGGCGAATACTTCGTCACCCACCTTCAGGCTGCTGCGAACGTCCTTGGGAAGCGCCTCGATGTCCTTGCCATATACGATGCCCTCAGACTTCGCGCCCAATTCGACCAGAATCTCGCGGTCGGAGATCGAAATGATCCGCCCCGACACGAGCTGATCTTTTTCGAAGTTGCTCACCTTCGCTTGAAATTGGTCGAGCAGCTGCGAAAAGTCATCATCCCCCTGCTTTGGATTGTTGGCCTGTTGGGGGGTCCCTTGGTTCTCCATACTCCCGGTGTCTTTCCTTCGGCGTGAATTTGTGAGATTATACCTGAGCGTAAGATGAGAGGAATTACAGAGGGACGAATGCGCACACGCGAATATCCCTGCATCAAATCGGCCTGGGCCGGCTTTACAATCAGCTTGCAGCATCATGAACATGCCCGTCCCATTCCGCCAGAGCGACCTGCCGCTGGGGCCGCGGCGGTCCGGCAAGGTGCGAGACTGGTACGACCTGCCGGATGGCCGTCGCGCGCTGGTGGTCACCGACCGCATTTCGGCGTTCGACCGCATCCTCGGCGCCATTCCCTACAAGGGCCAGGTGCTCAACCAGTTGTCGGCGTTCTGGTTCGAGCACACGCGCGACATCGTGCCGAATCATCTGCTCGATGTGCCGGATCCCAACGTCAGCATCGTCAGGGTGTGCAGGCCATGGCCGGTGGAGGTCGTTGTGCGCGGCTATATCACCGGCGTGACCGGCACATCACTGTGGACGCTATACGCGCGGGGTGAACGCGACATCTACGGTGTCCGCTTGCCGGATGGCCTGCGCAAGAACGACCGGCTGCCTTCCCCCATCATCACACCCACCACCAAGGCAACGGGGGGTGCGCACGACGAGCGCATCACGCGCGACGAGATCATCGCGCGCGGCCTGGTGCCGGCGAAGATGTATGCACGCATCGAAGAGGTCGCGTTGAAGCTGTTCCAGCGCGGCAGCGAGATCTGTGCGCGGGGTGGCCTGACGCTGGTGGACACCAAGTATGAATTCGGCGATCTGGACGGTGAGCTGATGCTGATCGACGAGATGCACACACCGGATTCATCGCGGTTCTGGCTGTCTTCTCCGACGGACGAACCCGTTCACTTCGACAAGGAGTTCATCCGGCTGTGGTATGCAGAGCGCGGCTACTGCGGCGAAGGGGATCCACCGCCGATGAGCGACGACCTGGTCGCCGCCGCCGGCAAGCGATACATCGAGGCATACGAGCGGATCACCGGCCGGGCATTCATCCCCGCCGAGTATCCGGTGAACGAACGCATCTTGAAGCACATAGCGGCATGGGCAAGCACGAGCGCCGTGCCGTAGAGGGGAGCGAGAGCAGCCGTTCGATCGCGGAGCGCCCATACAAGGCCCGCAACTGAGCAGGCGGGAGGCCAGAACTTGGAAGCCACAGGATCGAAGACCAGATGCCGCCGGGTCGGCGGAGGAACGTCGCTCGACGCCCATCCGGCCATCCTCGAGGCCGCAGCCGTGATTCGTTCGGGCGGACTGGTGGCCTTCCCCACCGAGACCGTGTATGGCCTGGGCGCCAACGCGCTCGACGCCGGCGCCGTCGCCAGGATCTACGAGGCCAAACAGCGTCCACTGAACGATCCTCTCATCGTTCACATTGCCGATTCGACCGACCTCGCCACATTGATCGGCCCGACCGCGCCAGGCGCCCTGATCGAAAAGCTGACGCGCGCATTCTGGCCCGGCCCGCTTACGCTTGTCCTGCCGCGCAGTTCGCGGGTGCCGTCCATCGTTTCGGCCGGCCTCGACACGATTGCCGTTCGCATGCCGGATCACCCGGTTGCGCTGGCGCTGATCCGCGCCAGTGGCGTTCCGATCGCCGCGCCCAGCGCCAACCGTTTTGGCCATGTCAGTCCAACCACAGCGCAGCACGTGCTCGACGATCTGGATGGTCGGATCGACCTGGTGCTCGACGGTGGTTCCACCCCCATCGGCGTCGAGTCCACCGTGCTCGACCTGACCACCCGTCCGCTGCGCATCCTCCGTCCGGGCGGCGTGACGCGCGCACAAGTCGCAGCGGCGCTGGCCGAAGCCGGGATCGAGCCAGCAATCGAGAACGCAAGACCGATCGCCGATCCTGCATCATCCGTCTCCGAGCCGCTCCTCTCGCCCGGCATGCTGCCCTCGCACTACGCGCCGCGCGCAAGGCTAATCGTGTGCCGCACCACCGACGACTTGCTGGCACAACACGCGCAACTGAAGGCACAGGCCACCAGAATTGGCATGCTCCTTCTGGGGAGTCAGCGCGCCGCATGCGGAGACCTGCACCCGCAATTCGTGCTCGGTGATACGATAGACGATGTCGCGCGCAACCTGTATGCCGGCTTGCGCGCCCTCGACAGCGCCGGCGTGGATGTCATTCTGATCACCGAGGTGCCACGCACAGGGCTGGGCGAAGCGATCGCCGACCGGTTGTCGCGCGCGGCGACCAAGGCTAACCATACGTGAGCGATCGCAGGATTTGGAGAGATGATGGACTACGACAAACCTCGCCACGAGTGCGGCGTGTTCGGTGCCTATACGCCCGGCGAGCAGGCTGCACGCGTGACGTTCTTCGCGTTGCACGCGTTGCAACACCGCGGCCAAGAGTCCGCCGGCATTTGCTCATCCGACGGACGCATCGCCCACATCTACAAAGCGATGGGGCTGGTCAGCAACATCTTTTCCGAGGAGAACCTGGCACCGCTGAAGGGTGAGTTCGCCATCGGCCACACGCGCTACAGCACCACCGGCGGCGCTCATCTGCGCAACGCGCAACCCTACCTGATCGAAACCATCCATGGGCCGTTGGGCGTGGCCCACAACGGCAACCTGATCAACGCCCCGCAGTTGCGCCGCGACTTGCTGCAACGCGGCATTGGCCTGACTTCGTCGTCGGACAGCGAGGTGATGACGCTGATGCTGGCCGGCGCGCCAGGCGAGACGATGGAACGACGCATCGCTGCGTGCATGCGCCAATGGTATGGCGCGTACTCGATCGTCGTCCTCACGCCGCAGGCGATCTATGCTGCCCGCGACCCGTGGGGCTTTCGTCCGCTGGTGTGGGGTCGCCTGCCAGCGGCGCATGGCGGCAACGGTTCGGGCGGCCTGGCCGTCGCCTCGGAATCGTGCGCGCTCAGCACCGTCGGCGCAACATACGAAGGCGAGGTACACCAGGGCGAGGTCGTGCGATTGGACGCGAAGGGCATCCACCGCACACAGGCCGTCGCACCAGAGCGGGGGGCGCTCTGCACCTTCGAGCACATCTACTTCGCCCGACCCGATAGCATCTGGGACGGCCACGTCATCCACCACGTGCGTCAGCAGCTCGGCGTGCAACTGGCCCGCGAAAGCCACGTGGATGCGGATGTCGTGTGCGGCGTGCCCGACAGCGCCACGCCGGCTGCGATGGGCTACTCGCGCGAATCCGGCGTGCCGATCAGCGAGGTGCTGATCAAAAACCGCTACATCGGCCGGACGTTCATCCAGCCCAGCGATCGGCTGCGCAAGAGTGGCGTTCGCTTGAAGTTCAACGTGTTGGCCGAGAATGTCGAGGGCAAGCGCGTCATCTTGATTGACGACAGCATCGTGCGCGGCAACACCAGCGGCCCGCTGGTGAAGATGGTGCGCGAAGCCGGCGCGAGGGAGATTCACCTGCGCATCACCTGCCCGCCCATCGCCCATCCCTGCTACATGGGCGTGGACATGGCGACGCGCGACGAGTTGATCGCCCACCGGATGAACCTGGAGCAAATGCGCGAGCACATCGGATGTGACACGCTCGCCTTCCTCAGCCTGGAGGGCATGATGCGCGCCATCGGCCGCGCCGGCGGTTATTGCAACGCCTGCTTCACCGGCCGTTACCCGCTGCCCGTCGAGGCCATGCCCGATAAGCAGGTATTCGAGGGCGTGTTGGGATAGCGCCGGAGTCGAGCGCGCAACTTGTGGACCATACCGGGCATGCACATCGTCATCATCGGCACCGGCGGCCGCGAACACGCGTTGAAGTGGAAACTGGCGCTGGACGGACACAGCGCCGAGCTGGTCGCTCCTTCCGCTCAGGTCTCCTCCCTGGTCGCACACAGCCCACGACTCGTCATAATCGGCCCGGAAGCGCCCCTGGCCGACGGCATCGTGGACGCGCTGACCCAGGAGGGCGTGCCGGCCTTTGGGCCGACCCGGGCTGCCGCACGGCTGGAATCTTCGAAGGCCTTCGCCAAACAGTTCATGGCCCGGCACGGCATCCCAACCGCGCGCTTCGCCATATTCGACGACTTCGCAAGCGCCGAGCGCCACCTGAAACAGGTGGACTACCCGGTGGTGATCAAGGCCAGCGGGCTGGCCCAGGGCAAGGGAGTGATCGTGCCTCGTGACGCGGATGAATCGCGCAGGGCGCTGCACGCGATCATGGTCGAGCGCGCCTTCGGCGCTGCCGGCGACCAGGTGGTGATCGAAGAACGTCTGGAAGGGCCCGAGGTTTCGCTCATGGCGTTCTGCGACGGCGAGACGGTCATCCCGATGCCGCCGGCTCAGGATCACAAACGCGTCTTCGAGGGTGACGAAGGCCCAAACACCGGAGGCATGGGCGCGTTCTGTCCCTCACCGCTGATGACCGAAGACGACATCGCATCCTGCGTCGCGCGCATCCTGCGTCCGGCGCTGGCGGGCATGGCGCTCGAGGGACAACCATACAAAGGCGTGCTTTATGCCGGGCTGATGCTCACGCGCGACGGCCCGCGGGTGCTGGAGTTCAACTGTCGCTTCGGCGATCCGGAGACGCAGGCGGTGCTGCCGCTGTTGAAGACCGACCTGGCCGAGATCGCCATGGCATGCATTGAAGGGCGATTGCACACCCAGCCGGTCGAATGGCATACCGGCGCATGTGCGTGCATCGTGCTTGCCTCGGGTGGCTACCCCGGCCCTTATCGCAGAGGAATCCCCATCCATGGCCTGGACGACGTGCCGGACGATGTGCTCGTCTTCCACGCAGGGACGCGCCAGATTGAGGGCGCATGGGTCACCGACGGCGGACGAGTGTTGGGCATTGCTGCCCGCGGCACCACTTTGAGCGATGCCCTACAGCGCGCCTATGCCGGCATCACCCATATTGCCTTCGAGGGAATGCACTATCGCCACGACATCGGTGCGCGATGGCTGCGCGTTGCCCGGCGCTGATTCGCGTCTGGAGGGCCAGACCTCTCACAAAAGATTCAGCCTCTGCTCAAGTGCTACTCCCGCTCCCTTTATTCTTCGCTTAGCTGAACATCACAGACATTTCACAAGGGCCATACACACTTTGTGCATGCTTGTTTTGTGCCTGTGCTCGTTCCTGAGCATGGGTTCGTTGGAACATCACAAAGATACGAAAGTCGAATCGGAGGAGAAAAGATGTTGTTGAACAGAAAAGTGTTGTTGACAGGTATCGCAAGTGCAATGATTCTGGCAGCGTGTGCTATGCCACCGGCACCAGCACCCACGCCGATTCCCACACCCACCGAGGCACCAGCTATGGAGGAGACGAAGGACATCGTGGCCACGGCGCTGGCCGCTGGCT
>FWWM01009252.1_pt1 | contig 18325 bp, 10 predicted proteins | sample 2228351 | NCBI WGS metagenome assembly FWWM01 (sample SAMEA103939774, study PRJEB20133) | metagenome
TATATAACAACTCATTAATATATTTTTGCTTTAACATTCTCTTATATCTCCTTTTATTAATACAATTTTCCTCAGTGGAATCTCAGTGAACCCTCAGTGTCCTCAGTGGTGAATTTATTATTGAATTTATTTTACCACTGAGTGCACTTAGAAATCGCTAAGGAATCACTTAGAATTTTCTCAGTGTAATCTCAGTGAACCCTCAGTGTCCTCAGTGGTGAATTTCTTTTTGAATTTATTTTACCACTGAGTGCACTTAGAAATCACTAAGGAATCACATAGAATTTTCTCAGTGTAATCTCAGTGAACCCTCAGTGTCCTCAGTGGTGAATTTATTTTACCACTGAGTGCACTTAGAAATCACTAAGGAATCACTTAGAATACTTCACAAACAAAAAAACCTGCCAGTGATTTCTCACCAGCAGGTTTTTCTGCAGAAAATATCTATCTAAAAAATTACTTCAATATCACCATCTTATTCTTCACAAAAACTCCCTCACCTTCAAGAATTGATATATAAACACCACTGGCAAGACCTGTGGAATTAAACATCACTCTGTATACACCAGCTTCGTAATATTCATTAACAATCTCCCTAACCTTCTCACCTGTTGTACTATATAGGTTAATCTTATAATTTCCAGGCTTAACAATACTAAATTGAATGGTTGTAGTCGGGTTGAATGGATTTGGATAATTCCTTATCTCATATTCTGTTGGAAAGTTTCCAACAACAATTTCAATTTCATCACTAAACTTGAAGGATCCATCATTATCAATCTGTTTTAGCCGATATGCATATTTACCCGGAAGAACTTTATCATCCACAAACACATATTCCTTAGGCGAATTGGAATTCCCCGCTCCCTGAACGAATCCAATCTTTTCCCATTTACCACCCATATTTTTCCTCTCCACTTCAAATCCAAATGAATTAATTTCTGTCTCCGTCCTCCAGCTCAAATAAACTGAATTTGAAGTTACTCTTGCAGAAAATCTTACTAACTCTACTGGCCAGACTTTATCTTGCTGATCACTTGCAGGATTTACACCACTTCCCGTATTTGTGAATAAAACATAATTTGTTAATGTCTTTGGTGTCGAGCCAGTGGCAGGATTTGAAGTCGGATACCTTGCCCACATATAATTACCGTTTGAATTATTATTCCACATTACTATACCCAATCCAGCTCCTGTTCCAGGAGTAAATCCACCTAATGAACTCCATGGTACTCGTAATCTAACCTCACCACCAGTTCCACTAAAAACAATTTGTGAAGAAGTACCATCATCTCCACTTGTTCTTGAAATCCAGGACCAGGCACCTCCAGTCACGCCGTATACCTCAAAAGCATTACCATTAGATACTGGACTTCCATAATACGAAGCGTTATTTTCATAGACAACATAATAATCAGGTCTTTGACCACCAGTTGCATTGAGAAAATCTACACCTTCAATTGAATTGGTAGTACCACTTGAGCCTGATGGATCAGTGTCAATAGCTGCATAATACATATCGGAACTGTAAATTGTATTACCACCACTCCAACCAAGATAAAGATAAGTATTATCCCAATTGGCGTAAAAATCTATTCCCGTACCATCTGAACCAATCTTGCTACCATTACCAAATGCCTGAATATTTGAGTAAGCATCAGACATTGAAGGTGTCCAGAAAGCAGAGGGCAATTTCTTCGTTGTGTTTTCATCTGCACCTTTGTATGGAAAATAAGCATCTCTTGGATCACCATCTATATCTGTGTTATAAGGACTGCCCAATACTTCACCAATTAAATCATTGTCACCAATTGAAGAACCTGTAAGGTGTAAATCTGTTGAACTGACGAAGTTAACAGCTTTGAATTTTGAATTAGCATCCTGGCTCGATGCGCCTTGCCAATCTGCTAAAGTTTTATTTGCGGAAGTCCAATAACCGACATTACCGTTAGTATTATCATTAAGATAATAAACATTATTATTAAAACTCATTGTGCCAGTTGTAGCACCCATTAGAATACAATAGGCAATTGATGTCCCAGTTTTATTATTGATAAAAATATTGTTCTTAAGATTCTTAGTCCAGTTTCCTGCTAATCTTATAGCAGTCATTCTTGATGAAGCAGTTTTTGTCATGTTGTTTAATATAACAGTGTTATTATAAACATTACATGTACTGCTAGTTGGGGCATCCTGAAACGAAATAACATCAATAGCTGATGGTGTTCCAGTTCCAGTATGATTTATATCACCTCCAAAAAAGTTATTATACAAATTAATAGTCACACCTGTTTGCCCATTAAGTGTACCAAAAGCATATACCCCTTCCGTTCCTGAACTAGCTGAGTATAAAGTGTTAAGTTTATTATTAAAAATATTTATTGTTCCTCCATAATTATTAAATAAAATACCCCATACAACATTACCACTTGGTGGTGCAATGTTGGTTATTATAGTGTTTCCACTTATTTCCGACTGTGTTGTACTTGTACCAACATAAAAGAAATAAACCGCTCTTAATCTACCATATAACAAATTATTTCTAATGTAAATATTTGAAGCGTATACTGAACCTGTTGAATATCCTGATATTGAAACTGCATAATTCGGGTTATAGATGCCATCACCAATTTGACAATTTTCTATAATAACAGTATCTGCTACTCCATCACTTAGTCCATTAGCATAAATACCCCTTGATGAAGTACTAGAGGCAGGATTAGTTGCATACAATATTTTAATATTTTTAATTAATATGTTATCAGTGTTCTCATATAAATTGATTACAATTCTACCATTTGTACCATCGTTCATCAAGAATGTAAGGTCTCTGCTAGTTCCACCACTAGTATTTGAACCATCAATTGTTACAAACCCTGTACTATCAATTGTAAAACCTGAATATGCAACCTCTCCCGTTGTGCCACAACCAGAAATTGTGATTGTTGGGGTTTTACCTGGTGCAGGTTTTATGATTAAATTATTAGTTGAATTTAAATCACTTCTATATATTCTTAAATCAGTTGCTGTTTCACTTAAATTATCATCAATTAGAAATCTTACAGTACCTGAAGCCCCATCAGCGTTTAGAGTTGAACACGCTGCTGCAAGAGATGGAAACCCTTGTGGATTCGAACCCTGTGGTATATAATAATCACCACTTAATTGGGCATGTAGAATACTTAAAGGTGTAAAGAATAGAATGAAGTAAAGTATTTCTTTTCTCATCTTTATTCCTCCTGATTTTTTGTAGTTAATTTTTGCCCGGAGATATTTAATTGATTTTGATTTGGTAATCTGATGAATAAAGGGTGAATCATATAAGTATATCTAAATATATTTATTACATTCGAAGTATAATAAAATTCGATTTATAGTCAAAATATTTTTAGATGCTTATTTAAGAAAAATTATTAGTTAAAATGATATTTAATTAAAAGCGATTTTTTTAAGATTTTGCGAGTGAAATTATTTTTATTCTAAAATTGAGCTCTTCCCATTCTCTCTATATATATATATTATCTCAAAAAAAGTAAAATCTTTGTGATTCATTTAGTTAAAAGTGATATTCTTTATCATTTCTAATTTTGTAGCTCCTCCTATAATCTTTCTCTCGTAATTCAGATGTTCTTACCTTTCTCACAAAGTTAAAAGAGATTTTATTCTTTGTGGTCTTGGCGGACTTTATGTGAAAATATTATCAACTCACTACTGATGATATTGAAAAACACGGAGAATCCACATAAAATTTTTTTAGTATTATCCTGTGTGCAAATTTATCCTTTGCGTTCTTAGCATTGAATTAAAAAGAATTATAAAGCAGGAATACGGAAGACAGATTCTCATATTAAAATAATATAAATGAACTCAACAAAATTAATTCAATAATCATCATGAAAATACCATTTTAGAAAATCCTTTTAGAATAGCAAATGTTAAGACATAAAAATTTAAATTAATATATGCAATTTTAGAGTCAGAAACCTCATTTTTTAAGTTCTGAATTAGTTACTCTCTCTTCCGAAGTACCCCCTCCACTTTAGAAGTACACCCCCGCTTAAGAACTGCTTTTTTAAAGTTCTTAACTGCAATTTAGAAGTTTTGGAGTACCCCCTCTCCACTTAAGAACTGCAATTTTGAAGGTTTTAACTACTTTTTTGAAGTTTTTAACTGCAATTTAGAAGTTTTTAACTGCAATTTTGAAGTTTTGAAGTACCCCCTCTCCACCTAAGAACTGCAATTTTGAGGTTCCGAAGTACTCCCTCTACACCTGAATTATCCACCCCCACTTCCGAAGTGTCCCCCCCACCCCTGAAGTACCCATCCTCCTTCAAAACTGTAAAATTTTTCTAATTTTAATACACTATATCTATTTTTTCCAATAAAAATTAATAAACGCAAAGCACTCTAATAAAAATTGAAAATTTTTCAAATTTTTGGGCTATTATTGAAATTTAGAGCGCTTTGCGTTCAGATTTTAAATTTTAATAAAGATATTACATTAAATAAATACTTATTAGATATTAATTTTTTATCAATTATAAGATTTCATTGCTCCAATGGTTGTGGCTGACTCTGTCTTCCAATTGTCTTTTCAAATCGTTCTGATAATTCATTAACAATTGCATCTGTACCCGAGACATTCATTTTAGCTGCTGCCTTGGCAGAATTATAAAAAGCTAGTGCTGTCACATATGCTTCACTTCCAGCTGCTAAATATGTATCACTTAATTTCTCTGAAAGTGATTGCACCTGAGTAACAATTTCCTTTAAACTCAATGCAAGATTATAGTCTTTCTCCATTTCGTTTATATTCACATAAGGTGGAACAAGAACGGGATTCATTTTTGCGAGCTCGATTGCTTTCGCAACAAAAGCTTGCGTCTTATCTCCCATTTTTGGTAATGCTTGTCTCTCATCCGGAGTTAGATTAATTAAAAAATTTAGACGGTTATTAATGTTTTGAATGAGGTCCAAAATCTCTCTTCTTTGATCCTCACTCAATACTGCGGAAATATTTTGGTACGGCATAATTCACCTTTTTTTGTTAGTGTTTTCTATTTAAGCAAAATGTCACTCAGACATTATGTAAAACTTATAAGTTTATAAAATTTTCCAGCTTAGTTTCACTCAGCCTTGTATAGTTGTAATAATTGAAACTATAAAAATCAAACTCAAAACATATAGAACATTTAATGCGATTAAAGAATATTTCAACATTTTAGTTTTCGCAACCTTACCAAGAATACCATCCCTGTGATTCAAAAACAAGACCAACATTAAAGTCTTGCTTAAAATATAAAGATCAAGTAAAAAAGATTTTTGTTTTTCATAAAGCATATCGAGGCTATACATATATGATGGATTTAATTCATTTTCTTTATGAATTTGCCACAATCCAGTTATTCCGGGTTTTGATTCTAACTTTGCCCTACCATAAGATACCTCTGTAAATTTCTCTTGAATAATTTCCAGATCTATTGAATCCAATGGTCGTGGTCCAATAATGGACATATCACCTTTAATTACATTCAATAATTGTGGCAACTCATCCATTCCCGTAATTCTCAGCCATTTCCCAATATAATTCACCTTACTTACTAACTCATTTCTTTTAAGCGGAATATTTTTATTAGTCAGTTCATGTTCTCCGTGCAATGTTCGAAACTTAAAAATTTTAATTTTCTTCGAATGGATCGATAAGGCTCTTTCCTGAATTATAATAGGAAATTTTTTTGTCTCTAAGAATACTAAGGAGGATATTATAAGTATTATTGGTAGATAAATTAGGAGTATAATTATTGAGATAAGAATATCAAAAGACCTTTTAAGAACCCTATACATTAAATTTCCCAAATTTTGAATTTAGTTTAATTGTCTGAAAGTTGTTATTATCTCTTAAATATAAACTTTTAGAAAAATTAATTAATCTACACTAGAAAAGACAAATTTTTCATAATCAAATAATATTAGAAATAAACAGACCTGCCAGCAAAAAATACTGACAGGTCTGCAGGAGAATAAATGCCATAAATTCATTGCTTACTTTAAATAAATCATCTTGGTTATCTTATTGAATTTAGAACCAGAGTTTCCTATTGCATTAAATCTGTAGAAATACACTCCTGAACTTAATCCCAGGTTACTCATATCAAGATTATATGTATAATATCCTTCAACCTGTAAATTATCTACCAATACTTTCACTAATTGCCCTGTGATATCATATAATTCGAGTCTAACTTTCGATACCTCTGGCAATTGATAATCAATTTTCGTTAAGGGATTAAATGGGTTAGGATAGTTCTGAGATGCATCATAAACAAGTGGTTTGTCGATATCCACTTTCACAACATCACTATATTCAAAACTACCATCAATGTCCACAATCTTCAGTCTATACTCGTACATACCAGAGTTCAATTTTTTATCAACAAAGCTATATGTTTTAGGCGAGTTGCTATTTCCAGAAGCATCAACTTCACCAATTTTCAACCAATTTTTAATAGCATTTTTTTCACTCTTCCTTTCGATCTCAAATTTTAATGAAGAGATTTCTATCTTTGTCTCCCAATTCAAAATCACATCACGCCCTTTAACATTAGCTATGAAAGATGAAAGCTCTACAGGGAGAGGATTATCACCACCACCACCTATACCATGTTCAGAGAAACTTGTTAGACCATTCCATGTCAACAAAGTTCCATTCACACTATTAGGCGTTCCTAAATCAATCCAATTAGCACCTGCATTATCCCTCTTTAACAATCGCAGTGTACTTGGATTAGTAACCCCTGGTACACCTGAGATATCCAAGGTAAGCGAGAAGGTTCCATCAAGGGTTCCGCTTGTAATAGTAATTGACCAGTATACAGGGGCAATATTCTGCACTCCCGTTGGTAATGTTCCTCCAGGAGCTGCATTGATTTTATCAACAGACACTCCCATACTATTTGAGTTAGCAGTTGTGAACTGAATAGTCACACCAGTTCCAGTAAACTCTACGGGGGCGGTACTTCCAGCAGAGATTGTTTGATTATTAGTTACAGCAGGTTGAACACGGATTTCAATATCATCAACATAAAGATAATATTGATCTGCCGCACTATAACAGTGCCAGCCAAGGTAATAAACACCCGTTGAAGATGGTGTAAAAGTACCAGAACCAAGTTGGTATGCAATATTTATGATATTGTTATTATTAAAGATTGGAGGGGAAACCATACCAGTGGAGTTTTTAGAAGTACCGTAATGCACCTTTAGTGCTTCAGGATATGATGCAGATTGAGCTCTATAGTAAAATCTCACTTCATAAGTTACACCACTCTGTAAATAAAAACCTGGTGAGAAGAACCAATCATTTGCACTATTATTAATATCATATGAATATTTCATTGCATTAGGGCTACTTAATGCATTACCTGATGTGTTTACCCATGTTTCACCATCTGAGTTTGCATTCTCAACAACCCATCCTGGTGGTAAATTAGGTGCTGATACTGAATCAAAATTCTGATAATAAGGAACAGAAAGAATTAATTCATTTACTGTTAATACACCCGAAACATTGTTTGTGCCATCCCAGAATCCACCACCCGACGAGCTATAACCACCATATTGATTCGAGCCACCAGTAATTTTAAATCTACTTGCATAATAATAAGTACCAATAGTTAAATTCGAACCAATATTTGCTACATACTTATCATAACCGCTACTATCTTCAACATATGTGGCAGCAACCCAATTCGTCCATGTTGATGGATCAGTATTAGCATTATGCCAGCCTATCCATGCTTCTATTCCCGTACCCTGACCGGTACTATCAGTTACCCCTGGTTGATACACTTTTGCATAAATAGCTACACTTTGCCCCTCATTAATGGTAGCATTAGCAGGAGAACTTAAATTACAGAAATTAAGTGAAGTCGGAGTTACACCATTTTCATATGCACCAATTGATGGGGCTGTGCCACTTCTTGTATTTCCTTCAATATCAATGGTTATCCCTGTAATTGGTGTTCCTGCAGCTAGTACAGGAGAGCCAACAAATGGTTTTAAGTTTGTCTCAGAGACAAATTGAGGATCAGACGAAATTGAATTTGCATCCTGTCCGGTTGCTGTCTGCCAGGCGGAGAGGGTGGTTACATTTGCTGAACTAATGAATCCAAGAACTCCCTCCGGACCTGATGCATAATAATCATTGTAGTTTATTGTTGTAAAGGCGGAAGCAGGCGCCGCTGAATATATCGCATAACTCTTGGAAGTAGTATTTCCAAGGTTATCCATGCTGTTTGCAAAAATGTTGTTTCTTATATCCAAATTACTTGCACCACTACCGATATATATAGCAGTTGTAATAGTTGAGGTAGTACTAGTAAAGGAATTATACATATTTACACTATTATAGTATAAATTTACTCCACCAGTATTAGTTGAAAGAGTTGAGGTGTTACCATCTACACCAATTCCTATTCCCATCGAAGAAGAATAACCGAAAGAGCTATAGTTATCACCAGTCACTCCGTAAACAACATTATTTACTAAAGTAATATTGCTTGTAACCAAACCTGTTCCAACTGTAATACCTCTACCTCCATAACCATTTGTTCCTGTATAAGCACTTCTTTTTACAATATTGGATGAAACAGTGGTGGTGTTTACTCCGGCTTCTAAGGAGATTCCCACAGGGGCATTAGAAACACTTTGCTGCACATCCACTTCATTGCCGGAAATGGTAGAGCCTAAGATGTTACTTACTCGAATTCCAATGGCAGCAACACTTGTACTGCAAGTTACAGAATTACCGGTAACTGTCAGATTGTCCAATCCGCCAGAGGAAGAGGAGGCAGTTCCAAAAGCATATATACCATTTGAAGCAACCGTGATGGTATTGTATAAAATGGAATTGTCATCATTGTCAGCGCCAGAACTACCAAGTGTACTCCCACCAATGTGAATACCATAGGTGATTGCGGAGCTGGTTCCGGTAGATATATTACAATTCCTTATCGTGTTATTGGTTGCACCCTGCCCAGTGCCTAAGCTCATCAACATAAATACAGCCGAAGAACTTGTGGAAGTATTCTGGAAAGTCAACCAACTGCCACTGCCGCTATATCTACCATCTATGGTCACCCTGTCGGCGCCGTTGAGACGGATAAGCCCACCGGCAAAGGAACCTGAGATGGTTTTATTGCTGGCAGAAGCGGGGGAAATTGTGAGAGTCCAGGGACCTCCCTCTTCGCTCCATTGATTGAGGGGGTTTGTACCATCTTCAGATAAATTATCCAAAATGGTTACTGTAATATTACCCGAAACAACTTTAGAATTTATGTCAGCAAACAATCCGCCTGCACCTGATAATGATGGATAATCTCCACCCGAACCAACAGTTTTCGCTCCACTTATAGTACCTACTATAGCAAATTTATTAATAGTTCCACCAATTGGGAAAGCATCAGAGGCTAAATTAACAGAGCTTTGGGGGTTTGCAAATGAACCACTGTTAATGCTTACGTTAGGGGTTGATGCTAAATCCTGTGCAACTACAAAATATTGTATAGTGTCACCCTCAGAAACAGAGCCATCAAGTAATAAGCTGTAATCCAGTGTAAAGTTAAATGGTGAACTTGAATTATCAGCTTCTACATAAGTCCATCCGGAAGCATCATTAGCATCCGTGGATTTTTTATAATAGACTCTAGGTTTTGTTCCTGAAGTTGTATTTACTCCACTTGCATCTGTAATGGTTACATTATTAAAAGCTCGTGAAGTAGCCACAATGCCATTGCCTAAAGCAGTATAGGTAATTGTTGGACCTGTTAGGTCAACTCCAGTAAATGCACCCTCGTCAGCACCTATATCAGGCGAAGTTGCATTTCTGGTATTACCATCAAAGTCATCGGTAATTACAACCGGAGATGTAACCGGAACACCACCTGATTCAAGTTGAGTTGCAACAGATGGATTAATGTGTAAATTATATGGTGCGGTCGCTACATTAACAAATGGTGGATTTTCCGAAAATGAACTTGCATCTCTCGGAGAAACCCTGGTTTTAAAGTCAACAATTGTCTGATCTGAATTAGTTCCATCATAATAGATTAAATTTGTAGTTGATGGTGTACCAGCATAAAAGTCGTTTGCATTGGAAGTACTTGCATAAGTTGTTAATGTTGTCGTGCTTCTTCTGTATGCAACTGTAAATCCGGTTCCATTAGCAGTAGATGTATTGACCACTACATTGTTTCTTAAATCAACAGTAGGTGTAGTAGAAGCATAAATTCCGGAAGAACCGAAATTTGTTCCTGAACTTGATGCATTTAGATAAATCGTGTTGTAGTAGAGACCAACAGAAGTTCCACCAGAAACATACATTCCTGCTAATCCTGTTGTAGAACCGCTCGTCGGAGTCTTTAAATCAGAAACAAAATTGTTATACACATAATTTGATGTTCCTGTGGTAATATAGAAACCGTATAATGTTGCAAATGTATTATTAACTGTCAGGTTATAAACCTGGTTTTTATAGCAATTTGTGGTTCCAGTACCAGCATCATAAATGCCGTACATAGTAGCACCAGATGTAGTTAAATTATAAACATTGTTATTATAAACAGTAGGATTTGTACCTGAGAAATATAAACCATATACAGTTCCGCCCGCAGTTATGTCATAAACATTATTGCCATAAACTTGGTTCGAGTTTGAAGATAAAACATAAATGCCAATAATAGAACCAGTTCCGCCAGTTAAATTTGAAACAATATTATTATTACATACTCTATTCTGCCCTGTAGCAGTATATGTATAAATTCCATAAAGAGAAGAATAGCCAGTAACTGTTATGTTGGAAAAAGTATTGTTTGAGATTGTTTCTGTTCCACTCGAGGGAGAACCAAAGTTGTAATAACAATAAACGGAACCGCTTGCACCTGTTCTATTTATAGCACCACTAATTGAATTGTTTGAAATAGATTTGTTTGGAGTTGCATTAGATGCATAAATAAGGTAAACCGTACCCGTAGAAGAAAGTGTACCGGCAGCGAATGTATTGTTATTAAATGTTTCGCTTGTTACAGTATTTGCATTGTAAATATACGGAGTTGCAGAAGTAGCAGAATTATTGGCAAGATTAAATGAGTTGTTACTTCCTACAACATTTCCTGTAACACCACTTGAATAAAATATTCCATACAGAGTTGACCCATGAGTTGCACTGGTAATTGTATTATAAGCAACAGAGGGGTTGTTAACATAATTGAAATATACACCGTATGTCGTTGTAGCACTTCCACCACCAAAATTGGTAATAGTATTACCTGCACCAGACTGTCCAATTGTAACATCACTATCAGAAAATCCGGTTGCCGAAGAACCTCTTACATAAATGCCCGCGTGAACATTAGTAATAGTGTTACCAATAATAGTAATATTAGAATTTATACCAGATGTAGCGGTAACCGTTACTCCAGTTGCGGACGAGGTGGAGGTGGTACCATTGCCAATATATATACCTATTACATATCCACTGGTACCTTTGGTCATTGTAATATTACAATTCTGGATTGTAACATACTGACATCCATCCGTTCCACTGGGTTTGTGGGTTAGATACCCATATTCAATTCCCTGATCTGTAGCAGCTACATCAATACCATTAAAGGTTATGTAATCTGTACCTTCTAATCTGATTACTGCATCTCCAGCACCACCAAGCGCAGTAGTGCTTAAAGTACCGGCATCTGTTCTTGTGATAACCGGATTTGCACCTGCACCGCTTTTTTGAAATACTATTGGATCAGATAATGTACCAGTTGCAGTTATAGTAAGACCTGCGGTAATGCTTTCTGTATAACCTGCTGCTACATTAAATGTTACGCCTCCGGAACCAACACCTTGTGTGTTTAGATCAGTTATTGCAGCAGCGATTGTGGCATAATCACCCGGTATTGTTTTAACACCAGACAACTGTGCATTAAGAATTGCAGGAGTTAATGAAAAGATTGATATGGTGAACAATATCATTTTTGTTTTTATATGTTTTAAAAGAAGTTTATGCATAACTACCTCCTTTTTATTTAATTGGTTTTAAATTAAAAAAGATCTGCATATAAAAATTCTCAAACAGTTATTGTATCGTAAAAAGTTAAAAAAGAATGAAAAATTTTTCACATATTATTACTCCTATATTTGTTAGTGATAGAATTATTAGCTTATTTATAAAATGACGAACGAAATCTAATATTTATTACAAACGGTATTCATTGATTTGTCCCGGCAGATTTTTATGCTACACAAAAGAAAATTCTTAAAAGTTAAGGCTGTTTTGTAATAATTGGAAAATCTATTGAGCTTAATGAAGAATAAATGAATATAAGAAAAGGTTAATAAATTTTGTCTCAAAACTCCTCCTGATTAAAGAAAAGTTAAAAACAAAATTTATCGAATATATTTCACTGCCTCATCACAATACCGCTACAAATAATAAATAATGAACCTAATTAAATTTAATAAAATAGATGTAATAAATCAAAATATAATAAAATTTCATCAAAGACAGTTTTTGAATTAATTTTTAAAATGGCAAATTAACACATTCCTCTTAATTTAATAAGAATTCTTAACTTATTTTGAAAATCATCAATCACTTCTTCAATGTTAATCATATTTAAAAATAATAATGTAATTAATTGAAAATATGAACAACATATGATTAAAAGCATTTGTATTTCTTTAGAATAAACAAACAGAATATTAAAACATTGAATGTATTTTTCTATTAGAATCTATTTAAGAATTCATCTTTGAATAAAAAATTATGAGATTCCTGACGCATTATTATTTAAAACCTTGATTTTATCATCAATGAGTTAAATTAGCTTATCCTTTTAATCCACAAGTTTCTTTTATTCTAAGTTAATTAATCATACAATAACGTAAAGAATAAGGAAAAACAAAGCACTTACCGGATTACTTAGTGTGCTTTGCGCTCTTTGCGGTTTTTTATTTTACCTCAGAGCACACATAGACCGCAGAGAAAATTGAAACACTTATCAAAATCCTTTGCATTCTTAGCGTTTTTAGCGGTTTTTATTTAACCACAAAGAGCGCAGTGGTTTTTATTATAAACTTTCTCGGCTTTGTGCTATCATTAAAATAAATTCTGCGGAGTGAATAATTTTAATTGATATGGTTAAAAATGCTGCATTGATATTAAGTCATAATTAACCGTCATTGAAAGTGAATTATCAAGGATTCATAAAATTCTCACAGAATTGATAATAAGAAAAAATAAAACAAAAAAGGCGGGATTAACCCGCCTTTATCAAAGATTTATATTTTAATCTATTCTATTTCATAAACATGATTGTTTTCAAGTTTATATTTTTTACCCGATTTAGGACAAATAGCTATCCCGTTCTCATCAAATTTAAGTTTTACACCTGCTTCTGATACCCAACCAATAATTCTCGCAGGATTCCCAACAACAAGTGCAAAATCTGGTACATCCTTCGTCACTACTGCACCTGCACCAATAAAAGCGTATTTCCCTATGGTTACACCGCAGATAATTGTACAATTCGCACCAAGTGAAGCACCTTCTTTCACAAGTGTTTTGATATAATATTTTGAGCCAACTTGCGGATACTTACTTCTTGGATCTTTAATATTTGTAAATACCATTGAAGGACCACAAAAAACATAATCTTCGAGTGTAACTCCTTCATACACCGAAACATTATTCTGAATCTTCACATAGTTACCAATTACTACATTATTACCAACATTTACATTCTGACCAAGTACACAATATTTACCTATTTTTGCACCTGATTGAATATGCGTAAAATGCCATATTTTAGTCCCTTCACCAATCTCTACATTTTCATCTATTACTGCATATTCATTTACATAATATTTTTTTTCGCTCATTATTCTACTCTTCAAAAATTTATGTGATTCCTGATTTTATATACTAATTCAATTGATGGTCTTGCATCTTTAATACCAAAACCTTCCCCGCTCAGTGTTCTTCTATAAACTTCTGTATGAAGTTCCGTAAACCCTTTTGTGAATTCAATTTCTTCACCATCAACTTTGATTGATCTGAATGTTCCAACTCCGTTTGCATTAACATCAACAGGTAAATCTTCAAAATTTATGGACAAAAACCATTTCACAAATGCATTTTCTAGTTCAAGTTCACCAGCTATACTTCGTTTTTCATCGAAAATAACCTTGCTATGGATGGGATTTCCAAACAACCAGATTAATAAATCAAATAGATGGATACCAATATTTGTTGCAAGCCCTCCAGATTTTTCTAAGATTCCTTTCCATGAAAAATCATACCACAAACCTCGTGCGGTAATATATTTCATCTCAACCATAAATTTTTTATCTGGATTTTCACTAATCTTTAGGGATATTTTATCCTTTAAATTAATTAATGAGGGATGAACTCGTAATTGAAGAATTGTATAAACTTTTTTCCCTGTTTCTTTTTCGATCTCTTCGAGAGCATCAAGGTTCCATGGATTTAGAACAAGTGGCTTTTCACAAATAGCATCAGCTCCCAATCTTAATGCCAATCTGATATGGGAATCATGCAAAAAATTTGGTGTACAAATACTCATATAATGGATAGAATCTTGACTTCTTTCCCTTTTTAATTTTTCAAGATGTCTCTCAAATCTTTCGAATTCTAAAAAGAAACTACAATGAGGAAAATATTTATCCAATATTCCCACTGAATCATTAACATCAAGAGCAGCAACCAGATTATTTCCTGTGTCTTTTATTGCCTTGAGATGTCTTGGAGCTATATATCCCGCTACACCGGTAATTGCAAAGTTTTTCATTCTCTATCTTAAGCTTTAATTATACTTCCGTTTCTGATTCCATTTAATTTATATACATTTCTTGTATCGATTATCAATTTAGAATTTTTCTTTACCAATTCATAATCAACATAATCGTGTTCAGTAACAACTATAACTGCATCATATTGTTTTAAATTTTCTGGTGTAATTGGAATGGATGACTTATTGAAATTATAATTTCTTAATTTCGGTATAGTTTGAATAAATGGATCGTGATAATCAATTTCAGCACCGAGCTCATCAAATATCTCCATTAGCTTTAATGCAGGTGATTCTCTCAGGTCATCGACATTTTTCTTGTATGCAACCCCCAGCAACAATATTTTACTGCCCTTTATTGCTTTTCCATATTCATTCAGAGCTTTTATAGTTCTTTCAACTACAAAATAAGGTTGATTTGTATTAATCTCTCCAGCCAATTCTATAAATTTAGTCGGGACTTCATATTCTCTAGCTTTCCATGTCAGATAAAATGGATCAATCGGAATACAATGCCCTCCAAGTCCAGGACCTGGATAGAATGCGTGAAACCCAAATGGTTTTGTCTTTGCTGCTTCAATCACTTCCCATATATCAATGTTCATCTTATAAAATACCATCTTCAATTCATTAACAAGTGCGATATTTACTGCTCTATAAATATTCTCGAGCAATTTAACCGCTTCTGCAACTCGCGTGGAACTAACTGGAACAGTTTTTACAATTACATTATCATATAGTAGCTTAGTCAATTTGAGACAATTTTCAGTATGCCCACCAATAACTTTCGGAATTGTTTTTGTGGTATAATCTGGATTATTCGGATCTTCTCTCTCCGGACTAAATGCAAGAAAGAAGTCCTCACCTGCTCGAAAAGTAGTGTTTTTATATTCTTCATTTAACGGTTTTTCGAAAAGGGGTAGTAAAATCTCTTCAGTTGTTCCTGGGTATGTAGAAGACTCAAGAACAATTAACTTACCTGGTTTGAAATTTTCAGAGATTGTTCTGGCTGTACTCACAATAAAACTTAAATCTGGTTCACGATTTTTATTAAGTGGTGTTGGTACACAAATAATAATTACATCCATTTCAGTAAGTCTTGAGAAATCGGATGTTGCCGAAAAACTTCCATTTTTCAAACTCTTATAAATTCTATCTGAATTAATATGTTTTATATAACTTACACCGCTATTCAGTAATTTTACTTTCTCTCCATCAATATCAAATCCAGTTACATGAAACTCCTCGTCTGCGAACTCGAGGGCAAGTGGAAGCCCTACATAACCCATACCTATGATTCCAATTTTTGCTTCTTTTAATTGAATTTTTTTATAAAGTATATCATAGAATTTATTCATTTTTCTAACCTCGTATTTTTTAGTGGTCAATCCCGTATGGAAATCCATAACTAAAACCAAAAGATAAGAATAATTTATTTCCTCTAAGGTAATCAGGTGTTCTCGTATAATCATCATCTACAATTTTAGAATAAACCGCTTTAAAATCAAGTAAGAAAGAACTTACAGGTTCATATTGTGTAATAAAAGATAGTTTTTTATCTCTTCTTACTGGTGGATATAAAAATTTTAAAGTTTTTTCATCACGACCGTTGTATGCATAATAAATATCATCTAAACCACCTTTTCTTAAAGATTCATATTTCAAGGAGAATCTCAAATTATGTAATAAAAAATATTTCAACTCACATGTAAAAACATCACCGTTCTGACCGAGCCAGTGTCCCAGTGTATAATTTAGATGTTTATATGTTGTGGTTATATCTTTGTGTTCATAAACCCATGGATCAATTTTCGTGTATTCAATTGTAAGTCCAAAATTATCAAGAGGTATATTGAAACTTGAAGTTCCAACTGTATATGCAAACCAATTATCCGAATCATCACCTTTAAGAGTTTTTCGAATGCTAATCACATCAATATAAAAGGTACCATATAATTTTATTCCTTTAATCGGTTTATACGATAAATCAAAAAATAATTGTCCATTTCCATCAGAAATTTGTCCTTTACCTACATCTCTGTCTAAATACTTAAAGAATGCAAAAGGCAAAAGAGTCTCAAGCCGGGTATTATTACCACTATAAATCAACGAATTTCCAATACTAAAAATAAAATTCCCTACAGGTTGAAAAGAAAACATATTAATAACGAGGTACTTATTAATAAAATCATAAACTTTTTCATTCATTCTGCTACCAGGATTTGAATAGTAATAATAACCCGAGTCAATTACTTTCGAATTCAACCAACCGTAAATATATCTGAACCTGAACCAGTTAACAGGAGAGAATTCAAATTTTATATAGGGGAAAGCATTTGCCTTATCAGAAAGAATTAAATTCCCATATTGGCCATGTCCCCATAAGTTGTAATCTTTATAAATTCCTATATTAGACCACTTATAATCAAGTGTAACCCCTCCAAGAACATCACTGAATTCGATACCATTAAATTTCCCAATATTAACTTTCTGAAATTCATATCCCCTTTCAGGCGTTATTTGTTTTGAATCATCGTAAAAGTCACCAAATTCACCCCTATCCTGTAAATGGATGTAAGAACTAAAGTTTTCATAAGAAGTTTTAATGTTAATGCCAATTGTTCTCGTAAATCGTCTTTGTTTATGTAGAAAATCAATTGAATAAGAACCAAGAGGTGAGATATTGAATTTAAATTTGCCCTCCCTATGTTTATATGGTATAAAAATTTTGTTATAATTTCTGTCGTAATAGTCAATAAATTTTTTCAATTCAAGTTCTTCAAGTTGATTTAATTGGAAGGTTTTAGTCTGAATCTCATACAATTTCTCAACAATAAATTTCTCTGTAAAAGGCTTTGATTCTGATGGTAAATTAATGATTCCTCTGATATCTAATTTCTCCAGAAACTCATACACATTACTATTTAATCTTTCATAAATAACCTGAGAAAAAATTAACTTTGTGTTAATGAAGATGATAAATATTAAAAAATATCTAAAGGAAGAATTAACATTACATCTTTTAGGATTTTTGTTTTTTTTACACATAGTCTCCTCGTTCATTTCAAATTACTCTGTTAGTGCTGTCATTGTGAAGTTATTTTTGCCTTTATTAATTTTTTTAGCTTTTATTTTAAGGTTCAAACCAGATCCAGACATAAAAAATCGATTACGAAAATTATCAATTATTTTATCCTTCATTAGTTATAGTTCTACCTCTACTCTATGGTCTTTAAATAAAACTTTTGGAGCAATAAAAAATATTTTAATGGTTGCTAATCTAATACCTTATATCATATTACTAATCTATTACAGGAATATAAATATTGAAAAACTCATTAATGTTCTCACTGTCCTTTTTATTGTTGCAGGTAATCTTTTAGCAGTTTTCCTGATTTTAACCGAACCGGTCTTGTTTGTGAGTTATGGAATAAAACAACAAACTATCAGTCATGTCA